>Ga0194132_10000302_pt1 | contig 102627 bp, 89 predicted proteins | sample TA2KigOf80mmetaG_FD_148612 | JGI IMG/M metagenome (GOLD analysis project Ga0194132, IMG submission 148612) | Freshwater microbial communities from Lake Tanganyika, Tanzania - TA2015054 Kigoma Offshore 80m | ecosystem: Environmental > Aquatic > Freshwater > Lake | place: Tanzania: Lake... | reverse complement strand
GTCCCGTTGGTGCCCACGATTCACGTCGAGCATTTCCCGGAAAACTGCAAGCAGCTCATGGAAAAGGTCTTGGCTCGCGAACGGATTGCTTGCCAAAAACTGGAGGAACAGAAAGAAGGCATCATTCTGAAGTTTACGGCATCGGAATCAAAGACACTCGCCAGTTTATAAATGGGGGGAAGACGCAAGACGAATTCAGGCAATTCATTTTGCGCTCGAAGTATAACGCGCGCGAGGTCGGTCACATCGACTCGGATGTCGGCATGTCCGACCGCGAGATCGATGACTACTCGGTCACCCGGGCGCTTCTTCGCTTATCTTCCGGCAAGCCCCTGGACGGCCTTGAGGCTGAAGCGTCGAATGCGTTGGCCAAAAAGATTCGCCGCGAGCCGCAGGAATCTTTCATCCCTCAGGAAGTCACGCGTCGCAGCTTCTCGACGCGTGGACTGAATGCCACCACGCCGAGCGCTGGCGGTTATGTCATCGGCACCGAAACACTCGGCAGCAGCATGATTGAATTGTTGCGCAATCGCACGATCGTAACGGCGATGGGCGCGCGCACGCTCGGCGGTCTGGTCGGTGACATCGCGATCCCGACGCACAAGGGCGGCGCTACGGCTTATTGGCTCAGTGAATTAGCCGAAGTGACATCCGCTCAGCAAAACTTTGGCCAGATTTTACTTTCGCGGCATCGCTTGTGCGCGAACACGGCGTTTAGCAAGCAGCTTCTCACGCAGGCTTCCATCGAGGTCGAGGGGTTCGTCCGAATGGACCTGAGGGTGATCATTGCGATCGAGAAGGATCGCGCGTGCATCAACGGCAGCGGAGTGCAGGGCGAACCGCCCGGTATCCTGAATACGAGCGGGATTAACTCGCTCACGTTCGGCGCTGCGCCGACGTGGGCTAAGGTGGTTGATTTTGAAAAAGAAATAGATTCTGACAACGCGTTGCAGGGTTCGCTCGGCTACGTCTCAACGCCGACGACAAAGGCGAAATGGAAAACTACGGTCAAAGTCACCAACCAAGCTGTGTTCCTTTTGCAGGATGGCAAGGCCAACGATTATCGATTCGAAAGCTCCAAACAAATTCCGAGTGATCGCGTCATCTTTGGAGATTGGAGCCAGGCGATCATTGGCGATTGGGCCGGGATTGAGATCGTGGTTGATCCATATTCGAGAAAGAAGACGGCCGAAGTGGAAGTAACCGTCAACGTGATGACGGACTTCGCGTTGCGCCATGTCGAAGCGTTTTGCGCATCGACCGATTCCGGAGCTCAGTAAATGAAAACCGCAACTTACCAAGCCGGGGCGCGTTTCCCGGACTGCTACGCAAGGCTGATTGAGATCTGGTATTTGCTTGAACACGTGCGCAAATCCATTTCGGGCGAATGTTCAGGAACGGCTGACGAGGTTTATATCGAAATCTTGGCGCAAGCCGATGACGACGTAGCAGCGGCGCAAAGGCTCTTGCGGCGGGCCACCGAGAGAATCCTGAAACACCACCAATAATTTCGGGTGCGCTAAAGGGCGAGCTTTCATGTCGCGGCTCGCCTTTCCTTTTTCTCCAGTCCCCGCGCTCGCGTGTCAGCCGAGGCAATGGGAACGGCAGCGCTTTGGCATCGCCCTGCAACGCTTCCGCCGGGGCCGCTACCCTAATGCCCCCCAAATCGTCCTGAGGCATTTTAGAGAGAAAACCTTTCCACTAACGCCAACCGCACGACTGAGCCCTGAACTGCTGGCCGAGCTTCCCGCTGAGGACTTCGAGAAGATCAGGGGCGTTGCCCGACGCAAAACGGTCCCCAACACCGTTGGGAATTGCCAACAATTGCCGACAGATTTCGTGTCAGAAATAGTGTCGGGACCTGCCGACTCGGCAAGACGAGAGACATGCACGACACCATTTATAACATTGGTTGTTCTGAGGTTTCTGGGGAAAAGTTGGGACGGCGTTGCAACGGTTTTGAAGACTGCGATGGCCACCAGGCACCCATCACTCTCCGAAAATCATACCCCTCCAACCCAATGCCGAACAACATCAGGGACGGAGTGGAATCCGTCCTTGCCAGATGCATTTGTGAAACGAGAATTGCTGCGCTTCCATTTAGTGTCTTGCTCGAACCGCCTTAACGATGGCCTCCGGTTCAGGAAACTGTCCGGTTTGGATTTTCGAAAAAATCTTTTGTCCATTCACGCTGACCTCAAAGACACCGCCGCTCGAAGGAACCAGCTTCAACGAACGAATGTGTTGTTTGAGCTTCAAAAGTTTCTCCGCCAAACTGACGGCATGCGGCTCGTAATTTCAAGCCGCGCAATACTCAATTGTGATTTCGAGACTCATCGTTTGCGATGGTCGTCACAGTAGGGGACAAGTATTGCTACGTCAAGGAACCCCCAATCCGGATAGGACGGGTGGCTGGTAAGGCGATTCCTTCGTAGTCGCGCTAGCTGTCTCAATGGCCTGCTTGTGAAAATAGAACTTCAAAGGCTGGAAAATGGTCGCCGCGATGATCAGGCCGATGACCGTGCCGCTTATCGCGGCTCCAAACTTCAGTGCGAGAAACCTGGCGTCCCCATCCCATCCATCCAATGTGATAAAGGCGCCCAAAAGCGTTGCGGCCACGCCTCCCAAAATCCCCAAGCAAGACCCGCTTTCGCAGATTTTAATATTGACTTGGATTCGGTCTAAGGAGTGGCGCCTTCCCACCAAAGCATCGAACAGCATCCCGAAAGGCCGCACCAAACCGAAGGCCGTTATCAATCCGCCGATCAGGATTGCGCCGATCACTACAACTTCGGCCGGGTGAAACAAAGGCGAAAGACGTCCACCACCGATTGTAAAGCCTGCGAGAGTGCCCAGAGCCGCAATCAGCACGCCGAAGAAAATGCGAATCATAAGGGTTCCTTCCTGCTAAGAGTTCACTTGTGCCGCTGTAGTGGCCGCAGTCGCCAAAAGAAGAGCGCTTCCCGCAAGTCTATTCCGGGGATGAGGTCCCACGATCCACATTCTGCGATTATATTATGGGCCAATCGTAGCGGCGGGCATCCTGCCGCCCGAAGGGATGCTTGAAACTCGGTGTTTGTGTTCTTTGATCCGACGCGTCATCCGCTGGGCAGGATGCCCAGCTTTACGGCAGGCAGGATGCCCGTCGCTACCGTCGAAACCGAACTTTCGGTGCCCGATTCTGGCAGCGTGCTATAGTTTCGCGAATGAAATATTTGCGTTGCGTTCTCTTTCTCAGTTTCTCGATGTTCGAGAGATGCACAGACTGTCTAGCCGCAGACCCAGCCCTCATTCTTGATGACCAAGTGTATCACCTGCGGTCGGGCGGGCACGTGGAGTGGACGCATTTCCAAAACGGAACGCCTCACGATAAACGGCCGATCTCGTCCAACTGAAGCAACGTTTTCCCTAACATCGTTAGTTCGGTTGGAACAAACAAACCCGTTCGCCCGGCATTTCGTCCGAGACTCAGCAATGTTTTGCCGATCTGAAGTTCGCCGAGGGAATTGTCCTTCTGCTCCGCGACAACTGTATTAATGCGCGTACGAAAGCTTGGTTCATCGAAGTCATCGCAAACTCGAACAGGAAGCCCCGAGGATCAAAGCGGAAGCCGAACATGCCGCGCCGAGAATTGAAGCTCTCAAGGAAAACCCACCAACGCCCGCTGAGCAGCCGCGGTGGGCGAAGTCTTCTTAGCTAAAGCTGCCGTGGAGAATTTGTCGCCAGCTCGGACCAACCTTCTGGATAGGCAAGGCAAGCCTGCTGGATTGCCCGGAGCGCAGCAGCACTTGCCTATCTATCGGCAATCTGTTTTGAGACACGCTATAACCGACTAATTCCATGAATGCTGCATCACTGCTTAACGCTGCCTTAATGTCTGTTCGCGTAAAGTGGCCTCATGAAAAACCAAACCGATTACCAATTGTCACCCACGATTCTGGCGCTGGCAGCGCTTGCTGCTATCAGCGTGAGCACACCAGCCAAAGACCCGCTCCTGGATTCGTGGTTTACTCAGCATTCCGGCAAGTATGCCCGCCTCTACGCGACGACATCTGACTTAAGCTCTGGCAACGCGAAGACAACGTGGAGCCGCGGGGCTGTTAACCAAAGTTTGCCCGCCTATAGCGGCGTGCAGGAAATCTATTCCTCGGCGGACTGGATTTACATCCGAACTTCGGGCTTGGGCAGCCATGTGATGGGACCGTGGTATCTCAACGCGGCGAAAACGCAGCTCTTTCCCAACCTGCCTAGAAACAAGAAGGCGCTTTATCGGATTCCGCGCCGACCGGTAGTGGCAACCACCAAGACGCTCACGGGTCTTGGAGTTATTGGCTATTTCGTTGATGGCGTGGCCATGTTTGACGGCCAAGATGGCTTTTCTTGGAATGGATCGAGTGAATCTGGCGGGATGGGTGGCGGCGGGATTTGGAATCGCGACGCCTACGTGAATGAAGGAATCACGTTTGATCCAGCGAACGCGCACCAGGAACAGTCGGGCACCTATCATTACCATGCGAATCCAATCGCGCTGCGGCATTTGTTGGGTGACCACGTCGATTATGATGTTGCGACCAAGGTGTACCGCGAGAATCCGTCGAACCTGCACCACTCGCCGATTCTTGGCTGGGTCCGGGATGGCTTTCCCATTTACGGGCCCTACGGATACTCCGATCCCAAGAATCCAGCGAGCGGTGTGCGTCGGATGATTTCGGGATTTGTCCTGCGAAACGGCGCCAATGGAACTCTGAATCTGGCTGCTAATGGGCGCACGACGCTGCCCGCATGGGCCGCACGCGCGCAGAACCGTTCCACGGCTCTAACGGCCAGCCAGTATGGCCCAGCCGTTTCTACGCAATATTCACTCGGCCGTTACTTGCAGGACAATGATTACCTTGGTGATCTCGGCAAGGTCCAAGGTGTGGACTTCGACTTGGACGAATACAACGGCCGTTTCACGGTGACGCCGGAGTTTCCGAATGGAAGTTACGCCTATTTTGTAAGCATCAACGCCAATGGCACACCTGTCTTTCCGTATAACATTGGCCGAAGCTTCTGCGGCACTCCGACTGGCAGTGCCGTCCAAAACATTTCGGAAACGGTCACGACAAACTTCGTCGGCGGCGCTAATTCGACATTACGAATGGCCACTCCGGCAGCGGCCAGTTATTCAAGCGATGTCACGATTACTTGGAGTGCTGTGGAAGGAGGCGCCTATGTCGTGCGAGCTTCCAGCGATCTCGCCAATTGGACACAGATCGCCGGACCGATCACCGCCTCGGGAGCATCAGCGCAGGCGTCCATCGCACGCAACCAGTCAGAGATTCGGTTTTTTCATGTCAATCGGACGGCTCTCGCTAATTACGATGGCGCGCCCGCGAACGCTAACGTAGCGCAAAACGCCTCAGCCTCTTCTGATAGTTCTACAACCACTCGCTAATCCTAAGTCCAATGCCTCACGCACCGAAGCTGTCGGCCGGTGCGAATGAATGCAGGTAAAGGAAACTCGTCGAGCGATGAATGCAAAGAAGGATTCAGAGAGGACCGTTCGGAGGCCAAAGAACGGAGTAAGTGGCATGATCGAGATTTGGAAAAGGCGTCACGGATTGAGCCCGTCGCTTTGGTCTTGCGCGCTCCTTCTTCTGCTTTTCCGTCCGCCCTTTCAGACAGAGGGTCGCGAACAATCTTTGCTAATCGAGATCGTTCCGCGATTTCAGAACGAGCCCCTTGTCTTTGACCGGGTCCATTATCAAACGTCATCAGGTCAGTTTGTGTCAGTCACTCGTCTGGATTTTCTCATCTCGACAATCGCGTTGCGTCGTGCAGATGGGACTTGGCTGACGGCTACGAATTGGCAAGCGTATATCAGCGCGCGGGAAGGCCGAACAAGTTTTCAAGTGCCTGATCTCCCGCTGGGACGTTATGATCGGTTGCGCTTTCGCGTTGGGTTGTTGCCGGAGATCAATCACCAAGACCCAGCCAATTATCCCGCCGATCATCCGCTCAATCCAAACTTGAACGGATTGCATTGGGGTTGGATGGGTGGATACGTCTTCCTGGCGATTGAAGGCCGCTGGAGTGGACGGATGTTGGGTGATAAGGAGAGCGATGGCAGAGGCTATTCCTTTCACCTGGCGACGGATCGCCAGCTCATGACTGTTGAATTAGACGTGGATCTGGAAGCGCCTAACGATCGCAGATTGGATTTGGTCTTGAACGTGGATCGCATCTTCGACCAGCCCAATCGGATCGTATTGAGTGAAGCTGCCCTCTCCACGCATTCGCGGGGAGAGGATGCGTTGGCCAGCCAGCTTCGCATTAACATCGAAGGCGCATTTTCGGTGGCCCGGACTCATTCATCCGGTCCGGTTGAAAACGTTGTCAGTTCAAAAATGATCGAGATGGCGCCCAACGCAACGCCTTATAAGTTGACGATTTCGCGTTTCTTTCCGCGTCCCGATTTGCCCACCGATAATCCTCTGACGGAGGAAGGCGTTGCGCTCGGCCGTCGATTGTTTTTTGACCCGCTCTTGTCCGCAAATAACTCGCAGGCGTGTGCCTCGTGCCATCAAGCAGATGCTGCGTTTGTCGATGCCGGAAAAGCTGTCAGCGTTGGCGTCGAAGGAAAGCCTGGTGCACGCAACGCCATGCCACTGCTTAATCTTGCTTGGAAGTCATCTTACTTCTGGGATGGCCGCACGAAAACGCTCCGTGAGCAAGTTCTGCAGCCGATTGAGAATCCCATCGAGATGCACGAGACAATGACGAATGTTGTCGCCAAGCTTGGCCGAGCGCGGAGCAGGGGACGTGAGGAGGTTCACGCCTTCCCAATCGACTCGCGACGCACGGGCTTCGAAGTCGATAAGAGCCTCCTTGCATCCGCTGCTCCAAAGAGCAACTCGGATTACGCGGTTTTCTTTCGGCAGGCTTTCGGCACGCCAGAGATTTCTGCAGACCGCGTCGCCCGGGCCCTGGAACAGTTTCTTCTGACTCTGGTTTCGTACGACTCGAAATTCGATCGCGTTCTAGATGGGCGGGCTGAATTTACCGAACAAGAACAGCGCGGCTTTGAGTTGTTCCACACCGAGTACGATCCGCGTCGAGGTCAATTTGGCGCCGATTGTTTTCATTGCCATGGCGGACCATTGTTTCAAAGCCAAAGCTTCGGGAATAATGGCCTCGATTCCGGATTCCGAGACTTAGGACGGTTTCTGATTACGAAGAAGGAAGGCGACAAAGGGAGGTTCGCCGTGCCATCGCTGCGCAACGTCGCAGCAACTGGACCTTACATGCACGATGGCCGATTCAAGACTTTGGACGACGTCATCGAGCACTACGCTTCTGGGGTGAAACGGTCGCCCACGTTGGATCCGAACCTCGCCAAGCATCCGGACGGTGGCGTGCCCTTAAGCGATTCCGATAAGAAAGCGCTGATCGCATTTCTGAAGTGCCTCACGGATGAGTCGCTGCCACCGAGCCTTAAGAGGCCACGTAGCGAGTGAAGATGCGAGCGCCTTTTAAGCGGGACATTCTTATCCGGACAGTGCGCTGCTGGAACGCGCGGAGAGTTCGTTCCTGTGGTGCAGTTCGAAGACCGATCAGCGCTGAACTCTGAAAAGACGAGCCGCGGCCCGGCCTTATCCATCTTGCTTCAAATTGGGCTTCTAGGGATTTTTGACACATGATTATCATCATCGCGCTCGCCTGCGTCGTTTGGGCAACGTTTCAAACTCATACCGCCTTTCCCAACGACTGGACAGCGGTCGCGCCGCGTGAGGAGATTCGCCCCCAATTTCAACGAACGGAAATCGGCGGCAAGTCCGGACACGGTGTCTTCGCTATCCACGCGGACGGACGCGAAGGTCTGCATGGCTAGTGGCAAAAGACTTTTCCGGTGGCCGATGGACAGCATTACCGCTTTTCAGCATGGCGACGCACGGAGAACGTTGCCGTGCCGCGGCGCAGTGTCCTGGCGCGGATCGTCTGGAGCGATGCCGCAGGAAACTCAGTATCACGCCATGAGGGTGTGCTGACGAACTTTGCAAAGAATGTAGTGGCAGCGGCCGAACCGGAATATCCAGGGGAGATAGCCGCGAAGAGCGTGAACCACAATGGCTGGATTGAAGTCTCCGGCGTTTACCGGGCGCCTCCGGGCGCAACCCAGGCGCGGGTTGAATTACATCTGTTGTGGGCCCCGAACGGCCGAGTCCAGTGGAGCGACATTGTCTTCCAACACACCGAATCGCCGACGCCACGCAAAGTTCGCCTCGCCGCCGTGCATTATCGTCCGCGCGGCGCAAAAACGCTCATGGACGCTTGCCGACAATTCGCGCCCCTCGTTGAGGAAGCCGCCCACCGCAAAGCCGGCTTGGTTGTGCTAGGCGAAACATTGACCTGCGCCGGCGCCGGCTCGAACTCCGCGGATTGCGCCGAGCCGATTCCTGGTCCTTCGACGGATTACTTCGGTGAACTGGCGAAGAAAGATCAGCTGCATATTGTGGCCGGCCTCATCGAACGTGACCGGCATCAACTCTTCAACGTCGCCGTGCTCATTGCACCAGACGGCAAGCTCATCGGCAAATATCGCAAAGTCTGCTTGCCAGACGGCGAATACGACAAAGGGATGTCGCCGGGGACCGATTATCCGGTCTTCGAGACACGCCTGGGCAAGATCGGCATGATGATCTGTTACGACGGATTCTTTCCTGAAGTTGCGCGCGAGAATGGGGAACCGTCTGCGTCGCCGAAGTGGACCTGAACCAGCGCACGCTTTGGCCGTGGCTTGGGGATTTCAAAGCGCAAATTCCTCGGCAACGTCCGGTGATACACGGCGAGTAGTAGCGCGGGCGTCCTCGCCTGCGAGTGCATGGGCGTCTCGCCCCCTGGGCTTGGGAGGGGCGAAGAGATGAAAAGACAGAGAGACGGCCGCTATCCGCGAATCCGGCTGTCTTTTGGCTAAGCTAAATCAAAACAACCCCCATAGGGACAGTGCTTCGCACGCGTGCTTGGGACTTGACAAAAGGAAACGAAGGTAACGAAGAAGGAATAAGGCGGTTCATCTTTGTTTCCTTTGCCTTCTGGTGCAATCTTCTGTGCTTCGATGCAAGCGTCGTTAAGCGATTTCGCAGTAGTCACAGGGCAGGGCGGCTTCGTTTTGGAAGTAAACTGGACGAGCAATCCATGGCTGGACTTGGAGCCATCGTGAGAGTTGAATTGAACCCCGCATGAGAATCCCAGCAACCATCCTTGCCTCGCCTTTGAAAGCTTCCGTCACGCTCGTCGCACTGCTGTTCGCTGCGCTGACGATGTCCGCTGCCGTAGCGGCGCCCGCGAAAAACACAAGGCCCAACATCCTGTTCATCATCGCCGATGACCAATCGCCATTTGACCTTAAGATCTACAATCCGAAATCGACATTGCACACACCCAATATCGACCGCCTCGCAGCCGAAGGCATGACGTTTGATGGCGCTTATCACATGGGCGCGTTCATCAGCGCCGTTTGCACGCCGTCGCGCCATATGATCAAGAGTGGTCGCACGCTGTGGCATCTGTCGATCGCGCCGGAGGCGTCGAAGCATTGCCCACCGAATCTCGAGCAGAACACGATTGCCGCTGTGTTCAATCGCGCCGGCTGCGCCACGCTGCGCACTGGCAAGCCTGGGAACAGTTATGAGGCTGCGAAGAAACTGTTCACGGTGAACAAGGAATCCAAAGGGCGCAGCGGCACCGACCCGACTGGCAGCGCCTGGCATGGGCAACAAGTCTTGGATTACCTTGATGAACGCGCTGCGGCCAAGGATCGCACTCCGTTCCTGATCTACTTCGGCTTTTCGCACCCGCACGATCCACGCAACGGGACGGACGAACTCTTGGCGAAGTACGGCGCCGTCAATCACACGGATACAAACAGCCTTCCACCTGGTAACTCGAAACAGCCGAGATTGCCGGCGAATTATCTCCCGGCACATCCCTTCAAGACGACCCTTCCTCCCGATCAGCGCGACGAAACGCAGGTCAGCGGCGTGTGGAAAAACCGCGACGAACGCACCATCCGCAATGAGATTGGCCGCTACTTTGCCTGCAGCGAGAGCATCGACATCCAGATCGGTCGGGTTTTGCAAAAGCTCGAAGCGATGGGCGAACTCGACAACACATGGATCTTCTACACATCCGACCACGGCATCGCCATCGGCCGTCATGGTTTGCAGGGAAAACAGAACCTGTACCAACACACGTGGCGCGTGCCGTTCATCGTCAAGGGGCCTGGCATCAAGCCGGGTTCGCGCGTGGATGGAAACATTTACTTGCTCGATGTCCTCGCGACGCTTTGCGACATCGCGGGCATTGCCGCGCCGGAAACGAACGAGGGGCTCAGCTTCAAACCCGTGCTCGAAGGACGTCAACGCGCAGTTCGCGAGATTCTCTACGGCGTTCATTCCGGCGGCACGAAACCCGGCATGCGTTGCGTGAAGAAGGGCGATTGGAAGCTCATCAAATACGACGGCGACAACGGTGCGGTCCACGAGACACAACTCTTCAATCTGGCCGAGAATCCGGACGAGTTCCTCCTGCAACACCATGATCCAACCGTGACCGCCCTCACCGGCATCACACCCGCGGCCTATCAGACCAATCTGGCGAATGATCCCAAATTTGCAGCCAAGCTCGCGGAAATGGAGACTCTTCTCCTCGCGGAGATGCGTCGCCTGCATGACCCCTACCGATTGTGGAACCAACCCACCGACGGCCTGACGCCGCCGCCCGAACCTGAGCGCGGAAAGCGTTGAGCGTGACCAACCCGGAACCAAACGGTAGGGCTTGGCTCGCGGCGAGGCTCCCACCGAGCCGTGATTTCGCCGGAGCATCTTTGCTTTGTAACTCGCACGAGCGAACGCCACAGCTTGCGAAAAAATGACAGGTGACCGTCTCGGATGACATCCATGACATCCATACGGAGGCAATCCGAGGCAGAAGGCGTCCCGGATTGGGTCACAAAGCAAAAATCTTGTTCATGCGCTGCGCCAGGTCGCGGGCGGTTTCGACGTCAGCCGCTTGGTTGCCGGGTTGCTCGGAAATTCCCCAGCCCTGGTAGCCGGCGTTGTCCAGTGCCTTCATTACCGCGGGCCAGTTGGTTCCGCCGTCCATTAATTTCGGCCGGTCGCCTCTCGCGCCTGTCGTGGGCGGCGTGGCGGCGAAATCCTTGACGTGGATTCTTACGATGCGTTTGCCGAGCACCTGAATCCAGCGCTCGGCCGGACCGTAATTGCGGCCCACGTTGCCAATGTCGAAATGCCAGCCTACCGACGCGCTGTTGATCGCGTCGAGGTAAGCCACCGCCTGCTCCGGTTTCGTGATGAAATTGTTCCCAACATTCTCGATGGAGATTTTGACGCCAAGATCCTTGGCCACGGGAATCGCCTTTTTGATTTCCACGATGGAGCGCTCCCAGCATTCTTCGCAGGTGGAGTCGCCGCGGCCAATCGCGCCACCCCGGACAACGCCTGGCACAAGCAGCACGCTATCCGCGCCATAAGCGTGGGCGTCCTGCAAGCTGAGTATAAGTCCATCCAATCCCAGCTTGCGGGCCCCTTCGTCTGGAGCGGACAACGTCTTTACCCAGTGGATGTGGTCGCAAACGCTGGCGGCTCTCAGCCCGGTTTCCTTGAACGCCGCGAGCACCTCCTCGCGATTCATGGCGCCCATCGGTTCCACGCCTTCGAGCCCGGCCTCTTTCATGGCGCGAAATTTCTCGAGCACGGTGCCTTTCACACCGATCGTGGAATACATGATCGCCTTGCGCAGATTGCGAGCCGGCAGTGGAATCGCGTGGACATGGACAAGAAGAACGGGCGCATCGGTGAGCACAGCGGCACGAGCTGCTACCTGCTTTACTCGCCGCACCAAAAGACGGATTGGGCGATTGATGCTGAGTTTCTGAAAACAACGGCGGCGAAAGATGCGAACAATCGGTTGGTGGTTTACGCCGAGAAAATCTGGTTGCATCGCAGCACACTACGCGAGTGGAAACCGCACACGGAAATACGGTGCGCACGATGATCGTGCCGTTCAATCTGCGGTGAGTGAGGTCGGGAATGAGCGTTCGATGTTTCCAATGCCCTACAGAAGTCCGCGAGGTTTTGGACTGCGCCAGTCCTCTGGCGCTTTTGGAACCGCAAAACGATTGATTGAACTCCACTGGACCTGAAACGTTATCAAGAGCGGGTCGTGAAGGAAGTTGACGCCTACTTGCAGGCGTTGGCGAAGTTCAAGGATGAGCGTTATCCGGCGCAAACGGCGTGGGATGAGATCGGCGCACTGGGCGGATACACACCGCGCCTCAACGGTCTGCACAAAGACCTGCCCACGTTCTGCATCAAAGTTCCCGCCGGCTGCGGCAAGACGCTGCTCGCCACGCAAGTTCTCGGTTTGATTTACAAAACCATTTTGAAGGAGCGCGTCTTTGCATCGAGAAACCGTGTTCCTCGTTCATCTGTGGCTGAAATTCTCGTGCCCTGCTTTTTGCGTTGAAACTGTTCGTCGAGTTGGCGCGACACAGCAATCGCGCTGGCCTCATGGATCAGCGCTAATTTAGCCACCCTCGCCTGGGCAAAAGTGCAGTGCGTGAACACGGCGATGTGGTATGCAATCAACCGCAGCGGTAGTCTCCTGACCGAGCAAGGCGTTCATGCGCCGGATATTAATGTCAGTCACGGTTTCTCGGCCACGACTTTGCCGTCGCGCCAGAAATAAACCGGCGTGCCGTGGAGGCGGGCTGTTTTGCGGGCCACGCGGGCGGCGCGACGCAAGGCGCGGCCAGCCGGCGTAAGCCGCTGTTTCGGGCGCGTCAAAGGCTTGAGGTGTTTCATGGTCCTGTCTCTAGCAAACGCGGTGTTCGTTGCGAATCGTCGTAAACTTCCCAGTGGTCGGCAAGCGAGCGGTAGTGGCGGCTGAAATTCACCCAACTGGTGGCGTTATCTTCACCCTCGACGCAGACTTCCGCATTTATCGGCGTCACGGCAACAAAGTCATTCCACTGTTGATGCCTGACGAATGAACGATGAAAGGGACGCGCTGCTTTGTTTGCGCTTCTTGCGGCAATGCGCTGCGCCTGCGCGGGCTATAATTACGGGTTGGCTGACAGTGCGAGTGCAAGCGCTGTCGTCGCCCAACCGGCGGCGGTGATTGAGATGAACTGGTCTTCGCCGTGGGGGTAGCCGGACTCGTAGTACTCCTGGATCGGCGTGCTCCGGGTTCGTACGTGCCACGAGCCGTTGTCCAACTGTTTGGCGAGGAGAAAACGGAGCCCGTTGCGATAAGCGGGGTCAGTCGTCGCAACTCCCCCGGCTTGATTGAGCGCGACGAGGGCGGCGCCGGTGGCGTAAGCATCGCTTTCCATATTGGTCAGTTGCGCCCAGCCGCCATCGGCGCGCTGCGTTCGGAGAAGTTCCTGCGCTGCGCTGCGAATTTCATCTTCAGGAGCATCGGCGATCTGCAGGGCTCGAAGGCGGAAGACGCGATCTTCGGTTTCTCGTGCCGGAGTTTTCAGCAACCATTCCCGAACCTGAGCGGTCCGCTGGACGATGCGTTCGCGCTGCTCAGACTCCCCAAATACTTTCAAGCCGCGCAACGCGACGTAGCTGGAGGTGAATGGACTTTCCTCACTGGGCGGACGAACTGTTTGTGGCTTCCAATGATCGCGGTCGCTCTGAAACTTAAGGAGGTATTCCGCTACTGCGTCGGTCGTCTGATCGGATTTCCAACCGCCCATTTCCAGCGTCCAGAGAGCGTAACCTGCTGTGAGCGCCTGTCCGCCTTGGCCTTTGCCAGCTAGGTAGTTCGTTCGGTTCTTCGTGAGAGAGCCGACTGTGAACTGCGTTTGGCGCTGCAGATTATCCACGTCAATCGTGATTCCGCGCGAGCGAGCTGTGGTCAGAGCCATGATGGGCAGCGCCTGGTTATGGCAAGTGAAGCACTGCTTTCGTTTCTCCATCGAACCGCGCGCGCCGTTTTCCAAAAGCGGCAGCGACTTCACCACGGCAGCTTTGATGGCGTCATCGGTCGGAGCAACATCGGCGGCGAAAGCCGGGAAGTCACAAAAGGCGAATAGCAATGCAGCGTGGGCGAACCACCGAAGCAAGGGGTAGTTCATAATTCCCGCGCGTAGAGGTTCATCAACTCCATTGCGGCGCCGTGGTCACGAAAGCCCAACGGCCCACGTGCCTTTACGTCGGCGGGGAGCGTCAAACGTTGCGACTCCTTGTCGCCACGTTTCACGACGATCTCGTTTCCTTTCGCCGCAACGCTGTAACGCTGGTAGTTGCCGGCGGACGCATCGGGGAGCTTCACTTCCACACCGCGCACGACAACGTTCGGTGGCGTCATGGGCTGGCCTTCGGCGGGTTTCGCGGGGCGGCAATCGAAGACGAACTCGGCGTCGCCGTAATCTTTCTCCGACCAAAGCGTGGCATCGGGATTTGCTTCGCCGGCGCGCAGGCTCAGGCGTTCGCCGCGCACGCCCCAGCGCTGCGCCGTTATCGCGTTGGTCTTCCACCCACGGAGATCCAGCCCGGTGAAAATCGTGCGCAGGCCGGTGTCCTCGGGCGCGATCAAATTGGGCGCCGGGTGACTGGAGGGCAGTTCCTTAAGGCGGATGTTGCGGAACTCGACGGGCGCTCCTTCGGACTCGAGCGCGAGATAACCCTTGCGATAATTGCAATCCTCGCCGCCCGAAACTTCCTTGCCATTCACGCTCAGGCGGAGGACGCCGTTCGTGCAAACGATGCGGTAGTGGTTCCATTCGGGTGTTCCCTTGCTGCGTTCTTCCGAGGGGAAACTGCGCTCGCCGCGATGCCGGCCAAACGGTTTCATCGTCGCGCCGTGGATCGGAAAGACATCACCGTGCGTCGTGAACCAATCGGACTTCCTGCCGTTTTGCTTCTCGTACTGCTCGGCGTAACCGTGATCGAGCACCTGCACCTCGATCCCGCGCAAGAACGGCACGCCGGGCGCGGCGATGGGCGTGCCCCAGAGGAACACGCCGGAATTTCCACCTTTGCTCAAATGCCGCCATTCCAGCTCAAGGATGAAGTTTTCGTATTGCCGCGCTGTCCGCAACGCGCCGGTTGGACGGCCCGTGCAGTGAATCAATCCTTCGCGCGCGCTCCAGGTTTCCGGGGCGCAATTCGCGTTTACCCAGCCGCTGAGATCACGTCCGTTGAACAACGTCACGAACCCGTCGTTGTCCGCCGCCAGGACCCTGGCCGCGCAGAACGCGGTCAACCCTATTGTCAAGAGGAATGTTTTCATGGGCCGAGTATGGTCGAGGTGGTTTGGAAATGCACGCAAGATGAACACGATTCCAGCGTTAGCCGTGTCGTAGGTTACGCCTGTTCGTCGAGTTCTTTGAGGACCCTTCCATCCTTAGTTCTCCACTCAATAAGTCCATTTGCACTGCCGCCCTCAACTAGTTCCTCGCGTTGAAGTAACTCGTCGAGTTCTGTGCGCGGCGCTGCTATCGCCTTGCCTGTCCAATTCGAGATTTCGGCTGTTCGCAAACTCTTGGCGTCACCTCGCGGAAGAAAAAGTTTAATGGTTGCCGAATTCATGCCGCGCAAAAGCGGAACCAGTGATTGGACATTGCTAACGCGGCACTATTTAAAGCCGGCATTTTTCGGAAACCGATGACTGGTAAACTACCAGCGCGCGATGATGAACGCAAAGACTGATTCTGCCGACGCCGAACACTCTTATCGGACTCTTGTCGAGTGGTATGGTTGCCAGGACAGAATGACAATTGCCAGCCAGCGGGACGTTCGCGATTTCCGCAGGGTGGGCTCGGGAAATAAACAGGCCCTCCAAGCGTTCACCTCGCTTGTTCGTTCTTTTCATCGACGACCTGTCCCCAGTGATGGGCGCCTGCGGTGATGACGCAGGGCAAGAATTCGAACCACATCGCCGACGATGCGAAAAAGAAAATGATAAGGAAACTGCTCCAGATTCACGCGTCTGATATCACGCTCTCGGATGGAGAAGGATTCCGGTCGCTCGGCAGCGTCGGCCATAAAACGCCGCAGCTCCGCATAAGATTCGGATGCAAGTTGCGGACCGGCCACTTGCTCATAACGCTCCATGATTCTGTCGATGTCTGAGTAAACCTTGGAATGAAGGATAATCCGCATCAGCGTCGGCGACCTTCAATTTGCTGGTCAAGCTCCTCGATGGTCATTCCCGATGATGGATTCGCGGCAAGTTCTGTATCTCGCCGCAGAGCCTCGGCGATCCCCTCGTCCGCATCTCCAAGGACGGGCGAAAGTGATTCAAGCAGGTGGGCCGCGAGGATTGCTCTTTGGCTCTCGGGCAAGCCTAGCGCGAGTTTTTCGACTTCATCGATGGTGGTCATGGTTGGAAATGTAGTTATGGGGCTTTTGGCATGCAAGCGCTCCCATTGTGGCAATCGTATCGGCTTCGAATTGGTTGAACCTCTTAGTGTCGGGCGGATCCCCCCGCCGCTCGCCGACCCTCCATGGACCGTCGCATCAGAGCATAGGATGGTCCCCCTTCATGAGGAAACTAACACGGCTAATGCTGGTATTGCTTGGAACAGCACTGGTGGAATGGTAAAAGGAACACGTGATCATGCTGCTTTGGATCAATGCCATCCGGTCGAGGAAAGTCTTAGTTCGGATCGGCTGCATCATAGCGTTCGCGTCGGCAGGACTGAGCGCCGTGGAAGGTTCGACCAATCAGGCTTCGGCTGAAACTTGGTGGTCTCTAAAGCCCATCGCACGTCCGCCGTTGCCTGCCAGCGTCCCTGGAATCTCTAATCCGATCGATCTGTTCATCGCGGCGAAACAGCGGGCCAGAAACCTCAAGCCAGTTGGTCCGGCGGACAAGGCCGCGTTGTTGCGTCGCGTTTATCTGGATCTTATTGGCATTCCGCCGTCACCTGCCGAACAAGAGGCGTTCTTGGCCGACCATTCGGCCGATGCTTACGAGAAAGTGGTCGATCGCCTCCTGGAAAACGAACAGCACGCAGTCCGTTATGCCCGGCGTTGGCTGGATGTGCTGCGTTACGCGGATGCCGATGAACGCATGACTGCCGCGCCCGGAATTCATTTGTGGCGCGACTGGGTCATCAACGCTTTGCACGAGGATTTGCCTTACGACCATTTCGTCCAGATTCAACTGACCGGCCGCCGCGCTAACGAACGGACGCAAATGTCGGCGACTGGTTATCGTTCACGCCGAGAGCCTCGTCCGGGCGACCTCTTCGCGCTGGGATTTCTGGCGCGCGGCGCGGGAGAGAGTCCGCAGGACTTGGCGATCTCGGCTGTCGAAACTGTCTCGAGCGCTTTCATGGGCATGACCGTTGGCTGCGCCAAATGTCACGATCATCGGTACGATCCCATCACGCAGCGGGACTTTTACGCGATGAAAGCGCTGTTCGATCCTCTCGTTCTGCGCAAGATCACGCTCGCCAGCGCTGCGGATTTGATGGCCAACAGCAAGGCCATAACCGAATCCGAAAAGAAACGCCAGCCTGTCGAGCGAGCCCTCAATGAACTGATCAAACCATACAAAGACCGGTTGACCGAAGAGCGCATTTCGATGTTGCCCGCCGATGTCCAAGCCGTCATTCGCAAATCCGAAAGGGATCGCAGCATTGCGGAACAGAAGATCGCTGATGACTACTTCCCCATCCTTCGCATCGACGGCGGCAAACTCAACGAAGTGATGCCGGAAGAGGTTCGGAAGAAATATCAGGATTTGCAAAGACAACTCAGCGCACTCGGGGACGCCGAGCCTGGACGGCGCGGGCAAAACATTCCTGTCTTCTACACCGTTGAGGTGGATCTCCTGCGCGAGCAAGAAAAGTCTTACATCCTGACCAGCGGCGACCCAGCTCGTCCGGAGAGAAATCGCGAAGTGCAACCGGGCTGGCCGTTTTCAACGCGTGAATCTGATTTTCGGGACGGGCGCCTCGAAGGGTTTGCGGATTGGTTGACCGCTCCGGAGAATCCGCTCTTCGCGCGCGTAGCCGTCAATCGGCTTTGGCAATGGCATTTTGGCGAAGGCTTGCTGAGGACCTCCAGCGATTTTGGGTTTCTCGGTGGGAAGCCCTCGCATCCAGCGCTGCTCGATTGGCTCGCATCGGAATTTGTGCGCGAAAAATTCAGCATGAAACGGATGCATCGGTTAATGGTCACTTCGCAGGCTTACCGCATGGCTTCCGAGGTGGGAGAGGAATGCACTTCGAATTTGCAGCTTGATCCGCATAACACCTATCTTTGGCATTTTCGTTTGCTGCGTTTGGAAGCCGAGCCGATCTGGGATTCCCTGCATGCCGCCGCGGGCACCCTCGATTTGAAAGTTGGCGGACCTTCTTTTGACGCAGGCGACGGACGTGACAACCGGCGTCGTGGCCAAGGCCAACTAATTCCAATGGAACCAACGAACGCGAAGCGGCGGGGCGCGTATATGATTCGAGGCTTCTCATCGAGTCGCGATGTCGTGCCGAGCTTTTTGCAAGCGTTCGATGTCGATGATGGCCGCGCCCCGTGCCCGATGCGGACGCAAACGGTGACGGCGCCACAAGCCCTGTTCTTAATGAACAGCACCGACATCGAAAACGCTTCCCGAGACCTGTCCGCACGGTTGCAAAAAGAATCGCTGGGAGACCTGGAAGCGGCGGTCGAATTGGCCTATGGCCTGACCGTGGCGCGTGCTCCTTCGCAGGCCGAGAAGGAGTGGTCGCTTGCCTATCTCGAGGGCGACACCGGCCGGCTGAAGCAACTTTCCTGGCTGCTGTTCAATCTCGACGAATTCATTTATGTCCGGTAACGCAAAGCTGTATCCGTGCGGGCGCGTTTCACGCCGCCAGTTCATCTATCAAGCCGGGGGCGGTTTCATGGGGTTGGCGCTGGGGGGAATGTTCGCCGAAGCGGGCGAGGTTCAAAACGCGATTGCCGGCCCTCATTTCGAGCCGAGAGCTAAATCGATTATTTTCCTCTTCATGTGCGGCGGGGTGAGCCACATCGATACCTTCGACCCGAAAGATAATAAGTGGGCGGGGACTTTCATGGATGCGATCGGCTTCGGCGACAATCTCGCGCCGATGAAACGCCCGGTCATCCCGTGCCTGCGAACATTCACGCGCTACGGCAAATCGGGCATTCCCGTTTCAGATTGGTTTCCGCATGTCGGGAGTGTGATCGACGAAATAGCCGTCGTGCGGTCGATGTGGTGTCATGAGAGCAATCATTTTCCGGCTGTGATCGAAACCTCCACCGGCCATCGTGGCCGGCAGTTCGATCATCCCGCGTTTGGCAGTTGGGTTTCGTATGCTTTGGGCAGCGCGAATCGGAACTTGCCCACGTTCGTTAACCTTGGGCGTCCTTCGTCGCCGGTGCAACTGACGGGTGGTTATCTCGGCGCGTCTGTGGCGGCCACTCCTTTTCAGGCGGGCGAAACGCCCATTCCCAATCTGTATCCTCCCAAGGGCGGCTCGAGTGCCGAACGCGAAAGGCAGATGCAATTACTTCAGACGCTGAACCAGGAATTTCGCGACCGTTACGCCATCAACTCCGACATTCAGGCCCGCGCCAAGGCTTACGAACTTGCCGCGCGCATGCAGTTGTCAGCGCCTGAAGCCGTCGATTTCTCGCAGGAACCCGACCATGTCAAATCCCTCTACGGCATCGACCAAAAGGAGACAGAGGAATTCGGCAAACAACTGCTCCTCGCCCGCCGGCTCGTGGAGAAGGGCGTCCGCTTCATTCAGATTTGCCACGCAGGCGGCGGCAACGGCGCTTGGGATGCTCACGGGGACATGAAAGCCCACGCGCCGCTTTGCCGAGCCACTGACCAACCGATCGCTGGCTTGATCCGAGATTTAAAGCAACGCGGGATGCTCGACCAAACCCTGGTCGTTTGGACGAGCGAATTTGGCAGAACGCCCTGGTCGCAGAACACCACCGGACGCGATCATAATCCCAAAGGCTACACCTGCTGGCTCGCCGGAGGCGGCATCAAAAGCGGCACGGTGCACGGCGCCACCGACGACGTCGGCTATAAGGCCGTTGAAAGTCCTCATTATTACAGCGATCTCCATGCGACGATCCTTCAGCAACTCGGACTCGATCACAAGAAAATGGAGATCCAGGCCGAGGGACGAACGCTGCGGTTGGTCGAGGAGGGGCGCCCGATTAAAGAGATCATCTGCTAACCAAATCGAAGCACAAGAAGATTGGAACAGAAGGTAGCAAAGGAAACAAAGATGAACTGCCTTGTCTCTTCTTCGTTGTCTTCGTTTGCTTCTGTTCTGCGCCCTCTCGGCGACGGGCCGACACGTCGGGTTTCCGCTCCCCTCCAAGTCTCAATCCAACTCACTCCAAGTTCCCCAGAAATCCGCAAACCTGGCGAAATCTCTGCCATTTCTTGCCGATTCATGTGATGCATGTCCGATTCGTTGACAAGATTGACGCCAACGATATGATGCGTCCCGTCCGATGAACATGAATGGCCCGACACAGACCGTAACGAACGGCGCTAATCCGGTGCTGTGCGGAGCCATTGCCATTGTTCCCGTCGCTATTAAGACGCTGGCGAAGCGTTCCATGGTTCACCTGATTTGGGTAAGCCGGGAGCAGCCCGCGAGAGAGTAACGGAACCTCACTTTTACTCGCCCTGCTCCCGAAAGGTAGCAGGGCCTTTTTTATGCCCAAAACACAACCGATCGCGTCAGAAGCCAAATCCCGGCCAGCGATGCCCGCCATCGCAACTCGGACTTCTTCGATGGCGATTCTCTTTGCTTTAAGTTTCTGTCATCTCCTGAACGATGCCATTCAGGCGTTGATTCCAGCGATTTACCCGCTGTTGAAGGATTCGTTCAATCTCAACTTCACTCAAATTGGCCTGATTACGCTGACGTTTCAGATGGCCGGATCGGTATTCCAACCGGTCGTGGGGTTGTACACGGACATATATCCCAAACCCTACTCGTTGGTCATTGGCATGGGAGTGACCTTGTGCGGGTTGGTCCTGCTCGCACTCGCGCCGACGTATTCATTGGTGTTGATTGCGGCGGGGTTGGTGGGTTTGGGTTCAGCGATCTTTCATCCGGAGTCGTCGCGCATGGCTCGGCTTGCCTCAGGTGGCCGACACGGTTTTGCTCAATCGCTTTTTCAGGTTGGAGGCAACGCGGGAACAGCAGTTGGTCCGCTCCTGGCCGCGGGAATTATTGTGCCGCACGGCCAGCGCCACATCCTTTGGTTCAGCGCGCTCGCGTTTATAGGATTGATCATCATGTCGAAGGCCGGTCGATGGTATCAGGAAAAGTTGGTGGAGAGAGCTCGCCGAGGCCATCGATTGGCGGCAGTTGGTGAAACCGCAAGCCAGACGAAGGTGGCCATCACGTTGGGAGTTCTTTTGCTTTTGATGTTCTCAAAGTTTATCTACCTCGCCGCAATGACGAACTATTACACGTTCTATCTGATGCAGCAGTTTGGTGTCTCCGTGCAACAATCCCAAATTTATCTGTTCCTGTTCCTTGGCGCGGGCGCGGCCGGAACGCTGGCGGGAGGACCTGTTGGCGATCGCATCGGACGCAAACAGGTGATCTGGCTCTCGATCTTAGGCATCGCCCCGTTTGCTCTGCTGCTGCCGCGCGCGAACTTGTTCTGGACCGCACTGCTCTCAATATTCATCGGCGCGATCATGGCCTCCGCATTTCCGGCAATCCTGGTCTATGCCATGGAGCTAATGCCTGGAAAAGTCGGTCTCATCTCAGGCCTTTTTTTCGGCTTGGCCTTCGGACTCGCGGGAATCGGGTCAGCCGTGCTTGGGAAATTGGCGGACGCAACCAGCGTCGGTTTTGTGATGTTCGCCTCTTCATTCCTGCCGTTGATCGGACTGTTCACGTGGTTTCTGCCGGATCTGCGGAAGGCCAAAACCGAAGAATTGTGAGTAACCTGTCAACAGTTGCTAACAACGTTTACTCGCGAAGGAGTCGAGCATATTGTCATATCGCCGGCGACAACAGAAAGGCAACAGACGATGGCTACAGAAGAACGAGTGCTTTGTTTTCCGCGGAAGCTTTTAGAAGAGATCGGCGTGTTTCAGGGGCTCAGCCTCGAAATAGACAAATACCTGCCAGCTGTAACCTCGCCTTCGCAGATATTGTATCTCAACCGAAGCGATGCCGAGCAGGACAAACGTTACAAACAGCTCATCCCTTATGTCCTCATTCTCTGCAACGACCGGATATTGCGGTATCGCCGGGGCAAAGGCGGCCAGGAAACACGGTTGCACGGATTGTATTCGGTCGGCATCGGCGGACACATCTCGGAGGAGGACCACGGACTCTTTTCCAACCAGCTCGGTTATCACGAAGGAATGCGCCGAGAGCTGATGGAAGAGGTTGCCATCGAGGAGATGAATGAAGCAGCCGTCGCGGTCATTAACGATGACAGCACGGAGGTCGGTTCCGTGCACTTCGGAGTCGTCCACGTCATGCACGTGCCCAATGAAGCGATCGTTGGGCGACGCAGCGGCATCGTCGCGCCCGAGTTCATCTCGATTTCTGAAGCAGCGAAGGACCTGTCCGTTTACGAGTCGTGGTCCCGCTTTTGCCTCGAACAACTCGATTCAATGCTAGCGAAAGCAGCTCAGGCGGGAGTCGCAGTGCGCTGAGGAATTGCGTCGGCGGCCGTGGCAGGCGAAGCCTCCAAAACAGAATTGATAGATTCCAGGAATTCAGAATTCTCGGAGGATGAACTTGAATATCTCTGTCAGGAACGTTGTGCGAGCGTTCTCGTCGTTACAGATTTCGAGCAAGCTAAAAATCTTAAGTTCAGCCCGAACTCCTCAGGCGATGAGAATTTGTTCCTCCTAGTGCCGAGCTTCGATTTGATCTGACCGGGACCTTTATTCGAGAGGCAGGCGACGAGGCGGTAGTAATCGAAAAGTTCGGGCTTCTCTTGAAGCAATTAAGGGTGAGCAAACACTTCTGTTGGAGAGAATCCTAAGCGTTCCGCAGCTGCTTTCCCTTCGGCTGTAATTCCGAGTTTTGTGAACTCATCCCAGGGCAACCCTTTCCAAGCGGCATTGCGAACATCTTTCTGCCATCGAGCAAAGCGCGCCTCGCCTCAAATAACTCAGCGTATTTGCTTTCCGGCAAAATACGTTCATTCTGCGTAGCGCTGTTTAGGACGATCGGAAGCCGTGTGATCTTGCGCAATGGCTTTTCAGTTCCGATCAGATCCAGTTGTTCATCGTCATTGAAAGCGAATTCGGTTGTGGATTTCTTTGTGTTGCGTTTACGGGTCATGCACGGTGAATGTTTGCGAATCTTTCTTTGCAAAGCAACGCGCCAGTCTAATTGGATTTGTCTAACCCCAGCTCCGCAGCAAGCTTCGACAGAGAGCGGGCCTCCAGCCCGAGTTGGAAGTAGAATCCTTACACTCAATTTCTTCCCTTGAGCCGCGAAGGTTTCCATGCACAATGGCGGGCAATCCAATATGAATAGAAAACATCAACATCGTTCCCATTCTCCTGTCACGCGCCGCAGTTTTCTCAAGACCGGCGCTCTCATCACTGCTGGAATCGCCTCGCTGTCGCTGTCCGCGCGGGCGCAGGTCAACAAGAACAGCAAGCTGCGCATCCTTCAGATCGGGGTCGGCGGCGTCGGCAGTATGCAACGCAACGGCTTGAAGGACCACCCGATGATCGAATGGGCCGGCTTCTGTGATGTGGACAGCCGCCAACTCGAGTCGATCAAAAAGCAACATCCCAATGCCTGGACGCTAGCCGATTATCGCGAAGCCTTCGCCAACAAGATCAACGACTTCGATGCCGTGATTCTGGATGCGCCCGACTTTCATCACGCGCCGGTAATGTTGACCGCGATGAAGCACAACAAACATATCTACGGCCAAAAGCCGCTCGTGCATCAACTCGCTGAACTCCGGATGATCCGAGATGGCCTCAAGGCACGGCCGAATCTCGTGACACAGATGGGCAATCAACGCGCCTGCAACAAGGGCCGCATGGTCTCCGTGGAAATTCTCCGCAAGAACCAACTGGGTCGCCCGGTCGAGGCGTATGTCTGGACGGGCGGTGTCTCGCGCGGTTTTTATTTCACCGATCCGTGGAGCAGTTATCCCGAAGCCAAGCCGGTGCCGGACTATTTGAACTGGGATTTGTGGCGCGGCCCGCTCACGGGCGACATGCCTTACAGCGAAGACCTCGCGCCGCGGCGTTGGCGCGCGTTTTGGGAGACCGGCGGAGGCCAATTGGCCGACTGGGGCTGTCACTTGCTCGACTTGCTTTACTTCGCCTATGACCTGCCTTCACCCGAAGCGGTCATTACGCACACGCCGAAGCCGTCTAATACCGGTCACACGGCTCACAATCAGAGCACTATCACCTATCCCGGCGGCGGCAAGTTCGCCCGCGAAAAGTTCGTTGTGCGCTATAACGATGATGCGCTGCTGCCGTCATTTGCCGCTCTGGGTCTCCCGCCGATGAAGCCGGCCGCGAATCACACCATGGTCGTGTGCGAAGAAGGGACGCTCTTGCTGCAAGCTGACGGTGCCCTCAAAATCTTCCGCAAAGGACAGGAAGTGAAAGATGAACCGCAGCCGGAAGTGGCGCCACGCAATCATTGGAAGGATTGGGCCGACAATTGCCTCGGCGACAAGAAACCGCTCTGGACTCCGTTCGATATTGGTTGGCGCATCACGGAACCGGCGTTGCTCGCGGTCAAAGCGACGCGTTTCCCCGGCCAGGAATTGCGATGGGATGCCGCGAACTTCAAGTTCAGCAACCACGACAAGGCCAACGGGGAAATTGTGTCACGCAATTATCGGGAAGGCTTCGCCCCGCCCGCCGTGTCCTGACCTAAAGGCGACCTGCGAAGAATCGGTGTGCGGCGGGAAAGTGCGTGTCTTTGGTGTTCGCTCAAAAGGCAGCGCCGCACAGCCGAGACTCCACGAAAGCTTTCCCAGGAGAGGGGACGGCCCGTCCCCTCGAAGCCGATTCGCAAATTCGGGGACGCATTTATCTGCTGCGGTTGAAGAGCGCTGTTAAATGAAACGCACGCCAGGCGCGCCGAATGTTGCGAACCAGCTCAACATTTATCTCGCGCTCGGGCAGAGGATGACCTCATCTTTCGCGAAGCACAATCAAACCCCTTAATCTGATATGAACGTCACATCTCGAACACGACCTGTCACCACTCTCCTCACTTTCGCTGCCGTGGCGCTGCTCGCCCTCGATGGAAATCCTTCCCGCGCACAGCAAGCAATTCAGCCGGCTCCTGTTCCGCCCGCGGTCACGATTCCCAGACCGTCCGATGCCGAGGTTGAACAAGCCAGACAAAGCCTGAAGAAGTATCTGGCCACGGTCGATCCAGCCACCAAGGCCATCCTCAACAAATTCCCCGACTTGATCGCGGTTAATCCACCGCGCGCCAACACCGCGATCGTTCCATCGCTCGCCCCAGGGTTCAGAACCAAACACAACGCCAACGTCGAGCTGGCGAAAAAGGGAGACATCGACGTGTTGTTCATGGGCGATTCCATCACCGACTTCTGGCGCAATGCGTCCGGTAACTTCGCGGGCAAGCCGGTGTTCGACAAATACTTCAGCGAGATGAAGGTTGCGAACTTCGGCATCTCCGGCGATACGACGCAGGGCGTTTTGTCTCGATTGCAGAATGGCGAAGGGCAAGGCTTCAAGCCCAAAGCCATCATGCTGATGATCGGCACCAACAATACCGGACGCAACTCGCCGCCGGAAATCGCCGAGGGAATCGGCGCGGTGGTGCTCGAGATGCGCAAGGATTTTCCGGACGCGAAAATTCTTTTGCTGGCCGTGTTTCCCCGCAGCACGCCTGAGAACCCGGTGCGATCGGCCATCCGCGCGATCAACCAAACCATCGCCAAACTTCATGATGGCAGACACGTGTTCTACCTCGACATCGGCAACAAGTTCCTGGACGCCGAAGGCAACATCCCGAGAGACGTGATGATGGATGGATTGCATCCCTCGACGAAAGGTTACGAAATCTGGGCCGAAGCCGTCAAAGAGCCGCTCGCGAACTTGCTGAAATCCGGCACGACGGCCGCAAATTGAGGCGCCATGCTTACAAGGGATGAACGCTGACGCTGACGAGTTGCAAAATGACGATCCTGGCCAAAACAACGCATTGCAGGAAAGACCAACCTGTTTATGATCGCCTAAGTCAGCGTCTCGCACTTTGATGCCTCTCGAATCTGCATCCGGGCAACCGCAGCGCAAGAACCGAAAATGGCGTTGGCCCTTGGCTGTCGTCCTTATCATGGGTTCGACCGTGTTCCTTTGGAACACGGACCTTGTGTTGTTTCCGGCCGATCATACTGCCACGGTGCTCCTCCTGAACGATTCCGATCCCGACTTCAGAACGCCCCCTTTTGAGGACACCGTCATCGCGTTCCCGCCGAAAGGGAAACCCTTGATCGGGATTCTTTTTGCGATCCTTCCGCAGTGCCCTGGGACTTTCCCGAACTGATCGCAGCTCTAGCTCCACGGCCGCTCCTGACGATTGCTCCCAAACGGGACGAGATCTTTGTGCTGTCGGGAGTAATGAAATGTCTCGACGCGGCCCGCCCGGTTTACGAATTGTTCGGAAAGCGCGCCTGCAAGTTGTCACGAGTTTCGGTCGGGTTGCGCAATTAGGCGTGGCCCTGTTTGCAGAATCAGGGTTAGCCCGCATCAGGAAGTTGGCTTTGGATTCCTAGCTGGTTAGGGCCTGTCCCCGAGACTGTCTCACGGCAAAAACTTCGTCGTAATCGTTGTCAAAAACTTAATCGAATGACGAATTCCGCTAAAGTTTACGACCAAGTTTTGGAAACTCTGCTAAATGGGAAACGAAAAAAAAACCAAAAAAACCTTGCTCTTTTGTTGAATAACAATTTTGTTCTAAATCATCTCAAAACAATGCGATCTCTGTATGAATTACGCTAAAGCTAGTTTTCTATTGTGTCTCACCGGCTTAATTTCTCTGGCTGCGTCCGCCCAAAATGCTCGGGCTGAAGCGCCCATCTTTAAGGATAAGAATCTAGAGGCGGCAGTTCGCAAATTTGTGCTTGAGAAGCGCGATAGCGACAAGCCGCTCACTGAGGCCGATTTGGTGAACCTTTCTACGATTGAAGGCAAAGGAAAGGGCATTGCCGATTTGTCCGGCTTGGAAAAGTGCGTGAATTTGGCGTCGCTCGATTTGGCAGACAACAATATCACGGATTTGCAGCCGTTGAAGGGGATGACCAAATTGCAGTACCTCAATCTTGCTAACAACCAGATCAAGGACATTAAACCTCTCGCGGACGTCAAAGCGCTCCAGTACATCGAGCTTTCTCACAATGAGGTTACTGACCTCCGTCCTTTGCGTGGATTGTCCAATCTCGCTTCGCTTTATCTATTTCATAATCGCATCACGGAGATTTTTCCGCTCCTGAACCTGAAGAAGCTTTCCTCGCTTTATCTCGATAACAACCAAATCGAAGATATCGACGGCCTCGGCAACTTAAGGGGTTTGTCGACGCTATCGTTGAATAATAACAGAATTTCCGATCTGACTCCGTTGGACGGACTAACCGGGCTTTATTACCTGTTTTTAGAGAACAACGAAATTCGGGATTTCACTCCGCTAATAAATATCGTCAAGCGCGACCACGAAGGCGAGAAACGCTTTGCTCCTTTCCTTAAACTTTACAACAATGGCAATCCCATCAGCTCCGCGAACAAGCAAAAACAAGTCGCCAGCTTGCAGGAGTACGGCGTCAAGGTGTTCTAGCAATAGACCAACACGAGTGGATTGAGCGGGGTAGCGTTGTTGATGTTGTGAATCTTGTTGATCCAGGCCATCGTTAGTTCGCGGCCTTTGGCGATGATTAACACGCCGCCTGCGTTATAAATATCTCCAGCCAGCACCATTCCCGCCTGCAATTCGATAAGGAGAATTTCCCGCTCGCCCCGAGGCAGTTCCGTCAAGGGCACTGCTTTAGCCACGACTTCGACGGCTTGCGGGTCGAACATCTTGTCGGTTTGCGACTGAACATCAGTCAGGACTTGAGCTGGCGCCTGATGCTTATTGCAAAAATAGATGGCCACTGCCAGGACGCGCGAAAGCCATGGGATGGCCTCGCCCTTTAGCCGGTGCGGATAGCCGGTCCCGTCCCAATTCTCGTGGTGCGCGACTATGATGTCGCCAGCGGCCTTGAATTCCGGATAGTTGGCCAGCATATCGACCGTTTCCTGTGGATGCTTCTTGATTAAGATCATCTCTTGATCGGTGCATTTTTCCGGGGACCGCAGCCATCGGCGCGTTATCCCGCGATCAACGCCAACCAGCGAAATATCGTGCAGTCCTGCAGCCCAAACCAGGTTTTGAGCTTCCGCAGGCGGCAACTCGAGGATCTCCGCCACCTTTCGACACAACGCTGTCGTGCGCAACGCAGTATTCCCTAAGTTCGGGTGATAAGCCCTCAGCATGCTGATAAAGGCATCGAGAACGGTGGCGCCGCCTTGAGCGGCAGAACTCGCGGACGCTTCAGACGAACCATCCGGTTGATCGGCAGTTGCAGCTGCCGCCGGCTCGACGGCTGCGCCGCCGGTGGCGGTTAGGGATAGGGACTGATCCGCCAGATGAAGCGCAAAGGCGTTGCGCACAACGACCAAGAGTTCTTCACGCAACCACGGCTTGGCCAGGAACCGGTGAATCAGGTTCGATTTGATTGCATCCGCCAGATCCTTTACCGTCAGTGTGCTCGACAGGAGCAACCGCGTCATCCCCGGGCATGGATCAGCTACTTTGGAAAGAAAGTCCAACCCGCTCATCCCCGGCATTTCCTGGTCAGCGATGATCACGGAAAACTCATCTCGTTCGAGCGCTTCGAGCGCTTTGGTGGCGCTATTGACGGCGGTCACTTCGAAGCCTTCCGGTTGAAGTTGTTGCTTGATTACTGAAAGAACGATTTCCTCGTCATCAACGACTAGAATTCTGGACGGAGTAGGGGCGCTGGACATAAATGATTGGGATTAAGTGAATACGAGATTTTCGCTTAGGCATTCGAAAGTCAAGCAAGACTGACTTCGATGCAAATCTGAGTATAGTAGGTCAAGCTTGGCCTGGCGGACCAGAGGTTTCGGTCGGCCGCAACGTGCGCAAACTCGAATGCGCCAATCTTCATTTTGACGGAGCGCGGACATTCCTGTCCGCAGCAATGTCCAAAAAAATCGATCCGGCGTACTGCAGACAGCTGCGGACAGGAACGTCCGCGCTCCGTTAATGAGACTTGCCGACTCGAAGACCTTAAGATAAGCGCTCACGCGTTTGGCCCGGCACGGATCGCCGCAAGCTAACAGGCCTTCCGATAATTACTTTGCCTTTGCGACGCTGGCGCCTCTGACTCCGGGGACCGATTCCAATAAGCGGTCCACAACGCTTTCGACCGTGATGCCTTCGGCTTCCGCGCGGTAATTGATCAAGATGCGGTGGCGCAAGGCCGAGTGCGCGAGCTTTTGAATATCTTCCACCGTGGCGTGACTTCGATTCTGGAGCAAGGCCCGCGCTTTGGCGCCTAGGACGAGGTACTGCGCCGCTCGCAGTCCAGCTCCCCAACTGACCCATTCATTAATGAAGTCTGGCGTTCCTTTTTGTCGCGGCCGGGAAGCTGCGGCGAGGCGTACGGCATAACGGACCACTTCTTCCGCGATGGGAACCTTTCGCACGATTTCATGAAAACGCAGCACATCCTGGTCGCTGAAGAATGGTATGATCGGCTCCGGTTGCCGCGCTGTGGTTTGCACGACGACCGCCACTTCGTCATCTTCTGGCAAATAATCAATCACCACGTTGAACATGAACCGGTCGAGCTGCGCTTCGGGAAGGGGATACGTGCCTTCCATTTCGATCGGGTTCTGCGTTGCCAGAACGAAGAACGGTTCAGGCAACGGATGACGAACGCCCGACGCCGTGACTTGATGTTCCTGCATCGCTTCGAGCAGCGCGGCTTGAGTTTTGGGCGGAGTGCGATTGATTTCATCGGCCAGAATCATGTTGGCGAAGATTGGGCCACGCACAAAAACCATGCGGCGTCCTTCGCCGGTTTCCTCGAGAATTTCCGTTCCGGTGATGTCGGCCGGCATGAGGTCGGGCGTGAACTGGATGCGTTGAAACTTTAGATGAAAAATCTGCGCGATCGATTTGATCAAAAGTGTTTTCGCCAGGCCGGGCGCTCCGGTAATCAAACAATGGCCTCCCGCGAAAAGGGCGATGAGCAATTCTTCGATCACCGCTTTTTGGCCCACGATGACCTTGGAGAGTTCCGTGGAGATTTTGGACCGGCCGCCCAGGAGGTGTTCGACGGTCTGTTTTTCCGTTTCGTATGAGTCTATCACTTTATGCACGTTGGTTTCCTTTTCGTTTTTGAAATCTCATTTGCAGCGCAGACTGCCAGTCTGCCGTTTTGCCGATTGCCAACCGGCGGCGTCTTCTTGCTTTTGGAGCAATTGCAGTCGCGCAAGATGGCATCCTGCGAAACAGCAGACTGGCAGGCTGCGCTACGCGATACAGGCAGAACATTTTCAATGTGTCATGGCGTAGAAGACGATATTGATGCCCATCGGGTAAGCCTTCTTTTCCGCAAACTCATTGAAGTACCATGGGTCGACGCCCTCCTCTTCCCATCCATCTCCGAGATCGGTGTTGTGGCAAATGATCGCCATCATTCGCCCCTTATCGTCGAAAAGAGCCTTGTAGTGCACTTCCGCTGCATCTGGTCGCTCGTAATTCTGATAGGGTGTTCCTTTGTAGCTCATCGCGTGATGAATGCTTGGCATTTGCGGTTTTTCAGAGAGCGGAAAGACAGCGCGAAAGATCGGATGATCGAGAGACAACTCCTGCGGCTCGCGATCAGGGAAGGCGCGCCTAATTTGTTCGTAAAAGTTTTCCCATGCCGCCTCCCCCCAAAAATCATCCACCATTAGAAACCCACCGCTCAAGAGATAGCGGCGCAAACAAGCTGCCTCTTCATCTGAGAGAACCATCGCCCCGGGTTCAATCATGTAAATGAAGGGGTAGTCAAAGATCTCTTCATCCGTGAGTTCGAGGAATTTTCCGTCCGGGTCCACCCTCAATGATGTCATCTGTTCCAGACGATAGGAGAAATTCAATTCGGCATCCGGCCAATCTGTGGCCCAACCACCACCACGTCGTCCCCAACCTCCATAGGCTGAGTCGTATTTCACGCGCACGAAGGTAAAAACGTCCTTTTTGAAATTGCGTTCAAGTTCCCAGTCCGGAATTCCTTGCCGAGGCGGTCGTTCGCCTTCGACTGGCCGGCTTGATCGGCGGTACTGCGCGAATACGATACTTGCAGCAATGGCCAACAGAAACACAAGCCGCGCTGCGAGACGCCCTGTCATGGCGGCTTTCATCCACTCGGCGAGTTTGTCGGATGGTCGGCGGATCAAGTCCATTTTGCCCGAGGCTATCGTGGTGGCAGCTGGTCCGGCCTTTTTGCCGAGCTGCCATTTTCTTTTTCAACAATGCTGAGGAGCAACTTGTGCGCTTCGCGAAACCTCGGCGCTTCCTCGAGCGCCTGAATGGCGTGTCGCTTGGCGGCCGGATCGCCCGCTTCATGCAGCAACTTCGCCAGCCGGAAATGCACGTCAGCCAAATCAGCCGGATCGAGCTTGAGCAAGGTTCGATAAGATTGAATCGCGTCGACTGGTTTTTCCAATCCTTCACTGGCCCGGGCCTTGTAACGGTACGGTTGCGCGACCAGAGGATTGACCGCGAAATAGCGCTCCGCATTTACAGCCACTGCATCCCACTCTTCCTTGGTGCTGGCCAGCTCCATCAAACGAAGAAAGGCATCGGTCGCATCAGCATCCAACCGGCCGACCTTTTCCAAAGCGGCGCGTTCCTGGTCCGTCTCATTGAGCCCGCGATGGGCGGCCGCTAGCAACAGGTGAGCGCTGTCGGAGCCGGCGCCGTCGGGATAGTGTTCGAGAATCGTCTGGATGGGCGCTTTCGCTTCCTCCCACTTCTTATCAGCCAAAAGCTTCTTCGCTCTTTGGATGAGCGTGAAGTAATTCTTGGGATGGTCCGGCATCTGGCCGATGATGCGGCGGCCGGACGGATCACGTTCCGGTTCCTTCCAGTCGAGCCCAGCACCCAATTTCTCGGCGCGCGCTCGAGCGGACGCGGCAAATTCTCGCTCTAACTTCTCCAACGGCGCTGTGTGTGCTTCGATAGTTTCGTTAATCGATTTGCCTTCGCCGAGGTCACGGAGAATGCGTTTGATGGCGTCGAGGCCGAACCGCTCGATCAAGAATTCGACCACGAGCGACGATTGATAGTACGCGAACTGCAAGTGAAGTCCGTCCTTCGGCGTCAGGAAAGCGCCGCTTAGTTCTCCAATCGGCGTTAGATCGCCTTTGAGAATCATCTGGCGGTAACGTGGCGTAATGTTTTCGCCCCAGGCCGGGTTGGCCTGCCGCTCTTCGTAAACGGAAATGCCTTCGCTGAGCCAGCGAGGCATTTTGTTTTTCGTGAGACCAAGTGTCACGACATGACAGAACTCATGCCAGAGAACCGCTTCCCAATTCGATGGATTGGACGTCTGTGAAGCGGGGCTGTTTGCCGTGATCACGCACCCGAAACAGACTCCCAAATAACCGGCGCCGCCGGGCATGCCGAATGTTCGAACAGCAAAGTCCTTTTGTTCGGGAAAAATCTCGACGATCGTGTGTTTCGGCGGTTCGTAGCCGTACTTGCGGGACAATGTGTCCTTGGCGCGCTGCAGAAGGCCCATGGCTCGTTCGCCGTAAATTCCAGCTTCATGCGGATGCATGCGCAGCAGGAAATCCTGATTGGTCAACGTTTGAAATCGCGACAGACTATCGCGCAGTGTGACAAGATTGTAGGCGAGAACGTCGTAGCCATCCCTTTTGTGCACTTCATCCGCGAGACTCCATCCCTGGTCATTTTCGCCTAGGCGCAGAAGGTCCTGCGCGAATTGAATCTTGGCGGGTAAAAAATCCACATCGGATCGAACGGCTTGCCGTTGATAAGCCGAGCCTTCGGTGAAGCGATATTTCTGGGACAACTTCTGGCCAATTAAATAATCGACCTGCGGATTGGTCTTCCAGTATTGCAAGGCCGAAGCGCGCGCTTTCTTTTCTTCGTCAGCATTACTGTTCAGGTGTGCCAGGACGGCGCGATAAGCCCACGCTTCCGGGTGGGACGGATTAACTGCGAGCGCTTTATCCAGAGTTCTGGACGCTTCTTTGTACTCTTCGGCATCGATCAGGTGATCGACCATGAGGAGCATGCTCGGAACATGTTTGGCGTTTTGTTCGAGCGCCGATTCCAAATGCTCGATCATCTTCGTGCGATCACCGGAAGAAAACGCTCGGGCGAGGCCGTAGAGTATTTCGGGATCCTTCGGGAAACGTTTCAACGCGTCCTGAAAGTTCTGCGATGCCAGAGCGTCATCGCTCTTTTTCAACGCGAGCTCGCCAATGGCCAAGTAAGTTTCCCGAAAGTCCGGCTCCTGTTTCTTGACCGGGTTAAAGAAGTTCTCCAGAACTAAACGCGGATCGGCGCCCAAGAGCAGAGCAGTTTGTCCGAGGGCAACCATGCCGGAGGAATCACGGTAACTCCAGCGTGAGCTGCCAAGCCGGTTCATTTCCTCGAGAAGGTTTTTCGCGCGTTCGACTTCTCCATTTTGGCGGAAGACATCGTGCGCGAGCACGCGCACTCGCAAGCTTTGCGGATGCCGATCCATCGCGTTGGAAATGACGTTGAGAGCCTGGGGATATTGCCCGGCCGAAAGGTGGGATTTCGTCAGCAAGAGCGACCAATCTTCATTGACGTACCGGGTCCGCATCGTCTCCTGCACTTTGTGAATGCAGTCCGAATACTCGCCTCGCAAGTAAAGTTTCTGGCACTCTTCCAGTTCAGCGCCCGCCAGCCGAGGCGCAAGCACCGAGAAGCAGACAAGTGTGGTGAGGACAACCGCCAACGCTGGAGCTGGCTGGGGAGAATATCTTTGCGACATCTGAGGGTGATCAATTCTCACGCAGAAAAGCATGAACACATATAGCCTAATTGCTTGGCCAGTGCAACAACTCAGTCCAAGCCCAACGCCGCAAGGTCAATTCTGCCCGTGAACCGCCGTCGCAGGATAAACGTCCCGCCTGTCCAGCATTTGCCGGCGCCAAAAGCAGGACAGGCGAGACGCTTGTCTTGCCATCGGGGCAGAACTGCTGCCAACACATCCGCGACGCCACCCTAGACGCAACGGAGTCGTTGGTGGTTTCAACGCACGCGAATCTCTTGTGACGCCAGACAGCCAGGCAAAAGAAGAAGGAAAACGAAGGCGACCCAACTGCCGCGCGCGATGCTTTGGCTTTGGACGATTCGGCTCGGTAACAAGTGAAGCAAGGCCCCCAACACAATGCCGGCGACGAAGCCGCCCAGATGTGCCACAACATCCGTCTTCGGACTAGTCCCCAGAAAGATGAACAGGAGAATGCCCGCCAGGAGACTTCGAAACCAATGTTTCAGCGCGGCTCCATTCATGCGCCAGCGAGGAAACACTTGAACGGCGATCAGCCCGAGAGCGCCCATCACCATTCCTGAAGCTCCCACCGCTTGATAGTGATTTTTGTACAAGAGAAGGCCGGAAGCGTATCCGGCTGCTCCCGCCAAATATGACGCGAATAAAGCGCAGCCTGTTCCAAAACGCGCCATGGCGAGGCCGAAAAGAACAAAACCAGTGATGGCATTGAAGACGAGATGTGGCAGGTCTGCATGGAGAAGAATGGCAGTGAAAACGCGCCACCATTCGCCCGCCTGAACCGCTTTGCTGCTGAAGACCCACCCTTGTCGCAGGTCTGCCGAAGTCACGGTGCTGATTTGGAAAGCAAACACAAGAAACAGACACCAAAAGATCGCGCCCCAATGAAAGGTGAAATCCGACCAGGGGAGCTGCTGTTGCCACTTCCAGCGCCGGTTCTCCAATCGATACAGCCGAATGGCCTCCAAGGCGCGCTCGTGATGCTCGCCATCGACCACGAGCGCCCAGCTTGTTTCTCCTAAGCGTTGAATGGTGGTCGGAATTTCCTGGCTGGCCAACACCAGGCTCCAATCCATGGCCTGACGCTCGGAATGTGCCGGGATGACGCTGGATTCCATAACGAACTCACCATGTTCCATGTCCTATCCTTCACTCCAACGTCTCCTTTGTCTAGCTCCTCATCCTTGCAGCAATTATCACCATGGGAGCGCGGACCGCCGAGTCCGCGCTCCCATGGTGATAATTGCTCGCATCCTTGGAAAGGTGCGATTTGACTGCAAGAGGGCGGGGAATGCGATCGAGGCGGTCGGGGCCGATATTCTAGTCTCAGGCGGAGGCTTGTTTCCGAGGCGCGAAGTCGGCGCAGCGTTTGGATCCTGGAAACATCTTGTGCGGATTGCAGCGCATTTCCGGATCGAAGACCTTTCGCAGCATCCGCATGGCATCGAGATCATGTTCGCTGAATTGTTTCGCCATGAAATCGATCTTCTCTACACCGATCCCGTGTTCGCCGGTGACGCTGCCGCCGAGTTCCACGCATCTCTGCAAGATCTCTTCTCCGGCCGCCACGGCGCGGCGAACCTGATCTGGATCGCGTTCATCGTAAAGCACCAGCGGATGAATGTTGCCGTCGCCCGCGTGAAAGACGTTGGGAATGCGCAGGCCGAACTTCTCGCTGGTCGCGGCGATGAAGCGCATGATTTCGGGAAGCTTGGACCGCGGCACAACGCCGTCTTGCGTCAAAAAGTTTGGGCTGAGCCGGCCGATGGCGCCGAAAGCTCGCTTGCGGCATTTCCAAAGCAGGGCTCGTTCCTCATCGGACTTCGCCGCGCGCACTTCACGGGCCCGGTTCTTCAGGCATACTTCAATCACGCGCTCGGCTTGGCGGTCCAAACCTGCGGCCAAGCCATCGAGTTCCACGATCAGAACCGCACCGGCGTCGAGCGGGAATCCGAAGTGATAAGCGGCTTCGACGGCCTGGGTTATCAACTGGTCCATCATCTCGAGGGCGCCTGGAATAATGCCCGCCGCAATAATGTCACTGACCGTCTGGCTCGCATCATCGACATTGCCAAAGATACCGAGCATTGTTTTATAGGCCTGCGGCGCGCGCGTGAGTTTAACGAGAACGCGCGTCACAATCCCAAACATCCCCTCGCTGCCGATTACTGCGCCGCGCAGATCGTAGCCATCGACTTCTTCACCACCGTCGGGTTTCGCGCCGAGCCAGATGATTTCGCCGTCCGGCAAAACCATTTCGAACCCGAGAACATGATTTGTGGTGACGCCATATTTCAACGTGTGCGGGCCGCCCGAATTTGTGGCCACGTTGCCGCCAATGGTGCAAGCAGGTTGGCTGGAAGGATCGGGCGCATAGAGAAATCCGCGCGCTTTGACCGCGTTCGTGACCCAAGCGTTGATGCAACCTGCTTCCACAAGCGCTCGCCGATTCCGGTAATCGATCGAAATAATCTTCGCCATCCGCGTCAGCGCGATGAAAACACCGCCTTCGACTGGCAGCAGGGCGCCGCTTAAGTTCGTTCCCGCGCCGCGAGGAATAAAAGCGACGCGGTGTTTGAAGCAAAGCTTCACGACGGCGGCCGCTTCGGCGGTGCTTTTCGGAAGGACAACAAGGTCCGGCCGCTTTTTCTCCAATGTATAAGCGTCGCATTCGTAAACGAGGAGCTCATCTGCGGCCGAAACAATTGCATCCAAACCTACGACGAGACGCAATTCATCGACGAAGGCCGGAGTTACCTTTTGAGTGCCGGTGGCCATTCGCGTCAACTTAGGCAATTGCGGCCCTGATGTCGAGGCAGGTGCCTGAAGTGAGTGCGATCAACACGGTCCGGAGCGCAGCGTTCACGCTGCAGAACGCGAAATTGGCGGACGTTCGAAACGCTTCGGAACGTTTGGACTCTTCGAACCGTTCTGCAGCGTAAACGCTGCCGTCCCTTGACCGACAGTTTTCATCGCACGTGCTGAATTCCGCTGCCGACCTAATCCGACGAGCCGGAGTTGCGCTTTCGCCTCTGCTTGATCTTCAGTTGGATTTGCGACGTAATCTCAGCGAATTGCGCGACCAGCTTCTCGTGCTTCTTAATTATTCTGCTCGCTGATCGGACTGGGAGCAATGTTGCAATACAAGACGCTCAGGTTCGCTCCTTGATTTGACTCCGTGGAACCGTTATGACAGCGCCCTCAACCGGGCCTTTGCCATGAGCACAACAAGACCATCTATCGTTCGAACGGGATCGTTACTTTTCAAGATTGTTCTCGCGATTTGGAGCTTCGCGGCTCTAGACGCACAGCTGGCGGGTGCGGCAGCGCGAGGTCGTTTGACACGAACAGACGCCCATCCGCTGGACCCGCTCAACGAAAGGGAAATCGCGCTGGCCGTCGAGATTCTCGGAGCAAGCGGCAAGTTGCCGCGCAACGCCCTTTTTCCAATGATCGCCCTTCACGAGCCAACCAAGGAAGTGGTGCGCGATTTTCGGCCGGGCGCGCCGATGGGTCGCCATGCCTTTGCCGTGATTTTAGGCCGTCAAGCCAACCAGACGCTCGAAGCAATTGTGGACTTGTCAGAGCACGCGGTTGTTAGCTGGAAGCATGTTCCCAATGTCCAGCCCGCAGTGTTGACGGAGGAGTTCGATACGGTGCCGGCCATTGTCCGCCAGGACGCTCGATGGCGCGCAGCGATGGACAGGCGGGGCATCACAAATTATGACGATGTCGTCATCGATCTTTGGGCGCCGGGAACCGTTCCACCGACGAGCGCGCCGGACGGAACGCGTCTGTTGCGGACCCTTTCTTATTACCGGGCGAAGGCCAAGAATCCTTATGCCCGGCCCATCGAAGGCGTTGTGGCCGTCGTGAATGTCAATAGGCGGCAAGTAGTGGACTTGGTCGATACGGGCGTCATTCCGGTGGCCTCGAAGAGTTCGGACTTCGGCGAAAAACCGGTCGGGCCGCTTCGCAAAGCGCCGAAGCGATTAAAGACTTCGCAGCCTGCGGGCAAATCCTTTGACATTCGCTGGCAGAATTGGCGTTTCCGTTACGCGCTGCATCCGAGGGAAGGCCTCGTGCTTTATACTGTAGGTTGCGATGACCGCGGACGATTGCGGCCGATCCTGCATCGCGCCTCCCTTTCCGAAATGGTCGTGGCGTACGCTGATCCTGACAAGAATTGGGTTTTTCGAAATGCGTTCGACGAAGGGGAATATGGTGTCGGACGCCTCGCCAACACGCTGGTCGCTTCCAAAGACGCTCCCGACAATGCCGTTCATCTCGATGCCGTATTTGCTGATGACGCCGGCAAACCGTATCGCCACCGCGGCGCCCTCGCCATTTATGAAGCAGACGGTGGAATTCTCTGGCGGCATTGGGAGTATCACACCGACCACAAACAAGCGCGACGCGCTCGTCAGCTCGTGCTCATGTACGTTGCTACGATCAGCAACTATGACTACAGCTTCAGTTGAATTCTTCATCAGGACGGGCGTTTGGAGGTCAGGCTGGACTTGACCGTCATCCTGTTGCCGAAGGGCGTGAAGACTGCGGTTTGCTCGTGCTGCGATGAATTGTCGAAGGGCCAGAACCCAGCGAATGCGAACAGCGATGAGCGCTACGGCAGCTTGGTTGCTCCGAATGTAATCGCGACACATCATCAACACTTCGTCAATTTTCGGCTCGATTTCGATATCGACGGCGCGAACAACAGCGTGGCGGAGATGAACACGCGGTCGTTGCCTGCCGGCCCCGAAAATCCTTGCCTCAATGCGTTCACGATGGAAAAGACGCTCCTGGCGTCCGAAGTGGCGGCTCGGCGCGATATGAGTTCCCAGAGCAGCCGCAAATGGCATGTCTTTAATCCGGCTTCGCGAAATGCGCTTGGACACTTGGCGGGCTTTACGTTGGTTCCTCACGAAAACTCTGTTCCCTATGCGTTGCCTGAAGCAGCCGTCCGCCAGCGGGCGCGCTTGCTCGATCACCATTTTTGGGTGACGCGTTTTAAACCCGCTGAAATGAACCGAGCCGGCTATTATCCGAACCAAAGCAGGGGAGTGGATGGTTTGCATGAATGGACCCAGGACGACGAATCGGTCGTGAATCATGACATCGTCGTCTGGCACACGATGGGCGTAACGCACAATCCGAGGCCCGAAGAATGGCCGGTCATGTCGGCAGCGCATGCCGGTTTTGAAATCGTGCCTTCCGGATTTTTCGAGCGGAATCCTGCTTTAGATGTCCCGAACAAGCCGTAGGCTGGGATTCACCACCGAGACACGGAGAGCACGAAGATCAGAGAACAATGATGGGCGCGATTTTGAAATTCTCTCCTCTCTGTGTCCTCAGTGCCTCTGTGGTAAAACGAAAGCAAACAGTAATCACTATTTTCTTCCGGTCAGTCTGTTGAGTTGAAACAAGGTCAGATCGAAGCGCGATTCTCCTTCGAGCGCCAGGTCTGCGAGCACTTCGCCAACCGCGCTCGAGAATTTGAAACCGTGCCCCGAACACGGGCTCGCGATCACGACCTGCCTGTGCCCTGGGTGCGTTGTGATTAGGAAATGATGATCGGGCGCATTCGTATACAGACAAACCGTGGATTTCCTTAACGGGCCGTCGGCGGCGGGCAGAAATCGTCGCACGATCTCACGCATTCCTTCCACTTCCGCATCGCTCACGTCGCGGCGGACCGTGTTGGGATCGACGGTTTTGCCTTCATGATGGCGCGCGACTTTCACTCCATCGCCAAGGGCTGGAAACCCGTAGAAGAACTGGTTTCGCCCATAACCCCACAGATAGACAGGGCAGTTCTTCGGTTCGAAAATCTCTGGAGTTCTTGCTGGCCGGAACCAGTGCAGCACCTGGCGTTCAACCTGGAGGGGCAAACGAAGGTCGGGCAACAGCGATTGAATCCAAGCGCCGACGGAAAGGATCAGTCGTTCACCTCGATATTCGCCTTGAGCGGTCTTCACCAAAACGCCGGCGCCGTCTGAGTGCCAGCTTAACACTGTCTCATTCAGGCGAAGACGCGCTCCGTGTTTCGCGGCTAGTGTCACGTGTGCTTCGACGCACGCTTCGGGAAAGAGAATTCCCGCGCGCGGTTCCAAAACAGCTGCCATGTCGTCGTCTGGCTGTAGGGCCGGAAAACGGCGGCGTAGCTCCGCGCTCGAAAGAACCTCGTACGGTAGCTTATGCTCGTCCGCGCTGCGTTTGGCGCCGCTGAAGACGACGCCATCGGGACGGCTGATCATTAATCCACCAGTCTGAAGAAACAGTTGTCGTCCAGCTTCCTTTTCCAATTCATCCCATAATTCATAGGCTCGCTGGACGAGCGGAACATAAAGAGGATGCTCGTAGTAGGCCTCTCGAATGATGCGAGTCTCGCCGTGCGACGAGCCAAACGTATGCGGCGGCCCGAAGCGATCCAATCCCAGAACCCGTTTGCCGCGCTTAGCCAAATGATAGATGGCGGAGCCGCCCATCGCACCGAGCCCGACTACGATTGCGTCGAACGATTCTAACATGACGGGAATCGTGATAGGTGATCCGTGAGGCGTGAAGGAAATAATTCAAGAAGTTTGTTTCGTGTGCGGCATGGTCGGAAGCATTGGCCCATTAGCTGAATTCTGTCTTTGCCAATCACGCATCACGCATTACGCATCACTTATCACGACCCTTCTCACGCAAAATCATTGCTCCCTCGTACCGCGCCGACTATCGTCCTTGTCATGCAAACACCAATACCTGCGCCATTTCAACCGCCGCCGCGGCTTCTGATGGGGCCCGGTCCGAGCAACGTTGCTCCATCTGTTCTCGAGGCGATGTCGCGTCCGCTCGTCGGTCATCTCGATCCCGTCTTTGTGAAGATGATGGAAGAGATCAAGGCGATGCTGCGTGTCGTATTTCAAACGCAAAATGAAATGACCTTTCCAGTCAGCGGAACCGGGAGCGCTGGAATGGAGTTCTGTTTTGTCAACCTGATCGAGCCGGGAGATGAGGTGATCATTGGCGTCAATGGTGTGTTTGGCACACGGATGACCGATGTCGCCGAACGTTGTGGCGCCAAGGTCATCAAGGTGGAAGCTCCCTGGGGCCGCATCATCGAGGCGAATCAAATTGCGGAAGCCCTAAAGAAATGCCGGCCGAAACTCGTAGCTCTGGTCCACGCGGAAACTTCGACTGGTGCGCTCACGCCGGTTGAAGAGATTTCGCGGTTGACCCACGAAGCCGGGGCCTTGCTCGTGCTCGATACCGTGACTTCACTAGGGGGCTGCCCAGTGAAAATCGATGAATGGAATGTCGATGCAGTCTACAGCGGCACCCAAAAATGTTTGAGTTGTCCTCCCGGTTTGGCGCCGGTCTCGCTGAGTCCACGCGCACTCGAAGTTGCCAGACATCGTCAGAAGAAGGTTCAAAGCTGGTATCTCGATGTCAATCTCTTGGCCTCTTACTGGGGGCAGGAACGTGTCTATCATCATACCGCGCCGATCACAATGAACTATGCGTTGCACGAGGCCTTGCGTCTGACGCTTGCCGAGGGATTGGAAAAGCGCTGGCAGCGGCACCAATCAAACCACTTGGCGCTGCGAGATGGCTTGGCCGCTCTGGGTCTCTGTCTGGCCGCGCAGGCGGGGCATCAACTTTGGCAATTGAATGCCGTGACCGTCCCACAAGGCGTTGACGAAGCGGCTGCCAGGAAACGGTTGCTCACCGAATTCAACATAGAAATCGGCGCCGGTCTTGGGCCGCTCAAGGGCAAGATTTGGCGGGTTGGGTTAATGGGTGAGACTTCGACGCGCGAGAACGCCAAAACTTTTCTCGCCGCGCTGAGCCAGATTTTGAACGCGCCCGCCGTTCAGACTTCCCCCGCCGTAGCGGCCGCGCAAAGTCGATAGCGCCGCCCCGCTTTGGTGGTGGACCGTCGAGTCCATCAAGCGGCGCGTGATTTGTAGCCAAATCACGAACATTGCGCCCAAAGGCATGTCAAAGGTGTGTGAATCCGAAGTTGGACGGCAGGCGGAAACAGTCTTGAGCCATCGCTGGGGAAGCTTTATCTTATGCCTGATGAAACTGAGATTCGACTTAGTGGAGAAGATTACTCCGGAGATGCTCATGGAGAGCGTGCTGGTGAACAATCACCGCTACAAGGCCGAGCCGCTTTTATCAAAAACTGGGACTGGCAGCCTGTCGCCAGCCTCAACCGAGGATCGTGCGATCGAGGAAAAGCTCTCCATGGAAACAACTCGGAAACTTGCGAGCAAGTCCGGCAGCGGTGGGAAAGATGGCGCTTCGAAGAGTTGACTCTAGGGGCGGCCCTCGATTTCCTGCTCGAGTGCCATCGCGCGGGACCATTTCTCTTTTTCAACGGAAATACTTTTGGCGAAATCGCTCGGCGCATCGTCGATGCTATTGTGTCACTGAGCACTTCCCGACTTTGTCTCGATTTAGAATCAATCCAACGCAATTTCATTATTCGAAGCTATAGACGCCAATGACCCCGCGCACATTCATTTCGGCAGGGCAGCGCAGGGCTTGGAAAGAGGACAGGCGAGACGCCCGTCCTACCGGCCATGGCTGCTGCATGCATCATCCGCTTGGTTGGTGTTTCGGGTGTTTCCGGGTGATATCGTGATGGCTTGCGATCAAGCCGCGGCCTCGGATGAGGCCGCGGCCTTTTGGTTTCAACCCACATCGAGCTGAGCAGTGCGCAACTAAGTCCCACGATCAAGAGCGTAGCTAAAGATTGAGGACTGCGCTTCATTCGCCAGTTCAGATTAGTAATTCGCGATGGAGACCTTTTTCTGGAATTCGTCGAATGTCAGACTGCCCTTGGCAAAAGCGTCGGTGTCACTCTTCTTGGCTCGAAGCGTCATGACCGAGTTGCCGCCTCCTGGAGCTGCAACGGCCCACCGGTTTGGCGAAGCCAAAGCATAAGCGTTAATGGCCGGCAAATTGGGGGTAGAATCATCCTTACCGCTTCTAACGATCCGCGAAACGCGCCGCGTCACTCCATAGTCTGGGCCCGACACGACCACGGTGATGAATTCGTTGGGCTTCAAGTTGCGAATATTGGTCCCGTCTTTGAGCGCCTTCAGAATCGATTCCTTGAGCTTTGTGACTTTCGTGGCATCGAATTCCTCGCGCGCCTGATGACTTGTCCAAACCCGAGCACTGGCCGGGAGTTCTCTCGGGCCATACAATTCGCGCTTCGCTTGTTCCCATGTCGAGTCGGGCGCATCTTTGGCCGTTTCCTTTTCAGGCGCTTCAGCAGGTTCAACGAGAGGGAAACGGACGTTAAACAGCAACAGCGCTCCATAACCGTCCAAGTAAAGATTTTGCGCACCGGACGCTGGCAGCGACCTGATCTTCATTCCCATAGCGGTCACCGCGTCGTCATCTTTCTCTTTGACTGTCTTGGCAATGATTCTGGACATGACGCTCAAGTCCTCTTCTATGGCCGACACTGTTTTGGGATCGATGTCTGCAAATCGGATCATGAACGTCCGTGGTCGAACCGTTCCGCCCAGAACATCGACTTGAAATCTGCCTGAGCCATCCTCGAGGAGAAGCGGGGCGTATTGAGCCGTGCCAAACTCGAATCCCGCTCCGCCGGCTTCTGCCTGGGCAACCAATAGATTCTCTGCGTTCGGCGCCGCCCCGATGGCTAATGGTTGCGGCGCCTGCGGCAGGCAGGGCGACGATTTCCGGAGCATCTTGAACAGTCCGTGCAGCTGTTGAGGAAGTCGTCGGTTTGACTTGCGCCATGGTAAGCTGGCCCGCCAAACCAGCGCAGAGCGAGAGTGTGGCAAGCGTGCGAGATGCTGTTTTCATTGCGTATCCTTTTTGTTTGTTATTGTTAATGTTGAAAATGCGGGCGGTAGGACAGGGGCCTTGCCAGTCCGGTTGCAATCAGCGGCCGCGGGCTATTCGCTGCGGACAGGCGAGGCGCCTGTCCTGCGACCCGGGACAACTTTGATTGCGCAGTCACGGTTAGAATTAAGGTTGGTTTCGGCCTTCGTCCACCGATCCCCCAAACGAGACAGGCAGAACCTGTTCGAAATTCTTTTCAGTCAGAACGGCGAGTGTTTCAACTTCCCGCCGGAACGACGCATATTCTGCGGCAATGCGTCTTTGCCGAGTGTCTAAGGTATTGAGCGCGGTCCAAGTGGCCTGCTGTTGCTCCTGACGTTTCTCATCGTACGCAGCCAGGAGCCGGCCTGTTTGCTCGGCTGAGGCGACAAGAGTTTTCTCCGCCAAGCCATTCATATCCACATAGGCTTGCCGCAGGCGGTTGGTGAGCTGCTGCTGACAGGTGGCAAGCATGCTGCGCAGTTCTTGGTCCAAATCGTTTCGAACGCGTTGGCGAAACTCCTTCTCCAGCGACGTCCGCACGGACCGCTCGATTCCGGCTCGAAGCGTCTCCAGATTCGATGCTGGCATCGAGAACCGACCCAAACCATAACCGAAACCGAGCACAAATAGCGCGGCGATGCCCCACTTCAGAGCCGAATGCAGCGCGGCCAAACGGGCTGGTCGCAGAGGCAATTCCCAAGTATCAAGAGCCTTCATCGCGCTTTGCCAGTCGGCGACGTTCTTTTGACACGCTGGACAACTTGCCAGATGCGTGGCCAGAGTCGTCTTGGTGCGCGACGGAAGCTCGCCATAAAGGTATGACATCCATTCTTCTCGGTTAGGGTGATTCATAACATCAAACTTTCCTCGATCCGTTTTGTTGGTGTTTTCAACGGTTTGTTTTTATTTTCGAGCGAGCGATTCAGGAGGCGCGTCAACTGGCTTAACGCCTCGGCCATTCGCGATTTGACGGTTCCTTCAGGCACTTCCAGAACATCCGCGATCTCGCGAAACTTCAGGTTCTCATAGTGACGCAGGACAACGACGGTCCGATAGGGTTCGGGCAGTTGCAGCACGGCCTTACGCACTAAATCGTGGCGTTCGCGTTCCACCAGACTTTGATCCGGCGCTGGCTCAACCGCAGCAAACTCGGGCCAGCTCTCCGTTGCTTCGCTGCCGTCCTCGATCAATGCGGGTTCGGCGCGGCGATGCAACCGCCGCAATTCGTCGTAACAAATATTAAGGGCGACTCTCCAGAGAAACGTCGAAAAACGGCCCTGCGGTTGATAACTCTTACGCCGGGCAAACAGGCGCGCGAATGTTTCCTGCGCCAAATCCTCGCCTCGATGCGCATCGCCGGTCATGCGGGCGCAGAGACGCGCTGGATCGAGCCCTCCCAACGCCGGACGAGTTGGGCAAAGGCATGAGCGTCGTCGTGCATTTGCACGCGTCACATCGCCTGCTCGTCGGTCATCGAGATCAGGGACGTCAGAGACGAAAAGATCGAATCGCTCAGCGCATTGCTAACTCTGTCTGCTCGCCGAATTTAACCAAGTGTTCCGGGCCGCAGTTCAACGGCGCCGTCGCCATTCCTCCTGTTGAACGTTGGGAAGGGGAATTTGGTTCGGAAGAATTAGCAATGGGACAGTTAAAGGGGTTAAAAGGTTAAAACCCGCCGCCTCCGTGGCGCGATTTAACAATTCAGCTAATTTAGCGATTTAACCGGATTTAACTATTTAACCCCTTTTACGGCCCCTTTTACGGCTCAGCTTTGCGCCGGAATCATTCCCGTCTGGCGCGCGTAATTAAAAAGACCGCCGGCATCGACGACGGGCCGAACATCGCCCAGTGGTTTGAATTGGTACGTCTTGCCCGTCCCCTGAACCTTCACTGTGTTGGCATCCAGATCTACGGTGACGACATCGCCGGTCGTAAGAATGTCGCAAAGCCGATCAACACACTCACACGGATAAAGTTCGCCGGTAGCGACACAATTTCTGAAGAAAATTCGGGCGAAGCTTTCGGCCAAGACGACCTTGGCGTTCGCTGAACCGAGAGCAATCGGGGCATGTTCGCGCGAGCTGCCGCACCCGAAGTTGCGTCCACCCACAATGATTGGGTACTCGCTATCAACCTGGCCGTCTTTGACAAAGCGCGTGGGGTAAAGCGAATCCGGCAACCCGCACATGGCATAACTGCCGAGCTTTTCGTACTCGTCCGGAATTGTCGGCACAAGCGTCAGGTATTGCGCAGGGATGATCTGGTCGGTGTCGATATTATCGCGCACGACGTAAACAGGACCGGTAAAGACGGATTGCATGGCCGAGAATGTGGCGATGCGAGAAAGAGTTTTCAACCTAAAACCCGAATCCAGCAGGACAGGCGGGACGCCTATCCTGCCGTCACTCGAAAAAGTCGAGGTGCGGCTCGTTGTCGGAATGCCAGCGTTTGAGCACCTGTGGATTTAGGTCCAAAAGGATTTTCGAGTAATTGTGTGACTCGACATGCGCGTCGCCAAACACAACATTCATCTTTTTCCTGTGCCGCGCTTTGGCTTCTTTGGTGCCGGGACCTTCGCCATCATCGCCCGGATCAAGCTCGGGGTAAAGCTGACGGCTTAACATTTCGAGTCCCACCAACAGCGTTCCGTTTTTCTGCGACAAAGTCGAAAACGAATCGCCGACCACGATCATATCGCTCGGCACTTTGACTTCATTTTCAGCTGTAGGAATCTGCGTAATTTCGCCGGGGCCGATAAACCTGCCGGCGAGTCCAAATTGCAGCCGCCCGACCTTATCAGCGCTGCCGACATTGTACCCATAGCTTCCGACTGACGCGTAAATGACGTTCGTTTTGACGCGCCCATCTTCCACTTCACCTTTGTAACCTGGGCAAACATAAATATCGTTGGTCCAGCGTTGGACCATATAGGCGTGGAGATCGTCGTACCACTTTGCGCCCTGTGGTTTCGATGGATTAAAGGCGGTTCCAATCAATGGGTAGAAACCATTATCGATGACATAGAGCTGAAGGGCTAGGCCGATCTGGCGAAGATTGCTCGTGCACTTAATCGAACGCGCATTCGACTTCGCTTGGACCAGCGCCGTCATGAGTAACGAGGCCAAAATCGCGATGATGGCAATTACGACGAGCAGTTCGATCAAAGTGAAACCCCTTGGACGTGGTTCGCGAGCGGTCTTCCTGGGAAGGCTGCCAACTCGTCTGGGTCGAGAGCTCAACATAAATATCTATTAGCGAACCAAGAGCCAACCAGCTCTCGTTTGTCCCAAGCATAGACACGGACTTCATCGTGCCGCCGGAATTCTCCTAACCTTTCCCCACGGGATTTTCAACAGACATTTCGTAAGCATTTCGTGGGCTTTCGTGGGCTTGTTGCCGTTTGGAGCGCCGCGTTCCATGTCAAAAACGCTGGCAAGCCAGTCGCAGTCCAAACGCTGGCGCGTGCTTCGTGGCGGCACTGAACACTTGCGCGTCGTTCTCGACAATCAGCGTGACCAGTGGCAGTTTCGTTGCGTGGCAACCGGTAAATTGGATCAACTGAGGAATTTGCTTCGCTCCTATGAGTCATGTTTGGTGGCTTATTCGGGAGGGGTTGACTCTGTATTTCTCGCCTATGTCGCACACGAAGTGTTGGGTAAACGAACCTTGGCGGCGATTGCGGATTCAGCGAGCCTGCCGCGACGGGAACTAACTGACGCTCTCGACATCGCCGCGCGATTCCAGATTCCGGTGCGTATTATTCAAACAAAGGAATTCAGCAATCCCGATTATCTCGCCAATCCGACGAACCGCTGTTACTTCTGCAAACACGAGCTGTTCGAGGAATTGGCCCCGCTGGCACAAAGAGAAGGTTTCGCTGTGCTCGCCTATGGCGAAAATGCCAGCGATACCGGCGATTTTCGCCCAGGCGCGAAGGCTGCAGCAGAATTCCAAGTCCGTGCTCCCTTAAAGGAAGTTGGGCTGACGAAGTCCGAGATTCGCGAGCTCTCCGCGCAACTGGGTTTGCCAACGGCAGACAAGCCGCAAATGGCCTGTTTGAGTTCGCGTGTGCCCTATGGCGAAGCGGTCGGCTTGGAAAAGCTCAAAATGATTGAGCAAGCCGAATACGTGTTGCGCGATCTCGGCTTCTACGATGTGCGCGTGCGGCATCACGAAATGTCAAACGCGCACTTGGCCCGCATTGAGATCGGTCCCGACGAAATGTCGAAGCTCCTGACGGAAGGCGTGTTTGAGGCTGTGGCCACCGCATTAAAGAGGATTGGTTATCGGCACGTGACTCTGGACCTGGAAGGCTATCGCCGAGGCAGCTTGAATGTGACCTAAGGGCGTAGCGCAGACTGGGCAATCTGCGCTACCGTGAACTAGCCAGCGCCCGCACAATCGCGACGCCGGCTGAAGTTCCGAGGCGGTTGGCGCCCGCTTCGATCATGGACAGCGCCGTTCTTGTATCGCGAATTCCCCCGGACGCTTTCACGCCAAATTTCGGTCCAACGATTTCGCGCAGCAGTTTCACATCTTCGATTGTGCCGTTGGACGAGCTGAAACCGGTCGAGGTTTTGACAAAATGCGCTCCGGAATCGACGGCCAATTTGCACGCCAGAACTTTTTCGTCACGGGTGAGCAGACACGTTTCCAAAATCACTTTGACTGGACGCTCGTCAGCGGCTCCCACGATATCCCGCAATTCTCGAAGGACATATTGGTGATCGCCTTCCTTCAACCGCCCAATGTTCAACACGGCATCGATCTCATGCGCGCCGTTGTCGATAGCAACTTCGGTCTCGTAACGCTTGGCATCGGCGTCGGCTGCGCCGAGCGGAAATCCGACCGTCGTCGAGACTTTCACACCACTGCCATCTAACAAAGCGTACGCTTCAATGACTCGAGAGCCATTCACGCAGACGCTATAAAACTGATACTCGCGCGCTTCGGAACAAAGCTTGTTAATCTCAAGCCGCGAAGCTTCGGGCTTCAGCAACGTGTAATCGATATAACGAGCGAGATCTTTGGCAGTTAATGGCGGCGGCATTGTCTTTCGCAATGATTGTCAGATGACGTAGGACAGCGCGTCCCGCCTGTCCTCGAACGATCAGTGTGTTTCAGGACAGGCGGGACGCGCTGTCCTACCCGTCGCGCCGTTCTCAGCGTCAATTACGACTTCGGCAGTAATTCAGCCACAAGAGAGCGTTCTTCTTTGAGTTCGTTGACCGTTGCGTCGATCTTCGCACGGCTAAATTCATTAATCGGCACGCCGTGGACGATTTCCAGTTTCTGCCCGTTGCTTCGAATCGGGAAAGAGGCAATCAATCCCTTCTCAATTCCGTAACTCCCGTCCGAATAGACACAGACACTATGCCAATCGCCCGGCGGTGTTGGATTGATGATTGATGTTACCGAGTCGATGATGGCATTGGCGGCGCTTCCCGCGCTCGAGGCTCCGCGCGCTTTGATGATGGCGGCGCCGCGCTGCTGAGCGGTGCTAATGAATTCGCTCTTGAGCCAAGCTTCATCTTTGATGGCTTGCGTCGCTGGATGGCCGTTGATCTTGGCGTTATAAAAGTCAGGATATTGCGTGGCGGAATGATTGCCCCAAATCGCCACATTCGTCACCGTCGTGACGTCCGCTCCAGCTTTGCGGGCCAGCAACGATTTCGCACGGTTCTCGTCGAGGCGCGTCATCGCATGCCACCGATCGCGGGGCAGTTCGGGCGCGTTGCTCATGCCGATCAGGCAATTCGTGTTGCATGGGTTGCCAATCACGAGAATGCGCACATCGCTGGCGGCGTTCGCTTGAATGGCCCGTCCCTGGCCAATGAAAATCTTGCCGTTGATGCCGAGCAAATCCTTGCGTTCCATGCCGGCTTTGCGCGGCACGCTGCCGACCAGCAACGCCCAGTTCACGCCGCGGAATCCTTCGTCCAAGTTGGCCGTAGGAACGACACTCTTCAAAAGCGGAAACGCGCAATCTTCGAGCTCCATCACGACGCCTTGAAGCGCAGGCAAGACGGGTTCGATTTCGATGAGATGCAGGATGACAGGCTGATTGGGTCCAAACATCGCGCCGGAAGCGATGCGAAAGACAAGCGAATAGCCAATTTGGCCGGCGGCCCCGGTAAGCGCGACACGAATCGGTGAGTTAGTCATATTTAGTGGCGCGCAGTATAGAAGCCCTGTTTTGCTGGAAGCAAGTGGGAAGCTTGCTTGCGGGTACGACTAAAAACTGTCGGTCGGGAGCGCAGCGTTTACGCTGCAGAAACGTACGCAGAGTCGAAACCTTCCGAAGAACTTCGAGCGGTTCGGCAATTTCACGCTCTGCAGCGTGAACGCTGCGCTGCGGCCGACATTTTCATCGCACCCTTTCCTCGCGAGCATGGCGGTGCACCGCTGCTCACAAGACAATTTGGCGATCTATCCGGCTTATGCGACCTTTGTCGGAATGACGCTGACGCGGGTGCGAGGCTGAATTAGGAGGCCTCGACAAAGTTCCTGACGAAGTTTACGACAAAGTTGTCCCGGGTATGAAAAAGCTAATCCCCCCAATCGCCGTATTGCTTTTGGTTGTGTCCGCTTTGGGACAAGGCCATGTCGTATTCAATACCCGAGTTGTAGGCGTCGTAGATGCCAGAGTGATATGTCCCGATGGGCAAGGTGTTTGATGGCAATAGGCAAGTTGATTGCCTTGCCCAACTGTTACATCGACATCCCCGACGTTTACCGCTTCCTTGTTCTGCATGAACAAAGGCAAAGGTTCGTCTCAATTCGAAGGGTTACTGGAGCGGTATTTTGAACAATCACTAGCAGATCAGCCGCTCGAGGCCACTTACGCGGGACTGCGTGACGGCGAAGGAAAACTCGGAAGGGCGAATCCAGCCTTTGAGGCAAAGCAGCAAAAACAGCGTCAACGAACCCTGGCTGAGTTGGAGACGCTCTCGCCACGCGACCTTTCGAACGAGCAGCAACTGGATCGACTCGGCTTGCGCAGCCGTTTGCTCCGCGAAAGCGAGGATTTCGAACGCGGCCGTCATACAATGGACCCTAATGCGCTCGATCAAGTTCTGAATATTATTCTGCACGAGTTGTTTCGAGGCGAAGATGAATCGAAGCGCGCCGCCGCGAACATTCGATCGCTGCTGAAGCAGACACCGCGATACCTCGAAGAAGCCATCACGCTCATCGATCGCCCTGAGCCCGTGTGGCGAAAGATCATGGAACAGACGGCGCAAGGCGCTCCGGCATTGTTCGAAGCAGTGGCAAGTCTTTTGCAGAAGGCGAACCCAGTTCCATCTGACGCCCGAAATCTCGCCGCGGCCAAATCGAGTTTTGCGGCTTACGAACGCGCCTTAAAGGCTCGGCCATTGGCGAAAGATGGGGCATTCGCGCTTGGCCAGCGAGGCTTGGCGCGACGGGTCCGTGATGACCTTGGATTGGACTATTCATTGGGAGAGGTTGAAGCGCTGGCCAAAGGCGAGTGCCAGCGGATTGGAACGCTCTTGCAGACGGCTTGCCGAAAGTTTGGCAAGAAGCGCCAAGCGGATGAAATCATTGCCGAGGCGCGTTCGCAATGGAACCCGAGCGGCGATCTCGTTAACGTTTATCGCGCTGAAACCGATCGCATCGCCGGAGCTTTTCGCGCGGCGAACGCAGTGAGCTTTCCCGCCGGAGAACGGCTCGACGTTCGACTCGTGCCTGAATTCATGCGCCATCTCTTTCCCACGGCGGCCTACAAATCGCCGGGCGCATTCGAGAAGGAGCAACGAGGGATTTTCTGGGTCAATGACTTGAGTCTCAAGAAGTCCACCGAGGCCGAAAAGCGTGCCGAGCGCGCGCAACATTTTGGCCTTAGCTTGACTTGCGCGCACGAAGCTTATCCCGGCCATCATCTGCAATTCGCGACAGCCAATCGCCATCCACGCCGCTGGCGCCGGCTCTTTGCGCACGCGGTGTTTTACGAAGGCTGGACGCTTTGGTGCGAGCAAATGATGGTGGACCTGCAAGTGGATCGTTCGCCTTGGTTGGTCGTCCAGCAACTGCACGATGCGCTCTGGCGCGCTCACCGAATTCTAGTGGACCTCTATCTGCAGACCGGCCGCTATAGCTATGAGCAAGCCGTCCGGCACATGCAGAAACATCTCGGGTTTACCCAGGGCAGGGCTGAGGCGGATGTGAACTGGTATACCGCCTATCCTGGTGTCCCGATGAGTTATTGGCTCGGGAGATTGGAGAATGAGCGCCTGCACCGCCGGCTCGTGCAAGGTCGCGGCTGGAAACTCCGCCGATTCAATGATTGGCTCCTTAGTTTCGGCACGTTGCCGCAAGCCTGGCTTGAAAAGTACGGTTTGGACTAAGCTGGCAGGGCGGCGCTGCCAGCGAGATGGTTTCGGTTGGTGTTCGTTTGTAGGACAGCACGTCTCGGCAAACAGATTCCCATTTTCATTCGGGCATCTTTGATTATCTTTTCGCGCATGAGTTTACTGCCATTTCAGAATTTGCCTGCTCACAAGCCGCGGCGTTTTGTGCCGGAAGAAATTGATCTTGGTGATTGGGTTCAAATCGCTCCGTTGTTTGATTTGTTGGAAACGCGCGCCATCGGCATCCGCAGTGTGCCGCATCTCGAGAAGTGGATTCTTGACGGCAGCGAGTTGAGCGCCGCCTTGGATGAGGAAGGAACCAAGCGCTATATTGCAATGACGTGTCACACGGACAATCCCGAAGCCGAGAAGGCGTATCTGCATTTTGTTGAGGACATCGAGCCTCGCCTCAAGCCGCGCCAGTTCAAGCTGGCTGAAATCTATCTGACCCACCCGTTGAGGAAGGAATTGCCGAACGAGCGTTATGCGATCCTGGATCGGAACACGAAATTGCACGTCGAGTTGTATCGGCCGGAAAATGTCCCTTTGGAAACCGAGGAAGCGAAGCTCGGCCAGCAATATCAAAAACTCAGCGGATCACTCACAGTGGAATTTAGGGGAGAAGAGAAGACGCTCGTGCAGATGGCCCGTTATCTGGAAGAAACCGATCGCGCGCTTCGGCAGGAAGCGTGGGAACTGGCGGCCAATCGCCGGCTCCAGGAAGCGGAAAAGTTTGATGACATCTTTGATCGCCTGCTGAAGATTCGCGAGAAGATCGCTCGCAACGCGGGGTTCCCGAATTATCTGCAATATGCCTTTCGGGCGCGAGGCCGATTCGATTACACCCCGGAGGATTGCGTCCAATTTCATAACGCCATTGAAAAGGAGGTCATGCCCGTCCTGCGCGAACTGCAAAAGGAGCGGCGGCGCCAACTAAAGCTGCGGGCCTTGCGTCCTTGGGACCTGGCGGTGGACGCTTTGAATCGCCCGCCGCTGCGGCCTTTCGAGAAGGTGGAAAAAATGTTGACCGGCACTCAGCAGATTTTCAATCGGCTCGATGGAGCGCTGTCGCAGGAGTTTCAGCAGCTCCAGGCCTTAGGCCTGTTGGACCTAGCCAATCGCAAGGGAAAAGCCCCGGGTGGTTATCAATCGACGCTGGCGGAAGCGAGGATGCCGTTCATTTTTATGAATGCCGTGGGCGTTCAACGCGATGTCGAGACGATGTTGCACGAGGCCGGCCACGCCTTTCACGCCCTGGCGATCCGCTCCGAGGATTTGTACGCCTATCGAAACCCTCCGATAGAAATTTGCGAAGTGGCTTCCATGAGCATGGAATTGCTTGGGAACGAATTTCTCGATGCGTTTTACAGCCCGGCGGACGCGAAACGCGCGCGGAGAGATCATCTGGAAGGAATTGTCGAAATCTTTCCTTGGATTGCAACGGTCGATGCGTTTCAGCATTGGATTTACTCGCATCCTGGGCACACGAAGGCGGACCGAAACGGCGCTTGGCTCGAATTGATGGATCGGTTCGGCGGCGATGTGGATTGGAAAGGTTACGAGCATGTGCGCGAAAACCTTTGGCACCGGCAGCTGCACATCTATCTGCATCCGTTTTACTACATCGAATATGGCATCGCTCAACTGGGCGCCTTGCAAGTGTGGGCGAATTCGAAGCGTGACCGGGCCAAGGCGCTGAGCGATTACCAGAAGGGCCTGGCGCTCGGTGGCTCACGTCCGTTGCCGGAATTATTCGCAGCCGCCGGTTGCCGTTTTGATTTCAGTGGCGATGCCGTCAAACCACTCGTCGATTTGGTGCGCAAGGAATTCGCAAAGTTGAACTAAACGCCCCAGTGCGTCTCCGGCGTATGTGTTTTGCGCAGCGCAGACTGAAGCGTGATGCCATTCGGTAATTCAAAGGGGTATTCGTCCCCGGGGGGACAAAGTTGAAAATAGCGCGGCAGTTCACTGCCGGGAACCAATCGCCAAGGGTCCGAGTCCCAAAGGGACGATTGAATCGTTCGTAACTTGCAATGAGGTTCAGTCGTCCCGTTGGGACTAACGCATTTTGCGAACCGTACCCGGCAATGAACTGCCGGGCTATTCTCACTCTGTCCCTCCGGGGCAACTCGCTTGAAATGACCGTTGAAATCTAACGGCGATGGCACTAATTTGGTCCGCGATGATCGAAGATCGTTTTTACATGCGGGATTCGCAATCCCACACGCAGTGGTCCACTTCCGTCATCCTGATCGTCATCAACACGGCGGTTTTCGCGCTGCAACTGATCACCCAACTCATCGTTAACCCGCCCCTTGGCCAGCTTGGTCCAATCGAAAGTTTCTTTGCGCTGAATCCCAAATACTGGGTTGGCTGGATTTGGCAATTAGGCACTTTCCAATTTCTGCACGGCGATGTGCTGCATCTCGTGCTGAACGGCGCGATGCTCTATATTTTTGGCCGTCCTGTGGAGATTGCTCTCGGCCGAACTGAATTTCTGAAACTTTATCTGATTAGCGGCGCGCTGGGAGGATTGCTGCAGGTGGCGTGCAGTTGGGTTTTTCCGAACCACTTTGGAATGTTGCCGGTGGTTGGGGCCTCGGTTGGAGTTTTTGCGTTGATCGCAGCGTTCGCCGGGATGAACTGGGAAACATCGATCACGACGCTCGTTGCGTTTATCATCCCGGTGACAATGCGGGCGAAGTATTTGGTCCTTGTCCTGGGCATCTTGGCCGGGATGGGAATGCTGGTCCCAAGAAGTAATGTCGCCCATGCCGCACACTTGGGCGGATTGCTCGCTGGCCTCGCCTACATTCGATTTCTTATACAAGCCGACAGAACCCTGTTCGATTCGCGGCGTTTCCGTCATGTGCGGCCAAAACGCGAACTGGTTCCTGCGCGCGGCGGCAAACGATCATTTTGGCAAAAACCGCAGAGCCCTCCCGCGGGCAGCGACCTTCCTCCGGGCGAATTCATCAGTCGCGAAGTCGATCCTATCCTCGACAAAATCTCCGCCCACGGAATTCAAAGCCTGACCGACCGTGAACGTCGAATTCTAGAAGCGGCTCGGGCTAAGATGGCGAGGCGGTAAACGTGATGCGTGATACGTGAGGGGTGATTCAGGGTTGCCTTTTCACGCAACAAGCATCACGTTTCCGTTTCCTTCTTCCAATTTCATCGTCCCTCCGTAAATTCACCGCATGATTCAGCGATATTCGCGCGTGGAAATGCGGGAGATTTGGACGGAGCAACGGAAGCTCGAAATCTGGTTGCAGATCGAACTGTTGGCGAGCGAGGCGCTTTGTGCTCGGGGCATTGTGCCAAAAGAAGACCTTCGCCAGATGAAGGAGAAAGCAGCATTCAGCATTGAACGATGCAAGGAGCTCGAACGCACACTGAACCACGACGTCATCGCTTTCACGACCAATGTGGCCGAGAACATCGGCGCGCCAGCCAGTCGCTGGCTGCATTTTGGCCTAACCAGCAGCGATATCATCGACACGGCGTTCGCGGTGCAGATGGTTCAGTCGGCCAATATTCTGATTAAAGACGTCGAAGCCTTGCGCAAGGTGATCGCAGCGAAGGCCAAGGAATATCAATTCACTCCAATGATCGGGCGCAGTCATGGAATTCATGCGGAGCCGACGACCTTTGGATTGAAGCTGGCTTTGATGTACGACGAATTTGGCCGAGCCCTGAAACGATTGGAGACGGCCAAGAAGACCGCAGCGATTGGAAAACTTTCCGGCGCCGTGGGCACAAGCGCGCATTTGGATCCGGATGTGGAAGCGTTCGTTTGCGAGCGGATGGGACTTCAACCCGCGCCAATTGCCACGCAAGTGATTCAACGCGACGTGCACGCCGAGTTCATCATGGCATTGGCGTTGGTGGCGGCGAGCATAGAACGATGGGCAACGGAATTCCGTCACCTGCAGCGCACCGAAGTCTTGGAAGCGGAAGAATTCTTTGCGAAAGGACAGAAGGGTTCCAGCGCGATGCCGCACAAACGGAATCCAATCACTGGCGAACGCCTGACCGGTCTGGCGCGGGTCTTGCGCGGGAATGCCGTTGCCGCCCTCGAAAATGTCGCGCTCTGGCATGAACGCGACATCAGTCACAGCTCGGTCGAACGGATCATTTTCCCGGACTCATGCACGTTGCTCGACTACATGCTGGTAACGCTGACCAAGCTCACGGAAGGTTTGATTGTATATCCGGAGAACATGCAACGGAACCTGGGTCTCTCGCTGGGCATGTGGAATTCGCAGACAGTCTTGCTCGCGCTGATCAAGAAGGGTTTGACGCGCGAGGAAGCTTATGACCTGGTGCAACGGAACGCGATGAAGACGTGGCAAGCGAAGCATGCCGGCGACAACGCGGCGGATTTCAAAACACAATTGCTCGCCGACCCGGAAGTGGCGAAACATCTCTCCGCCGCCGAATTGAACGACCTTTGCTCGCTTGAGTTTCACTTCAAACAAGTAAAAGCGCGATTCAAGCGGCTGGGATTGTGAAGGCTTGCGATGAATCACGCGGAACACTTCGCAATTACGGCGTTTCAACGCCGGGCCATTCGAAGACCGTGCCGAGAGGCAGGGGATTCCGCTCCCACTTGTCTGCACCCAGCAATAGTTTTCTCTGCGCGGCCTCAGGAGCATGGAACAAAGTGGAATCCCAGCTGCTCTTAAATGATGTCCAAACTTCAGGATAACGTCATTGTTGTGATAGGTGGCACCACCGGCATTGGTCTCTCGGCATCGAGATCGTTCATTGCGGAGGGCGCGCGAGTCGTTGCGCTTGGACGCAATGCTCAATCTGTGGCCGAGGCTCAAATCGTATTAGGACAAAATGCCTACGTCTTCGCGGCCGACGCGATCGACCCAGAGACTGCGCCGCGAGCAATTGAGGAGGCCTTGAAACGCTTCGGAGGATTTCATGGGCTGTATCATGTCGCCGGAGGGAGCGGTCGCAGAATGGGTGACGGACCGTTGCACGAGATCAGCGATACAGGCTGGGAATTCACGCTCAATCTCAACCTCACCTCGCTCTTCAATTCCAATCGCGCCGCCATCCGCCAATTCTTAAGGCAATCGACGGGCGGTCGCATCCTCAATTTGGGATCGGTGCTCGGCTTTTCGCCCTCATCACGTTACTTCAGCACGCACGCCTACAGCGCCACGAAGGCTGCCATCATTGGATTGAGCAAAGCGGCAGCGTCTTATTATGCCGAAAAGAACATCCGCGTTAACGTGCTCGCGCCAGCTTTGGTCGAAACGCCCATGGCGCAGCGTGCGGTCAGCGACGACGCGATTGTGAAATTCGTTGCGACGAAACAGCCGCTCGACGGGGGCAGGGTAGGGCAACCTTCAGATTTGGATGCGGCGGCTGTCTATTTCCTTTCGGATGATTCAAAGTTTGTCACTGGCCAAGTGCTGGCCGTCGATGGCGGCTGGTCCGTAAGCGAAGGACAAATCGCATGACGTACACCATCGGCATTGATCTGGGCGGTTCGAGCATCAAAGGCGTGGCGGTCACAGCATCCGGTGAGACGCTGAGCCGGAAGCGAACGGATTTCGCGGAGGACGAAGCAATGGAATGGGCAAAGAAAATTCGGCTTCAGTTGGACGAACTCCAGCGCGAGCGCGGAACTCCAGCGGCCAGTGTTGGGCTTTCAGCTCCCGGCTTGGCCGCAGCCGATACTCGGTCCATTGCCTACTTGCCCGGAAAGCTTCATGGGTTGGAAGGATTGAATTGGACCGAGCACCTACGAACACCTCAGCCGGTTCCAGTCTTAAATGATGCTCATGCCGCCCTGCTTGGCGAATCTTGGCTCGGCGCGGCGAAAGGCTTCCAACACGTCGTTATGCTGACGCTTGGAACCGGCGTTGGTGGAGCGGCCCTAGTCGATGGAAAATTGTTGCGAGGCCGGATCGGGCGCGGCGGACACTTTGGCCATGCCAGCCTTGATCCCAATGGGGCCCCGACAATTTGCGGCGCTCCCGGCGGGTTGGAAGTTGCGATTGGCAACTGCACCATCCGCGAACGTTCGCACGGTCGATTCGCAACGACGCACGACTTGATTGCGGCGCACTTGGCCGGGGATACGGATGCGACTTGCGTCTGGCTTAAGTCGGTCAAGGCACTCGCCTGCGCGATCTGTTCGTTCATTAACATCATCGATCCCGAGATCGTCGTAATCGGAGGCGGCATCGCGCGAGCTGGGAAGGCGCTGTTTGATCCGCTGCAACGGTTTTTAGATCCGATTGAATGGCGTCCCGGCGGATCTCAGGCAAAGATTTTGCCGGCCCAACTCGGCGAATTCGCAGGGGCGTATGGCGCGGCTTTCAATGCCCTGCACGGTTAACCACGAAAAATGCGAAGGACATGAAAAAAGGCGGCTCTTTCGAGGCGCCTTCACCAAACCCTGTTCCCGCACGCCCTCAGCGTTTGAATCCGGATGAGAACTTAAACGCTGTGAAGCTCATTGTGAACCTCGAAGTGTTGTCTATTAGCGACATTTTGAGCAGCTTTACGATTAAGACTTATGTATTGTGCGTTGTCTTGCTTGTTCCGGGGCGATTTTTGGCCCCGGCATTGCCTGCTGAGTTGCTCACTAGCGACGTCCCTCCTCACGGCAGCGGCCCAATCCGGCCATCTTTCCGGCACTCGCGCGGTTGCGCAATCGCCATGGGCGGACTTTGTGGAAAAGGACTTTCCATTCATCTCCTCGGTGTTGGATGCCCGAAAGCTTGGGCCACAATGGCCCACCAACAATCTGACACCGCGCGGATTGATTCTGAATTTAGGCAACGATTGCTGGGCTTGCTTCGACACGGATCTCCTTCGCATGTCGGCGATCTGGCACGGCGAAGGAATCACAATGGTTGGGATGGCCAGTGGCTCGTATCGCGATCCGGGAGCGAAAGTCCCGGAAGGCCAGCAGAAACTCCCGCAGATCATCGGCACGCCATGGATTGCCAACGGCCTTTATCCCGGCTGGCAAACGGGTGAACAAGCTGTCGAAATCGATCCGCGGCAACCTGGCCAGGACCAAAGAGAGATTGGGCGCGGTCCGTTGCCCGAGTCGTTGGGCCAATTCCAGGCAATTCGGCTGACGCAACGCGGCGTGTGCTTGGAATATTCCGCGGGAGGCGCTTCGATCCGCGAATGGGTTGAGTCGAGGAACGCGGGTGCAGAACGCAGTGTCCAACAATGGTTTCGTTTGGAGAATGTTCCGCAAACTCTTTGGTTAATGCTGGGGTACAAGCCTTCGAACCCAGAACTTCCCGTGCAGACAGCTCTTTCGGTTCATCACGCAGCCCACAAGGCCGTTGTCGAAGAGGTTAAGGACCCTTCTGGATTGATTAAGTATCGCATTGCGCCATCGACGAAGCCTGTCGAGTTCGCTGTCACGGTCGGGACGGTGTCGTTGATGCCAGGGAAGAATGAGCCTCGACTCAGCAGTGACGTTCCGCCCGACGCTCGCTGGCCGCAGGTTGTGACCGCTAACGCGAGATTGGCGACCGCCCATGAAGCATTCGTCTTGGATGACATTCCGTTGCCGCTGCAAAATCCCTGGCGACGCAACGTGCGGCTTGCGGATATTGCATTCTTTCGCGACGGGCGTGCCGCGACGGTGACAATGGATGGCGATGTTTGGATCATTACGGGCCTTCACGAAGGTTTGGCAGAAGTGCGCTGGAAACGGTTCACGTCCGGTCTGCACGAGCCATTGAGTTTGTGTGTTCGCGACGACGAGCTTTTTGTTTTCGATCGGAACGGTATTTGGCGGTTGCGCGACAATGACCGCAACGATGAGGCCGATGTCCATGAAATGTTCTCGAACGCATTCGCGCAGACGGCTGAGACGCGTGAATACGCCAATGGCATGAAGCTCGCGCCAGATGGTTCATTCATCATTGCCAAAGGCGGACAACAAGGCTCGACGCTCGGCCAGCACAACGGAACCGTGATGCAGGTTTCGCCGGACGGCAAAAGTGCGAAAGTCATTGGGTGGGGATTGCGGCAGCCGTTCATCGGCGTGCACCCGAAGACGGGCGTGGTTACAGCGAGCGATCAGCAAGGACATTACGTGCCGACGACGCCGCTGCACATTATTCGAGACCATCAGTACTACGGTTTTCTCGCGGGGTTCCAACCAAAGGAAAAATATCCGGCATCGATTGCCGATCCGCTCACTTGGATTCCGCATCCGGTGAACGCATCAGGCGCCGGCCAAGTGTGGCTCACTGACGCACGCATGGGAACGTTGAACGATGCGTTGATTCACTTGGGCTATACACGCCCGGAAATGTTTCTCGTGCGAATGAATGGTCGAGGCACACGACCGCAAGCGGCTGTCATCAGTCTGACGCGGAACCTTGAATTCGCTCCGCTAAATGGCGCGGTAAATCCTCGCGACGGCCAACTGTACGTGACCGGATTCCAGATTTGGGGGTCGATTGCGAAAAAGATCAGCGGCCTCGTTCGGATGCGTCATACGGCGTTGCCTAGCACCTCGCCCCGCGAAATAGCACCCATGGACAAAGGCATTCTGCTGCGGTTCGATGTGGCGCTCGATCCAAAGAAGGCGACTGATCCGGCCAATTATTCAATCGAGCGATGGAACTATCGCCGCACTGCGAGTTACGGTTCGCCGCACTTCAAACTGGACGGCAGCACCGGACAAGAATGGATGACCGCGAGCAGCGCGTACCTCTCGAAGGATGGAAAAAATGTTTTCGTTGGCATTCCTGACATGCGGTCTGTGATGCAAATGCGCATCGGCTGGGCGCTGGTGATGCGCGGTGGCACGGGCTTCGAGCAAAACGCTTACCTGACTGTCCACGAATTGACGCGATTCGAACCGACAACCGAGGGCTTTGAGGCGCTCGCAGTCGATTTGACGCCGCGGGTCAGTCAGGTTGCGGTGGCGACCGAGGTAAGTGTTCATGAAGGCAAACGGCTGGCCGAGTTGATGGGGTGTTTGGCGTGTCATTCCACCGATGGCGTCACTGTCGGGAAAGTCGGTCCGACGTGGAAAGGTCTGTTCGGGAGCGAGCGAGTACTCAAAGGCGGGAAGAAGGTTATTGCAGACGAAGCTTATTTCCGTGAATCAATTCTCGATCCGACCGTCAAGGTCGTCAAAGAGTATGAGAAGAGTGACACCGGGATGCCAAGCTATGCTGGCGTTCTTTCGGACGCGCAAATCGAGGCGCTGCTTCTTTATATCAAAGCGTCAAAATGAAACGTGGCGGGTTCGAGTTGATTGTCCCATAGGTAGGACCGTTATGCGCCCGTTAGTTCATAGGTCCGATGCGTGTCAATAGGACGTCGAGGCTTTTCGCGATGACACGACGCAGCAAACAGTATACCGCGGGATTGCTCGCCTTTGTGATCGCCATCGCAGTTGGCGTGTGTGCCATTGCGATTCTTCGCGGCGAACCGACCTGTCGTGGCAAAACGCTGCGTGATCGGCATGAACTCCATCGCAACGCGCGGGACGATGAGCGCGACGAGGCCGAAGAAGCGATTCGAAAGATGGCCGCGACTGCCACACCATGGCTGATCGCGGAATTGCAAGTTAAAGACTCCAAGTTCAGACAGCGGCTAGTCCATTTTGCTTCCGCATTTCCACTCCGCAATCTTCGCCTCAAAACAGCCGACGTTCGACACGAGGAAGCGCTCGCTTCATTTGCGATCATGGGGCCTGCCGCCAAACCAATCGTTCCCAGTTTGATCGCGCTGCTCAAGCACAACGAATCACAGGCGCGTCACAATGCGGCGAGAGCTTTGCTGGACATTGGCCGCAGCGCCCGGGAAGCGATTCCTGCTTTGAGCCAGGCTCTTGATGATCCTGTGATTTGTTTAGCCGCGCTTCAGGCCTTGGCGCGGATTGGTCAACCCGCTATTGCCACTTTGAAGCAAGCCCTCAAACACCCACACCCAAGAGTAAGAAGTTTAGCAATGTACCACCTGGCCGAGGCGGGTCTTCTTGAATCTTCCGAGCTAGCGACCTTGATCGAAAGTTTGAATGACTCGGACTGGCAGGTCCGCCAGAATGCGGCGCGAAGCATCGGTATTCTTGGACCAGAGGCAGCGTCGGCTGTCCCAGCGTTGATCGCTATCCTGCAAGACCAAGCGAGAGCTGTCCATGTTTCGACGATTGCTGCGCTAGGTGAAATCGGTTCTCCGGCCGCTGGGCCGATTCCCGTTTTCGCTGAGCTTGTCACAAACTCCTTTTATCGCGTGGACGTAATCAATGCTCTCGTTCATATGGGCCACGCTGCCGTGCCAATGCTCGTTACAGCGTTTAAGGATAAGATCCGTGAAGTCCGCAAATCGGCGGCGATCGGATTGACGCGAATGGGGTCGGAGGCCAACGCTGCTATACCGGAATTGATTGAGGGGTTGCAGGATGAAGATGGAGACACGCAACGTGCGGTGGCGAACGGAATGGAGAATTTCCGTTCCGAGGCTATGAGCCTTGTTCCCTCGCTGGCTGCGCTTCTGCGCCATGAACGCGTTGCCGTTCGTTTGGCCGGAACTGTGGCACTCGGAGGCCTTAGTCCAGCAGCGCCGGTTGAGAATGTTCCTTTGTTAGAGCAAGCGCTTCGTGACTCTGACGCTTCGGTGCGGCAGGAAGCAGCACAAGCTTTAGGCAGGATTGGTCCGGCGGCCAAAGACTCAATTGTCGCGCTGATCCGGACACTCCAAGATCGAGACGTAAATGTTCGGTCTTTTGCCGCGGAAAGTGTGGGAAAGATCGGTGCTGCGCCAGAGCAAGTTGTGCCTGCGCTACAGTGGGCGTTGAATGACTCCGAGCAAATGGTCCGTGGTTACGCTGCGAAGGCGTTAGGCAGCTTGCCGCTGCAAGATCCGTCATCCATTGAAATGTTGGTTGCATGCACGAAAGACCCAATCTCAAGAGTTCGCGGCAGTGCAGTGGAAGCGTTGGGCCAATGGAACTCGGAGAGCGCTTCGATAATTCCCGCATTGATTTCCTCACTGAGCGACCCGGACGCCTTTGTTCGATTGAAAGCAAGGGCCGCGCTCGGCCGAGTTGGCCGAGGTTCAAAACCTGCCATGGAAGCCTTGGCCGAACTGTTCAACAATAGAACTCCGGTTAGACGGCCGGGAGCGACAAATAATGACCCAAAAACAGGCGCAAGGCCCTCCGACATTAATATCCCGTTCGCCCTGCACATAGGCGTCGATGCGCTCGCTGGAATTGGCGCCAACGATCGCGAGGTCCGCTCAGCTTTGCTCACCGCTCTGCGGAACGATGACAGCAACTTTCACAACCGGATGGCCATGGCATTGGCGCTGGGCCGTATGAAGGAACATTCGGCGGAGATTGTTGCCGCACTTATTTCAATGCTTAAGGACAGGAAAGCACGTGTCCGTGCTGCCGCCGCTTGCGCATTGGGCGAATTTGGCGTGTCTGCCAAACCGGCGACGACTCCATTGATCGAAAAGCTACAAGATCCCAACCGCGATGTTCGGCAATACTCGATCGGCGCGCTCGGCCGGATGGGCGCCGAAGCTTGGCGCGCTTATCCGTGGCTCATTGAGAAATTGGACGACCGCTATTTCGAAGTGCGATCTTCAGCGGCTTGCGCTTTGGCTCGAATCAACCCTAAAGGCCGAGAAGCGATACCGACGTTGATGGAGGCAATGAATGTTACGACAACATTCGAAGGTTCCGAGGCCAGTCGCGTTGCCGCCGTGACATTGGTCAATATGGGAGTTATCGCAAAAGAGGCCATGCCAACATTGCTGAGAGCTTCGGAGCGCCGAAATCGAGTGTTTCGCAAAATCGCCGCCGATGCGCGGCCCAAACCGATTCCGTGAATAAGCGAAACCTGCGCACCATCCCGAAGTTGTCGGTAGCGGCGGGCATCCTGCCTGCCGTAGAGCCAAGGCATCCTGCCCGGCGGATCACGCGCACGCACTAGAACGCAGCCTCCTCGTTTCAAGCGTTGCTCCGGGCGGCAAGATGCACGCCCTCTGCGGCAGGCAGGATGCCCCCCGCTACCAAGAACTTTGGAGGGGCTAAAAGGAGTGCATCTCGTAGCCGCCGCCAGTGAAGGCCATTATCTGGACTTCGACAAGCCTGCCTTTCGCTCATAACTCGATTTTGCCGGCTTCTCACGAATCTGCTCAAGGCGCCGAAGCCTTCGCTCGGTTCTTTGAATTTCCGAGCGTAACAACGCTTCGGCCGACCATCCGTTCCGTTGAGCGTAGTTGGTCAAGGCCAACAGTTCGTTGGCGATAGCGGCTTTCGTGAGTTTGCGGTTTGGCACGGAGACTTGTGTAGACGGCTCGGCGGTCAGTCCTGCTTTGCGAGCTTTCTTAAGGAGTTTTTCTGCGCGCAAAAGGGCGGGCAGATGCTTGGGAATTCCGTCCAGGGCGGACGGGCGTTCGTGGCGAGTGCCTTTCTTCTCGGCGCGCTTGATTTGCTCCCATTGGGTCCAGACTCCTTCAACATCCTTCACCTTCGTTTTTCCAAACACGTGAGGATGCCGGCGAATCAGCTTTTCCACGATATGTCGAGCGACCTGATCAAAGTTAAAGGCGCGGCGTTCCTGTGCGAGCTGGCAATGGAAAACGACTTGAAGCAGCAGATCGCCTAGTTCCTCCAGCATCTCGTGGTCGTCCTGGGCTTCGATGGCGTCCATGAGTTCATAAACTTCTTCGACGGCGTGGAAACGGAGAGTCTGATGCGTTTGCTGGCGGTCCCACGGACAGCCCGTTGGTGACCGGAGTTTCGCCATGACTTTCAGAAGATCGTTAATCGCGGGTGATTTCAAAGGCGGGTTCAAGGTTCAAAGAATGGCTGGCAGGGCGGCGTTGCTGCGCCGCCGATATCGCGGTTAGGCAAGGCGGCGCAGCAACGCCGCCCTCCCAACCGGTTCATGGAGATGCGAACATTCACCGCTAAAGCACGACCAAATTATCCCGGTGAACTACCTCTGCCCGCGGCAGGTCGCGCTTCCGGATAGCGTCCGAACCGAAATCGCAAATCCCGCGGGCGAATTCCGTGCCATCCAGGTCACAGATACGGACGATTTCTCCGGCGGCAAACTCGCCGTCGCATCTGGCGATTCCCGGCGGGAGCAAACTTTTGCCTGCTTCCCGCAAGGCCTTCTTGGCGCCTTCATCGACGAACAGCGAGCCTTTCGGGTGATGAAAAAATGCAATCCAACGTTTCCGCCCTTTGAGTTTGTTGGGCTGCGGGATGAAAATAGTCCCTTCGTTCTCGCCTGCTAGAATACGCGCGAGCACATCCTGCTTTTTGCCGGAAGCGATCACCAGCGGCACACCAGCGCGCATCACGATTTTCGCCGCCTGGAGTTTCGAAGTCATTCCGCCGACCGCGGTCGCACTCGTAGTCCCGCTGGCGAGTTGTTCTACGGTTTGGTCCACCTGTTCGATGGAAGAAATTGTTCTGGCGTTAGGCGTTCCAAAATTCTCGAGCACGCCATCCACGGTCGTCAAGATGACTAACAGATCGGCAGGCAGCAAGCAGGCGACCAGGGCGGACAGTTTGTCGTTGTCGCCAAATTTGAGCTCGGTGAAGGAGACCGCGTCATTCTCGTTAATAATGGGAATGACGCGGTGCCGCAGCAAGCTAAGGAGCGTGTTGCGAGCATTCAAGTGCCGTTCGTGATGCTGGAGATCATCGTGGGTCAGGAGGACTTGCGCGACGCGCCAGCCGGACTTGGCAAAAAGCTTTTCGTAGGTCGCCATGAGACGCGATTGTCCAACGGCGGCGCACGCTTGCAATTCGGCCAGTTCGCTCGGACGCTTTTCGAAGCCGAGAACCCCCATTCCGGCGCCGACTGCCCCGGACGTGACGACGACAATCTCGCGGCCCTGTGCGGCAATCTGCGCCACGAGTTGCTCCATTTGTGACAAGTCCGGTTGCTTCCGCTGGTCGGTCAAAACTCCGGTTCCAAGTTTCAGGACAATTCGGCTGACGTTTTTCAACAACTCACTGCGCATAGCGATGCAGGCAATAGGCGATAGGCGATAGGCGATAGGCAAGAAAAAACTGATGCGACCTGCACCGGGGCAGCGTCCTTACCCCACCGCGAGGCGAAACGCGCCATTCTCGTAGCGGAGAGTTTCACTCTGCCGTATCGCGGATTTTCGATTCGCGTCGGCTCCGAAAGATCCAACGCGCTCGATAGAGCGAAACCGGCGCCGACTGCAAGTCGGCGCTACGGCAGACTATAAGTCTGCGTTACGACCAAACTTTCGAAGCTTTTCCTATTGCCTACCGGCTATTGCCTATCGCCTAATACCTCCCATGCGCGAACAATCTATCAGATTCCTGCAAACGCTGATCAATACCCCGAGCCCGCCCGGTCATGAAGCGCGCGGACAACGCGTTTGGCTGAATTATGTCGCGCAATTTGCCGATGAAACCTTCACCGACGCGCACGGAAACGCTGTGGCGACGTTAAACAAAGGAGGTTCTCCGCGCGTGATGCTGGCCGGGCACGCCGATGAAATCGCGATGACGGTCAATTACATCGATGACAAAGGTTTCATTTACGTGCGCCGGCTGGGGGGCGTCGATCCTGCGATTACAAAGGCCCAGCGAGTCACCATTCATTCGAACGAAGGTCCGGTCAAAGGCGTGGTTGGAAATGTCGCGCCACATCTGATGCGTGAAGAACCGGAACGGAAAGTTCCGAAGATGCAGGATCTCTTCATCGATATTGGCGTTAAGAATCGGAAGGAGGCCGAGAAATTGGTTTCCATCGCGGACCCAATTACCTTGAACGATGAATTCGAGCTGCTGCGCGAGGACCTTGCGATTGCGCGGGCTTTTGACAATCGGATCGGCACGTTCGCGGTTGCGGAAACCTTGCGGCTTTTGACGGAGAGCAAACAGAAGCTCAAGGCGGAAATCTCCGCCGTGTCGAACATCATGGAAGAAGTCGGACTGCTCGGCGCGCGGCAAATTGCTTACACACTGAAACCAGATGCGGCGCTCGTCGTGGATGTCACGCATGCGACGGATTATCCGGGCGTCAGCAAAATTCAGCATGGCGATATCAGCATTGGGAAGGGGCCGACGATCACTCATGGCGGCTGCAATCATCCGGAGGTGGTGGCCCGCTTGGAGAAGGTCGCTGCGGAACAAAAGATCAAAATTCAGCACGAAGCGATGTCCGCAGCCTCAGGCACGGATACGGACGTAATTTTCTGGACGCGCGGCGGAATTCCGAGCGCCTTAATCAGCCTGCCGAACCGTTACATGCATTCGCCGGTGGAGTTAGTCAGCTTGAAGGATTTGAAACAGATTCCGGAATTGATGGCGGCCTTCGCACTGTCACTGAAAGCAGGGGAGCAATTTAAGGTCAAGATTTGACGTGGCCTAGCCACAGTGCATCTGAAGTTGTCGGTAGCGGCGGGCATCCTGCCTGCCGTAGAGGGCGCGCATCCTGCCGCGAGGAACAGCCTTTGAGACTCGGTGTTTGCGTTGTTAGGCCGCACACGCGATCCGCCGGGCAAGATGCCCCGGCTCTACTGGCAGGCAGGATGCCGGCCGCTACGATTGTGCGGACAACTTCGGGATGCACCGGCCTGGCTAGCAAGGGCTTTCCAGCCTTGCCTTCGGGTTCAGGCGACCTTCGAGGAACCGGCGCCGTAGGACAAGAGGCGTCCCGCCTGTCCCGCATTTGCTGCACCAAAAGCAGGACAGGCGGGACGCGCTGTCCTACGAAGCTTATGGTCCGGCTGCGTGACTTTTCTACCGTGTTTGAGGCTTCACCGGTTTGGCCGTCGGCTTCGAACTCTTCGGAGATTCCGCGGGCGCCCCAATCGGATTGCCGAGAAGCGTGATCCCTTTTTGCAGCATGGCTGTAATCAGAATGTTGGAAAGATCTTCGACAGACTTCACGCCCGTCACGATCTTGTTCTTCAAGCCAAGGTCCACTTCCGTGCTCTTGCCGGGTTTCTTCATGCTGAGATACTTGATCTTGCCCAGCGTCAGATTGAGCGTGTCGATGCCGTCGAAGGGAAAGCCAAGCACCGTTTCCTTAGCGCTGTTCGTTGAGACTATGGTCTCTAACTGGCCGAGTAGTCCGATGATGTTCGTCCGGCCGTCTTTGCTTTCGACAATGTTTAGTTCGTTCAAGGAAACGCGAACGAGTCTGAATTGGAGTCGTTGCGAGGCAAATGCGCGGGGGCTGGCTTCGAGGTGCAATTCGGGCAAATCAACAAACGGCGAGCCGCCGAATTCAGCCGTGTTGTAAAGTTTGAGATTCTCGATCGTTAGCGTCGGATGCAGGAGGCCGATTTCCAACTTCCCAATTCTTGCGTCCAATCCTGTCTCAGCCCGCAGTCGATGTTCCGCCAGAGATTTGCAGAGCGCGTCTTTGAGAAGGACCAGGGCGACGACGACAACAACCAGGATGAGGAAGAGTCGAAAGGCCCAGCGAAACAAGAATCTCATCGGCCTTTGTTATCACGAAAGCATTCCGTCCTCAACTGGCATTGAGAGAGTGAGCAGTTTGCAGGACCAATCAACTCCGTGTTCTCCTTGTCCCGTCGTCTCGTCTTCCCGTCCTCAGCGCTTGTGAACGCCGAAGGCGGACACAAGGGCAAACGAGAACACGGACCGAAGTTCGCAGCTCGGCTTCCCTTTCAAACTGTAATATCTTCAGGCCGCACCTCCAGGCATTCATCCTGATCTTCCCAGACGACAACAGGATAATGCTCGAGCATTTTGGGGAGGATTCTGCCGCCGGCAAAGGCGAGCAGCCGTTCCGCATCTTTGGCGGCATTCTCCAAGGCTTGGTCGTAATCGCCGGCGCCTTTGCGCTGGCGATCGTCCCAATGCGCGACGGCATGCACGGGCGAGTATTCGTCTGCCCATGTCTTAATTGATGCGGCAACGTCTTCGGGCAGTTCTTCGAAGCTGACGGCAGTTCCGCCACAATGTTGACAGACGAGCCCGGATTCCAAAACGTCGCGCGTCAGCAACGGCAGCAACGGCGCCCGGCAACAGGATGACTCCGGATAAGCCGGCGGCGAGTTGACGAGGCGTTTCAGCCAGATTTGCCGGTCGTGCGCCAATTGGGCGGCGAGCCGATAAGCGCCAAGCAATGGATGAGAAAGCCGCCACGGACGCCCTCGCAGCTGCCCAAGAGTTTGAGCCATCCAGCGCGCTAGCGTCAGGTCATCAAAGTCGCGGAAAACGAGGCTGTATTCGGTCCACAAACGTTCGAGTGGAGAGTCCGATGCGGTTGCCATTGGCCGGTAGAGTGGTGCTAAGCGTTCAGTTTGTCGAGCGGGACGTGGATACGTCGGAATTTTACAAACTGTCCGACGGGACCGCAGCGTTTACGCTGCGGAAATGCCGACGGTCCCTTCAGGTAATTCAACTGTTTCGCAGTTGCTGACGTTTCCGCAGCGTGAACGCTGCGGTCCTGCGCCCCTTTGGTCACTTGCGTACCGCTGGCCTTGCCATGGGCTGTGAACCGGGTCGGCTCTCGGGCGCGGGAACATCGAGGACAAATTCGAGATCGACCTTCTCGCCGGCACGAATTGTTACATCGCGAACGGTGCTGCCCGCCTTTCGATGAGATGCTTCAACCGTGTATTTGCCAGGCGGCACGTTGGTCAGACTGAAGACTCCGTCCCGGCCAGTAACCGCGAAATAGCGGTGCTCGATGACGTGAACGCAACCGAATTCCCAGCCGTGGATATCGCAGGTGAGCCGCAAGTTCATCTCGGGTCGCGGAAAACTCAATAGAAGCTCTTTCTCAGGCATGAGCGCCAAGTTGCGCTCCAGATTGCCGGAAGATGTCGTTAGCACGTGGACATTGTGTCCGAATGGATCGCCGTTTCGAATAACGATTTGTTGCTTCGTCTGAACCATCGTTACAACACCTCAAAATGGTTTCAGTTTCTCAGTGACCTAATTTCCCCGGGTCCCCTATAGTCGCAGCATGTTTCCACAACTTAGACCTCTTCTAAATTTAACGTTCGCCTTTCTGATCGCGATCAGCTCTTCCCTGCGCGCGGACGATTGGCCCCAATGGCTTGGCCCCCAGCGCGACGGAGTTTGGCGCGAAGATGGAATTCTGGAGAAGTTCCCAAGGGGCGGCCCCAAGGTGCGCTGGCGGGTGAATATCGGCGGCGGTTACACGGGGCCAGCTGTCGCAAACGGGCGAGTCTACGTCATGGATCGCAAACTGGCCCAAGGCGCCGCCAATCCAGCGAACGCATTCAGTCGAGGGTCAATTGCCGGTGTCGAACGCATCCTCTGCTTGGATGAAAACGACGGGAAAACTCTTTGGCAACATGAATACGATTGCCCTTACACGGTCAGCTACGCGGCCGGTCCGCGCGCAACGCCGCTGGTCGCCGGCGGCAAGGTGTACACCTTGGGCGCCGAAGGACACTTGCATTGCCTGAACACTGAAAACGGCAAGGTCATTTGGTCACGCGATTTCAAGAAGGATTACGGAATCCCCACGCCGCTCTGGGGATTCGCCGGCCATCCGTTGCTCGATGGAAATAAGTTAATCTGCCTAGTTGGAGGCGATGGAAGCACAGCAGTCACCTTTGACAAAGAAACCGGCAAAGAACTATGGCGCGCGTTAAAGGCGAAAGAGCCGGGCTATTGTCCTCCGACGATTTTTGAAGCGGGCGGGAAGCGGCAATTGATTATCTGGCATCCGGAATCGATCAACTCGCTCGATCCGGAAACCGGCCGAGTTTATTGGTCGGAACCATTCGGCATTCGTTCGGCACTGACCGTCTCAACGCCGCGCCAGAGCGGAGATATGCTTTTCTTTACTTCGTTTTACAACGGGTCAATGGCATTTCGATGGAATGCTGAAAGACCGTCGTTGATTTGGAAGAGCGCGAAAGCCAGCGAAAAAGATACCGATGCGCTTCACAGCATTATGAGCACTCCGTTTATTGAAGACGGACATGTTTATGGTGTCTGCAGCTACGGCCAACTGCGGTGCTTAAAGGCGAACACCGGCGAGCGTTTATGGGAGACTTTGAGCGCCACGACGCCGGATGGAAAGGAAGCACGATGGGCTAATGCCTTCCTCGTAAAACACACCGGCCGGTTTTTCTTGTTCAACGAAAAGGGCGATTTGATCATCGCGAAACTCAAACCGACAGGCTACGAGGAAATCAGTCGCGCCCATCTGTTGGAGCCAACGAATCGAGATCCGGGACGCGACGTGGTCTGGTCGCATCCGGCTTTTGCAAACAAGCGTATTTACGTGCGCAATGATCAGGAAATCATCTGCGCCGACCTCACGCGAGGTCAATAAGTCTTGGTCATTGGACGTGCTCCTGCAGGCTCGTGCAGGCGGTCACTCGCGCGTTACTGACTCATGCTGCGAACCCTCTTTATGGTTGCAGTGCGTCCCGCAGCAGTTTGCTTTTGGCGACCTGGTTTCTTGGGCATCTTGGGAACCATGCCTCGCATGACCGCTTTACTTCGTCGGCCTTCCGCCTGGCCGCGTTGTCCTTGAGGAGCAAGATCAAGATCAGGAGCAAGCATCACTCTCACAGCGCTTGATTCAAGGTCAGTGGTTCAGCGCACCGTCCGGGGCCGCCCAAATGCGAATTGCTATCGCTCTAGCAGATCGTCTCCGCCCTTGTCTTCTCGGCTGGTGATTGCCATTGTGTAACGCAACTCAATTCCTTGACGAAATGGCAACCATGAACAAGTCCCGCCTCCTTACCGTTCTTCAGATCCTGCTGTTGGCTGCAATGCCGCAGTTCGCGCGAAGCATCGCCGCAGAACCGGATGCCCCTTTCCACAAAGCGGAACTGATCTTCCCGCTCGAACATTGGCACAACCACGCCTCGTGCATCGTCGAAGCACTCAATGGTGATTTGGTGGTCTGCTGGTTTCATGGGTCGGGCGAACGCACGGCCGACGATGTGAAAATCGAAGGTGCGCGGTTGCGCAAAGGCGCGCAGGAGTGGAGTCCGCGTTTTACCATGGCCGACACGCCCGATTATCCCGACACGAATTGCACGATGTTCATCGATCCTCAAGGACGTCTCTGGCTGCTTTGGCCGACCATTCTCGCAAACGAATGGCACACGGCTTTGATGAAATACAAGATTTCATCTGATTACGCCGGGAATGGTCCGCCCAAATGGGAAGTCAGCGAAGTTCTGCACGTGACGCCGGGAAAAGAGTTCGAAGCGGAAGTCGCGAAGTACATCGAACGCACGGAAGCAACGCTTCAAAACTCGCCCTTGCCGGAAGCCGCCCAACAGCGTGCTCAGGATTATCTGGCCCGAATGCGCAAGAATTCTACGGACAAATTGTATCGCCGCCTCGGCTGGATGACGCGCGCGCACCCGTTCATTCTCGATCAAACGCGCTTGATTGTTCCGCTTTATTCGGATGGCTTCTCGTTCTCGCTCATGGCGATCACCGATGACTGGGGGAAAACCTGGCGTGCGAGCACGCCGCTGGTTGCCGCCGGCAATATTCAACCGAGCATCGTTCGCCGCAAGGATGGCTCGCTCTTCACACTGATGCGTGACAACGGCCCAGCACCGAAGCGCCTGCATCAAAGCGAATCCCGCGACCGTGGCGAGACGTGGGCGGTTGTAACGGACACCGAGTTTCCCAATCCCGGCTCAGGCGCTGAAATCACTTCCTTGAAGAATGGCCATTGGCTTTTGATCAGCAACGATACCGAACGGGGCCGGCACAGTTTGGCCGTGCAGATTTCCGATGACGAAGGAAAAACCTGGAAATGGAAACGGCACTTGGAAGCCGAGGCCTCCGGCTCAAACGCGGGTCAATACCATTACCCGAGCATTATGCAAGCGAGGGACGGGAGTCTGCACGCGAGCTACAGTTATTTTTCGGGCAATCCCGATCTTCCGAAAGACGGCCAAGGCCGCCGGGCGAGTAAAGCGATCAAGCACGCGCATTTTAATGAGGCCTGGGTGAGGCAAGGGGATGGTTATTGACAGTTCGCAGTCGCTTTAACAGATTTGGGCCTCATGAAGAAATCGTCTGGTCACTCAATCAAGAGCGCCGTGGTCCATTTCGGACGCAAACGGGGAAACCGCCACGGACCAGATCGCTTGCTGCTGGACTTGGTTTAAAGCTTTTGCCGGAGACACTATAAGCCTATGCGCCAGTGTGTCTGGGTCGCCTGTTCACTGTCTTAAAAATGATAGGCGCACTCGGGCCTTGTTCCACAACGTTCGACCGTGGTCAGGATACCCGCAAAGGGCGCGAAACCTCGGAGTCGCAGGGCTTCCTCAGTCTTATCCCGGAGTAACCTCAACAACTCCTGAAATCCATCGGATGACTCTTGCGCCCGCTTGATAATCTGCCGCCATTGTTCGAGCCGATGCGGCGCGGTATAGCCATTCGCGAGCCAACGGTCGATGTTCTCTAACGGAATCTTCAGCAGCGATGGATCACGCTCGATTTTATCGGCGACCAGATCGTGCAGTGTTTTCACCGGCTCAAGCACAATAGCAGAATCACTCCCATTTGAAAACGCTGACGATGTCGGAGAAATCGTCGGTCCAAATCTTGGCGTCTTTCGCGACCGAGACTGGTATCCAGCGTGAGTCTCTGACCAGCTTGCCGAGGTTTTCGCGGCGTCGCGCCATGATGATCCAATGCGACTGATCCTTGCCATCCGCCTGCTCTTCGACCGAAGGCTCGTTCTCGTCGTTAGCGTAACAGACCAACCGCGCATTTTTGGCTAACGCGCCAAGGACCGGCTCGAGATTCAAATTGCGGTTCGAGATATGAAAAGCCAGCAGCCCGCCGTCCGCCAGCTTTGACAAGTAAAGGTCCAGTGCCTCGCGCGTGATCAAATGCATTGGAATGGCGTCGGAGCTGAAGGCATCGACGACTAAGAGGTCGTACGATTGATTGGCTGCATGGCGCAATCTGAGCCGCGCATCACCCACGATCATTTCGGCTTTTGCGGACAGACAATCTGTCAGAAAGCTGAAGTAATTGGTGTTCCTCGCAAGGGCGATTACGGCAGGGTTGATCTCATAGAATGTCCAGGTTTGGCGCGGAGTCGCGTAGGAAGCCATCGATCCGGCTCCGAGTCCGATCACGGCAATGTTCGATTTGTTCGTCCGAGTGTCGAAGATGGCGAAGAGTTGGCCGAGCGGCCCGGTCCGATGATAATAGGACAACGGTTCACAGCGACGAGACACGTTGACGAACTGCCGTCCATGAACGGTATTGCCATGGACCAAGCGGTGAAACATCCCGTTGGGATCCGAGGTCACGCGCAGGACGCCGAAGAAATTCCGCTCCGCATGGAGAGTGCGGCCATGCGTTCCGGAATAGAAGAGGCTGGCAGCCATCACAGCGCCTAGAGCCAGCGTGAACCGCAGCGGACGGTCCACCATCGCGTAGCTTAAGATCAAGGGAGGACCAAAGATCATGGCGAGGCGTGCTTGCAGAGGCCATCCAGAAAAGTGAGTTCCCAAATGCGCAAGCAAGAGTGCAAATCCACCTGCGCCCAAGGGAAGAAGAAGCTCGAAAATGCGCACGCGGTGTCCTAAGGTAGCAGCCGAGGTAACGAGGCTTTGATCTTCTCCAAGCGGTCCGATAAACCGGACGGCAGACTCGGACGCACTTAGAGCCTCGCTACCTCGGCTTCTACGTTTGGAGCCTCTTTCGGACCCGCACAGCAGGCAGGCAATTAACGCCGCTATTGGATATTCTGCCACACGCGAAAAAACAAAGGGGGCAACCAGCGCATTGAAAATCCCGCCCAGAACGCCGCCAACTGAAATCCATAGGAAGAATTCTGTAAGATGTTCCGTTGTTGGACGGGCAGTCGCCAATTGGCCATGGCAAGCCAGTGCGGCGATAAAAAGAAAGAGCAAATGCAAAAGAATCAAGAGCCAAGGCGGCTCGGTTGCTTCTGAAAGAAGAAGGTAAATCAATCCAACGACAGCAATCGGCAGAGCCCGTCTCATGAGTCTGTCCGAAATCAGCCGCCGCCTTGCAAAGGCGACGATGAACGTAATCAAATACACGGCCAGCGGCAGAATCCAGAGCAGAGGAATGCTGGCAATATCGGTCGTAATGTAAGTCGTTGCCCCCAACATCAGGCTCGATGGAACAAAGGCCAGGAGCACCCAACGGAGACGTTCTTGGCAGGACAGGCGTCTCGCCTGTCTCGATTCGCTTGTCGCTGTCCTATCCGAGACAGGCGAGACGCCTGTCCTGCCAACCTCATTCCGGTAACGCATCCAGACGCAAAGCAAGCTGAGCGTTCCAAACACTCCGTAACCGGCCGCCCAAAGCCAGCTCTGTTCTTGCAATCGCAATTTAGGTTCCAGTAACAACGGATATCCGACCAGAGCGCCGAGGCTGCCCAAATTGCTTGCCCCGTACAGAAAATAGGGATCGCTGGCGGAATCATGGCGAGTTTCGGAAAACCATTTCTGAAGCAACGGGGCACTAGCGGAAGCAACAAAGAATGGCAACCCCACGATCACGAACAGGCAGCCTAAAAGCCAGAACGTCGGATCGGATTCTGCGGGCAACGATACAACAGCGCGCTCCGAGATATTAATCGGCAGAACGACCGCCGCGACCAGAACTATTCCAAGATGAATGAGAACTTGCCCGCTCAGTTTGACGCGCGTCGTCAGAAGATGCGCGTAGGCATATCCAGCCAGCAGCATCCCTTGAAAAAATACCATGCAGGTATTCCAGACGGCTGGCGTGCCGCCCAGCAACGGCAAGAGCATCTTTGCGACCATCGGCTGGACCCAGAACAGCAGCGCAGCGCTGACAAACAACGTGAACGCAAAGAGCAACAGCACGCGGACTCCTACTCGTAACCGCGCCTGTGCCGGCGAGGTCTAACTCGTTTTCTGTTGCGAGCAGCCCCCTGACCGGTGCGGCTAAGAGACAAGTTCGCGAACGCAACTGGCATGTGCCCATTCAACCTTCCTCGGAGAATTATGCCAGCACTTCCTTCCCGTGCATTTTCTGACTGCATCTTTCTGACAAAGGCAATGCCGGACGTGCCTTTGGCCAAGCTGTCAGAAAAGTGAGGCAAAAAGATGGCCACCCAAAATGGTCCATCGCTCGAGACAGTAAATCTCACCTCGCTGTTCGCGGCTGGATTGTGCGATTGTAGGACTTACGGCAGCCGTAACCGGTAATACCTTTGAAAAGAAGGCATGTTGAACGTGAGCGTAAGTTTTTCCCCGGTCGTTTGCGGCGCCTCGGTTGCTGAAACCCAATTGGGCTTTGCCAGGCTCTCCGTAAACTCGAGGATGGCGTTGAGCAGATCTTTCGACCAGGAACGGCTCACGGTCTGTTGAGCGATGGAGATCGCCAGTTGCGGCAGCATTGTCAGCGCTTTTGAAGCCCAGTTTTCCAAACCGATCAGATTGGGCGGCGGCGTTTTGACTCCACCTAAGGTGACCGTCACCGGGTTCGAAAATCTTTCCACTGTGCCCAACGCGTCAGAAACGCGGATTTGAAAAGTCGCGGTCGTGCCTGGCTCAACGCGGGGGACAATCACTGAACCGCCGAAGAAATAGCCGGCTAACTCGGCATATTCAAATGTCGCTGGCTGCCCGATGAGTTTCGAGCTGCCGTCGGCTTTCACAATGAGGAGTTCCGCGCGCCAACCAGCTCCTTCGACCGGTGCGCCGTTGAGGATTGGTTGCACCGGCGCATTGACACCGGCTGCGCCATTGGCGAAGTTGACCGTCCCTTGGGCCGCTGCGTTCCACACCCCCGCTATGACCGCGAACAATCCGACACATAACAATGTTTTCATACGTAGTTGAACAGCGCTGGCGCCCGTTGGTTCATTGAAAGATTCTAAATCACCGGCTCCAAGTTGCAGATTGATTGGCGCGAATTATGAATGATTCTCCGAGCCGAATCAGCGGTTCCGAGGGGGACCACGTTCCATTCGGCAAGTAAGTGTAAACTTCGTAACGATTCGTTTTCCATTGGTAGAGGTTGTCGAATGGCGAAAGCTGCAGTTGCAACCCGCTTGTGATCGGCCCGCTTTGAGGGACGAGACTGCCCTTGATCGATAGCCCAGCCGGGATGCGATTCACCAAATCGCCTTGGAGCAACTCTCCTCGGAAGTTGGCTGTAAATGTGCGCGAGCCCGGATTGAAAACAATCGCTCCTTCACCCGGCTCCAATTTCTCATCCGGGTTTTTCCAAATACCTCCAGCGGCGGAATTGGTGATAAACTTCCCATTGACGATCTTATAGAGTTCAACGCCGTTGCTTGGAGCAGGCATCAGCTGGGAGACTTTGTTGCTTTCTCCCTTCCACTGATTGGCAATTAAGCTGATGCCAGGTCCAATCGCTAAGCTGGCATAACCCTAACCCTGGACCGGCTGTTGAGCGGGAGCGTTGCCAAGATGAAGCGCAAGCATCACGAAGCCGAGCACGAAGAGGCGAAGTTTCATAGGATTCCTTCCCAATGTTTCCTATCTGCAGTTCAAACCAATCCAACGCGCGCGACTATAGCACGCAACGTTAACCTCGCGAGACTTTTTCGGTGTGCGATTCTTATCCCGCGACGACCGGGTTCTCCAGCGCGCCAATCCCATCGATTTCCAAACGAACCACATCGCCTGGTTTCAAGAAGAGCGGCGGTTTTCTAAACACCCCGACACCGGCTGGCGTTCCGGTGCTAACGACATCTCCCGGCTCAAGTGTCATGACCCGAGAAAGCCGGTTCAGCAAGACCGGCAACGGAAAAACCCAATCCGCGGTCGAGCCGTCCTGCATGACTTTGCCATTGAGCAACGACCGCAACCGAACATTGCCGGGATTGGGCATTTCATCGGTCGTGACCACACAAGGTCCAAGCGGGCAGAACGTGTCAAAGTTCTTTCCTAAAGTGATTTGGTTGTCTTTGAATTGCACGTCGCGGGCGGACACGTCGTGCAAGATCGTGTAGCCAGCCACGCATGCCATGACTTCATTCTCTGGCGTTGCTTTCATGCGACATCCGATGACCACAGCAAATTCGACCTCGTAATCGAGTTGTGCCGTCTGTGGCGGATGAATGATCGGTTCGTTCGGCCCGATAACCGCCGAAGGAAGCTTGGAAAAGAAGAAGGGTTCGGCCGGCATTTTCGCGCCGGGATTTTCTTCCATGTGTCCCCGATAATTAATGCCGGAACAGAGAATCTTTCCGGGACGCGGCACTGGCGCCAGCAACTTAATCTCATCAAACGAATAACTGACCTTTTGGCCAACCGGCACTGCGGGACGCTTCGCCATAAACGCAACAGCTTCGCGCGCCGCTTGTGCTGCCGGCTCGCCCAAGCGCAAGAATGCCAGCATCTCCGATGGCAACAACGGCGCTTTCAAGCCACGCACACTCGCCATGGTTGAATACGCGGCTGCGAGATCGATCATTTGTCCGTTGCAGGCCGCTCCCAACCGCCGCTCGGTTCCGGTTTCAAACGTATAGAGTTTCATTTGCGGTCAAACCTTGAGTTGAGGCTTAAAGCTTTCGCTGCCTGAAGTCTTAACCGTAATCCTAATCTTGCTCTTAATCGGAAGGAGGCTTGCACTAAAGGAATTAGGATTAGGATTAAGATTAAGAGCATTCCGCATCGGGGCTCAGGCTCAATTCAGTTGCGCGTCAAGTCACCAACACACCCTTGTGAACCGCGCTCGGATCGGCGGCCAGTTTTGCAAAAACCTCTGGTGCATCCCAAAGACTGAACTCCGACGCGACTCTCGGATAATAAATCTTGCCGCTGGCCAGCAGTTCCAGTGCTTCCGGGAAACAATTCACCGATGCGCGCGATCCCACGATGGTCATTTCCTTGCGCGTAAAATCGAGCCCGGGAAATCTGACTTCGAGGCCTTTTTTGACAAGACCAACAATCACGATCCTTCCACCCGGCGCCACGAGATCGACTGTTTGCTCCATCGCCCGGATGCTGCCGGTCGCTTCGATCACAACCGGCGCGCCTTCACTGTTGGTCTGCGCGAGGACATTGGCCAATAGAGTCTCATCCGCTTTCAGCACGGTCGCCCCCATCTGTTCCGCAAAAGCCAGCCGTGTGTCCGAAATATCCGTGGCGAACGGGAACGCACCACGCGCCTTCGCCACTTCGATCAATGCGAGACCAATCGATCCGCAACCCAGAATGACAACGATTTCGCCTGCCTTAACCTCGCCGCGACGACAAGCTTGCACAGCGATCGCGACCGGCTCAGCAAATGAGGCGAACACCCAGGAAAGACCTTTTGGCGCCGGATGAATGCTCCGTGCCGACGCCCTCAGATATTCCGCGTAACCTCCCGGTTGCTGCACGCCGATGATCTGAAGCAGGGCGCAACAATTCGATTTGCCAATGCGGCACGGATAACATCTCCCGCAACCTAGGAATGGCTCCACCACCACTGGATCTCCCGGCGCAATCGCAACGACATCTCCGCCGGCCTCCTCGACGACACCGCAGACTTCGTGCCCGCAGACTTGCGGATAAGTGGCATACGGATTCTTGCCGAGGTGAATGTACATGTCGCCCGCGCAAATCCCAGCCGCTCGGACTGAGACGAGAACTTCATTCCGTCCAGGTTTCGGCTTGGTCCAATGGGCAACACGCATCTGATGCGCCGCGTCTATGATGGCGGCCTTCATATCTTGCTTACTCGTAGGACAGGCGTCTCGCCTGTCCAGCATCTGCGTACACCAAAAGCAGGACAGGCGGGACGCCCGTGCTGCCGCATAGACGCAATGCGCGAAAATGCGTCAAACCGTCTCGTAACTCCATGGCTTGCGCATTTCGCGAGCCAGAAAGCTGTTCGCCTCTTTGTCGTCAACGAATAGCTCTTTCGCTGGATCCCACTTCAGTTTTCGTCCGAGGCGAATCGCGATCACGCCCAGGTGACAAACGGTGGCCGAGCGATGGCCAATTTCCGCTTCGCAGACCGGTTGCTTTCGCGAACGGACGCATTCAAAGAAATTGCCCATGTGATCGTTGCTGACATAGAGCCGCTCGGCAGTCGAAGGCAAAGCTTGGATCAAAAACTCCGGATTACTCGCTTCGATCTTCCCGCGGGTCACCCAAATCCAGCCGTCGATTCCTTCGAATCTCACGCCATTCCGCTGGCCGTCTTGCTTCGCGATGGCGCCATACCACGTGTCCGCCGTGGTGCTTTGGCAACTGTGCATCACGCCGTTCGCGTAAGTATAGCGCAGATCATATTCACTCACCGCGCTGAACCCATCCGGAATCATCTGCGCAAGGGCCTTGCCATCGATTTCGACCGGGCCGCTTCGTTCCAGACCGACACTCCAGAGCGCGATGTCATTATGGTGCGCGCCCCAGTCCGTCATCGTCCCGCCGGAATATTCCCACCAGTAACGAAACGTCACATGCGCTCGTTCCTTCACGAAATCGACCCTTGGCGTCTGGCCCAACCACATATCCCAATCGAATCCTTCGGGAACGGGCGCCTTCGAAAAGGGTCCCTCGCGGCGGCCTGCCGGAAGGAATACGGAAATGTGCTTTAACTTTCCGATGCGTCCATTGCGGACTAATTCGCAGGCCATCCGGAAGTTCTTATCGCTGCGTTGTTGACTGCCCGTCTGAAGAACACGCTTAGTTTCCTTGGCGATTCGGACCAAATGCTTGCCCTCGTCAATCGTCAAGGTCAGCGGCTTTTCACAGTACACATCCTTGCCAGCGCGCATGGCTGCAATCGAGATCAGCGTGTGCCAATGATCCACGGTTCCGCAGATGACGACATGAATATCGTCACGTTCCATTAACTTGCGAAAGTCCTTGAACGTCGTGGCGTCCGGCCATTGTTTCTTGGCCTCGGCTAGTTGTCCATCATCCACGTCGCAGAGGGCAACGACTTTCCCGAAACGCGAAGCGTTCTTGGCGTCGCCCCGGCCCATTCCGCCGCAACCGACCAGAGCAATGGCCGGTTGATCGTTCGCCGCCAGCGGTTTTGTCGCTGCTACGACGGATTCTTCCAGAAACCACTTGGGTAAGGTCGACGCCGCGGCCAGCGCGGCCGCACTTTTTAGAAAATGGCGGCGTGACGGCCGGAAACCTGTGGAATGTGCCGAGGGGAGAGAAATAAGACGAGAGGGCAGGGGATCGCGTTGGAGTTTCATGCGGATTATTCTACGACTTGCTTCACACCTGTCAGGCAAAAGTTGCGCGGGAAACGGCGTTGGGCGAGGCGTTGCCGCAAAGTTAACCGCGTCGCAATGCCCGAACTTCTTCTTCCGTAAGATGCCGGAAGCCGCCTTTGGCCAAATTACCGAGTTTTATCGGCCCAATCGAAATACGGATGAGACGAAGCACTTCGACATCGAGTGCTGCCATTAATCGTCGAATCTGGCGATTCTTTCCTTCGTCGAGGACCACTTCCAGCCAACTGTTACGCTCACCGTGTCGGAGGACGGAGAGATGTTTGACTTTAAGAGGTTCGCTCTCGACCATAGCCCCTCGTTGCAGTCGTCGTATGAAATCCTCGCCGGCCAAACGATCCACCTGGACGTGATAGGTCTTGTCGAGGTGAGTCTTAGGGTCTGCGATTTGCGCCGCCCAAGCAGTATCGTTGGTGAACAAGAGCAGACCTTCGCTCGCTTTGTCCAAACGACCCACCGGCGACACGAAAGGCAATCCACAGCCCTCCAAACAACGAAAGACTGTCGCGCGGCCTTGCTCATCGGAGGTTGTAGTCACCAAGCCGCGCCGTTTGTTCAACATCAGGTAAACTTTGCGCTCGGCCCGAATTAATTGACCATCGACCTCAATTCGATCCCGGCTACTGTCCACGCGGCGTTCCGGATTCTTTTCAACAGCTCCGTTCACTCGAACGCGGCGCGCGTTGATGAGTCGCCACGCTTGACTTCGCGAACAATAACCGAGCTTCGACAGCACTCGGGCCAAGCCGAACATGCGGCCGACATCGCCACGATCATTCTGGTTGCATTGACGTATCACTCAAAAGATTGTTTTACCCATGCGGTTCAACAAAAGCTATCAATCGCTACAAGGGAGCAGCAGTGCGAAGGTTATGATTTTGTCCTCCATGATTCTGTCCCGCACTTCGCTCCAGGCCATCCGGACTGAAGCAGGTTTAGGAGTTGAACGGTGTTGCACCGGCAGCCGGCGCGACAAGAATCGTGGAGGACAAAATAATCAAATCATCTTGCAAAGGGAACAGAGCAGAAAAAGAGCAACAAAGTCTGTTGCATCACTCCGTAATCCCGTTCAATCCTCTCTCGCGAGCAGAAAAGTCAGATAAACCGCCAATGAAGATTGCCTTTCCACTTGCTTGGGCCGCTGTCGTGGGAGCCTCGTCTCTTCTATCGCACGCCGCAACCAATGATTACTTCACCATATCTGTCATCGACGAACAAACAGGCCGAGGTGTGCCACTTGTTGAACTGAAGACGGTCAACCATGCAGCCTGGTGGACCGACAGCAATGGCATCATTGCGTTCTACGAACCGGGCTTGATGGACCAAGAGGTCTTCTTTCACGTGCGCAGTCATGGCTGCGAATATCCAAAGGATTTCTTTAACTTTCGCGGCGTGAAGTTGAAGCCGCGACCCGGTTCCAGTGCGACCATCAAAATCAAACGGCTGAACATCGCCGAGCGCCTCTACCGCATTACCGGACAAGGCATTTACCGCGACAGCATCCTGGCCGGACATCCTGTGCCGACACGCCAACCATTGCTCAATGGCCTCGTGACCGGACAGGACACGGTCATTGTCACTCCGTATCGCGGCAAGCTTTATTGGTTTTGGGGCGACACCGATCGCGTCGGATATGCGCTCGGCAATTTCGGAGCTTCCGGGGCAACTTCAGAATTGCCCGGACGCGGCGGACTCGATCCCAGCGTTGGTGTAAATCTCACCTATTTTGTCGCTCCCAATGGCTTCAGCAAACCGATGTGCCCGCTGCCGGGCCAAGGCCTTCGATGGATTGAAGGTCTGATGACACTTCCCGATGAAACCGGTCGTGAACGACTTGTCGCTCGGCTTGCGAACCATCGTGACCTCGGTTACACGCATGATTGGCATCTGATGGTGTTTAATGACGAGAAGGAGGTGTTCGAATCGATTCGGCGTTGGGAGATTCACGACGGCCACGATTCGGCACACCCATTCCGGGCAGATGTGGGTGGCGTACAGTATTACTATCTTTATCCGAATTGGCGCGTGCGGGCTGACTTGAAGAGTCTGGCCGATTTGCAGAACTACGAAGCGCTCACGTGCGTTGCCGGCGATGGCAAGGTCCGAGGCAAAGACACGGAAGTGGACCGCGATGGTGCGGCACGCCCGCGATATTCGTGGAAAGCGGGCGCCGATCGGTTGCATTCGGGGCGGCGGCGACAGCTCACCTCAGCAGGCCGGCTAAAGCCCGAGGAAAACTGGATTCAATTGCACGACATCGAGACCGGCTCACCAGTGGAAGCAGCTCGCGGTTCGGTTTATTGGAATGAATTTCGCAAGCGCTGGGTGATGATAATGTCGGCGAAGGCCGGAGAGATTTGGTTCGCCGAGGGTGATACACCGGCAGGACCTTGGGTGTACGCGCGACGGGTCGTATCGCACGACAACTACAATTTCTACAATCCAACTCAGCATCCGTTCTTCGATCAAGAAAACGGCCGGCTCATCTACTTCGAAGGCACGTACACGGCTTCGTTTTCAGGCGCGCGCGAGAAAACTCCGCGCTATGATTACAACCAAATCATGTACCGGCTCGCGCTGGACGATTCCCGACTGAGCCTCCCCGCGCCGGTCTATCGAATGGCGGATCGTGATGGAAACGTTCGTTACCTGTTTCGAGAAGAGATCGAGAAGGAAAACGCGTGGAAATCCATCAAGGAGGTCGCTTTCTTCGCAGTGCCTCCAGCGCGGGAACGACCAGGGTTGGCGCCGATTTTCGCGATGATAAAAGAAGGAAAGCTTTCCTTCGAGGCGATGCCGTCCAATGCGCTTTTCGTAAACACCGATCCCGCCTTCTTTGCACTGCCTGCGGCCACCAACACTAATGAGGAAAGCGTGTCCGGACTCTGGCAATGCGCGGCCCGTACGACCGATGGCGCTGAGCTGAAATTCGATCTCCAGCTAGCTCAACGTGGAACTGCGGTTGAAGTCGCCGGCACTTCGTTGACAAGTTCTCGCGCCGGTTCTTTCGAAGGAGACCGCTTGACGCTCGAGCTTATGCGCGAGGGCCGTTCTTATTTGCTGACGGGCCAGTTGCAGCAAGGCAAACTGACCGGCGAGTGGAAACAATCGGATAGCGACCTGAAAGGAGCCTGGTCGGCGGAGCGGATCAATCGTTTGGAAAATGGGGGCGACTCACCAGCCGTCGCCGGACTTTATGAATATCAGCGAGAGGGCGGCGGCCGGCTCTATTCAACAAATCCGGATCTCAAGGATCCTCCCTCCAAGCGCTCGCCAGAACCACTTTGCCGGGTGTGGCGCAATCCAAGCACAGTCTTGGTCCTGGATTTCGAAGCGAAGCCCCAGCGCGGCGAGAATTGACGCGCAATCGGCGTCATTGAATTGAAGCAGGCACTGAACTGCGAACAATGATTGGCACGCCAGCTAAGGGGCTGCCTGCTCGTTATCAAAGCAGCTCGTGATCCCAGTCCGCCAGCCGGAACTCCAACGTCGCGTTCTTTGCCGTTAAACCGGTCGCCGGTTCAGCCAATTCTCCAGGTCAGCTCGACTGCTGAAATCCAGCAAGTCTTCGGCCAGCGTTTGTTTCCAAAAGCTCGATGGGCAACGTTTGCACGCGCGCCAGCAGCCGCCGGGTCCAAGCTGCCCCAACGATGTCGCAACAACCGCAAGACCAATTGTTGGTTAGCTTCGTAGCGCCCTTCCAGCCGTCCTTCTTCCTTCCAACTGGTGGTCAGTTCCATGATCGTCTCTTTCTCTTTTCGCTCCAACAGACTATCGGCTTCTTGGTTGAACTTCAAGGTCTCTTCCCACGTCAGCCGCAGGTAAGTATCCACAAATCCGGAGATCAGGCACATCCGCGCTCGATTCAGTTTCAAGGTCGCCAGCAGCCGCAAGCATTCCAGTTTCACGCGCGGGCGTTCTTCGCGTGTCATTTTCATTTTGGACATCAACGCGCTCGCCACGGGATTGGGACGGTTCACGAAATCCCGCCAGCTCAATCGGTTCAATTGGATCACCCGATAGCAAAACCGCAAGACCGCCAAGTCCGGAAAGTCGACCTCATAAACTTCAGGCTCGGGTCGCGCCGAGGCATGCGAGAAAATCACAATGGGATAGACGGGTAACGCGTGTTTCTCATGGAGCCGGGCAAAATATTGGAAGTCTCTCACAGCTCGCGGGTCGTGCCGGATGCCCGTCTTTGTTTGCACGGGCGTTGTCGCCATTCCGAGGTCTTGGTTATGCGGATAACCTTCGATCACACCGTGGTAACCGTAGCTGCCGAGGAAGTGAGGCGATGACAACGGCGAGGCGTCAGCTTTGGGTTGCGTCGTTAGCCCCTTGTATGCCGGGCAACGGAATAGATCGTTGCTCCACGTAGAAAGGCAGAGCGAGAGCGATTTGCCGGACGTTGCTGCCGCACTTGACCGTGTGCGCCCCGTTCTTCGGGCGCGAAAGTGCCGGGAATATCAGTGACGCCAAAATCGCGATGACGGCGATGACTAACAAGAGTTCGATCAAGGTGAGGCCGCTCTTGGTGCGCGTATTACTGCTCGAAACAAACCCCGCTTTCATACCCAGCGTGACCGTGCTTGCACACAGAATTCGAAGCAAGACAAAATGGGAATACCCGCGGCCAGAGCGGCCTTCTTGCTGTTTTTTCCAATTGTGAGCGCGCGCTCACAATTGGGGCACGAGCTCCTCGTGCGGCGATCATTCTGTTTGCGCGCTGATCCAATCTTCGCGCAGCTTGAGCATCCGCCGCAGAATGTCCGGCTGGGCTTTGGCGAGATTCGTCTGCTCGGAGACGTCCTGCGCGAGGTTCGTCAAAAACAGTTTCTTGTCTTCATCGGTGAGTTTGTCGCCGTTGGTGTCGCGGGCGTTGCCGATCAGTTTCCAGTCGCCATGACGGACGGCCCATTGCGCGTTGGTGCGCGGGCCATCGTTCCAATGAACGACCTCGTGGGGCGTCGGCGCGCTCGCGGATCGTGCGACTGGCACAAGGCTCTTTCCGTCAACATCCGGGTTTAACAGTGGGACATTGCACAGCTCAGCAATCGTCGGCAGCCAATCGCAACTGTGAGCAAGCTGAGTTCGCACTTCGCCTTTGGGGAGGCGGCCCGGCCACGAAATAATCGCTGGCACGCGAATGCCTCCTTCGAACAGGCTGAACTTCGCGCCGCGGTATGGACCGGCCCCTCCGCCGCCGCTGTGCGCCCGGTCTTCCGTCGAGTGCCCGTGGTCCGATTGGAAAATCACAATGGTGCGTTCGAGCAAGCCCAGCCGGTCAACTTTCTTCAAAAGCTGGCCAATGCGTTCGTCAAGCGTGGAGACGAAAGCCGCGTAAAGATTGCGCGGGTAGGGCAGGTGTTTGTAACGGTTGAGCCATTTGTTATCCCCTTGATAAGGGTAATGCGGCATGTTCAGCGCCAAATAAAGGAAGAAGGGTTGATTCTTGTTCTGCTCAATGAAGCGCGATGCTTCCGATGCCATCAGGTCGGGAAAGAATTGGCCGTCGGCGAACACTGCCTTTCCGTTGCGATGAAGGTCATGCCGATTCGCTCCTTGCCAGAAAAAGAAGTGCGAGTAGTTGTCGATGCAACCGCCCATATGTCCGAAGGAATGATCGAACCCCTGAGCTTGCGGCAGCATCGCCGCTCGATACCCGAGATGCCACTTGCCGATGTGCGCCGTGGCGTATCCGGCTGCCTTGAGCATTTCGGCAATCGTCACTTCCGAGGCAGGCAGTCCGTTTGTTCCTCCCGGCTGTGAGCTGGCGTTCGTTGTCAGTTTCGCGCGGAGTGGGTAGCGGCCGGTCAACAATCCTGCGCGTGACGGCGAACAAACCGGAGCCGCCGCGTAGAATTGTGTGAACCGCACACCGCTCTTCGCTAACGAATCGATTGCGGGCGTGATTAGGTCAGCTGCTCCGTAACAACCCGCGTCCACCGAGCCTTGATCGTCGGTCAGAATGAGAATGACGTTCGGTTTGCGGACGAGGGTCCTGGCGTGAGCCTCCGTGAGGCAGCTTAATGCCAACACCACGCCAGCGATTCCCAAAAGCTTAACGCAGGAAAGTTTCATCGCCGCCAGCTTAGTGCGGCCCGCAAAGCGTGCCAATCTTTCACGTTGGCTGAATCAGAGCGCCGCCGAAGATTCTTGACCGCCGACTGCGCCAATGTACACGGATGAGCTCGTGTTTGTCGCTTTGATCCGTGTTATTAGCGAAATCTGCGGTCAATTCAAGTTGCGAGCCGCCACGCTGTACGAACTCAGTTCTGCGCTTCGGCCTGCCTGGATACTCATAAGCTTTCTGCTTGTGCTTGCAGCCGGTGCGGCTGACCTGCCGGGCCGCCAAAAGCCAAACATTTTAGTTCTCGTCACGGACGATCAACGCTGGGATTCGCTCGGCTGCACAGGAAATCGAATCGTTCAGTCGCCGAACATTGACCGTTTGGCGGCACGCGGCACACTTTTCCGGAACGCGTTTGTCACCACATCAATCTGCTGTGTCAGTCGCGCAAGCATTTTCTCGGGCCAGTACGAACGCCGGCACAAAATCGTCGATTTCAATACGCCTTTCACACCAGACGCGTTTCGGAAGACTTACCCTGCGTTGCTGAAACAGCACGGCTATCGCCTCGGGTTCATCGGCAAATATGGCGTCGGAAATGCGATGCCGACGAACGAATTTGATTACTGGCGCGGGTTTCCGGGCCAAGGCCAATACTTCGCTAGGGGAGAGACGAATCACCTCACCCACAAGATGGGTGAGCAGGCCATCGCATTCTTGGAAGGGGTGAATCCGCTCCAGCCGTTTTGTCTTTCCGTGAGTTTCAAAGCGCCGCACGCCCAAGACGGTGCGCCGCGTGAGTTTCCCCCCGATCCGCGCGATGAATCTCTTTATGCAAACGTCACCTTCCCGGTTCCACGGACCACACGAGAAGATTTTTTCCGAGCGCAGCCGGAATTCGTAAAGACGTCTGAAGGGCGTCGCCGTTGGCAGAGGCGATTCGCCGATCTCGAGATGTTTCAAAAGACGGCCAGAGATTATTTTCGGTTGATCACCGGCATTGATCGCGAGATCGGCCGCATCATGCAGGCTCTAACGACTCTCCGCCTCGCCGAAAACACTATTGTGATCTTCACTTCGGACAACGGTTTTTTCTTGGGCGAGCGCGGCATGGCCGACAAATGGCTCATGCACGAGGAATCGATCCGCGTGCCATTGATCATCGTGGATCCTAGGCTGAAAAGCTCCAACCGCCGAAAAGAGGCAAATGCGATGGCGCTCAACATCGACTTGGCTCCCACGATTCTCGACTATTCGGGCATTCCTTCACCGCCAACGACACAAGGGCGTTCGCTCCGGTCGTGGGTTGAAGGCAAGCGCGCCGTGAATTGGCGCAAGGACTGGTTTTACGAACATCATTCCGTTCCCGACAAAATTCCACAAAGTGAAGGCGTGCGAACCGAGCGTTGGAAATATATTCGTTACATTGCCGCCCAACCGATCGTCGAGGAGCTTTACGATTTGAAACGCGATTCTTGCGAGGAGCGCAATTTGGCCAATCAACGGGCCTACAGCAGAACGTTGAATCGCTTGCGTGCGCGCTGGAAGGAATTGCGAAACGTTCTGGAATAATGCTGGTCTTTGCTTCGATCTTTCTGGCTCATGATTTTGTCCTCCATGATTTTGTCTTAAGAAAGGCGGCCGCTTGCCAAGGCAGTGAAACGCCCTGCGCGGCGCTCTGAGACAAAGTCATTCGCGGGTTGAATTGAATCAATGTTCTCGGGATCAACAGCAGTAAACGTCGCCCGGCTTCAAAACGATTGACTCCGGCACGCGCTCGCCGCGAGCCTTGGCTGCGGCGAGGTGCTGATGGAATTCGCGAACTTCCTCGCAGTCCGGATTGATGTAATGGCACGGAAAAACGGTCTTGAGCCCCAGCCATTGCGCGGCTAACGCGCCTTCGCGCGGGTTCATTTCGGCCGTGAGCATTTGGCCGGGCATCGGAAATCGATGGAGTATCTCGAGTGGGTTCGCAATGCCCACGCAACCAATGGTCGGCTGATACAGCTCCGCTTGCAGTTTCATATCGCTGAAGATCGCAGTGTCGCCGTAATGATAGAAGCGCACGCCGGGATCAGCATAAACCACGAAAGCCATCGGCGCACCGGATGCAAATGTTCCGTCAGGCATTTTGATCTGCGACCAGTGATGGCACTCGATGGATTGGACTTTGATCCCAGCTACCTCGACCGCGATTCCCCACGCCGTTGCGCGGATTTGTGTGGCCGGGGTACCCTTCGCTGTCAGGTAAGCCTTCACCTCGCCGCCGCAGATGATGGGCGCACCGGTTCGCCTTGCGATAGTTTCGGTGTCGCCTAAGTGATCGACTGCCGCGTGGGAGACGATGACGAGATCGACTCGGTCCAGTTCGTGCGATTTGACCGGGCTGCCCGGATTCTCGTCGATGACAGGGTCGAGAAGAACGTGCTGTCCTTGGCTCGTGATGATCTCGTAAGCCGCAACGCCGAAGAAACGAATGCGTGTGCTCATCTCGCGCCCCTCTCCCCATCGGATGGGGAGAAACTTCTCCGAAACAAAATCTCGCGCACTGCGCTCCTGGAGCCCGGTTCATGGGGAGGGTTAGGGAGAGGGGCGCGAGATTCGCCTCAAATGAACTCGTTAATGAGGTTCTCGAGATATTCTTGCCGTCCGCTGGTGTTCGTCGTCACCTCGCCGATCTGCAACGCGTACGCTTCCAATTCTTTGAAGCCAACTTTGCCTTTCTCAATCTTCGCGCCGATACTCGAATCCCAAGAGCTGTAACGTTGCTTCACGAAGCCGGCGAGCCTTCCGTCCTTGCGAATCGCGGCCGCAATCTTCAATCCTCGCGCAAAAGCGTCCATGCCGGCAATGTGCGCGTAGAAAAGGTCAACAGGTTCGAAACTTTCCCGACGCACCTTGGCGTCGAAGTTCGTCCCACCGGTCGTGAAACCGCCCATCTTCAGGATCGTTAACATGACTTGCGTTGTGAGATAGACATCGGTGGGGAACTGATCGGTGTCCCATCCGAGCATCACGTCTCCCATGTTTGCGTCGATTGAGCCAAGCGCGTTGGTTGCCGCCGCAACTTCGAGTTCGTGCTGCATGGTGTGTCCCGCCAGCGTGGCGTGGTTGGTCTCGATGTTGAGCTTGAAGTGATCGAGCAGGTCGTACTCGCGCAAGAAGTTCAAACAAGCTGCCGCGTCTGAATCGTACTGATGCTTGGTTGGCTCCTTTGGCTTTGGTTCGATGTAGAACGGTCCTTTAAATCCGATCTTCTTTTTGTGATCGACGGCCATGTGCAGGAACGCGCCGAGGTGATCCATCTCTCGCTTGAGGTCAGTATTTAGCAACGTTGTGTAACCTTCGCGTCCGCCCCAGAAGACATAACCAGCGCCGCCGAGTTCGTGCGTGACTTCGAGCGCTTTCTTGACCTGGGCGGCGGCGTAAGCAAAGGCGTCGGCGTTACAACTCGTGGCCGCGCCGTGCATGTAACGCGGGTGAACAAACAGGCAAGCGGTTCCCCAGAGCAGTCCAATGCCCGTGCGCTTCTGTTCCTCCTTCAGGACTTTCACGACCGCGTCGAGATTCTTGTTGCTCTCTTTTAGATTGCGGCCTTCAGGCGCCACGTCACGATCGTGAAACGCGTAGAAGGGTGCGCCCAGTTTATCCATGAATTCGAAAGCCACGCGCGCTCGTTTCTGCGCCATGGCGACCGAATTCGTTCCATCCTCCCACGGACGCTGCGCGGTTCCGACGCCGAACATGTCTGCCAATTGTCCGCGAAAGGTGTGCCAGTACGTGACGGAAAACCGCAGATGCTCCTTCATCGTTTTGCCTTCGACGATTTCATCAGGATGATAATGTCTAAAGGCCAGTGGATTCTTCGATTGTGGACCGTCGTATTCGATTTTTGAAACTTCTGGAAAGGCTGATGGCATAAGATATTTCGTTAATTGGAAGGACGGACTTTAGGCTCTAGCCAAATGGTTGACAAGACTCTCGTAGGTTGCTTGTTCGAAATTATTGACAGCTACGGCCGAAGTTGTTGAAAGCTTCCTTCAAGCGACTTAACCATGCAAACCATCGCATGGTTGTAGGGCGTGGGAATGTTTAAGCGCCGCCCAGCTTCAACAATGGCGCCGTTGATCACATCGATCTCGGTTTGGCGCGCTTTCTCCACGTCCTGCAGCATCGACGCCTTGGCGTTTGGCGCGCAACGTTTGAGCAGCCCAGTGATCGTTTCCCAACGTTCGTCAAAATTCAAAGCGATTCCCTGCGCGTTGGCTACTGCCACGGCTTCACGCAGCAATGCCCGCATTAGGTCGAGCAGCGGTTCGTGTTGGACAAGTTGCGGGGCATAAAAACCGAGCAAAGCCGACGTCGGCAGCGTGCATATGTTCAAGGCGAGCTTCGACCAGATTTCCTTTAGCACCGTCGGCGTCGGCGCGACTTCGATATCTGCCTTGTTGAATGCGTCGGCAATCCGCGCCAATCGCTCCGTCATCTTTCCGTCCAGTTCGCCCATGAATGTCATCCCTTTGCCCACATGCTGGACATGTCCTGGCCCAGCCACTGTCGCGCTGTGATAACAAACCCCCAGAATCAATCGCTCCGGACCTACAAGGGCGCTGATTCGTGGCCCGTTTCCCCAGCCATTCTGCAGGGAGAGAACAACCGTTTGAGGATCGATCAAGGGCGCAGCGTTTCGAACGGCAGCTTCGGTGTGGTAGCATTTGACGAAGATCAGCACCAAATCTACCGGACCAACTTGAGCGGGCTTGTCCGTGGCAAGAACGCGAATCGTCTCTGTTTTTCCTGACCTATCTTCGATACGCAAACCGCCGGTGTTGATCGCACGAATGGCTTCCGCCCAAACATCGATCAATGCCACGTCGTTGCCGGCTTTCACCAGCAGCCCGCCGATAACACTGCCCATCGCTCCCGCGCCGATCACTGCGATTTTCATATGCGTATTTCTATTGCCCGTTGTTTCATTTGAACGCCAGCAGAAACTCAGTTCGCGCGCTGTCTGGGCGCATCTCGGCGCCACCTAAGATTCTACGACCAAGGCAGAGTGAAACTCCGCGCTAACGAACTTGCGCCCTTCCCCCGGGGTTAGTGACCAGGTGCAACTCCCGCTGTTCCTGCCAAACCAAAAAGAACTCGCTCGTTCCCCGTAAACTCTTTACAACCCGGTCGTGAATTCCCCGACCTCGTCCGCGCAGAATTCCAGACCAGCCTCCAGCGCTGAGCCAGGCCGTTTGCGAGATCTTTCGCCACATCAATGGAGGTCAGGCATCGCCGCGTGGCTCGGCTGGTTTTTCGACGGGTTGGACATGCATTTGTACACACTTGTTGCCTTGCCTTTCGTTGCGGAGTTGCTGCAGATTTCAAGCACCACCGATCCACGAGTTGGGCGGCATGCATCGATTATTCAAGCGGGCTTTCTGGTTGGATGGGCTCTCGGGGGCGGTTTCTTCGGACGCATTGGTGATCGCCTGGGCCGCAGTCGTACATTAGCGCTCACCGTGCTGACCTACGCCATCTTCACAGGCCTTTCTTTTTTCGCGCAGACCTGGTGGCACTTGCTTATCTTCCGGTTTCTTTCAGCGCTGGGAATTGGCGGCGAATGGGCGGTCGGCGCTTCACTGCTTTCGGAAACGTGGCCGAAGCGCTGGCGTCCTTGGATTGCAGCTGTCCTTCAAACGGGTGTGAATCTCGGCATCTTGCTGGCGGTGCTGGCGAGTCTGCTTATGGCGGGTCAGCCGCCGCGTTACTTGTTTTTGGTCGGAGTCCTTCCGGCGTTGATGGTCTTTTGGATTCGCCGCGCCGTTCCGGAAACCGCCGAGTGGCATGCGGCCAAGACAGAGGCGCGAAACAATGAACCGGCCATCGCTGACCTGTTTCGGGGACGGATCAAACGCGTGACCTGGGTCGTGCTGCTCGTCTGCGCCGTATCGTTGACCGCCCATTGGGCCTTCATGTTTTGGCACCAGCAACATTTGCGAAACCTTCCGGACGTTTTGGCTTGGACGCCTCAAGAAAAAAATCAACTCGTGAGCAAGGCCATGTATTTGGTGATCATCTCTTCGATCGCCGGCAATTTCTTTGCGGCGTGGATTGCTCGCTCGATTGGCTATCGCAAGACGATCGCGATCCTCTGTCTCGGATACTTCGCGGCGATGATTGGCGCCTACTCGGTTCCGCGCGATCAATCAAGTTTGCTGCTGTGGCTGATGGTTCCCGGTTTCTTTCAAGGATTGTTCGCGCTCTTCACGATGTATTTGCCGCCGCTCTTTCCTACGCTGTTGCGAACGACCGGAGCCGGTTTTTGCTATAACATCGGACGAATTGTGGCAGCGGCCGGAACGGTATTCTTCGGCTTGTTCGCCAAGGTTGGCGATTATCGGTTAACCCTCTTCTATGCAGGATTCCTTTTCCTGCCGGCAGCTGTGATCGCTTTCTTTCTTCCAGAACTGCGCGACTCAGGCGCCGAGATAGCCGGACCTGCGGACTGAACATGCCGCAGGCACAAGAAGGGACGCCAGGATTTGGAACACTTGACCAAATCAATTCCAAGTCGGTGCGACGAAGGAGAACACAAAGAGCGCGAAGACCGCAAAGTCAAGTGCCGAGATGCTTGGCGGCCTTTGCGATCTTCGTGTTTAGTCCTCGGCTCCCGACGGCCGTTACAATGAGCGTAAGGCAGCCGCGATCGGTAAACGTGCAGCGCGAATAGCCGGGAACAGACCGCCGAGCAACCCGATCAGCGTGGCGCAAATGACACCTTGGACCAGGAGCTGTGGAGTAACGTCGAACGCGAAGGCGACCTGACTGAACGTCTGCCAATTGATCGTCGCCGCCTTGAAACCATCGAAAGCAAAGTAAGCCGCCGCTGCGCCGGCCGTTCCGCCGATTAAAGCCAGCACGAGCGATTCAAACATGACTGAAAGCACCACTGGGCTGGAGCCGAAGCCCAGTGCCCGCAACGTCCCAATCTCGCGCGTGCGCGCTGCCACCGAACTGTACATCGTATTCAAAGCGCCGAACAACGCGCCCAGCGCCATCAACGCCGCGATGAACACGCCGATGCTTTCAATAAAGCCGGTCAGCATGCTGGACTGCTCGGCGAGGAACTCGCCTTGGCGCACCGCTTTCACCTTCAGTTGCGGATTCGTGGTTAAGGCGTCTTTAAATTGCTGGAAGGCTTCAGGCGACGCCAATTTCGCGTAAACCGACTGAAACGAATTGCCACGATGATAGGCCGGTTGCAGCACGGCGGCATCGGTCCAAAGCTCTGATTCCGAAACACCGCCGCCACCTGAAAAAATTCCGACAACATCCCATTCGTTTTGGCCGGTGCGAAACTTTTTGCCGACATCCAAACCGGCAAAGGCTCGAGCCGCGCCGGCGCCGACAATGACTTCATTGCGGCCCGGCTCAAACATTCGGCCCTCGATCATCTTAATGTTGCCGCGCACGGTCGCGGCGGCTTTCTCGACGCCTCGGAAGGGCACATTCGCATCGGTGGCCGTCGAACGTTTGGGGAGATTGATCATCAGGAACAGTTCGGCGGACGCGAGCGGACCTTCAGCAGTTCGGGCCACACCAGCGCTGTCCGCGATCAGCCGCGCGTCGTCACGAGAAAGGCCGCTCGTCATTTCGCTATCCGCGCCGCTCCGCAGCACAATCGCCACGTCATCGGGACCTGATATTGTCATGGCCGCTCGAAAGCCTGCGGCGATCGAGAGCACGCCAATGAATACAGCGACAACACCTGCAATACCGACAGCCGCGGCCATCGCGGAGGCTTTGCGTTCGGGAATGGTGCGCAAGTTAAAGAGCGTGACCGATACAATTTGGGAAATCCAGTTCATGGTAGATCAGGCATCTCTCCTTAAAGCGACGGCGATTCGGAGGCGCATAGCGTGGAGTGCGGGCAACGCGCCAGCGACCAGGCCAAGCGCCAACACGAGCGTTGCGCCTATGATCACATAATGCGGCGGCAAATAGAACACGGGCAGAATGGCGGGCGCCGGACTGCCGCCCGCCGTGATGAGCCACGCCAGGCCCAAGCCGGCCAGTCCGCCAACCGCCGCAATGACGCAAGACTCGGCCAGCACCAAGGAGAGCACCAGTTCATTCGAGAATCCCATCGCCTTGAGCACACCCAATTCCTCCGTCCGCTCGCGCACCGCCTGCGCCATCGTATTGCCTGCCACCAGCAAGATTGTGAAGAAGACGGCGCTGAGAATGGCGATTAGAATCGTTCCGATGTCGCCGATCTGTTGCGCGAATCCTTGCATGAACGCTCCTTCCGGCTCGGCCTTCGTTTCATGCGGCGAGTTGGCAAATTGGTTGTCGATGGCTTGCGCTATCTCCGTGGCGCGATTCGGGTCATTGATGCGAACCGCGTACCAGCCAATCGACCCTTCCCCATAAGCGCGGCCTTCGTCGAAATAATCGTAGCGAAAATATAAACCCGATGTGTCAGCGCCCTTCTTGGTGGCTTTGAAAATGCCAACGACCTCAAATTCCCAGGCGCCGTCTCCTTTGCGGGGCCAAATGGGCGAAACCAATGGGATACGATCCCCGATCTTCCACTTGAACCTGTCTGCCAAGCCCTGTCCGATAATCGCGCCCGTCCGGGTTTTTAACCACGCTTGTTTCTGATCTTCAGGCAGGCTGAACTCCGGGAAGATCGCAAGGAACGGCTCCGGGTCTACCGGAAAACTGCCGAAGAAGTTTTTCGGCTCGTTTTGATAAATGCCATTAAACCAAGTGAAATGGGACACGGTATTCACGCCGGGTATCTGGGCGATGCGGGTTTGGTAGGACACCGGCAACTCCATGATCAGCGACACCTTGTGCCGGACGATTAACCGGTCCGCATCCGCCATCGACACGCCCGCCGTGAAGGCTTCTTTGATCGTGCACAAGAGGCCGTAGAGGAGAAAGGCGACAAAGATCGAAAGCAGCGTCAGCGCCGTGCGGAGTTTCTTCCGCTTTAGGTTGCTCCAGACAAGACTGAGAAATTTCATACTGTTAAGCAAAGCTTGAGTCGAGCGATCCTCTCGCCCCATTCGATAGGGAGAGACTTCTCTGAAAAAAGATTTCGCGCATTGAACCCATGAACGTGGTAGGATAGGGGGTTCATGGGGAGAGGGAATCATGCACCTCATTCAGGTCTAGTCGCAGAAAGTTGGCCTTTGTCCAAATAAACGGTTCGCGTCGCCCGTGCGGAGGCGTGCGGGTCGTGCGTCACCATCACGATGGTTTTGCCCTGTTCCCGGTTCAGCGCTTGCAGAAGACTCAGGATTTCGTCGCCGGATTTCCGATCGAGATCTCCAGTCGGTTCATCGCAGAGCAACAAAGTTGGATCTGTGACAATAGCCCGCGCGATACCGGTGCGTTGCTGTTCGCCCCCCGAGAGCTGGCGCGGGTAATGGCGGTGGCGGTGCGAAAGACCCACGACATTCAAGGCCGTTTCCACGTGCTTCTTTCGTTCGCCTTTCGAGAGATGCGTCAGCAGAAGCGGCAATTCGACGTTGCGTTCCGCCGTTAGCACCGGAAGCAAATTGTAGAATTGGAAGACAAGGCCGACATGTCGTGCGCGCCACGCCGCGAGTTTGCGATCAGACAATTGATCAATCCGTTCACCGCCAATCTCGACGATCCCTTTCGTGGGATGATCGAGCCCGCCAATCAGGTTTAGTAATGTGCTCTTTCCCGATCCCGATGGCCCCATCAAAGCGAGAAACTCACCTTGCGGCACGTGCAGATCGAGACCTTGCAGCACGTGAATCTCCTCGGCGCCGCGGCGAAAGACCTTCTCCACTCCTTCCACGCGAATTAATACCTTGTTTTTGTCGCTCATTGTTTCGTTTCCTCCACAGCGGCGCCTGGTGTTAGATTCTCTGGCCCCTCCAGCACCACTCTCTCCCCGGCGGTCAAGCCGGCGGCCACAGTGACATCGGCGCTTCCTGAGCTTCCCAAAGTGATGGCGCGGCGTTCCACCCGGCCATTCTGCATGACAAAGACGATGTCCTGGCCATCCTGCGAGCGAACGGCCCCCTTGGGAATTACGATCCCTTTCGCCGGTTCGCCTTCCTTCGAGCCTTGAAAAGCTACTTTAATACCCATTTGCGGCAGAATCCGCGGATCGAGTTTTTCGAAACCGACTCGCACTTTCACAGTCGCTTTCTGCCGGTCCGCAGTCGGGATGATGGCGATGACTTTGCAGGGAATCTTCCAATCCGCGTACGCATCAAGCGTCGCCTCGACGGGCTGATTGGCTTCAACGCGATTGATGTAACTCTCGCTCACATCGATCTCGACTTCCAAGGAATCCATATCGACGAGCGTGCAGATGCCCGTTCGAGTGAACCCGCCGCCCGCGGAGATGGGAGAGATCATTTCGCCTGGCTGCGCGTTTTTCGACGTGACGACACCGGCAAAAGGCGCGCGAATCACGGCGTCCTCCATCTGCTGCTGCCAAAGAGCGACCTGACGTTCGGCTACTGATACCTCAACTTGCTGGCGCTCCAAGCGCGCCTTGAGTGAATTGACCTCAGCGTCCGCACGGTCTAAATCGGCTTGGGTCGCAATTTTCTCTTTGGCCAAGTCGGTGATTCGCCGGAGCTCACGGTGGGCTTCGTCGAAGCGGACTTTGGTCTCATGGATTGCGCTTTGTGCGGCGGCCTGTTGAGCCTGCGCCAAATCAAGATTCGCTTTCGTGTTTGATGAGTCGAGTCGCGCCAGAATCTGGTTCTCGGCAACCTTCATCCCTTCCTCGATCAATATCTCCATGACCTTTCCAGTGACTTTCGAGGAAACGGTCGCTTCCCGCCGTGCGGTTACGTAGCCCGAGGCGTTCAGCAATGTCTTCTGCCCCGCTGTCGTTGTCTCGCGAACCACGAAGGTTCGGACCGTGGCGGGCTTCGGGCGATTCAATTGCCAGCCCACTGCCGCCACGCCGGCCGCGACCACCGCGATGACGGCCAGCAGCCAAATCAAAGGACTTCTCTTTGCTTGGCTGCTTCGGTCGATTCGCAGACTTTCAAGGTTCTTTTTTTCGGGGCTCATCGGTAACGAATGCCGATGAGCAAACAGCGTTTTCCTGGCACGGTCAAGACATGAGGGGTTCCCCAACTCCACGCGTAAGAGAATCGATTCCAAAGTAGAAACCGCGAATGAACCCGAAGAGACGCGAATCCTGAGAGGGTCGAACTCGCACCACCGTTTGCCGCGCCTTGTCGATAACGCCTCGAAAACGCCAATCGGCTCGAAGCCCATTTATATTCGCGTTCATTCGCGTCTATTCGCGGTTTAATTTTCTTATCCGCGGTTCAGGGGGTGCGATTCAACGTGTCTGGCCGGGAGCGCAGCGCTTGCGGTGCAGTTATTCGCGCCACTCCAGGATTCGGTGCGCTGCCAACCAGCTCTTTCGTCGGAATATCTTCGAATGTCTGGGCAGCTTGCGGCTGGCAGTTCCTCCTGAGTGCCCCGTTCGACCAACTGGCCATGATGGAGAACGAGGATGAGACCCGCGTGGCGCAAGGTCGAGAGACGATGGGCAATCATGAAGGTGGTGCGCCCAATCATGAGCCGTTCCAACGGATCGAGAATCATCGCTTCCGTGGCTCGAAAGGCAGCGACACCGTGCCGAGCTTATGGTCCGTTTTGAAGATATCGAACTCGAAAGCACGACCGATATTATTGCCGGCCAGGTCCTCGAGCGCGGTTTGCACAACGAGACGATGCGTTCCCGATTTCCAGGAATTCGCAGGCGAGAATGTCCAACCTCGCTCTCCCTCTTCGATTTCCATCTCGCCGGTGACTCGATGACCATTGGCATCGATGACCCAGAGCATCCGTCGAAGCAACGCATGATCCAGCGGCTCCGGAAAGCGAACGGCGAGCCGGTCGCGCGTTGCTGCCCGGGGAGCATTTAATGTCCACTTGGCGGCGTCGATTGGCGTGTAATCCGGCGGACCGACACGAAACTTTTTTTGGAAGGATCGAACCAACGGATTCCCGCCGGCATCGAGCCACTTATCGCTGACCACAAGGGTGTACTCTTTGCCATTCTCCAGAGCGGGACCCATCTCTCGGCGCGGCTGCAACTCGCGTTTCACCCGTCCCGGATCGAAAAAAAGTGTGAACCGACTGCAGGCCGGGTCCCACAATTCCTCGCCGAGTTCGAGAAAAGGGACTTGCACTTCAGTTCCCGATGAATCCAACAGCCGAATGTGATCGTAGGCTTGGCCGCGGCTCATCGGCGCCGAGAAATGAATATAGAATTTCAGTTGATTCTCCGGCAGCTCATTGATTGTCGGATAAACTTGACGCACGACGACGCTGCGAACAACCGGACGAGCGGGGATTGAGAACTCCTGTGAAATTGACTTTTGGCTGACTTCGGAACGGCCGATAGCTGACGGTCGATCGTTGGCCAGAACTGGCGCCTGATTCGGATGGTACTCCGCCCGATACGTGACACCCGGTTGCAGCGAAAAGCGCGGTTCGAACGACAATCGTCCCGGATCGGCAAAATATGTTCCGAGAATCGCCGGCCACGTTTCAGCGCTGGCTTGGTTCGGTGAGACCCGAATCGGGAAGACTTTGCTCCAGACTTCGTAATCCAAAGCAACCTTCCTCGCATTCCCCCGCCAGCCAAACGATGGGTGGGTTATCGAGAACACCTGTTTCTGGTCTGGCGACGACGCCGGCATGAGCCGAATTCCAGAACCCGCCGGACCACTCGTTGCTATGCTTAGAGTCGTAGAGGAGCCATCCAAGCTCGCAGTGTTCGGGCGGCCTAAGCGGCAGCCGGACAAGGCTACGATGGCAAAAACGAGGACGAGCAAGCAATCTTTGGTGCGCACTGTCATTGAATTAGAAGCGGGCGATAATTTCTTTGGTCAGGCCCAGAGGGTCAACGTATTTATCGCAACGCGAGCAACCCATAACCAAAGCGCCACCGGAGCGCGGCGTTTGCGCCGCTTCTCTGTTCGCAGTTCCCGCGACATTTCCTGAAAAGACTTCTCCGAAACATATTTTCGCGCATGGCGCCCATGAACCTGACGTTGCGGCATGTAGTCCCGGCTTTAGCCGGAGCCATTGCAATCCGCAAAAGCTGTTTCGCTGCCAGCAAATGCTGCCGCCTAAAGGCGCCTAACGGCGGCACTACATGCCGGGGGGGTCAGGGGGAGCCTTCACGTTCTTTCTAACCCGCATTCGGACCATGAACCAACACGTCGTAGGGCGGCGTTGCTGCGCCGCCTCAATTGCTATTCGCAGGCTGCGGAGCACCGCAGCCCTGCCGCTAGGTTCATGGGGAGGAACAAACAGCCGCCGACTTGACGTTGCGTCGGCGGCTGTTATGCGAAACCAAACAATGGTAATGCTCTTGGATGTCAGGCCTGTTCAAGGCAGCGCGATTGATTCAAGATGCTGCGCGCCGCCATCAGCCGTGCGCAGAACTAACGCGTGGTCTTTGTCGAGTTTGTCGAGCTGGGTGATGCCCTTCCAGTCCGCGATTGTTTCGTAGGTCAACCCTTTGGTGCCATCAACGCGAGCGACGATGGGCTCGACGCTGTCGATGTGATCGGTAGTGACCTTCATGACACCGCGGCTGCTATTGGCCATCAGAATGTAATCTTTGCCACCCTTTTGATAAACGATCATGTCGAGCGGACGATTGCGATTGCCCAGCTCGGCGATTGTTGTTCCTTTGACTTGAGCGCCTGGCTTGAGTGCGGAAAGCGGGAACTTCACGAGGGGCGTGCAGGTATAGGCCGCGACAAGGTGCGTTTCTCCTTTGATCTCGTAAGGGACAAACGTGCGGACGGGCGCCCAGGTTTCTTGTGCGCCATGAGCTCCGTGATAAATTTGCGTCCCTGTTCCTTTGTCAACGTTGCTGAACGGAAACGGAATGCTGCGCAGAGCAGAGGACCATTCTTCATTGGACAAGCCCGCGACGAGCAGCTTTCCATCCTTGAAGGCAATGTCTGTGATCGATTCACGGCGCGTAGGAGCTCGCCGTCCGCCTTGGCCGCCACCTTCAGCGGGCGCGTCAGGGAGGTTCGCTTTCGAGAACTTCGCTTTGTCCAAGGCGAGAGCCGTGAGTTTCCCGCCTTTCTCGACGCGCACCAACACCGGCGCCGCGTCGGGCCCCTGGCCGCGTGACACTGAGAGGCAAGCATTTCGGGAAATCGGATTGACTGCCAGGTCATTGACTTGAATTTGCTGGGCGGTGGCGCCTAACAACGCGGCAATTTTTTCGTTGATCGCCTCGACCTTGAAGCTCTCGGTGCTCGAGGCTGCTTTTGTGTCGTCGGTGGCGATCGCATAGACCGACGCATCCAGCGGATCCGCGACAAACAAGATTCCTTCCGGACCAAAGGCCAGCGGGCCGGCTGATTTTAACTCAACCTTGCCTGCTTTTAGGCTGTCGCTGAGATGTGCGGCGTTGGCCGCGATGGATAGTACGGAGACTAATGCAAGAAGCGAACAACGAACTATGATCTTCATGTGGTTAATCCTTTCTAACTTCTCGGATGGTTGATTACGTCACAATGCCGGGAAACTGGTCAGAAATTGGTCGAACCGGGACAAGTCGTCAATTCCTAAAAAATAAGCCATAACCAGTCGGCGCCAGTCGGCAATCAAACTGCCGGTGTTCGGAACAGACGAGCGGAAGCCACGGAGGTTACAAGTGATTTCTCGCGGTCCGATTAAGACTGGATCAGGAGCGCAGCGTTTACACTGAAGAAACGTTTGCGGATCGAAACGTGCCGACGTAACTATAATCCACGCGGCCATAGATTGCGTTTTTTCGAAAGTTTGGAAGTTCAAAGTCAGTAAGGTATCCAGATCGGCTTTGGCGGGAATCATTCCGACCTTGCGCCGCTTCAAGCGGCACCGGCCCAGCCACTCCCGCACTTGAGTCAGTCCGCGTTTGATCCCGGTCAGTTCAAAGATCCGGCTCCGGGCCTGCTTGATCGTCGCCACCGGATGCAAAGCCAATT
>Ga0194132_10000301_pt1 | contig 102887 bp, 88 predicted proteins | sample TA2KigOf80mmetaG_FD_148612 | JGI IMG/M metagenome (GOLD analysis project Ga0194132, IMG submission 148612) | Freshwater microbial communities from Lake Tanganyika, Tanzania - TA2015054 Kigoma Offshore 80m | ecosystem: Environmental > Aquatic > Freshwater > Lake | place: Tanzania: Lake... | reverse complement strand
AGTGGGTCGACTGGTTCAACCACCGCCGTTTGCTGGGGCCGATCGGCGACGTCCCGCCGGCGGAGTGCGAAGCGCAGTACTATGCCCAGGCCAAGGTGGCCTGATTCAACGAATCCGGTCTCCGACGAACCCGGTACGCTTCATCGCCTTGCATCTGCGGTTGTGCGTCATGGTTTGTGATAAAGGGGATTGCCTTCAGCGTCGGCGAGTTCGATGTAGGGCCCGGAAGGCTCAAGGGCAACGGTGACACGTGCACGCGCGGCTGGGTCCAAGAGCGCCAGGCCGACGACATCGTTGGAAGCTGCGGTCAGGCCCACGCGTGGCTGGCCGTCGACATGTGCCAGATAAAGAAAAGCGCCGTCCTCGCCGACGCTCAACCACGCGCGTCGGTTCCGATTCTTGTCCCCGAGGCCAATAGTTGAGCCGTCGGATAGTTGGGCCATTCCGACCGTGGGTACTCCGTCAGCCGCATGCAACACGAATCGGGTCTCATCATCCTCCAAGCTGAGTTCCGCGCGTGGCACACCCTCCCTGTCGAAGATGGCAAAGCAAACACACCCTTGGTTGGCTTCGAGTCGGATCCTCGCGTTGCCATCCGAATCCCGGATGGTCAGGCACTGAGCCTCCAAGACTTGAGGGGAGAAACGACGGGCGGCGAACTGCTCTTCAAGGAGGCTGACGCGTTGTGACAGGGCCAGAACCTCCGGAAGCTGGTCGGACATGTCGCCTCCTTCCCTTTCTCGGAGAATCACGTTTGCTGCCTAACGTCGTATGACCGGACGGTGCCAACTGCTGTTACTCTGGGGCGAACGTTCCCCAGATTGGCGCCGGCGCCATTCCGCGATCGCGGTGATCCTGCCGGAGCCCTTCACGAAGATCAATCGGTTTCCATTCAGTCATTTGTCCGTGACGCCTGCGATGTGGCCAGGCATTGGCAGACGGACGTCAACGGCCGGAAAGCCGAGGATAGATGGACGGGGCCAAATGCCAGGCACGATGTCGCCCGCGGTTGTCATGGCCGTTGTCCGAGAACGCCGCTCACGTCTCCCGGGGAGGGCCTCGCATCGGTAACGCCACTTCATCGTGTGAGTTCCAGCTTCGCCGTCGACGTGCGCGAGTCAGGGATCGTCGGTCGCTCCGAGCGGCGCACAGCCCGTCTCTTCAACTGCCGTTGCTGACGAGGTAACAATAACGATACGTCGCGAAGTGGCGAGCGACGGTCACGATTCAAGACGGAGAAAGACGCGCAGGCGATTCAACTCCTCCTCCTGTGCCTGGCGGAACCCTCGATCACGCGGCGGGTGCGATGCGATGTAGCCGAAGGCCGACCGGAGTATCCCCTTTTCTCAGCGACACATTTCCCCAACCGATGACACGATCGCGCCACAGGAGCGGCAGCGCGTAATAACCGAGCTTGCGCTTGGACACAGGCGTATACGCCTCGAAACGATACGTCCAGCCCCAGAGGATCTCGAACCGGCGCCGGTCCCACACGACTGGATCGAACGGTGCCAACAGCCGCACGAGATCGACTGGCTCGCCAGCCGCGACTGGCCTGTCGGGCGGCCAGTACCAGTCCACCCCGTCGATGCGCGCATGGGCGAGTCGTCGCTTCGCGCGCTCCAGCGTACGATCCAGCGCGCCTCGCCACTGCGGAACGGCGTAACGCAGCCGTCGTACTAGGCTCGACAGGCTGGCTGCCGGGAGAGGCCCATACATGCCAACAATCACGTCCACCAGCGCGTCGAGATACGCGTGGCGGGTCGCGGCGTCGCGCGGCCCGGCCTGATGATCGTGCGCGGCGTAAACCCGGATCCCGGCCTCGCGACGCACGACCCGCAACAAGCCGCGGTATTGCATGGCATCCAGCAGGCGGGTCGTCGCGCTCGAGACGCCGCCCCAATAGTTGGTGACCTTCCCGTGCGAGAAGTGATCATTCACCTCGCGCGGATGCACCGAGCCGCGCGCGCGGACAAACTCCAGCAGGGCGCGCACCTGCCTACCACGCCCCGCGGGCCACGGCGCTGGACCGCCGCGGGGGTGCATCAAGCCCTGCACAACGCTCGTGACGAAGCCATCGTTCACGAAGACATCCTCGTGGATGTCGAGGTGAGCATATCGACGCTCGAGATCACCGGCGCGGTAGCCGGTCACACGATGACGCAGCGTGAGGTCTTGCGCGCGCGCCGGTGCCCGGATCGGATCGGCCTGCACAAAGCCGAGGGCGTCGAGCGCGCGTTGCAGCAACGTCGGCGCGAAGAGACTGCGCGCGACCGCAGCGCGCCGCAGGTCGTCGAGTGTCACTCGACTCCATTATCCGTGCAGCGCGGGAGCCACGCGAATGACCGGTCTCGTTTTCTGTTCGATACAAAGAGCGGATCGGTTCGATGCGAACGGCCGGTTTCGCAGGGATGTGGCTTGCGGTCATATCCGGAAGCCGTCCAGTAACCGCATGGAAGAGCATGTTTTCGCCGGAACGGCCATGGGGCTGAACGTGATCGCGTCCCTCGGGATCTGGAAGAGGTGGCGGCCGTGGGCGTCAGGGTCGACCGCAGATACGACGACTCAAGAGCCGTCGCATCGAGCCGATCGAAGTCCGTCCTTGGCGACGCTGCCTCGCACCACGTCCGTAACTTTGTCCTCCCTCTGGCGTGCCCGATGGGTGTACCAGCGTTCCTTCAGGTGCTTCCTCGGCCACGCCGCGGGTCAACGAGAACACCGGGCGGGGTAACCCAGCCCCTGATACCCGGGGGTGCCGGGAGGCAGGGGTGAGGTGGCGCCACGTTCGAGCAGGACCCGTTCGAGGTCGGGAAAGCGCCGCCCAAGATTCCCGTAGAACACCCCCTGTGCGATGGTCAGCGGTGTCCACCCGCACTCGTTGACCTGATTGGGCTCAACGCCCTGGCCAAGCAGAAACAGCGCCAGCGCCTTCGCGTCTCGGAGCACAGCGCCGTGGAGCGCCGTGTCGCCGTTCGCGTCGACGGTCGTCGCCACGTCCCCGAGCTCCATCATCAACTTCACCGCGGCCAGCGCGTCGTCCTGGCTGCCGGCGCTCTCATTTGGCCACACCCCCACCCCCGCCGCCACGAGCAACGCCGTCGTGCCGTCCTCATTGGTCAACAGGGGGTCGGCACCCAGGTCCAGCAGCAGACGCATCAACTTGAGATCGACGACCTTCGCCGCGAGAAGAAACGGCGTCGCGCCACGTCGGTTCAGCAGATTCCGGTACCCGTCCCGCGGTTCCTTCGTTTGGCGCGCGTTGACGTCCGCGCCGTGGGCCACCAGCGCCTCGACCAGCTCGAGATCGGTCACCTTGCCGCTTTGCCGCGGCGAGGGATTGTGCTGGTTCTTGTTCGTGTTCGGTCGGCGTGTCCACACGAGCTGGTGGAGCGCCGTCCACCCTTGCGCGGCCGCATTCGGATCGGCCCCCCGCTCCAACAGGTGAACCGCGAGATCGTAGTGCGCATTGATCACCGCCACCACGAGGGCTCCGGTTCCGTCGCTGAGCGTCTGATGAATGTCCGCGCCGGCATCGAGCAGCGCGTCGACCGTTTCGATATGTCCGAGCCGCGTCGCAAACATCAATGGCGTGAAGCCCGCGTCCGAACGCGCGTCCACCTCAGCCCCGGCGGCGACCAGCGGCCCCACCACGTTGGCGTGCCGTTCGGCGACGGCCCACATCAGCGCGGTCTGTCCCCGCCAGCTTTCTCGAGCCGACGGGTCGGCCCCGTGCTCCAGGAGCGACACGACGCTGTCGAGGACGCCGGTGCGAGCTGCGACCATCAGCGGTGTCTCGCCCGCCGGTGATGCACGATTCGGGTCGGCACCCGCCTTCAGCAGCCGCCGAACCGCCGCCGCCTGGCCGGCGCCGCAGGCCAAGGCCAGGGGTGTGACGCCGAAACGATTCGTCAGGTTCGGATCGACACCGCGATCGAGTTCCCGCCCAAGCGAGATGACATCTCCATCATGGGCCGCCCGATGGATCGCCGGGTCGCCGTGAAGCGCGTCTGAGGCGCCAGACTGCGCGCTGGCGGATGCCGAGATTCCCACGACCGCCAAGAGCGTCACGACGGCAATGCCCGGGCCGGTGGTCCAGCGGGGCGACCGGCGCGTGCCGAACGGTTCAGTCACTTGTTCAATCATCCGTCTCTTGTCGGCCGCGGCACACCCTCCGGCCGGCGGCGGCGCCACGCCCGCTCGGGCGCACATCGCTCGCCCGCGTGGGTTCGGGCCGCTGCCGGTCTACAGCTGGGCCAGTTCGACCAGTCGTCCGGTGCTGTCCCCCAAGGGGTCATCAAGGCGCACACCCGCCTTGTCCAGCTGACTCACGAGCAGATTCGTCATTGGTGTCTCACGCGGGTATTGGAGGTGGCGTCCGCCCCGAAGCCGCCCCGCCGCCCCGCCCACCAGCAGCAACGGAAGATCGAGGTGCGAATGCCTGTTGCTGTCGCTCAACGCCGCGCCGTACAGGAGCAGCGAATGGTCGAGGAGCGACCCATCCCCATCGGGCGTATTGGCCAGCTGACTGAGGAAGTCGGCGAACAGGGACACGTGGTAGGCGTTGATCTTGGCCAACTGCGCAAGCTTCACCGGATCGTCCCGATGATGGGACAACCCGTGGTGCGAGTCGGGAATGCCAAACTCCGGATAGGCGCGCCCATTCAACTCACGACCCAGCATGAAGGTGAACACGCGCGTCATGTCAACCTGATACGCCAGCGACAGCAGCTGGAACATCAGTTCGACATGCTGCTTGTAGGACTCCGGAATGCCCACCGGCCGCTCGAGGTCGGGCAACGCGGTGTCGTTCTGCTCCGCGAGCTGAATACGACGCTCCAGCGCCCGAACCGCATCGAGATACTGCGCGATACGAACCTGATCGTGGGCACCGACGTCACGCCGCAGCCGGGCCAGGTCACTCGTGACCGCATCCAGGATGCTGCGATCCTTTCGCGACTCCGAGTGCCGGCGCGCCGTGGAACCGCCTTCGCCAAAGAGCCGCTCGAACAGGACGCGCGGGTTGTGTTCCATCGGAAGCGGCGTCGTTGGATTCCGCCACGAGATGGTGTTCATGTAGACGCAGCTGTACCCGTTGTCGCAGCTCCCCACCAGATAGTCCCGGTCGATGGCGAGCTCCAGCGACCCGAGCGGCGTGGTTCGCCCGAGCTGGTCAGCGGCAAACTGATCGACGGTCTTTCCCGCCCGAACATCCGCGCCCTCGGTTTCCCGGGGATGCACGCCGTTCAACCAGGTGGCGGTCGCTCGTGTGTGCTCACCGTTTCCGTCGCCGAGCGCCTCAGCCTGGCCCTGGGCCAACCCGCTGATCACGACCATCTGTTCGCGATACGCCGCAAGCGGGCTCAGGATTGGTGACAACTCCAGCGAACCCACCTTCGCCGGCGTCCACGAGGACATGGACATGCCGTTTGGTGCGTAGACCCACCCTAGGCGGCGGACCGGCTCGGCCGCTCGACCGGAAATGCCAGACAACGCCGGCACCATCGCGTCGAGCATCGGCAGCGCCAGCGTCGCGCCCACACCACGCAGCACGGTGCGACGCCCGAGGGACTTCTTTGACACGATCATGACGCGACTCTCCTCATTCTGAACGGTGGACTCTGGACGATACCCAGGGCGATCGCCGAGAAGCGATACTGCGCTTCTGCTGCCTCTCGCAGAATGCTCCGCACCGTGGGCGCGTCGTAATACTCCAACCCCCGGCCGAGGGCATAGGTCATGAGCTTCTCGATCAGAGTGCCGACGAAACGATCGGGGCTCGACACCAGCGCGTCGCGTAACCCCGCCGCACCCACAAAGCGCGTGCCATCCGGCAACTCGCCCGACGCATCGATCGGGGTGTTCGCCTCCGACCGTGTGCGGAATCGGCCCACCGCGTCGAATTCCTCGAGGGCAAAACCAGGCGGATCCATCAGCCGGTGACAGCTCGCACACACCGGATTCGCTCGGTGCCGTTCCGTGGCTTCCCGCATCGACAGGACCACGCCTCCGCCGGTCGTCGCCTCCAAGGAGGGTACATTCGGCGGCGGAGCCGCGGGGGGCGTCCCGAGCAGATTCTCCAGCACCCATTTTCCGCGTAAGACCGGAGAGGTGCGATTGGGATACGACGTCACGGCGAGGATGCTGGCATGTCCGAGGAGGCCCTGACGCGCGTCATTCCGCAACCCCGCGAGCGACACCCGTCGAAAATGACTGCCGTAGACATGGGGAATGTCGTAGTGGCGCGCCAAACGCTCGTTGACGAAGGTGTAGTCCGCCGTCAGCAGCTTCAGGACACTCTCGTCGCCGCGAAAGATACTCTCGACGAAAAGCTCTGTCTCACGTTGCATCGCCTGCCGCAACTCTTCACCGACGTGCGGAAACAGATCTTCGTCCGGATACACCGCCGGGACGTTGCGAACATAGAGCCACTGGCTCGCGAAATTCGTCACCAGCGCCTTGGCTCGGTCGTCGTCGAGCATGCGACGGGTTTGAGCGGCCAGCACCTGGGGATCGCTGAGTCGGCCGCGCTGGGCCAGGTCGATCAACTCGTCGTCCGGCAGGCTCGACCACAGGAAGAACGACAGCCGCGAGGCCAGTTCCAGATCCGTGATCGCGTAGTTCGTGCCGGGCGCCAGTCCGTCGGGGTCCCGCTCGACCCGGAGCACGAACTCCGGACTGGCCAGCAGCCAGCGCAACGCCAGCTCGAGACCCGCATCGAAGCCCTCCTCGGCGCGGCCGTCTTCGAAAAACCGCAACAGCACGTCGAGGTCCGCCGCGGTGACCGGACGCCGGTATGCGCGTCGGGCCAATGGCGACAGAATCGCCCGGGCGCAGGCGGTCTGCTGCGGAATCGGGTCGGTATCGACCGCCTCGCAGACGTAGATCCGCCGTCGGCTCGGCGTCGAGCCGGGCGGCACATCGCGGGTGACGTAGGGACCCGTGACGGCAATCTGGCCCAAGTACGGCTGATGCCGCGTGTCGACGGCCGCATACGGACGCAGATACGGTTCCCGCACGGTTTCCGGATACGCCCACGTCCGTCGAACGAAGGTCACCCGTATGTCCAGCGGACCCGCGCCGACCGGGACACGGAACTCCCAACCGCGGTCCACGGTGCGTTGCCTCGCTTGCCAGGCGCGATACGCCTCACTGCCCGGCGCGGCGTCCACCGGAGGCGGTTCCCCCACCGTATAGGACTGCACGAGCTCATCATCGAGACTGACTTCGAGCGTATGGGGCGCGTCGAAGATGGCGAGTTCGCCCCCGGTCCCTCGCGCCAACGCCACCCTGAACACGTAGTCGCCGTCCTGCGGGAAGTTGTAGCGGAAAGTGGCGCCACCTCGCGTGCCGAACGGCATCCCGGCGACCCAATCATCTTGTGAGAGATCGTTGGTCACCCGAAACGTTTCGGTGGTGGCCGATGGCACCGGTCGGCCTACCGCAGTACGGCTGATTTTTCGCGCCGCTCTCAAGTACCCTTCGAGCAGCGTCGGGGAGACCCCGAGCACTCCGGCGCTGTTGTCGAACCCGTAGCTTGCACCGTCGGCCGGCAGCAGCTCTGCGACGTCGACCTCCAGATCCAGTAGATCGCGGACCGCGTTGTGATACTCGGTCCGATTGAGACGATGGAAGGCCTCGGTCCGTCCTGGGTTCTGGTGCGCAGCCGCCGCCCGGTCGAGCTCGGACTCCAGCCAAGTGGTCAACCGATCGTAGGTCGCGCGATCGGGCCGCGGACTGGGCGAGGGCGGCATGGCGCCCGCGCGCAGCTTGCGCACCACGTGTTCCCAGATCTCGGGAGCATCGCCCACCTTGGTCGCGTCGTGGATGTCGAGCGCCAGCCCTGCCGTGCGCAGCCTGCTGTTGTGGCAGGTCACGCAATATCGGTTGACGAGCGCCTGCTGCCAGGCGTCGGACGAAGAGGTTTGGGACCGACGGCCGGCCTGCGGGCCGGCCGCACCCAAGCCGGTGGCGACCGCGCAGACCGTGACCATAGCACCGACCATCAGTAGCGTGAGTATTCGCCGTCCTGGCAAGGGCCCCCCGTCAACTGCCACGGAATACCCAGTTCATCTTGGCCGGCTGGGCATCCCGCCTCGCGGCGTTGCTCCCACCGACTCGGCGTCTTCAATCCGGTCGGTCCGTACCCGAATCAAAGCAGGATGTTGACGCAAGTAGCAGCGACACTTGTCGATGCACAGATGACCCAAATGATCGGTGAACGCTCGGAAGCTGTCAACGACATTGAGACATCAGCCGCATCTCCTGCTCCGACTCTTGAAGACCCCGATCCTAAGGGCGCCCGGCCGAAGCTGCGTCCTTGCCGCGCGCGAGGTAGATGTCGCGGGCTTCCTTGAACCGGCCGAGCACGTGCGCCTTCTCCTTGTCGCTACGCCAGCCCGGATGCTTGTCGGCCATCGCAGTGAGCTTGTCGATCCAGCGCACGAAGTAGTCGGCCGAGGCGGCGCTGCGGATGGGCTGCGTCCCCACGGTGACGAAGATCGGGTTGGTCACCGCCATCGGCCGCGAGTTCTCAATCGGAAAGCTGCCCGGCACGCCGATGGCGCGCAGCGAGTACCAGCCGCTGGCCTTGATGTCGAGCGGCAGTTCGAAGGTGGCCGTCCGCTTGTCGCCGGCGAGCGGGATGGTGTGCACGACCTTGCCGCCCGACACGAGCTCCAAGCGCTCGACGCCGACGATGGAATGCAGGGCGCCGCGGAAGGTCACCCGGCCGCCCGCAGTCGGCAGCGTGATCTCTTCGCCCATGTTGGCGTCGTTCGCCGTAAATTCGAGCAACGGGCCGTTTGTCACGAAGCCCTTGCCGGCGAGCATCGCCGACATCCAGCTTTCCCACGTGAGCGGCCGGTCGCCGAGAAGGAAGTAGCCGCGCACCACGCCCACGAGCTCGACGCGGTGCAGGCTCGAGATCGAGTCTTCACCACCGGTGACCGGTACCCGGAAGCCGTTGTTGAGCGTGTGATACCACACGGTGAGCGCGGCATCGCCCGCGCTCTGCGACCACAGCTCGTGATAGCTGACGGCGCCGAGCGAGACATCCACCGGGAAGCCCTTGGCCGTGCCGAGGCTGCCCTCGAGCGGATCGGCGTCGCCGACGTACGGGTGCAGATAGGCGCCGATGCCACCCTGCTGCTTCGCGTAACGGAAGATGTCGGTGTTGGACGGATACAGGCTGCCGATACCGGTACCCTCGTAGCCGGTCACGAACGGCGAGATGAGGTGGTTCTTCAGATTGAAGAGCGAGATGTGCCCGTAGAACGGCGGCCGGTATTCCTGACCGACGTGCATGGCGTAGCCGTCCTTCGAGAGCGGATGCAGCGACTCGCCGGCGGTGTAGTGCGGGTGGTCGAGGATGCGGTTGTCCTTGTTGGCCACCTGCAGGCTGGTCATGTCCATGTCTTAGGCGCGCGCCATCATCAGCATGTTGGCGGGCGTATTGTGCAGGTGGCCCGCGTAGTTCATATGCACGTGATTGCTGCCCGACTGCCAGCCGCGGGCGCCGAAGTCCACCATCCGTTTCAGGCGGATGGCCACGCTGTTCGTCGATCCGGGACGCACGTCCACGGTCGTGGTCGCGATCTCGTATTCGAAATCACGCGTCACCTCGATCTTGAACGCGCCCACCGGGGCGCGCGTGATGTAGTGGCCAGGCGTGTGGAACAAGTGGCGATTGAGCGCGGCCAGCCGCTCGTAGGAGTCGGGCGGTGTGTAAGGCTTGCCGTCAGCGGCCGTCTGGTAGACGCGCGCCGCCACTTCGGCGCCGGTCGCATCGTCGACGATGCGTACCGAAACGGTGCCCATCGGCCGCATGTAGCGCCGTTCCGCGATGCGGACGACGTGCTGCTCGCCACCCCACGACTTCATCGTCTTGAGCTGTGGCACGCCTCCTTCGTTGGAGATGTAGGCGATCCACTCACCGTCGGGCGACCAGCGCGGCAGAAAGTTGTCGTGGGCGCTGAAGGTCATCTTGTAGGGCTCACCGCCCACCGTCGGCAGCACGAAGAGCTCGGTGTACTGACCGCCCAGATGTGAGGCGTACACCATCCGCTTGCCGTCGGGTGACCACTGCGGCCGTGTGCGGTAGAGGGTCTCTTCCTTGTGGATGACCTTCGCGCGTGGCGTCCCCATGACGTTTGGTTCGACCGGCACGCGCCAGATGGCGCACGAGCCGAGCGGGATGCCGCGGTTCGAGACGAACAGCAGCTCCTTGCCATCGGGCGAGAAGGCGGGCGAGATGTGCACGTCCACGTTGCCGAAGTAGAGGCGGTCGCGGCCGAACGAGTTGTCGGTCGTGATCTGCACGCTCTTCCCGGGCCTGCCGTCCACGATGTCCATGACGAACACGTTGAAGTGGCCGTTGGGCGCCGTGGAGACGTACGCGAGACGCTGGCCGCCTGGCGACCAGGCTGGCTCGTGGTTCACGTGCGGCCCGGTCGTCAGGTCCACCGACTGGCCGGTGGCGATGTTCAGGAGCCTGAGGTTGATGCTCTTCGCGTCGTCGTCGGCTGTGTAGGCGAGCCACTTGCCGTCGGGCGAGAACTCCGGCATCGACAGGTACTCACGTGGCGAGTAGACCAGTTCCTTGGCCACCGTGCTGCCCATCTCGATCGTCCAGATCGAGCCGTCCATTGCGAAGGCGATGCGCTTGCCGTCCGGAGACCACGACGGCCACCACGGCGTACTACTCGCCGCCGGCGCGAAGTAGTAGTTGTGCATGTAGTTGCCAACGGCCATTGACAGATGCGGGCACGTGCCGGCGTTTGTCCTCACAGCCCTCCTCGCTCACCCAGATGTGCGAGCCCGTCGTCCGACTGTGCCGGATCCGTTGATCGTGCGGTGCTCCGACGGGTTCGGTCCGGCGTCCGGTTGTACGCCACGCGCTTGACGCATTGGGCCAAGGTTTCGCCCCAGAGGGCCGACGAACGCTACACCACCCCAGAGGCGGAACTGGTCCGCGCCGAACAGGAACGTGATCGCGTTCGGCAGGCGAACGCCGCGATCCTGCTCGTCGCGCAACTCCTGTCCGTCGGAGTCCAGTGCGTCCGCACCAACACAGCCACGAGCGACCCTTCGGCGCGGACGCGCAGGGTGCGCCGCGGGACGGTTGGAGCCGCACGCAGAGCGGACTGGTCGCCAGACAGGGCAAGGCCCGCGCACCGGCCAGCCTGCTACCACCCGCAGTGAATGGGGTGACGCGCCGATCCGCCCTGACGTTGCGTGGGCCCAGGCCTTGGCTCTGTTTCTCAAATCCTGAGTAGCGGCGGGCGTGCGCGGACGCACGGCTGATGGGCCGAGAAGCCTGAACACGCGGCTCAAGAAAGCGGTCGAGTGGGGTGTGATGGACAAGATGACGTGCACCATCCGACTGCTCAGCGTCTCGCGAGGCCCGGCGGCCTTCTACGACTTCGAGGAGTACGAGCGGTTAGTCGTGGCCGCTCGTACCGTCAGCACACAGGCGTACCTCATCGTCCTGCTTGGTGGCGAGGCTGGGCTCCGATCCGGTGAGATGGTCGCGCTGGAGTGGGACGACATCGACCTCCCCAAGCGGCTGCTCTGCGTGCAGCGCAACGCCTGGGAAGGACACGACTCACCGAAAAGCGGGCGCATCCGCTACGTGCGGATGACGACGCGGTTGACGGCGGCGCTCAAGGAGGCCCGGCACCTTCGAGGGCCACGCGTACTCTACCGCGACGACGGCCGACCGTTCAGCGAGATGTCGACCACGCTGGCGATGAAGCGCGCGGCGCGCAAGGCGGGCGTGCAGGCGAACGGGCCGCACCGCCTGCGACACACCTTTTGTTCACACCTGGCAATGCGCGGGGCGGCGCCGCGCGCCATCCAAGAACTCGCGGGGCACGCGCACTTCACGACGACGCAACGCTACATGCACCTGAGTCCGGCGGCACTCGATGCCGCCATCGACCTGCTCGAGCGACCGCACGTGCACGACTCGAGCGCTGAGAAGGAGGCCATCAAGAACGGGTGAGAACGGGCCCGCCTTCGCGCCTCGCGGCGCTTCGGTGGGCAAAGTCTTCGACAAACACGCGAAAAAACTTTGGAGATCTTCGTCAGCAAGTTGTGGCGGAGAAGGGAGGGAGTCGAACCCTCCGAAGGCCTTACGACCTCCAGACTGGTTTTGAAGACCAGCGGCACCACCGGGCACCTTCCTTCTCCATTTTCAATCGGGGCACTGCCCGAACACCGGCTCAGCCATTTCACATTGCCCGCGTCGCTCCGTTCCGCGCGCCCTCGGCTCGACTCGGGGCGACCCTGAGCTTCTCAAACGGTGCGCACCACCGCTCCATGCCGCTCGGGCGGCCCCGCCCGTCGCCGGCCAATCGCGCGCCGCCGCCGGCCTGAGCCGACCTGCTCGCGATACGGGCGGCTTCCGGCGCGACACCTCACGCGGTCTCCGCGCTCGATTGTCTCCCACGTATGCACAAAGAACGAAACCGCCGTCACTGGAGTAACGCATCGGGTGTTCGACCAGGACTCCCGACGGCATCGAAGGGGATGCCGCAAGACCGGAGACGAGGGCGGGCGAACGGCAGGACGTGAAGTTGTTGGTTGACGATTGAAGATTCGGGGGCACCGACAGACAATCTGGGTTACTCGGAGGTTCTCATGACGATTGGACGTGCCCTCCTCTCCCTCTCGGTGTGCGGGCTCGCCGCCCTGTTCGCGGCGGATCCCCGAGCCCAGGCGCCGTCGCCCGTACCGCAGATCGAGTTCGAGTCGGTGGCGGACTTCCTGAAGCTGCCCGATGGGATGAACTTCGGCGAGGTGTCCGGTGTGGCGGTGAACTCGCAACGCCACGTGTTCGTGTTCACGCGCTCGAACAGCGCGCACGGCCCGGCGTACCGACCCGCAGCGGCTCAGTTGCTCGAGTTCGGGCAGAAGGGTGAGTACATCCGTGAGATTGGCAAGGATCTGTACGGCTGGGCGTTCGCGCACACGGTCCGCATCGACCGCAACGACAACATCTGGGCGGTGGACAAGGGTTCGGACATGGTGGTCAAGTTCGATCCCCGAGGCCGTGTACGTGAGGTGTACGGTCGTCGGCAGGAATCAGCCGACGAAGACACCGGACCGTGGGAGCACAAGAATCCACCGGCGCCGCACGTGGACGGGATGTTCCGCCAGCCGACTGACGTTGCGTGGGACTTAGCCGGCAACACCTACATCACGGATGGTTACGTGAACTCACGCGTGGCGAAGTTCGACAAGAACGGCGACTGGGTGAAGTCTTGGGGCGACCGGGGCACGGGGCCGGGTCAGTTCAACCTGCCCCACGCGATTGCGATCGACCGCTCCGACCGCATCTACGTCGGCGACCGGTCGAATCGGCGCATTCAAGTATTCGATACGGACGGTACCTTCCTGCGCATGTTCACCATCGACGTCCCGATCCCGCCCGGCACCAAGCCGGTCAACGGCAATACGCCAAGCGGCGAGCGTGCCGCGGCCGCGATTGGCGCACCGAACTCGATGTGCATTACTCCGGGACCGAATCAGGTGATGTTCGTTGGTGAGAGCACGTTCCCGGGCCGACTGTTCAAAGTCTCGCTCGACGGCAAGGTCCTGGGTGTCATCGGGCGGTCCGGCCGCCAACTGAAGCAGTTCTCCGGCGTCCACCAGCTCGCGTGTCCGTCCGAGACAGAGGTCTACACCGCAGAGACGTCGAATTGGCGGGTGCAGAAGCTGATTCTGAAAACATCGTAGGTTCCTGGGCTCGCAGGTTCTGCAGCTCGAGGGTTCCGGCGCGCCACCGCCTAGCGCTCGACCTTGACCGGCGCGGCTCCCCAGACGAGTCTGGCGTAGTCCGCTACCCTGCGATCGCAGGAGAAGTGGCCCATCGCCGCGACATTGAGCAGCGCTCGGCGTGCCCACTCGTCGGGCTGTCCGTAGAGTGCATCCACGCGATCCTGACACGCGATGTACGACGCGTAATCGGCAAGCAGCAGGAAATGGTCGCCGTGATGCATGAGGCGATCGAACACCGGACGGAAGAGCGTCGGGTCGGATGGTGAGAAGTGCCCCTGTCCGATCATGTCGAGCGCTGTTCGCAGTTCGTCGTTGCGGTCGTACTCCTCCCAGGGGCTGTACCCGGCGGCTCGTCGCGCTGCCACCTCTTCGGCCGTCAAGCCGAAGATGAAGATGTTGTCCTCGCCCACCTGACGCCGGATCTCGACGTTCGCGCCATCCAGCGTGCCGATCGTCAGCGCGCCGTTCAGCGCGAGCTTCATGTTCCCGGTGCCGGATGCCTCGGTCCCGGCGGTCGAAATCTGCTCGGACAGCTCGGCGGCGGGGATGATCATCTCCGCATTGGAGACGTTGTGGTTCGGGACGAACACGAGCCGCAGGAGATTGCCCACCGCCCGATCGTGATTGACCACGTCGCCGACCGCATGAATGAGGCGGATGACGAGCTTCGCGAAGGCGTAGCCGGGTGCGGCCTTGCCGCTGATGATCACGGTCCGAGGCGCCATCCCCTCGATCCGTCCCGCGTGGATACGGTTGTAGCGGGTGATCACGTGCAACACGGTCAGGAGCTGCCTCTTGTACTCGTGCATCCGTTTGATCTGAACGTCGAACATCGTGTCGGGATCGACCACCACGCCCACGCGCTCACGGATGAACCGCGCCAGACGACCCTTGTTCGCTCGCTTGATCTGGCGGAACCGTCGATGCACGTCTTCCTTGTCCGCCCACGGCTTCACCTGCTGAAGCTGCTCGAGGTCCCGTGCCCACTCTGATCCGACGCACTCGCTGATGAGCGCCGCGAGCTCGCCGTTCGCGTGATGCAGCCATCGACGCGGCGTGATGCCGTTGGTCACATTGACGACGAGATCCGGCCAGAGCGCGTCGAAGTCCGCGAACACGTTGGCGCGCATCAGGGCGGTGTGAATCTCGGAGACGCCATTCATGCGATGGCTGCCGATGATGGCCAAGTGGGCCATCTTCAGTCGACGCTCGCCATCCTCCGACACGATCGACATCCGGCGCACGCGCTCTTCGTCGCCCGGATATCGCCTGCGGACCTGCTCCAGGAAACGATGATTGATCTCGTAGATGATCTGGAGGTGCCTGGGAAGAATTCGCTCGAAGAGCGCCACCGGCCACGTCTCGAGCGCCTCCGGCATCAGCGTGTGGTTCGTGTACGCAAATGTTCGCCGCGTGATGTCCCACGCCGCGTCCCACTCGAGATCGTGAGCGTCCAAGAACAGTCGCATCAGCTCGGCAATCGCAATCGCCGGGTGCGTGTCGTTCAACTGAATCGCGACCCGGTCCGGGAACGCCCGGAGCGGCTCGTTGGCGTCCATGAACCGTTGCACGATGTCCTGCAACGAGGCGGACACGAAGAAGTACTGCTGCTTGAGGCGAAGCTCGCGACCGACCGCGGTCGAGTCGTCCGGATAGAGCACCTTCGAGAGGTTCTCAGACTCCGTCTTCTGTTCGACGGCCTTGAAGTAGTTGCCCTGATTGAACTGCTGCAGGTTGAAGTCGCGGGTGGCTTTCGCCGACCACAGGCGCATGCTGTTGACCGTGCCGCTCTGATAACCCGGCACCGGCGTGTCGTGCGCCATCGCGAAGACCGCATCCGTGTCGACCCAGTGGCAGCAGAGCCGTCCGCGCTCATCGGTGAACTGGATGGTGCGCCCGCCGAACCGAACCGGATAGAACACCTCGGGTCGCGCGATCTCCCACGGGTTGCCATACCGCAGCCAGGTGTCGGGATGCTCGACCTGTGCTCCGTTCTCGATGGATTGAAAGAAGATTCCGTATTCGTACCGGATGCCGTACCCAACGCCCGGCAGCGACAGTGTCGCCATCGAGTCCAGGATGCACGCGGCCAGCCGGCCCAGCCCGCCGTTGCCCAGCGCCGCATCCTGCTCGATGGATCGAATCTGTTCGAAATCGACGTCGATCTCAGCCAGCGCCGCACGGAGCTCTTCGCCCAGTCCGACGTTCAGGACGCTGTTGGCCAGCAGACGACCCGTCAGGAACTCCATCGACAGGTAGTAGACCCGCTTTGCGCCCCGCTGCTCATACGTGCGGGTGGCGGCCATCCACTGCTCGATGAGTCGGTCGCGCATGACGAAGGCCGCGGCGTGGAACCAGTCGCGGCTGGTCGCGGTCGTGGGCTCCTTCCCGAGCGAATAGACCAGTCGTTGAGCGATCGATTTCTTCAGCGCCTCACGGTCACATCCGAGGGCGTCGTGAGCCAAGGCACGTCGGGACGCGGAACTCATGCTGCCCCAGTTATCGGCCTCCACGCGCGACGGCAGGCTTTACAATTCGAGGCATGCCTGCATTCGGCCGCACGATGTTGACGCACTGGCATCTCGACCCTCAGGTGGCGTACCTGAATCACGGCACGGTGGGCGCCACGCCGACGCGCGTGCTGGCGGTGCAGCAGGCGTTCCGCGACGACATGGAAAGGGCGCCCGCGCGGTTTCTGTTGCGCGAACTGACCGGCACCTTCCCGGCACCTTGGCGATCGGAGTCGCGATTACGCGAGGCTGCGCGGTCGGTGGCCGGCTTCGTCGGCGCCCGCGCCGAGGATCTCGTGTTCGTGACGAACGTCACCACCGGCATCAACGCGGTGCTGCAGTCGAGCCAACTCGGGTCGGGCGACGAGATGCTGATCACCGACCTGGCGTACGGGGCGGTGACCATGGCCGTGCACGCGGTCGCACAGCGGACGGGCGCGCGGGTGCGGACCGTCTCGATCCCCTTTCCTCCCTCATCGAGCGGTGCTGTCGTGTCGGCGATCCGTGACGCACTCACCGATCGGACGCGCCTGGCCGTCATCGATCACGTGACGGCAATGACAGCGCTCGTGCTGCCTGTGGCCGAAATCGCCGAGGTATGCCACGCGCGCGGAGTGCCCGTGCTCGTGGACGGAGCCCACGCGCCAGGCTCGGTCGACCTGGACATCACCGACCTCGACGTCGACTGGTACGCCGCGAACCTGCATAAGTGGGCGCTGACCCCGAGGAGCTGCGGCTTCCTCTGGGCGCGCCCCGATCGGCAAGCCGATCTCCACCATCCGGTCGTGTCGTGGGGGCGCGACAAGGGGTTCCTGGCCGAGTTCGAGCAGCACGCGACGCACGATCCCACGTGCGCGCTCAGCGCACCGGCTGCCGTCGCCCTGCTACGGGAGTGGGGATGGCCTCAGGTGCGAGACTACATACACAACCTCGCGTGGGAAGCGGGACGACGGTTGACCGCACGGTGGGACACACGGCTGTCGACACCGGAGGAGATGATTGGCGCCATGGTCACGGTTCCGCTGCCGGAGGCGGCAGGTTCCACCGACGCCGACGCGGCCGCCCTTCGACTCGCGCTTCTCGAGGAGGACCGGGTCGAGGTGCAACTCCACGCGTCGGCGGGTCGTCTGTGGGTGCGCGTCTCCGCCCAGATCTACAACGACATCACGGACATCGACCGCTTGGCGAACGCCGTACGGCAGCGCCTCGTCGTCTCATCCGTGGAGTCACGGTAGTCCAGTAGCATAGAGGGTGGCCATGAGCGACGTCTCCTCCCGCCGATCGTTCTTCTCTCGAGTGTCAGCCGGATTCGGGGCGTTGGGCCTTGGCGCAGGCACCGCGCAGGCGCAGCCCGCCGCGGAGCCGCATTCAACGACGCAGAGCGCCTTTCGACCCGCCGCCCACCGCGAGGACGACTGGTACGACACGCTGCCGGGCAAGCATCGGATCTTCCTGGATGCGCTGAGCCCCAAGGGTGCCGGCGAGGCGATTGCGTTTGCCACCAATACGTTCATCGCCAACAAGAGCGGCTACGGCCTCAGCGACTCGGATGTCGCGATCGTGATCTGCTTGCGACACCTGGCAACGCCCTTCGCCTACTCCGATGCGATCTGGGCCAAGTACGGCGCGACGATGGCGGCGCATCTCAAGTTCGAGGATCCCAAGGCGAAGAGAGCGCCGGCGATCAACGTCTACAACACCTCGGGCTTCGACGAGACCCTGCCGAACCGCAACATTCCGCTGCACACGCTGGCCAAGCGGGGCGTCCACTTCGCGGTGTGCGGCCTGGCCACTCGGCTGCACGCCTCCAACATCGCCAAAGCCCACGGGCTCTCCGTGGACGACGCGCTGAAAGAGCTCAGCGCTCACCTGCTGCCCAACGGCCATCTCGTGGCGGCTGGTGTCGTGGCGGTGAACCGGGCGCAGGAACACGGGTACAGCTTCTTGTACGTCGGTTAGCCATGGTCGTTGGCCTCCGAACGCGCTCGCGTGCACTCCTCGCCGTGGTGGTTTCGACGCTGATCGGGGCGTGTTCCGCGCCTGAGGGGAAAACGGTCAGGCCGTCGAATCGAGCGCCACGCCCCCAGATGCCGCCGCGACCCTACGCGCTAGCCGGTCCCCTCGTACCGGCGCACACGACCATGGTGAGCGCGTGGGACATCCCCGCCGATCCGATCTACGACGAAGCGCTCGACGCGCTGCCCAATGCGGACACGATCCGCCTCGGCTACCGCATCTTCACGAACACCCAGGCCGAGGCGCCGGCGATCTCGAGCGGCAAGGTGTCGTGCAGCAACTGTCACTTGAACGCCGGGCAACGTGAACGCGCGCTGCCGCTCGTCGGTGTGTCGGCCGCATATCCGGAGATGAACCGGCGCGCCGAGCGCCTGTTCACCATCGAAGACCGAATCATCGAGTGCTTCATGCGCAGCGAGAACGGCACGGCGGTAACGACGACGTTCCCTACCGCCGATTCTCGAGAAGTCGTCGCGATTAAGGCCTATCTCGATTGGCTCTCGCGAGGGCACGAGAAGGGACAACACCCGACGTGGCGCGGGAAGAACGCGATTCCACAGGACAAGCTGGTCCCCGTCGCGAAGCTGAACCCGGCACACGGCAAAGCGCTCTTCCTCGAGAAGTGCACGAACTGCCACGGCGAGGACGGGCAAGGCGTACAGATCGGCGACAAGAAGGCTGGACCGCTCTGGGGACTGGATTCGTGGAACGACGGCGCCGGCGCGGCACGCGTCTACACGCTGGCGGGCATCATCCGGTACGCGATGCCGTACCTCGACCCCGGCAGCCTGACAGATGAGGAGGCGCAACACATCGCGGCGTTCATCACTGCGCAGCCGCGGCCAGCATACCCACATAAGGACCGCGACTACGTCAAGGCAGGACCGCCGCCGGACGCAGTGTATTACTCGAAGCGCTGATCCGTGTGGCGCAGTTCTGAGTCGTGAGTCATGAGCTCTGAGCCCACGCGCTCAAAACGCAGAACACACGATTTGACTCGCTAGCGTGGTACTGCGACGGCGCCGCCACCACCACCTCCTCCTCCGCTCGAGTAACCTCCCGATGACACGCTCCCGCCGCCGCTCGAGCCCCCCAAGGACGACACGCCGAAGTCCCCACCGCTACTGCTGCCGCGGCCGCCGCTGACAGAGCCGCTCTCCGATGCCGTTCCTTGCGGTTCCACTCGCGTATAACCCTGTCCGTTGACGACCTGACCCCGCCCAGACGCGACGCGCTCACCAGAACCGCCGACAACCACGGGAGAGAATGGCCCGCCGTTCCAGCCCCAATTTCCCCAACCGCCCCAGCCGGCGTAAGGCCCGTAGCCCCATGGGATGGCGAACGGCGAGTACATCATCGCGTAGGGGCTCATCCAGTAGTCCCAAGGGCCGTACATGGCTGATGCGAACGGCACATCGAAGCCCCCGAACCCGCCAAACCCGCCACCGCCTAGGCCGCCGCCACCCCCCTCGCGTCGAACCTGGAAACGTTTGGGGTACGCCAAGCCGACGAGTAGGTCGATGACCGGCTCGGACACACCCTCGCCCGACAGCTTGAGCAGCGCTTGACGGTTGAGCGCCAGCCGCGGTTCAGTCTCGATCAGCCATAGCTCGACGACCGGCATCGACACCGCCTTCGTCGCTTCCACCACATCGTCCACGGTTGTCCGCGGCATCACGAGAGAGAACGGTCGCGAGACCCCGCGAGAAAGGTCGGCCACCACGGGAGGCGGCGTGTCGGTGGATCGACTGTAACGACGAGTCCGCACCGCTTCTCGACCCTTGGGTCCCACGGCCTGGATCTCCAGCCACCGATCCGGCGTGGTCAGCATGGAGAGCGTCGACGCGGGCTGCGGCGCTTGTCCTTCGCAGCGCAGCTCGGTGGAGACGAACAGACGCGTACCCGACGCTGACCAACGGCTGACGCGCTCGCCGCTGCAGCGATCTTCGGCAATCGTGTGCTTCGCGCCATCGGCTTCGATCGTCTCCTCGTGGATCTGTTCGTCACCGGCGAAGGTGATTAGACGCAGCGCCCCGGCCTGTAACGTCGGGACGACGCAGACGCGGACGTCCCTGGCGGGCGACTGTCTTTCGGCCGGAACCCAGCAACCGAACCAGGCGGATGCGTGGACGCCTGGCGCTGCCGCCTGCGTGAATGCGGAGGACGCGGTCAGCAACGCGACGAAGCTGATGATCACGGTTTTCATGATGGTCTCTCCTCGTCGCATCAGAACTTGACGCTGATTCCGGTCGCGGCGCGGGCACCGGCGAGATCGATTCCGTCGAACCCGACAAAGTCCCGGCTCAAATCCGATCGCAGCCACGCGTACCGGATGTCGCCATTCGCGTACAACCGACGCCACAGCTGCAGATCCACGCCCCCACGTACATAGGGCCCCATCGCCCAGCCGTCGGACCGGAACGCGTCCGGAAAGATCGATCGGTCGACGAAGTCGACGAAGTTGCCGTTCTGCGCGAAGCTGTAGTACGCCGCCTGAAGCCCCGCACCGACGTATGGCGTCATGCGGCGCGGGATAAACGCGAACCGACTGATCCGCTGCCCTTGCCCCGCAGGCGTGTAGCGCAGACCGATGACGAACCCGTTCTGAACCAGCTTCGTGGTTTGCGTGATCGGCGATCCCGTCGACGAGATGAACCGGCGGTACTCGGAGTGGACGGTACGCTGTCCCAGGTCCAATCCGGCTTCAGCGGCGAGGCTCTCCGTCAACAGGAACCCGAGCTCCATGTTGAACGACGGCGCACGAAAGTCGGAGTGGGACACCGTGAGTTGCTCACTCACGAACGTGAACAAGTCGCCGCTGGCGCGCGGCATGAGCAGGCCGCCGCGCAGCGCGAACCAGCCGCGAGGCTGGCCGAAGAAGAAGTCCGGGGCCGGATCCTGAGCGGGTCCGGACCGCTGGGCAGCCGCAGAGGCCTCCTCTGGTCCATCGGCTCTGGCCGGTGCGGCCGCGGCGAGCACGATCCAGAGACCGACCACGAGCGTCCGTGACGCCGTCATGGTTCCTCCCGAGCCTCAGGACAGGCGCATTCTGGCACCCATGAGTCTACCGCAGGCTGGGCGTGGGGCTGCTATAGTGCCCGCTGCAACCCAGTCGTGGCGCGGCTGGGGCGCTCTGGAGGAGGCACCTGTCATGCGGGAATCTCTGTGTCGTGGGTTGGTGGTCGCCATCGCGCTCCTGCCCTTCATCGGCGTGGCGGGGCTTGCCCAGTCAGGGTCGTCGTCGAAACCGGCGACGTACATCACCAAGGAAGACGTGGACGCGGTCAACAAGACGCCAGGAGTCGACCGTACCATCGCCGTGCTGGACATCGGACACGAGAACTTCGCGGTCGGCGTCATCCATCGCGAATCGACACGCAAGCCGCCGGCGGCTGCGGCCGGTGGAGGGCGCGGAGTCGGGCAGCAGGCGACTCCGGAGCCCTGCGGCATGTCGGGTCCCCCCGCCCCCCCAGGCACGCCGTCTGGCATCGCGCACGATCTGCAGACGGAAGGCTATCTGATCATCTCCGGCGCGGGTGAGATGGTGACGGGCGGCCACATCCACAATGGCCGCAAGTCGGATCCGAAAGCCGCCGTGACCACGACACTGAACGGACCGTCGTGTAGCGGCGCGATGATGGGAAGCGACGTAGTCAGGCGGCAGGCGAGAGTGGGCGACATCATCATCATACCGGCCGGCACGCCGCACGGGTGGTCGGACATCCCGGATCACGTCGACTACTTGAGCTTCCGCCCGTCGCAGCGCGCACTGACCGCAGGCTATGTCCATCCGTCGATCAAGAAATAGACATGGTCGTTGGCCAATGAGCGTGCGACCGACGTCCAATGACCAATGACCATGCCACGAATCGTGCGGCGTCGGTCTCAACTTCACGGCTATGGTGTTTTTGCGGCAGAGTCAATTTCGAAGAACACGCGAATCATCGACTACGCGGGCGAGCTCGTCCGGAACAGTGAGAGCGAAGAGCGCGAAGATCGGTACTTCGTCGAGGGGCACATCTGGGTGTTTCGCGTGAATCGGGTGTGGAGCCGCGATGCGAACGTGGGTGGCAACATCGCCCGGTTCATCAACCACTCGTGCACGCCGAACTGCTACTACGAGATTGTCGACAAGACCATTTGGATCCGTGCGGCGCGGCACATCAGACGCGGCGAAGAGCTAACCTACGACTACCAGACGATCGGCGAGCGGTCCATCCCGTGCCGTTGTCGGCCGGGGTGCCCGAACAAGCTCTAAGGCGGGTAGGCAGGCGGGCAGGTCACTGGGCAGGAGGGCCAATGCGAGCGCACATGTTGACATGGAGCCTGACAGCGGCGCTCGGCGTGATTGCGGTCGCGTTCGTCAGGGCGGCCGATCCGCCTGGCTTCAAGCACTGGACCGCAACGGAGCTGCAGAAACACGATGCGGAGCTCTCGAAGCACATCGGCGCCGATCACTCGTCGCGCGAGACGCTCGCCGACTATGGTGACCACCGCTTCCGGATGCTGTATCGCGACGCCGACGGCAATCCCGAGCAGCACGATGCGATCATCGACATCGTGTACGTGCAAAGCGGGACCGGCACGTTGATGCTGGGAGGCACGATGGCCGGTAGGCGTGCGACGACTCCAGGGGAGTGGGTCGGCACGACACTGGACGGTGGCGATCGCCATTCCTTGGGCGCCGGCGACATCCTCCATATCCCGGCCGGCATCCCGCACAGCTTTCTCGTGCCCAAGGGCGGCCACATCACCTATGTGCTCCTGAAAATCCCGGCACAATGATCCACGACTCACCCTGCGACCAATCGAGGTTTCCATGTCCAGTTCGGGACGCGCACGCGCTGCGGTAGCGACCGCCCACGCACGAGACGAGTCGCTCGATCTAGCCGACGTCCGACGTCGGTTGAAAGCGATCTTCGTCGGCTCGGTCGGCAACCTGGTCGAGTGGTACGACTTCTACGCGTACGCGGCGTTCGCGCTGTACTTCGCCGGGTCGTTCTTCCCCGGTAACGATCCGGTGGTGCAGCAGCTCAACTCCGCGATTCTCTTCGCGATCGGCTTCATCGTCCGACCGATCGGCGGATGGCTCTTCGGTCACCTCGGCGATCAGTACGGCCGACGAAAGGCCTTGATGCTGTCGGTCCTGCTCATGTGCTTCGGTTCACTGATGATTGCGGTGCTGCCGACCTACGCGTCGATCGGCGTGGCCGCGCCCGTCTTGCTGGGCCTCGCGCGGATGCTGCAAGGGCTCAGCCTCGGGGGTGAATACGGCACGAGCGCGACCTACCTGAGCGAGGTCGCGGACGAGAAGCACCGAGGCTTCTATTCCAGCTTCCAGTACGTGACGCTCATCGGCGGACAGCTCTGTGCCATCCTCGTCTTGCTGATTCTCGAACAGCTGTTCCTGACGCCGGAGCAGCTTCGCGCCTGGGGATGGCGCATCCCCTTTGCGATCGGCGCGCTGCTGGCCGTCACCGCGCTCCTCATGCGGCGAAACCTGCACGAGACCGATCACTTCAACGCCTCGAAGCATGTGGCACGTCACGAGAGCTCCGTGCGCGCGCTCATGCGCTACCCGCGCGAGGTTCTGGTCGTCGTGGGACTCACGATGGGCGGTACGACCGCCTTTTACACGTACACGACGTACATGCAGAAGTTCCTGAAGTTGTCCGTCGGTTTGACGGACGGGCAGACGACGATGGTGACGGCAGGATCGTTGTTGTTCGCACTGATTCTGCAACCGACGTACGGTGCGCTGTCGGATCGGATCGGCCGCAAGCCCCTGCTGGTGTGGTTCGGCGTCACGGGCACGCTCTTCACGATCCCGCTGCTCTACGCGCTGCAGTCCACCAAGAGCGCGTTCGTGGCCTTCCTCCTCATCGCCACGGCCTGGCTCATCGTCGCCGGCTACACATCGATCAACGCGGTGGTCAAGGCGGAGCTGTTCCCGACGCGCGTTCGAGCCACCGGCGTCGGACTGCCCTATGCGATCACGGTAGCGCTGTTCGGCGGCACGGCCGAATCGATCGCGCTGTGGTTCAAGTCGATCGGCGTGGAGCACTGGTTCTACTATTACTTGACCGCCGTCATCGCTGTCTCACTGCTTGTCTACGTCAGCATGCGTGACACGAAGCACGCCTCCGCGATGCACAGGCACGAGTAGGGACGACTCAGCACCGCACAATGCGGATGTCGTACCGGCGCTAACGTGAGTCGGGCAGCGCGAACGCGACGAGGGTGCGCCCATCTGCCAGCGGAGCCCCGATTGGAACGATCGAGCTCAGTCTGTGAGCGGAAAGAGGCACGGAAGCTGGAAGAGCGCCTCGTTCAAGAAGAACTCCGACAGCACGTGGAATCCGCGGTCTCGGGCGTTCTTGATGGTCGTGTTCATGAGCCGCGCCACGGCCTCTCGAGCGATCGTGAGGTGCGCGTCGTTGGTGACGAGCCCGATGCGTCCCTGGAAGAGGGTCAGCAGCGGATCTCTGATCTGATCCAGTGTGAAGTCGTTGGCTTTCACGACCGCCTCGGCGGTCTCCCACAAGGTCGCGAGGCGGACGCGCACGATGGTCGGAAGGATCTCGATCCCCTTCGGGCCGATCGGCGCCGCCAGCCGTTCGTCGTCCGCCGTCTCGACTGGGCAGGTATCCGGTGGCATGTTCCAGCCTCGGAGAGGTGACACGGTGTAGTGCCGGCGCTCGACGGCTGACACGAGCCGAATGTCGAACGGCTTCCGATGATCGTCGTTCGGCTCCGCCACCGGATTCGGTTGGAGCGCCGCGATGCCGGCATCCGTGATCGGCAGGCCAGCCGCCTTGGCCTTGCTGAGCATCCAGCGCATCGAAACGTCGTTCAACCCTCGATTGCCGTTGCCGCCGCCGACGTCGGAGTGCACGCCCCGGAACCAGACCTCACAGGCGCCTGGCAAACGGGTGGGCAGAAACGACGGTCGCTGCTCGTCGAGCGCCAGCGCGTGGAAGCAGTACTTGAGGTTGGACGCGGGCAGCCCCAGGTGATGTCCGATGTTCAGTTCGGTGTTCCCGAGGTTCGCCAGGCCGAAGGCGGCCACGATATCCCACACGCCGAGGAAGCGGATGGTCGGGCTCGGCTCAACGACCTCGTCACTGCCAGGACGCCGGATGCCCTGTTTCAACAGATGATGACAGAAGTCCAGCGTCGTCGCGGCGCCTCGACTGAAGCCGACGATGTCGATGACGCGATCGTCACGGTCCAGCCACTAGCGGCAGAGATGATCGTACGCTTCGAGGATGCGCGGGATCACCCCGAGACCGAACACGCCCCCCACGATACCGCCCCACGAGGTCGTAGCGCGTGCCGACGCCGGGCACATAGAAGTCGTCGGTGCCCGAGTTGTCGTGATAAGCCTTGTAGAACCGGAAGACATTCGTGTTCTTGTAGCGCGGATCCTCGGTCTCCTTCGCTTCGTTCCAGGTGCCGTCGAACGCGATTAGCGCCACAGTTCCTCCTGCGCAGACCAGATGGCCATGCCGGGCGGACACGATTCTACGACCGGGCCCCGTATTGGAGGGCGCGAACGCGACTCCTTCGGTCAGGTCTTCGCACGAGGTAGTGATGTGGTAGACCGAACCGTTGCGGGCGCCGGGGCTGCCGCCGGGCCAGTGCATCCGTCCGCTTGTCAGAAGCGGACGTTGTACAGGACCTTGAGGTTGCCGCTGATCTCGGGCACGAGGTCCTTGAGGTAGTTCAGATGATTGCGGTAGAGCCGATCGCCGACGTTGTCCACGCGGATCGTGATGGTGCTCACCGAGGGCCCATTCGCGAACGAGTAGGCCAGGAACACCTTCGCGATCCCGTAGCCGTCGGTCAGCGTTTCGCCAACCGGCCCAAACGGGCCGGAGAGCGTGAAGATGCGATCCTGCTTCCGCGTGAAGACCGCGTCGATCCCCGCTTGCAGCGCATTCCGTTGCAGGCGTACGCCGAGGCGGCCGCGCAGCGGCGGGATGCGCGGCATCGGGCGGTCGATGCTGGTCAAGGTGCCGCGCACGTAGTCGAGACCCGCCTCGACAGAGACCAGTGACGTCAGCGCGAAATCGACGTGCGACTCGATCCCCTGCAGCCGGCCGTTGCCCGATGTGAAGAACGTCTCCGGCAGGTCCTCCTCGATGAGCCCCGTGAACTCGCGGAAGATGAAATCCTTGATGTGGTTCAAGAAGTACGTCACCTCACCGGACGTCCGGCGCCCGCGCCAGCGCGCCGAGAGGTCGAAGCCCAGCGCCTTTTCGTTCGACAGCGTCGAATCACCGTTCTCGAACGCGAAGTTGCCGCGGTGCGGGCCACGGAAGTACAGCTCTTCCAGCGCGGGATTGCGGACCGCGCGCGCGAGGTTGAACGCCACCGTGGTCGCTTCCGTCGGGTGCACCAGCAGACCCACGGACGCCGAGACGTTCGTGAACGCGCGCTCCGGCTCGTCGGCGGAGGCCTCGGGCGTGAACCACGACCGCTCGAGGCGTCCGCCAAGCTGAATCGCGAGATGGGGGTTGACGTTGACTTCTTCGTACAGGAAGCCGGCGAACGACGCCTGATCGACATTGGGCGACAGCACCTCTTCGCCTGCCGTGGCAAAGCCGCGCCCCAAGGCCCATACGCCAACCGATCCCGTGAGCCGTCCCACCGGTCGTTGGCGGGCGAGCAGATCGAATTCGGTCGTGTTGTTGGAGAACTGCGTGGAGACTTCCTCGCCATCGAGCTCGTCGTGCCGATAGCGGCGGATGCCGAGCGACCCGCGGACTGATTCGAAGAGGCCTGGCAGGTTTCGACGCTCTCCGCGCAGCGTGAAGACACGCCGCCGGGGAGTCAGATTGGTTTCGCCGTCCTCGATCAGCGGAATGCCGTAGCGGGTCTTGTCGTAGCCCACGCTGCCGCCGAAGTACCCGTCCGCGCTGGTCCACGCGAGACCAGCACCGGCGAATCCCCCTCGGCTGAACGAGTTGGGCACGTCGCCGTCAGGCGTGGCGTAATCGCTGGCGCGACGACCGCTGCCGCTCACGTGCAGGGCCAACGTGCCGTTCCCCAGTGTGACGTCGCCCGCGGCACCCGCCTCGTTCGCAGCCGATGCGGCGTCAAGGGACACCGATCCGTGCGCCCCGGACACGGGCAGGGTCGGGACGTCGCCGGCGATGACGTTGACCAGGCCGCCGATGGCGTTCGCGCCGTACAGCAGGGTGGCTGGTCCGCGTACCACCTCGATGCGGGTCGCGCTGGCAGGGTTGACGTTGACCCCATGATCGCCCGACTGACTGGAGAGGTCGCCCATCCGCTGACCGTCCTGCAAGATCAGCACGCGGTCGCCGTCCAGTCCGCGGATCACTGGCCGAGCCGGACCCGGCCCCAGGCTGCGCGCCGCCATGCCCGGTTCATACTGCAGCGTCTCGGCTAGAGAGGGCTGCCGCTCCTTTTCGAGATCCTGTCCGGCAAGGACCGCCGTGGGTTGGTATGACTCGAACTGGTTGCGGGGGCGCGGACTGACCGACAGCACCTCGCTGTAATGCATCTCGGGATCGATCTGCAGATCGCGCGTCACCGACGTTCCCGAGACCACAACCTCGGAGCGCTGAGGCATGAACTTGTCGGCCCGCACCAGCAGGTGATAGAGGCCGGGCGGCACGTCACTGAAGGAGAACTGGCCGCTGGCGCTACTCCGTGCGTCGCGCTTGAGCTCCTGGAGCGTGACCGTGGCATCGCCCACGGCCTCACCGGTCAGGCTATTGGTCAGCGTGCCCCCAACCGTCGCGCCGCTCTGTCCCAAGACCGGGACGACCGAAAACAGCCAGCCCACCGCGAGGAGGAGCGCGCCCGAGGACGTCTTGTGCATCGCCACACGTTGGCCGCCGGAATGGACCCGGTCTTTGGTTGTCTCGTGAACGGTCGTCCGATCCACTCGAACGGTTGATCTTAGCCGATGAATGGGGACGCTCTGCCGGTCCGCCGGTCCACCCAGCCGCGCACCGCCTACGGTTAGATCTCCAGCTGCGCGCCGACTTCGATCACCTGGGCCGGCGGCAACCGGAAGTAGCGGGTGGCATTCGACGCGTTGCGCGCCATCGTCACGAACAGCGTCTCTCGCCAGATCGCCATCTCCTCGACGTGCTGTGTCGGAATCAATGTCTCGCGGCCGAGGAAATAGGTGATGCGCTTGAGGTCCAGACCCAGGCCGTGGTCCCGTAGAGTGGCCAGCGCCGTCGGGATGTCCGGCTCTTCCGTGAATCCGTAGTTGACCGTCACGCGCCAGAAGCCCTCGCCGAGCGCCTCGACCTGGACGCGCTCCTCGGGATTGACGCGGGGGGTTTGGGTGGTCTTCGCGGTCAGCAAGATATTGCGTTCGTGCAGCACGTGATTGTGCCTCACGTTGTGCAGGAGCGCCGGCGGCATACCGGCCTGGTTGCCGTTCATGAACACCGCCGTTCCAGGCACGCGCAGCGGCGGGTCGTGCTGGATGCGGCGCATGAACTCGTCGACCGGCAGCGCATGGGTCAACAGCAACCGCGTCAACGCACGTCGTCCCCGCCGCCAAGTCGTCATGATCGTGAGCACAACCAGCGCCGCCACGATCGGGAACCATCCGCCTTGCGGAATCTTGATTAGATTCGCACCGAGGAACGCAAGGTCGATCGTCAAGAACACCCCGACGAGAGGGACCGCGAGGCCCAGACTCCATCCCCATCGCCGATGTGCCACGACGAAGAACATGATCGATGTAATCGTCATCGTGGAGATGACGGCGACGCCGTAAGCCGCGGCGAGGTTCGACGAGGACCGGAAGCCGAGTACGAGCAGGATGCACGCCGCCATCAGCGCCCAATTGATCGAAGGGATATAGATCTGTCCGACCTCCGTCGATGAGGTGTGCGTGACGAGCAGGCGCGGCAAGAAGCCGAACTGGACCGCCTGCATGGAGATCGAGAACGCACCGGAGATCACGGCCTGTGAGGCGATCACGGTCGCCGCCGTCGCCAGTGCCACCATGGGGTACAAGGCCCAGCTCGGCGCCAGCAAGTAGAACGGATTGTGCGCGGCCTCGGGGTCGTTGATGAGCAGCGCGCCTTGCCCGAAGTAGTTCAGCAGCAGGGCCGGCATGACGACGGCGAACCAGACCAGTCGAATCGGGCGCTTACCGAAGTGGCCCAGATCCACGTACAGCGACTCACCGCCGGTGATGGCCAACACGACGGTGCCGAGGATGAGATAGCCGGTCCATCCGTTGTTGGTGAAGAACCGGATGGCATGGACGGGATTGATCGACGCGAGCACCGCCGGATGACGCGCGATCTCAACCGCGCCGAGCACGCCGAGCGTCGCGAACCAGACGAACGTCACCGGTCCGAAGATGCGACCGACGCCGCCGGTGCCGTGGCTCTGAATCAGAAATAGGCCGACCAGAATGGCGATCGTGATCGGAACCACGTAGGGCGCGAAGACCGGCGTGGCGGTCTGCAGGCCCTCCACCGCGCTCAGGACTGAGATCGCGGGCGTGATCATCCCGTCGCCGTAGAGGAGCGCCGCGCCAAAGATGCCCAGGAGCACCAGCGGCAGTTTCTCCGCCTTGCTGATGATCTTGATTGGCGTCGCCAGTGCCGTCAGCGCGAGGATGCCACCTTCGCCGTCGTTGTCCGCGCGGAGCACGAACGTCAAGTACTTGCCGGAGATGACGAGGACCAACGCCCAGAAGACGAGGGACAACACGCCCATGACATTGGCCGGCGTCGGGGTGATGGCGTGGGGGCCGTGGAAGCACTCGCGGATCGCGTACAGAGGCGACGTGCCAATGTCGCCGTACACGACGCCCAAGGCCGCGATGGACAAGGTCAAGAGGTAGCGCCCGCGTGGGCTGCGCGGCGCGTGGCCGCTCGCGTCTGCGTGTCGGTCGGTGTCTGCTGATGGGGGTGCGGGCGCGTCAGGACGAGGGAAATGCGCTGATGAAGCCATCCGTTGCTTCTTGGTATACCACGCTTCGGGTCCGCTCTGGCCCGCGATGATACGGGACCGGTTACACTTGCGGAACGTGATGACTCCCGATCTGGCGAGGCTGGCGATCGTTCTCGCGGCATGGGCCGGCCTTGCCAGGCTTGCACAGAACGAACGGATCAGCGGCCTGGTCCACGAGTCCGCGCCGAGTGAGAGCACGGTCGTCGCCAATGCCCGGGTCACTGTGTCCGGAGGGTCCTCGTCGGCGATCGCCACAACTGGCGCTGACGGCCGATTTACACTCGACGTGGCGCCAACAGTCGGTCTGGCCCTGGAGATCGCCTCGTCTGGCTACGAGACCGCGCACGTGACAATCGAGGATGTGTCGCGCGCCCGCCGGCTTGATATTGCCTTGACGCCGATTCCAGGCGACATCCAGCTGACGCGCTCGGGCACCAATGACTGTGCGGACCTCCCCAAGTCGCCAATCGGTGTCCCAGGCCTGCGCGAGTACGCGCGGATCGCGGTGCATCACGACGGCATCCTGACCGTGACCTCGGCACAGCTGCCGTTCTTCAACAATCCGGGTTACGTCTATCGTCAAGCAGGCGATACGTGGGAGCCCAACGAATCCGACTACGTGCTGCTGCGCTCGCCCATCCCGCTGCTCGGCGGGTCCGTGTACGTGATCACGTTCGGCGGCGACAAGGATCTCTGCGGACCATGGAGCATCGACGCCACTCACCCTCGGTGACGCGTCGGTGGGGCGGGTAGGTCAGGAGCGCCCTGCCCACCCTCCGCGCCTAATCAACTGCGAAGCAATAGAAGAGGCCTGCGCCACCGGTGGATTCGAGGTGCGACTGGCTGCAGCCGCGCGTAGCGTGAGCCGAGTTCCACGAGGTTGCCGTTGGGCCTTGTCCTTTTCGATCATGGTGACCGACCTGCGCACGACCCTCAGCGCTCGAGGTCCAGTTGCCGCAGGTGAGATCGTCTGGACCATCGAACGCCGTGCCGTCCGGTTTTGAGCCAGTCAGTATGTCGTGACGGTTCGGCGTGTCGCCCACGCCATTGATCGGATCGAGCCGTTCCGTCACGCCGTTGTCCTTGTCGATGCCATTGGTCGCGCCATGAAGTTCATCGACGTCGCGCGCGATGCGGAAGCCGTCGGCGTTGTACCACGGTCCCGTACCGATCCGATCGCGTGCGTGCACCGCCGGGGCAGTGGGCGTCGCGTGCGTGCTGAGATACGCGCGCCAGGTGTGATCGGCAGAACCCTCCGCCTTCGCCAAGGCCTGGCAGTGCGCGTCCGCACCGGCTAAGCCGCCGAGGTCACCGCCGCGCCCAGTGCCTCGGCTCGTCACGAAGAACGTCGTCACCGACTTCTCACCGCCCATGGATCGGAACTGCGGCGGATCGTTGGCCGGTGCCCCACGCGTCGACGCGCCCTCACCGGACGCGGCGTTCGTGACAGGTCCCGAAGCGGCATCGGTGCCCTCGCCGCCGACCGCCACGCCTATACCGCTCGAATCTGATCCGCACGACGTCAACGTCGCGACGACAACGATCGCCCAGGCTAGCCGAGCCGTCGCCATCACCGTCCACCCCGGCCTTTCTCGGTGCGCGTTCGATGCCATCCTCAAGCCCATCCTTCCTCCCCAGCCCGGCGAAGGATGCCACACCGCGCTTCGCGGTGGAAGCGACCAGCTGACAACCGGAAGCTGCGGCAACCAGTCCGGAAAGGTGTATGAGGGAGATTCGGCCTAGGGCGCCCGACTGATCGGGCGCCGCGGGGGACCCGTTCTGTTGGGGCGTACTGGATTCCGATCCGGAGGAGACTTCCAACTCCGAGCCCGTCAGCTAACCCCGTCGGCGATATTGGAGGCATGACGTGTCGACCTCGGCAGTCGGTTCCGGCCCGCCTGCGCGTTCCCTTCTTCCCGTTACGCTCACCGCCATCGGCGTCGTGTACGGCGACATCGGTACGAGTCCGCTGTACGCGATGAAAGAGTGCTTCTTCGGATCGCACTCCGTCCCAGCCACACACGAGAACGCACTCGGCGTGCTGTCGCTCATCGTGTACTCGCTCGTCTTGGTCATCTCGATCAAGTACATCGCGATTGTGATGCGCGCCGACAATCAGGGCGAGGGCGGGATTCTCTCCCTTTCGGCGCTCCTCCCGCAGCGTCACCGCAACCCCGATTCGTGGTCGCCACTGCTCCTGATGGGCCTCTTCGGTGCCGCGTTGCTCTATGGCGACGGCATGATCACCCCCGCGATCACCGTCCTTGGTGCGGTCGAGGGTCTCACCGTCGCCACGCCGCTCCTCGGAGCCTATGTCGTGCCCACCACCGTGGTCATTCTCGTGGCGGTGTTCGGCATCCAACGCTATGGCACGGACCGTGTCGGCCGATTGTTCGGGCCGATTATGGTCCTGTGGTTCCTCACCATCGCCGGCCTCGGCATCGTCTCGCTGCGTCATCAACCGGAGGTGCTCACCGCCGTTGACCCACGGCATGTGGTCACATTCTTTCGCGAGCACGGCTGGCACGGGTTCGCCGTGCTGGGCGCCGTGTTCCTCGTCGTCACCGGCGGCGAAGCGCTCTACGCGGACATGGGACACTTCGGCAAGCGTCCGATTCGCGTCGCCTGGTTTGCGTTGGTGCTTCCGGCGCTGCTGCTGAACTACTTCGGACAGGGTGCGCTGCTGCTGGCCGACCCCGACGCGGCGCGGCAACCATTCTTTCGCCTTGCTCCGACGTGGGCGCTGTTCCCCTTGGTCGGCCTGGCGACCGCGGCGGCCATTATTGCGTCACAGGCGCTCATCTCCGGTGCGTTCTCGTTGACGAGACAAGCCATCCAACTCGGCTACTCGCCACGTCTCAACGTCCAGCACACATCTCCTCAGGAGATGGGCCAGATCTACGTGCCCCAAGTGAACTCGGTCCTCATGCTCAGCACGATTCTCATCGTCGTGGGCTTCGGTTCGTCGACGGCGTTGGCCGCCGCCTACGGCATCGCAGTGACGATGACGATGGTGATCACGGCCGTGCTGCTGCACGTCGTGGCGACGGAGCGGTGGGGATGGTCACCGGCCGCGGTCGCCGCGGTCACGGGAGTCTTCCTCACGATCGATGTCGCCTTCCTCGGCGCCAACGCGCTCAAGATCACCCACGGCGGATGGCTTCCGCTGGTCATCGGCGGCGTGCTCTTCACGCTGATGACCACGTGGAAGACCGGACGGCAGATCGTGGCAGCGCGTCTGACCGCGCGGGCGTTGCCGCTCGACGATTTCCTCGCTCGTGTGACAGAAGTACGCCCGGTACGCGTACCTGGCACCGCCGTGTTCATGACGGCCCAGCCGAAAGGCGCGCCACCCGCCCTGGTGCACAACCTCCAATTCAACAAGGTGCTCCACGAATACGTCGTACGCCTGATGGTGACCACAAGACCCGTGCCGATCGTCCCGCCAGCGGATCGCATCCTGATCAGGGCATTCGATCACGGCATCTCGGACGTCGTTGTTCAGTACGGCTTCATAGAGGAGCCCGATGTGCCGAACGCGCTGAGGCAGGCGCAAGAGCAAGGGCTCCGGATCGATGACCGCGACGTGATCTACTTTCTGGGCCGCGAAACTCTGATCGTCACGAAGGGATCGGGCATGTGGACCTGGAGGGATCGGCTATTCGTCCTGATGACCCGCAACGCGGTGCGCGCGACCACGTACTTTCACGTGCCGCCGGATCGGGTCGTCGAATTGGGCGTCCAGGTGGAGCTGTAGGTCTGACCAGTCACCGGGCGGCTGGCTGAACGGCCGTTTCGGACTCAAGGGCGCCGAGGCGCAGGTCCAACAATCTGCTCCGGAACGGATTTCAAGGAGACATTCGACCCTCGCGACAACAGACGACAATCTTTGACGAACACACGGGTCTAGAATCCCGCGACGACGACGTTTACGTGATCTTGCGCTCGGCGCCGGCGATCTTCGACGCTCATGGAGGAGGGTCAGATGGCATTCTCGAGATTTGCGCGGCTCGTGTTCGTCACTGCGTTGGCGGGAATGACGGCTCCGGCCGCCACCTTCGCACAGAGCGCCATCGCCGGCGCTGTCTCCGACACGACGGGCGGCCTGTTACCTGGAGTCACGGTCGAAGCCGCGAGTCCGGCGTTGATCGGGCAGTCGCGCGTGGCGGTCACCGATGGGAACGGGCGTTATCGTCTCGAGGATCTCCGACCCGGCGTCTACAAAATCACCTTCACCTTGCCCGGCTTCGCGACGTTCGTGCGCGACGAGCTCGCGCTCGAGGCCGCGTTCACGGCCACGGTCAACGCGCAACTCCGAGTCGGCGGTCTCGAGGAGACGGTCACCGTCTCGGGCATCCCGCCGGTCGTCGACGTTCAGAGCACGCAGGTCCGAACCGTCCTCACCAAGGACCAAGTGGACGCGCTTCCGACGGGCCGGAGCTATCAGTCGATCGCGGCGACGATTCCCGCGCTCGGGAGCGCGCTCGCCGGCCGGTTCGACGTAGGCGGGTCGACGCAAATGTGGCAGGGCACGCTCGTCGCGTACGGCGCGCGGTCGGGCGACTTCGCCGTCGAGGTCGACGGCATGAACACGGCGGTCCTCCTTCGGACGGGCGACATCTCCGGCATGTACCACAACCAAAGCGCGTTCGAGGACATGGTGTACCAGGTGGTCGGCGGTTCCGCCGAGTCGCAAACTGGTGGTGTCAAAGTCAACATGATCTCGAAGGAGGGTTCCAACCACTTCACAGGCGAAGCCTTGCTTACGTACTCCAATGAGAATTTCCGGAGCACGAACATTGACGACGACTTGCGGTCCCGGGGTTTGACCGCGGCGCCGAATCTCAAGAGCATCAGGGATCTCAACCTCTCGATAGGTGGTCCGCTCAAACGCGACCGGATCTGGTTCTTCTTCTCGCCGCGCGCGTGGGGCACGCGCCAGTACATCCTCAATCAGTTCCTGCCTGATGGGACACCGGCCGCCGACCGCTCGAAGATAGAGACCTACACAACCCGAGTCACCGCTCAGATTGGGCAGAAGCACAAAGTGACGGGACTAGTGCAGCCGGAAATCAAGTACCGACAGCACATGTTCAGCGAAACAGGGAATTACACACTCGAAGGCGCACCGGTGCAGGACCTCGATAGCTACATTGCGCAGGGGAAGTGGACGTCAACGCTTTCGAGCCGGCTCCTCCTGGAGGCGGGCTTCTCGCGAACCTACCTGCACCAGCGGTATAAGGATCAACCCACTCTGGGGGGCCCGACCGCGACCAATCCTTACGGACCCATCTCGAAGGCCGACGTGGGCCTCGGTGGGACCTTCAACGTGTTCGGGTCATTTTTTGCAACAGGGCCGCTCATCCCCGACGCGAGAAACATCGTGGCGTCACTGTCCTACGTGACCGGCTCGCACCGCATCAAGTTCGGCATGCAGGACCGCTTCGGCACGAAGTACGATAGCTACCACACGAACGGCCATCTTCGGCAGCTCTACAACCGAGGCGTGCCCTTCTCGGTCCGACTGTACAACTACCCCGTTGAGTCCAGGAGCAACCTCAATATGGATCTGGGCCTCTACGTCCAGGACTCGTGGAGCCTGGGCCGGTTGACCTTCAACCCTGGGCTGCGGTACGAGCGCTTCAACGGAGAGGTGCCGGCGCAGGCGGCAGCGGCAGGGCGATTCGTCGCCGCGCGGAGCTTCGACCAGATCAGCGACCTACCGAACTTCAGTAACTGGCTGGTCCGCATGGGCGGCGCATACGACGTATTCGGCGACGGCAGGACCGCTGTCAAGGCGAGCATCGGCCGGTACATGCAGCAGAGCGCCGTCGACTTTCAGGATCTGTACAACCCGATGATCTCGTCCACGGCCGATGTCGCCTGGACCGATCTCAACGGGAACGACCTTGCCGACGGCACGCTCGGGTGTGTGTACTTGACACCTGGGTGCGAGATCAACTTCGCGCAGATGCCAAAGACGTTCGGCGTGCGTCGCAACCGGAACCCGGATCCCGCTCTCCAGCGTCCGTACCAGATGGTGTACAACGCGAGTCTTACCCGTGAGCTGAAACCTGGCTTGGGCCTCTCGCTGAATTACTACCACCGCAAGTACTACGACATCTTGTACACGAGAGACCTCGTCAAGCCACTCAGCGCATACACGCCGCATCAGATCCCCGATCCGCGTGGTAACGGGCAGTCGCTCACCGTCTACAACATCGACCCGACGGCCCTGTTGTCGCTGAACGAAGTGGACTCGACGTCGCCGAATAACACCTCGTCGTTCCACAGCGTCGACGTCATCATCAACGCGCGACTGGGCAACGGCGCCTTCCTGCAGGGCGGAACCTCGAGCGGGCTCACGCGCGCGAGAAACTGCGACGTCACGGATCCGAACGGCAATGCCACCTTCACGAACAGCCTGCGCTTCTGCGACGAATACCAGTTCGACATTCCGTGGCGGACGAACTTCAAGCTGTCCGGTGCGTATCCACTGCCGTACGGGGTCCGGCTGAGCGCCGTGTTCCAAAGTTCGGCCGGTGACCAGGTGATTCAGAACTATGTCGTCACCGCCGCCGCGTTCAATGCCATGACCGGCGTCACGCTCAACCAAGCGTCGGTGAACGTTCGTCCGCTCAACGAGCCTGGCAGCATCTACTATCCGCACATCAACCAGCTCGATTTCACGCTCGCCAAGCAGTTCAACGTGCGCGGGTGGCGTATCACGCCCGACGTCTCCTTCTTCAACTTGCTGAACGCCAATACGGTGTACAGCCAGACGTTGGCCTGGCCGTTGGTCGGCAATCCGACGCGGATTCTGGACGGCCGCCTCATCCGGTTCGGTTTCCAGGCACGATTCTGACGCGCTTGACGGTGGGCACGGGCAGCGTTGACACAGAGAAGGGCGAGCTCACGCAGAGGCGGCCCTGAGCGATGCGCGGCGCGCTGCGTGCTGCGGCGATCATGCTCGTGGCCGGCGCCGTGCCGGCACCCGCCAGCGCGGTGACGTTCGCGCGTGACGTCGCGCCACTGCTGTTCCGTCACTGTGTGTCATGCCACAGACCCGGTGGCGCGTCGCGCGTCAGTCTTCTCGCGTACGAATCCGCTCGCGCCCGCGCACGGCAGATCGTCGAGATGACGGCCACTCGCGCGATGCCGCCCTGGCAGCCCGAGCCCGGCTGGGGTGACTTCACAGGGGTGCGACGCCTCAGTGACGCCGAGATCGCCGTGTTTCGGCGCTGGTTGGACGAGGGCCTCCAGGCGGGTGCGGCCGGGGACATGCCGGCGCCACCCGCGTTCTCATCCGACTGGGAGCTGGGGCCGCCCGATCTCGTCCTGACCATGCCCATGTTCGCGCTGCGGCCGGATGGGCCCGACCTCTTTCGGACGTTCGTGCTGTCGATCCCGAACGGCTCGGCACCGAAGGTGCGATTCGTCCGCGCGTGGGAGTTCCGGCCGGGTAATGCCGCGGTCGTGCACCACGCGACGATACAAGTGGACGCGACCGAAGGGTCTCGCCAATTCGACGAGAGGGACGCGGAGCCAGGGTACGAGGGGCTCATCGCTCCGTCCGCGCGGGCGCCCGACGGGTTCTTCCTCGACTGGGCGCCGGGCCACGGCGCACAAACGGCGGCGCCTGACACGGCCTGGCCGCTTCCCGCTGGCGGAGACTTCGTGATGATGGTTCACCTGCGACCTAGCGGGCGCGCCGAATCCGTCCAAGCGAGCATCGGCCTGTATTTGACGGACCAGCCTCCTGCACACGTGCCGGTCATGCTGAGGCTCACACGCCAGGACCTCTCGATTCCCGCCGGCGCTTCCACCTACGCCGTGTCGGACCGCTACGTGCTCCCCGTTGATGTCGAGGTGCACACGGTTCAACCGCACGCACACTACCTTGCGCGACAGATGCGCGCCGTTGCCACGCGACCCGACGGCGCACCGGTGCGACTCCTGCGCATCCCGGATTGGGACTTCAATTGGCAGAGTGTATATCAGTACGAACACCCGGTGCGTTTGGCCGCCGGCACAACGCTCGAGATGTCGATCACCTACGACAACACGGAAGCCAACCCACGCAATCCCCATCGTCCTCCGATCGCCACGGGGTACGGTCAGCAAACGTCGGATGAGATGGCCGAGATGTGGTTCCAGGTGATTCCGGTCCGCCGAGAGGATCGAGGAGCGCTCGTCGAGAGCGTGTATCGAAAGGTGCTGCCGGAGGAGGTCCGTGGAAGACGGGCGATGCTCGCGCGAGATCCGGACAACGTCGCACTGCGTGACGACCTAGCGCTAATGCTCATCGAGATTGGAGACGTAGCCGCTGCTGAGCGCGAATTTCGCGCGACGCTCGCGCGACGCCAGGAGTCCGCATCGGCTCGCTTCAACGTTGGATTGGCGGTCCTCGCGCGGGGAGAGCGTGACGAGGCCGAGCGCCTGTTCAGCGCCGCCATCGCCGCCGATCCTTCGCACGGTCCCTCGCATCTCCAGCTCGGCTTGCTCCGGCAGGCGCAGGGGCGACTGCGCGAAGCGTCGACCCATCTTGGCGCGGCCCTCGCCGCTCGACCTGCAGACGCCGAGGCTGTTCTGGCGGCTGGCGTCGTGGACGCGATGCTTGGAGACGATGCGCGGGCGCTGGTGCGTCTGCGTGCGGCGCTCGACATGAGACCCGAGTGGTCGAATGCCGAGGCGGCGCTCGCGTCGGTACTGTCGGCGCGCGTGGACGCGTCGCCGTCCGACCGCGCACTCGCGGTGGCGCTCGCCGAGCGCGCCAACACCCGCACCAACCGCCGCAACAGCGCGTATCTCGACATCTGGGCGACGGCGCTCGCCGCGTCCGGCGATCTGACGCGGGCGCGAGAGATCGCGCGCGAGGCCATTCGCGTTGCCGAGGATGCAGGAGATGCCTCCGCCGCCGCCCGCTTGAGATCGCGACTCGTTGCCTGGTCGTCGGTGAGATAGGCGCAGCAGGTGCACGCCGTGCCAACCGCTGAACGGGTTGCCGGCCCTATCGCAATCCGAGCGTCTTTCCGGCGGCGAGCAGTTCAATGACCTCGCCGATCCGACGTTCCCTGGTCGCTGGTCGCTTGGCCGTGTGGATCCACGCAACAAACTGCCGCCGGTACGTGGGCGCCAGGGACTGGAAGTATCGCCAGGCGCTGATATCGGCCTTGAATGCCTTCGCGACATAGGCCGGTAGTCGGGGGTCGATGGACGTGGCGCGTAGCGATTCGCCGTCGGGGCGGCCGCGAGTCCTGGGGCCGCAAGCAGGCCAGCCGTCTTCAATTCGTTCCAGCGCTTCCGGTCGATATCCGACGACTTGCTCGTCGGCCTGCGCGGCGTCACCTTGATCGCATAGCGATCCTCGTCGAGGTGCTTCACCAGGCTGTCGATCCAGCCGAAGCAGAGCGCCTCGCGCACGACGTCCTCATACGACATCGCTTTCACGCCGCGGTGCTGCTTGTGTCGGACGAGCCAGATGCCCGAACTCGACGCGTGGTTCGTCGCCAACCAGCCGCGCCATCGCCGACGGGTTCGAATATCGAGCGGCGCACGGTCAGCCATTGCGAAAACGAATCAAGGCCCATTCGATCGACGCCCCGCACGTACGCCGAACCCGCGAACCTCGGAACCGACGAGCCCTTGAACCTGGACCCGTCCTATTTGGGCGTGCCGTCGAGCGCGAACACCATCACGGTCGGATTGCCCTGATGCTCTTGCACCCACATGCGCGACGGACGACCCGAGGCCACCGCGACGTACTGCCGGCCACCAACCTCATAGGTGACGATGCCCGCACCCATGGGACCGCCGGTATTGAACCGGTAGCGCACGTCGCCAGTATTCGCGTCAAACGCGACCAGATCGCCGGTCAGCTCGCCCGTGAAAATCACACCTCCGCCCGTCGAAGTCACCGCGGCGACAATCGGTCGTGTCGATCGATACTTCCAGCGCACACTGCCGCTCGCGGCGTCCACGGCGGTGATCCAGCCCTGCGACTGCTTGTCGTTGACAGTGCGGCCACCCAGGAAGATCTGATTGGGCACGAACCGCGGATTGTCGTCCATGTAGAACGTCGCACACCAGTCGACCGCTGGAACGGCGATCACGTTCAATCCGGAGTGGTACGTCGGCCCGTTCCATTCCACGCCCCCAACGAGGCCGGGACACGCACGCGTGCCGGTCGTGGTGACGCGCGCTTCGGCATTTTCGATCGTCGTGACCGGCGTCTCGAACACGCGCGTCTGGGAATCGCGGTCGAGCACTCGAAGAATGCCGTCCTTGCCCACCGTGGACAACATCTTTCGCTCGCGACCGTTGACGGTGGTGCGGTACAGCGGGCTGGCGTGCGTCAGATCCCAGTCGTGGTTGTCGGCCGGCACCAGCTGCTCGTACCACACGAGCTTCCCCGTACGGACGTTCAGCGCGACGACCGAGTTCGTGTAGAGGTTGACGCCGCCGCGAAGCGCCGCCGGGAAGTCGGGGGCGGGATTCCCAGTGGCGACGTAAACAATCTCGCGCTCGGGATCGAGCGTGGGCGTCGTCCACACACCGCCGCCGCCGACCGGGAAACCATCCGGCTGCTTCCACGTCTGGTAGCCTGGCTCGCCTGGCGAAGGCACGATGTTGAAGCGCCAGACCGGCTCACCGTTGTCCAGACGGAACGCCCCCACCCACCCTTTGATGGCGAACTCGCTCACGGCTGGTCCGATGACGATCAGGTTGTCGTAGAGCAGCGGCGCCATCGTGAAGGTCTCGCCCTTGGTCGTATCGCTGGCGCGGCGCGCCCACAGCAGCCGCCCGTCCTGCGCGTCGAGGGCAATCAGATAGCCGTCGGACGTCGCACGCACGACGCGGCCGTCTTTGATTGATACGCCACGGTTGGTGCCAAAGAGCTCCGTCGCACGCGGCGTCCAGACGTACCGCCACTTCGGTCGGCACGTGGCGGCATCAATGGCGATCGTGGCGGACGGCGTCGTCACGTACATCGTGCCGCGATCGACGACGGGGCCCGTCTGAAAGTTGCCGGTCTCGCCGACCTGATACGCGCACACGGCCCGCAGCTGATGGGCGTTGGCGCTGGTGATCTGGGTCAGCGGCGAGTACCGCGTGCCGGAGTAGTCGTGCGTGTGCATCAGCCAGTCACGACTGCTCTCGGCCGCCAGCAGCGCTTCCTGCGTCGGACCGGTCGCACGCGGCGTGGTCCCGTCCGGTCCGGCGATGTATTCCGGTGGAGGCGGTTTCGTCGCATCTGCCGATGCCGAGGGCCGGGCCAAGCGCAGCGTGGCCAGCGCGCTCTGCTCCATCGACAGCGCGCGATCGCCGGCGCGGTAGCCGTTGCGCTCCAGCATGTGAGCCAGAACGGAGACGTACTCCGAGGGCTTCAGCGTGCCGCCCTCGTTCTTCGGCATCGTCGTCTGGATGATGAAGAAGAGGTCGTCCAGCGTCCGCCCAGGTGCGGTCCAGGTGTCGAGGAACTTCTGACCGACGAGCGGCGGCGCGGCGCCATCGTCGAGGCGGGCACCGTGGCACGCGGCGCACTTCTGCGTGTAGACGCGCCCCCCGTCGGTGGCTTGCGCCTGCGTAAAGGGCACGGCCGCGCTTGGCGCCTGCCCGTGAAGGGGCAAGGCATCCCACATGACGATCAGACAGATCGAGCCCACAGTGACGGAGAGCAGCGCGCGGCTGGCCTTCCCCGAGTGCGGTCGCGGCATAGGAGGCTCCTTCAGCGCCCCGATTATCATTCGGGCTGCTGGCGTGTCAACGAGAAACGGTGCTGACTCTTCTGTAGCGCGAACATGCGGTTCCTGGAATGGTTCCCGCGATCGTTCCGGAGCTTGCAGCAGCAACGAGGAAAGGCCGTATCGCGCCGCGGGCACGCGCGCGAGGCGTAACCTACCGAGCGGACGTCTGGAACTCGTGACGAGCGAGGACGTTGCCTTCGGCGTCGCGCGCTTCGACGGCCCACGCGCCAGGCGAGTCGAGACGACGACGGCTCTGCGTCCGCCAGTCGTCGCCGCCGACCGGGAGGCTGGCCGCGCCGATCAGCTCGCCATCTCGAAACCACACGTGATCGATCGTGTCGCCGGCGCGCCCACCGCGGACGTGCGTCCAGAACAGCACTCGACTGCCAGCGGCGAACCGATCCGCCCGCCCCACGAGCTGACGATCGACGATGCTGGTCCCAACGCCGGATGAGGCAAGCGACAAGTGCGACATCGGCCGTGAAGCCGGCACGGCACCGGTCATCGGATCCGTCACGGGTGCGCGGTGGGACGTCGACGTTGACCGCCGGCTCTCGTTGGAGTGGACCGCCGCTTCACCCGCGTCGCGCGTCGGATTCTGCGGCCTCGGCGAGAGCGTCCGCAACCCCGGCCCAGCGCCCGCCGACGGCCCCGCCGCGGGCCCGCCCCCCACCGCCTCCAACGTCGAGGCTGCGCGTCGAAACCCCGACAGGCCAAACCACGCGACGCCGGCGATGACAGCGAGCGTGGCAAGAGACACGGCAGCGAGGCTGAAACGGCGGAATCCTGGCGAATCCTGGGACGCGTCAGAGGGCTGGCCAATCAGGATCGTGCCCCGGCGCTCGATTGCGCGGTTCATCGCCGCCAACTGTTCCTGTTCGCTCTGGGCGTGACGGGCCTCTTCCTCGATGTACTCGTGCAGGAGTGGCTCCGGATCCAGCCCCAGCAGCGTGGCGTACATCTTCAGATAGGCGCGGTTGTACGCCCCGCCTGGCAGCTGCGCGATGGCTTCGTTTTCGAGCGCCACGAGGTAGCGTTTGGAGAGGCGCGTCTCCCGCGCGATGTCCTCCAGAGACACGCCTCGTTGCTCACGCATCCGTCTGAGCTGCTCACCGAACGTCGCCATGATCGCGTCGCCAGTATAACGATGCGCTAAGGGGAGTACCAGTGGCTCTCAGCTGTCAGATCAGGGCTTCTTGACGGTGGCCTGCACGCTCAGCTTCACGCCGAGCTCGGTGACGACAGTGACATTGACCTTGTCGCCTTCCGCGAGCGGCTTCTTGAGATCCTTGAGCACCAGGTAGTAGCCCTTGGGATCCATGTCGAGCGTCCCGTACGCGGGCACGGTGACTTCCTCGAGCGGCGCGTCCTTGCCGGCTTGTCGCAGCTCCACGGTCCCCGCGACATCCGACGTAGCCGACAGCAGGTAAAAGGCGTACATCGTCGGGTTCTCGACCGTGGCGTACGCCTCGGTGGACGTGGCGCCGGCGGTCGGCGCCTTCACCCACCCACTGGAGACCGCTGGTGGCTTCTCTTGCGCCGCCACGCGCGGTCCCTCGGCGCCGACCAGCAGGAACGCCGCCACACCGCTGGCCACAGCGCTCGCCAGCACCGCTCGCCCTCGTCCCAATCGCATCGTTCGAACCTCCAGGGGCCTCATTGTGTTCCAGCCTGACACCGGCGTAAAGCGGACTTCAGCGGCCGAAGATGATCGTTTCGCGGCGCAGCAAACGAGCCGTCACGATGACGAGCGCGACGGCACACATGAGGACGGAAACACCCGCCACGATGTAGAACATCGGGCGCGGAGGCGTTCCTCCGAGCACGTCGGCCGCGAGGGCGTACTGACCGACGATCGGCACCGGCGCCAGCCACGGCCGATTCGAGAGCGGATAGGCAGCCGAGACCAAGCCCGGCAGCATCGGCACCAGTATCAGCATGCCCATGTAGGTCTGCGCCTCCTTGAACGAACGCGCGAACGTCGACGCGAACAGCACGACTGCGCCCAGGAACAGCGCCGCAGGAAGGATCAGCGCCAGCAGGCTCGCCAGCCCCGCGTCCGTCACGGTGAAGCGGATGCCCAGGTCGTGCCAGGGAACACGCCGCAGGACGGTAATCGTGAGGACCAACGAGAAGATGACCGCGCCACAACCGAAGAGCGACGCCGCCACCCATTTGCCCGCCGCGAACGCGCCTCGCGGGACGGGGTTCAAGAGCAACGGCTCGAGCGATCCGCGCTCGCGCTCGCCGGCAGTGGAATCGATCGCGATCTGCATTCCTCCGGCCAGCGCGGCGATCACGAGAAACAACGGCAACATCCCCAACTGCGCCGCGAGACGCTGTTGAGAGCTCGACACCTCCACCTCCTCGACACGAAGCGCCGTCGCCACCGACGGAGCGACGCCACGCGAGATGAGACGAAGGCTACCCATCAGCTGTGAGTACGTGAACACCAGTGCACGGACGCGGTTGACCTTCGGGAGCGTGGCGAAGCGGGTCACATCGGCCACCAGCTTCACCGGCGCGGGCACGGCTCTCGCGAGGTTGTTCTGGAAATCCTCCTCGATGATCAGCACGACGTCTTCGTCGCGATTGCGCACCGACGCTTCGGGATCGCTGGGCGCCGGAACCACGGTCACCCCGGTCTGCTGGGTCAGCCAGTCGACGAAGGCAGGTGCGTACTGGGCCCCGGCCACCGGAAGGGCGATCTCGTCTGCGCTCTTTCGCCGCTCGGCGACAAGCGTGAACACGATCCCAAACAGCAGCGGCGTCATGGCGGATGCGACCGCCAGCGACGCAATCGAGCGACGGTCGCGCAGGCCATCGATGAGCTCCTTGCGCAAGACCACGACGAACGCTCGAAACCAGCCGCCCCCGCGTGGGTCGCTTATGGGAGTGCCCCCGCGTCAGGCTCCAGGCCGGCGAGAACGACGAACGCCTCTTCCAGATCGTCGCGGTTGGCCTGCCGGCGCAGCGCGTCCGGTGTGCCATCGGCGACGACGGTCCCCTGCGCGATCACCACGATGCGATCGCAGAGGGCGGAGACCTCTTGCATGATGTGGCTCGAGAACAGGACGCAGCGCCCCACGCGTTTGAGATCGCGCACCAGCTCGCGCACCGCGCGCGTGCTCATGATGTCCAGGCCGTTGGTCGGCTCGTCCAGGATCACGTTGTGCGGCTCGTGGACCAGCGCCCGCGCCAGCGCCACTTTCGTTCGCTCGCCCTGAGAGAACCCTGCCACGGGGCGATCGGCCAGCGGCCCGAGTCCGAGCTGCTCGAGCAGCCGACGGGTCCGCTCGGCGAGCTCAGCTCTGCGCAGTCCGCGCAGCTCGCCAAAGTACCGAATGTGCTCGCGCGCCGTCAGGCGTGGGTACAGGCCACGCGAATCCGGCAGCAGCCCCATCGCGCGCTGCGCCGGGATGGGATCGGCGATGACGTCGTGCCCGTCGACCTCGATCGTGCCACGGTCGGGTCGCATGAGGCCCGACAACAGGCGGAGCGTTGTGGTCTTCCCCGCGCCATTCGGGCCAAGCAGTCCGGTCACCGACCCGTCGTCTGCCGTGAACGAGACGTGCCGAACGGCTTCGACGTGCCCGAACCGCTTGTGAACGCCGCCGAGCGTAATCACGGACGTTCGGGTCCTGTATACGTCGTGAAGAACGGCGGCCGCCGCAAGGTCTCCACGCATCGTGGGTCGACCTGCGGGATATCGGCGGTGGCCAGGAAGGCGGAAACCAATTCGGGCACACATCCTCGCATCAGCGTGATGTGCGCCGCCCCTGGCACGACGACGTGCCGAGCGTTGGTCAGGTGTTTCGCGACGCTCTCGCCCCATGACGGGGGGGGGTCACCGGATCGTTCTCTCCGGAGAAGATCAACACCGGCCGCGCAGACTTCACGGGCGTGTAGAACGCGTCGTCAACGGATCCACGTGGCCAGTACTCGCACGGTTTCATTTGCGTCTCGAACATCGTCGCGCCCATGAACCGGCCTTGGCTCTCGCGGGCGATGTCTTCAGTTGAGATCCGCGGCCGATCCTCAGCGCACACCACGGACAAGAACAGGCCGTCGCTCATCGCGCCCTTTTGCGCGTCGCCCGTGTAAGCCAGCGCCAACAGGCCTTGGAATCGACCATCCGAAGCATCGGTCAACAACCGGGGCAACAGCGCCGAGATCTCGGGCGAGTACAGCGACCTGAAGACGACGGCCCCGACCAGGCGAGCGGTCACGGTCACGTCGGTCGGCATACCGGTCCGCGGATGCGTGAACGAGACCCTCGGCTGAGCGGCAATCCGATCCCACAAGACGGCGACCGACTGTCTCAGCGTCGGAAACTCGCGCGCGCACACCGCGTCACGGGCGCAGTCGTCGAGCAACCGATCCAGTGCGCGCTGGCTGTCACGCGGCGCATACAGCGGAAGGCGCATGTCGGGAGGAGCGACGCCGTCGAGGATTACTGCACGGACCGCGGCTTCGTGGCGTCTGAGGTAGACCAGCGCGGCGCGTGTGCCGTAGGACCAGCCGTACACATTGATCCGTTCGTACCCCAAGTACAGACGGACATCCTCGATGTCGTCCATCGCGACGTCGGTGGTGTATTGCCGCGGATCGGCGGCGAGCCGATCGAGACACGCACGGTAGCGGTCAGCGGCGTCGTGCTCGACGAGGTTCAGATCGTCGACGTCGCGTGGCACTTCCGGGGAGCAGTCGAGCGAGTTCGATCCACCGGTCCCTCGCTGGTCCACGAGCACGATGTCGCGATCGCGTTGGAACCGGCGGAACATCGGGACGCGGGAGAACGCCAACGTGGCGGCCCCGCCCCCTGGCCCTCCCTCGAACACGAAGAGCGGATCCGGGTGCCCGTCGCGACGGAGCGCCGGCGCGACCACGATCTTCAGGTCGATGGCGCGACCGCTCCGAGCGTGTCGGTCTTCGGACACACGCAGATGACCACAGTACGTGTCCGGCGGACCATCCGCAAGCCGGCAGGGCGCGAGCTTCTCGAGCGCCGGCGTGGGCGCGCCCTGGCACGCCGCGCTCAGCACCACGGTCAGAAACGCGGCGAGAGTCGAGAGCGGAGGGCGGAACGCTGAGAGCCAACCGCTCACGCTCCTGCCTCCCGGCCTGCGGTGTCGAGCGCGCGCGAGACGATCGAGGCCGTCGCCAATAGCCGGCCGTCGGTCCCGCAGGCGCTCGCGAGCTGCAGGCCGAGCGGCAGTGCGTCGGCTCGCACCGGCATCGGCACCGTGATGGCTGGCGTGCCGAGCGCGGTCCACGGACTGTTCATCCTCGCGTCTCCCGTCGACGAGAATCCTGCCGGAGCCGGACCCGTAGCCGCGGGCGTGAGAATCACCGGCGTCTGGCCGAACTGCTGCGTGAGGGTCTCGCGACACTCCGCGATGTACGCCAGCGCAGCATCGTAGCGCGCGGCCGGAATGCGGAGGCCCTCACGGACCATCTCGGCGACATCGCCCAGTCGATCGACGTGTTCGCGAAATCGCGCCTCGTGCACACGAGCGCCCTCGTAGCACTCCACGATGCGGTTCTCCCGAGGCATCGTCGCCAGCAGCGGTGCGATGGGGGCCGGCTGCACCGCGAAGCCGCGTGCGAGCAGCTTCGCGACCACCTCATCGAAGGCGTCCCTCATCGGCGGGTCGACGTTCAACGGCGGGTCCGGCACGCCGAACACGACTGACGGGGCTCGCTCGACACCATACCCGAGCGCCTCCCACAGCAGCGACATGCCCTCGGGTGTGTGCGTGAAGAAGCCGAGCGTGTCGAGCGTCCGGGCAACCGGCAGTACGCCCTCATTGGAGACGAGGCCATACGTCGGCTTGAAGCCGGTGACCCCGCAGTACGACGCGGGTCGCAACACGGATCCGTGCGTCTGTGTGCCGAGCGCGAAGGGCACCATGCTCGCCGCCACGGCTGCCGCGGATCCGGCGGAGCTCCCGCCGGGCGTGTGCGCGAGGTTTCGCGGGTTGCGTGTCACCGTCGGCGTGCGACACGCGAACGGACACGAGGTGGTCTTGCCGAGGAGCAGCCCGCCCAGGCGGCGCAACCGCGTGACGATGTCGGCGTCGATGGCGCCTTGGCGTCCCTTGTAGAGCGGCGATCCATACTCCGTCGGCAGGCCGGCCGTCTCGATGATGTCTTTGACGCCAAACGGGATGCCGGAGAGAGGACCGTCGGCCTCGGGCCACTGCGGCACCACGCACACCCAGGCCCGGATCGTCGGGTCGACCCGCTCGACCCGCTCCAGCAACGGCACCAGCGCCTGCTGACGTGCCTCACGGTCCGCGTGCCACCAGTCTTCGAATCGCTCAAGCATTTGCTCTTTACCTGCTGACCTGCCGACCCGCCTACCTGTTCAGCCCCCTACCAGCCTTACAATACCGGAGAGCCACACCGAGACTGCATGGAATCGACGTCCAGCCTCACACGATCCGAGATCGAGCACGAGGTGGCTCGACGGCGAACGTTCGCCATCATCTCCCATCCCGACGCCGGCAAGACCACGCTGACCGAGAAACTCCTGCTGTACGCCGGAGCGATCGAGCTGGCCGGGGCGGTTCGCGGTCGAAACCGGCGACATGCGATATCGGACTGGATGAAGCTCGAACAGGAACGTGGCATCTCGATCACCGCCGCAGCCCTCGAGTTCGAGCTCCAGGGACGGCGCATGTCGCTGCTCGACACTCCGGGCCACGAGGACTTCAGCGAGGACACGTATCGTGCCCTCATCGCGGCCGACAGCGCCGTCATGGTGCTCGACGCCGCGGCAGGCGTGGAGTCGCGCACGTTGAAGCTGTTCGAGGTGTGCCGGCGGCATCGCCTCCCGATCCTGACCTTCGTGAACAAGTACGACCGCCCGGCTCGGAATCCACTGGAACTGCTCGATGACATCGAGCGCACGCTGGGCATCGCGGCTGCTCCCGTCAACTGGCCTGTCGGCGACGCTACTGAGTTTCGCGGGGTGTACGACATCGAGCGGAAGCACCTGTTGTTGTACGAGCGAGAGTGGCAGGGCCAGTATCGCGCGCCGGTCGACGTGGCCGACCTCGACGATCCGGAGGCCAAGCGTCTCATCGGCGATACCGTCTACGCGCACTTCCGCGAGTCGCTCGACGTGATCGCCGCGGCCGGGACGCGCTTCGACGCGGAGGCCTATCTCTCCGGCCGCCAAACGCCGGTCTTCTTCGGCAGCGCGCTCACGAACTTCGGACTCGAGCCGTTCCTGCGCGCCCTCGTCGAGCTGGCCCCGTCGCCGCGGGCGCGGATGGCCGACGTCGGGCCCATCGATCCCGCCGACGACCAGTTCACGGGCTTCGTCTTCAAGATGCAGGCGAACATGGACCCGCGCCATCGCGACCGAATCGCGTTCGTGCGTGTCTGTTCGGGCCGCTTCACCAAGGACATGCCGGTCATCAATCGGCGAGCCGGCAAGACCATCCGAGCCACGCGCGCGTATCGCTTCTTCGGACGCGATCGGGAAACCATCACCGAGGCGTACGCGGGTGACATCATCGGTCTCGCCAACCCTGGCCAGTTCGCCATCGGCGATACGCTGTACGCGGGAACACCCGTCCGCTTCCCGGATGTCCCGCGGTTCGCCGCCGAGCACTTCGGACGCGTGAGGCTGCTCGACAACAAGCGTAAGCAGTTCGACGATGGCATCCGCCAGCTCGAAGAGGAAGGACTGATGCAGGTGTTCTATGCGCTGAGCGGCCGACGAGAACCAATCGTTGGCGTGGTCGGGGCGCTGCAGTTCGATGTGATCGCGAGCCGCCTGGCGAACGAGTACAACGTCTCGGCCCAAGTCGAACCGGCGCCGTATGCCGCTGCGCGTTGGGTGTCGGATCCGGATCAGTCCCTCCCCTCGTTGATGGGCGCGAATACGCTGGCCGTCGATCGCCTCGAGCGCCGCGTCATCCTCTTCACGTCCGACTGGGAAGTGCAGTACTTCGAGCGCCAACACCCGACGGTGAAGCTACAGTCGGAGTCGCCGACAGATTAGTCGTTGGGCCTCGGACTCTTGGTCGTCGGTCAACGGCCGGTGGTCAAAGGCCGGCGGTCGCGATCAGATCCAGATACTTGAGCGCGCCGCCGGTGTTGAAGAGCACGACCGCATCCGATCTTCCGATTGTGCCGGCGGACACCAAGCGACGGATCGCGGCCAGCGCAGCACCGCCCTCTGGCGCGGCACTCACACCTTCGGTCGAGCCGATCTCCGCCATCCCGTCAACCATTTCATCGTCGGAAACGGCGACAGCGGTGCCGCCGCTCGCTCGGATCGCGCGGAGCATCAGGAAGTCGCCGATGGCGCGCGGCACGCGCAGGCCGTCGGCGACAGTCGATGTGCCCTCCCACATCGTCGCGTTCTCTGTCCCGTCTTCAAAGGCTCGCACGATGGGCGCACAACCGGCAGCCTGGACCGACACCATGCGTGGACGTCGCTGCGGACGTATCCAGCCGATTTGCTCAAGCTCGTCGAAGGCTTTCCACATTCCCACCAGGCCAGTGCCGCCACCGGTCGGGTACACGATCCAGTCGGGGTAGCGCCAGTCCATCTGCTCCGCCAGCTCGTACCCCATGGTCTTCTTCCCCTCGACGCGATACGGCTCCTTGAGCGTCGAGACGTCGTACCAGCCAAGCGGCCGGCCGCGCTCGGCGGCGACGCGCGCGGCATCCGTGATGAGGCCATCGACCAACGTCACGCCGGCGCCGTACAGCTGACACTCGCGGACAAACGGCGTCTTCACGTCACGGGGCAAGAACACCTCTGCGCGCAGCCCCGCACGAGACGCGTACGCGGCCATCGCGTTTCCGGCGTTGCCCGCCGACGGCACCGACACCGTCGTCGCGCCGAGCCCCTTCGCGCGCGTGATCGCGGCAGATTGGCCCCGCGCCTTGAACGAATTGGTGGGATTGAGAGACTCGTCCTTGATGAAGAGGTGATCGAGTCCGATGCGCGACCCGAGCGTCCTCGCCTGGACGAGGGGCGTGAATCCCTCACCGAGCGTGACGGGCGTTTCCTCGGCGAAGAGCGGCATCAACTCGCGATAGCGCCACATGCTGGGCTCGCGATCGCGCAGCGAGCCCTTCGACCAGCCCCGCGCGGCGGCGAGATCGTAGCGGGCCAGGAGAGGAACACCGCACACGCACAGATGATGTGGAGCCCGTGGGTCGAAGGGTCCGGCGCCGCAAGACGCCGAACATTCGAGGTGCGAGAAGTAGGAGGGGACGCGGCTCACGCCGCCATGTTAACTCGTCAGTCTCAACTCGCCAGTCGCAGGCCGTCAGTCTCGGGGCCGGCGCGCTGAACGCGCGCCCGCGGGAGAACGGGGCGACGCGATGGGCCCCGCGGAGTGACCGAGCCGGTGATGGGGGCGGAGCCCCGATTGGTCAGTTCGGCGGCGAGACCACCTCGTCGAGCGCCGCATGGTCCTGCGGCGGGTCCTGACGCACGACGTCGGTTCGCCATTGGCGGCCGTCGGGCGAGAAGAAATGGAGGAGCCCCCAGAACAGGATGGTCCCGAAGAGCACGACGAAATCCCAGTTCACTGCCGATGTGTCCATCTGACCCTCCTGACCGACGCCTCTGGAGCTGCTGAAAGGTACTTCGGCCGTTCCGACCATCCCTGCAGGACGCGCATGCGGTCGAAGACGCAGGCGTCGTGCCATACCGTGAAGCGCCAGTCGTGCTCGACTCCGATCGAGCGCTTATAGCCGATAATGTGCTGTTTATCAGTCGAATCAAGACGACTCGTGTACAATCGCCCGCGATGCACCCGTGGTGGGCCGTGCTGCTGTCGAGCGTCCTGCTGGTGACCGGTCAGCCCGCACGGGGCGCCTCCCTGGGCATTGCGGCCGCATCGGACCTTCAACACGTGTTGCCCGAGCTGGTGAAGGCGTTCGAGGCAGAGTCCGGCCACACGGTGCGGATCACCTTCGGCTCTTCGGGAACATTTCACGCGCAGATCATGAATGGGGCGCCCTTCGATCTGTTCCTGTCCGCCGACGTCGGCTATCCGCAAAGGCTGGTGCACGACGGCAAAGCGGATGCTGGCTCGCTGCGCACGTACGCCGCGGGCCAACTCGTCCTGTGGAGCCGATCGGACTCCGGCGTGGACCTCCAGCGCGGCCTGGTCGTGCTGGCTGACGCGACCGTCGCGCGAGTGGCCATCGCCAACCCGGCGCACGCGCCGTACGGTCGAGCCGCCATCACCGCCCTCGAAGCGATGGGGCTGAGCGCCGCCGTACGCCCAAAGCTCGTGCTCGGCGAGAACGCGACCCAGACGGCCCAGTTTGTCCAGTCGGGCAATGCCCAAGCCGGGCTGCTGCCGCTGGCGCTCGCCGTGGCGCCCGCGATGATGCGCAGCGGTCGGTACGTGGCCGTTCCCGCTCATCTGCACCCTCCGATCCTTCAAGCCGCGGTCATCGTCAGCGCCTCGAGGAACAAGGCCGCCGCCGAGGAGTTCCTCCGCTTCTTGACCCGCGAATCAACCACGACTCGGCTGGTCGCAGCGGGTTTCCTGCGCCCCTGACCCCGTCATGGACTGGACGACCATCGCCTTGACGGTACGCCTCGCCATCTGGGTCTGCGGGATCTTGGTCGTCCTCGGCACCCCCATCGCCTATTGGATGGCGTTTTCGCGCTGGAGGTTCGCGTTCGTCGTGGAGTCGGTGGTCGCGCTCCCGCTCGTGCTGCCACCAACCGTTCTGGGCTTCTACGTGCTGCTGGCGCTCGGCGCAGAGAGCCCCATCGGACGTGCCTGGAACCAGCTGACGGGTCGCGGGCTTGCCTTTACGTTCGAGGGACTCGTGATCGCCTCGGTGCTCTACAGCCTCCCCTTCATGGTGCAGCCTGCTGCAGCGGCGTTTCGGCGCGTGGATCCCAGCCTCATCGAGGCCAGCGCCACGCTTGGCGCATCGCGAACCCGAACGTTTCGTGCGGTGATCCTGCCTCTGGCCGCGGACGGGCTCCTCACCGGCGTCGTGCTGAGCTTCGCCCACACCGTGGGCGAGTTCGGTGTGGTCTTGATGATTGGCGGCAACGTGCCCGGCGTCACTCGGACGGTGTCGCTGGCCATATACGACCACGTCCAAGCCCTGGAGTACGACGCCGCGCACCGGACGGCACTGCTGCTCCTGGCGTTCTCGTTCGTCGTGGTGGCGCTCACGCAGGCGATTCAGCGCCGCGCGTGGACCACGGTGAACCCGCGATGAGCACACTGTCGGTGACCTGCTGCGTCCGTCGTTCGACGGGCTTCGAGCTCGACGTCACGTTCGAAGCCGAGCCCGGCATCACGATTCTGTTTGGGCCGTCCGGTTCCGGCAAATCGACGCTGCTTCGGTGCGTGTCCGGCCTGACGCGACCCGACTCAGGCGCCATACGCATCGGCGACCGCCTGTTGTTCGACGCAAGCGCCGCCATCGATGTGCCGGTGGCGAAACGCAACATTGGCTACGTGTTCCAGCAGCTCGCGCTGTTCCCGCATCTCTCGGTGGCCGACAATCTGCGCTACGGCGTCCGTCATCTGGGCACGGCCGACACCCTGGAGCGGATCCAGCGGATCGCCACCTCGTTCCGCATCTCGCACCTGCTGGATCGTCAGCCCGACGCGATCTCGGGAGGTGAGCGACAGCGGACTGCGCTGGCGCGATCGCTGGTCACCGACCCCGCGGCCCTGCTGCTCGATGAGCCACTCGCCGCGCTGGATCACCGCACGCAGACGCTCATCATCGACGACCTCAGGCGGTGGAACGACGCGCGGCGCATTCCGATTCTGTATGTCACGCACGCGCATCGTGAGGCGTTCGCGCTCGGGGCGCGCGCGCTCGTCATCGAACGTGGGCGGATCGTCTCGTCCGGAACGCCACATGAAGTGCTCGACGCCCCTTCGACCGAGCTGCTGGCTGCGATTGGCGGATTTGAGAACTTCTTCGACGCGGAAGTGCGCTCGGTCTCGCGGCAGGCCGGCACGATGGCCTGCCGCGTCGCCGGCATGGCCGTCGACCTCGAAGTCCCGCGGCTGACGTCTGCAGAGCCCGGACATCATGTGCGCCTCGCCCTTCGCGGGGGAGACATCCTGGTGGCGACGACAAAGCCGTCCGGCCTGAGCGCCCGCAACATCGTCTCTGGCACGATTCGCGGCGTCCGCCGGTTGGGCATGACCGTCGCCCTGCAGGTGGACGCTGGTCCGATCTTCGACGTTCATGTCACACCACACGCCTGTGAGGCGCTTGGCTTACACGAGGGTGCGACCGTGTGGCTCGTCATCAAGACACATTCCTGTCATCCGGTCGCACTCGACCGGGCGGCTCACGCATGACCATGACACTACTCACCGTTCGCACCGCAGCGGCCCGTCTCGGCGTGGGGTACTCGACGCTCAAGCAATGGATCTACCAGGGTCGTGTCCGAACGACGCAAACGGCCGGGGGCCATCACCGGATCTCCGAGGCCGAGATCGATCGACTCACCACTCCACAGCGGCCCTCGTCCGCCACGAGGCGCGCCTCGGGCTCCGGTCTCATCGTCGCGCTCAGCGGACGAAACCGTCTGCGGGGCTTCGTGGAGGAAGTCCGGACCGATGGTCTGCTTGGACAGGTCCGTTTACGGATTGGCGATCAGCTACTGACAGCCGTCATCACGGCCGACGCCATCCACGAGCTGCGACTCAAACGAGGAGATGCCGCCATCGCGATTGTGAAGTCGACAGAGGTGATGATCGCTCGCGAGCGAGACGCGCGCGACGAGTCACCCACGATCGGCGGCGCTGCACACGCGCGGCGCGCGCGGAGCTAGTGTCCGGTCACTCGTCCCAATAGGACCGCACCCAGAGCACCTCCCCGCCCGCCGAGGCCGGGAGCTCGGCGTCGTGCACGGGTTGGCGCGGGAGGCGCACCCGGAAGGTCGTTCCCAATCCCCGACCTCCGCTCGCGGCACGCACGGTTCCCCCGTGCAGTTCCACGATGTGTCGCACCAGCGCCAAGCCGATGCCGAGGCCGGCGTGCGCGCGCGTCATCCTGGCGTCTCCCTGACGGAACCGCTCGAAGATGTGCGGCAGGGTCTCGGCCGCAATGCCCTCGCCCGTGTCGCTCACCGTGATGGTGAGGTGGTCCGACTCGGCGCCGACCTCGATGGACACCCGGCCGCCAGCGGGCGTGAACTTCACCGCGTTGGAGAGCAGGTTCCAGATCGCTTGCTCGAGCCGCTGCGGGTCCGCCTTCAAGTGCACCGCATCGGCGGACGCGAGGAGTTAGAGCGACAGGCCCTTGGCTTCGGCTGCGGGTCGGACGACGTCGACGGCCAGGCGCGCGAGCGAGACGAGATCGACGTCCTCGAACTCCATCCGGAACTTCCCCGAAGCGATCCGCGAGACGTCCAGCAGGTCCGCGATCATCCGGCTTTGAGCGGCGGCGTTGCGCTCAATCGCCTCGAGCGCCCGCGCGACGCGATCGGGCGAGAGGATGCCGGCGCGCAACATTTGCGTCCACCCGAGCACGGCGTTGATCGGAGTCCGAAGCTCGTGTGAAACGGTGGCGATGAACTCGTCCTTCGCGCGATTGGACGCCTGCGCCTGCGCGAGGAGATCGGCGTGCTCGAGCTCCAGTCGCTTGCGTGCCGTCACGTCCAGCGCGACCCCCCCGCATGCCGACCGAGGCGCCGCGCTCCTGAATCGTCCGGACGTGCGACTCGACCCACACCTCGCGGCCGTCCCGCCCCATCCAACGGAACTCGATGACACCACCGAAGCCGGCCCTGTAGAGTTCGTGCGCCTCGCGCATCGCGCGGTCTCGATCGTCGGGGTGAACGATCGACAGCCAGAAGTTGGGGATCTGCGGCCACTGGTCAGGCTCATAGCCGAGCAGCCGGAACGCATAGCCACTCACGAAGTCGAGCCGCTGCCCGGCCGGCGACGCGGGATCGCCCCACGCTTGCCAGACGACGCCCGGAACGTCCCGAACCAGATCGTCGACGCGCCTGCGCTCGACCAGCAGTTCGTCGCGCGTGGCCGCGAGGCGCTGCGAGGTGGCCTGCTCCGCCTGCGCCTGGGCGTTGGCAAGCGCGGCCAGATCGCGCTGTCGCCGCTCGGCCCGACGAAGCGATTCGGACGACCACGAGATGAGCAGGCCGAAGGCGACGAAGAGTGGAAGCGACACCTGATCGGACCGGCGTGCGACCAGAAAGCTTCCCGCCGGCTCCATGTAGTAGTAGGCGGCGAGCGCCGCCGACAGGAACGTGGCGACGGCCCCTGGGCCGAACCCGCCAAAGCGCGCCGCCAGCATGATCCCTGGGTAGAACAAGAGGTAAGGGAAGTACGAGCCCAGCGACTCCGACGTCCACAACCGCGCGTTGAACCCCAGCCCCACCGCCGCAAGCGCGAGGCCGTATCGCGCGACGTGGTACACCGCCGGATGCTGGGTCACAATCTTGATTCTAGGCCGGGGAGGCCGGATGGGGCGGGAGGAAGGTGGGTCGGGAGGACGGACGGGTCGACCCACCTCCCCCAACCCGCGGCCCACCTGGCCAACCCGGCCACAGGGCCCGAAGGGTGATTCGCTTTACTCCGCTGCGTCACAGTGATTACGATGCGCCGCGACGCCTCCCCCTGACATGGCCTCTGCCACCGAACCGCCACTGGCGAAACCGCGCCGGACAGCCCAGCGAATTGCCCGACGGGTCGTCACGACCATCACCGGCGATTCGGTCGAGTCGACCACGTCCGCAGAGGACGTTCGAGAAGCCGAAATCCGTCGCCACATCAATCCCGCCCGGGGCCGTCACCGTCCCGACGCGGATTCGCTCGTGGGCTTGACACTGTCAGGGGGCGGCATCCGTAGCGCCACGTTCGGACTCGGATTCATCCAGGCCCTGCGGGCGCTCGACGTCTTCAAACACCTCGCTACGAGGTCGCGGTCGTTAACCGCATGAACTTCGACGCGTGGGAGTCGCTCGAGGGCGCGACGTTCACGCGGAACGATCCACAGTACGGCGAGTGGGCGAAGAAGCGCGACGGCGTGTACAAGACCAACGGCGCGATGCTGTCGGTGATTGCGCGATCGAGCCCGGCCGCCATGTCCCCGGACCTGTTTCTCTACGCCGTCATCGGCCGATTCGAGGGCTACTTCCCGGGCTATTCATCGCTCATCGCGAAGCACCGGAACTGCCTCACATGGATCGTGCTCAAGGCGCACACCAACAACACAGCGGGTCGCGTGACGCTCCGCTCGGCGAATCCGCTCGAGCGGCCCGAGATTCGATTCCGCTACTTCGAGGAAGGCACCGATCCGGACGAAGAAGACCTCCAGGCCGTTGCCGTTGGAATGAGGCTGGCGAGGACGTTGGCTCAGGGCCTCAAGAAGGAGCAGCTGCTCGCCCGCGAAGAGGTGCCGGGTGAGCAGGTCCCGAACGAGGAGCTCGCCGAGTTCGCGCGGCGCAACGCCTGGGGCCACCACGCGTCATGCACGTGCGCAATCGGACGTCGGGAAGACGGCGGCGTGCTCACGAGTGACTTCAAGGTGCACGGCGTCGCCGGTCTCCGTGTCGTTGACGCCTCGGTGTTCCCACGCCTTCCAGGCTTCTTTCCCGTCAGCGCCGTGTACATGATCGGCGAGAAAACGGCCGACGTCATGGCGGCAGACGCCAGAACATCCGCACCGCTCGGCACCGTGCGGGCCTTCTCAAGATCTCGCTATTGAGAGGATGATTGATCTGCGCACCCTCCTCAGAGACGCCCTTGCGTCGGCTGCGCTGTTCGCCGATGGAGCGCTCCTGAGCTTCGGGGTCTCGTCCCCGGCCGCAGGACTCATCGCGTTCTGGCTGCCGAGCGGAATCTCCCTGGCCCTTCTCGCCCGCTCAGACACCGATCGCTGGGGCGGCATCGTCGCCGGAGCGCTGACGGCGAGTGTCGGAGTCGACCTGCTGGCGGCCCAGCGTGGGCTGCTGCCAGCGCTGGGCTTCGCAGCGGCAAGCACGTGTGAAGCCCTCGCGGGAGCATTCCTGCTTCGCATATCCGGGGGCCTCCCCAGTCCGCACCGCGTCATCGACATGCTCCGACTCGTAGCGGTCGGCGCCCTTGTCTCGGCCATCCCCGGCGCACTGATCGGAACACTCGGCATGACGACGCAGCACGGCGATCTGACGACGTCATGGGTACGGTGGTTGGTGGCCGACATGACGGGCATCATCGTCGTCGCGCCTCTCCTGCTCGTCTCGCGAGACGAGTGGCGCAGAAGCGCGACACGCCTTCGCGGTTGGCTCGGAATCGAGCTGCTGCTAGCCTTCGGGACGCTCGTTGCGTTGTCGCTCGCCGTCTTCTGGCTTCCACCGCACCCGATCCGCAAGATGTTTCTCGTACTGCCGTGGATCCTGTGGGTCATGTTTCGATTCGGCGCGACGGAGCTGCTCGTAGCGATCTTCGCAATCGTGGCGCTTGGCGTGCGGGGAACAATGGTCGGGCTGGGACCGTTCGGGGGGCTGCCCACCGCGGACGCCAGCTTCTTCATGTAGCTCGTCGCCTGTGTCGGCGTCACGTGCTTTGTGGTCTTCTCTGCAGCGCTCCGCGAACGCGAGACCTCGCTCCTGCGGCTGAGCGACGTCGAACAGGACGCGCTGATCAGGCACTTCGCGGATACGGCTCCCGCGATTCTGTGGGCCGCCGACACGGAAGGTCGACGGACATTCCTCAGCCGAGGGTGGCAAGAGCTGTCCGGTCAGCCCGCGGTCTTGGGGCTCGGGAGCGGTTGGCTCCAGACCTTGCATCCCGACGATCGAGAAGCGGCGGCCGCATAGGCCGGTGCCGCCATGCGCGCGCGTCCCCTACCAGATCCGCTACCGCATCCGGAGCGCGGAGGGCAGCTATCGGTGGGTGATCAGCGCAGGCCGGCCCCGATACGACGAAGCTGGTCGATTCGTCGGGTACGTCGGCTCGCTCATCGACGTGCACGATCACACAGTGGCGACGGCCGAACTGGCACGGGCGAATGCGTTGCTGGACGCCGTCTTCCAGAGCGCGCCAGTCGGGCTCGCCTTTCTCGACCGCGAAACGCGATTCCGGCAGCTGAACGATCGGCTGGCGGAGTTCAATGGTCTGTCCATCGCCGATCACATTGGCCGCACGCCGCAGGAGCTCTTTCCCGAATTCGCCGACCTCTCCAGCATCGTGAGCAGCATCCGCGATGTGGGCACATCAGGGCGAGCGCGCCTGGAGATGGAGGTGTCGGGCACAACGCTGGACGCCCCCGGCACCCCCCGCCACTCGAATGTGAGTTTCTTCCCGGTCACCGTGGCTGGCGAGCGCGTGGGTGTGGGGATCGTCGCCGCGGAAATCACCGAGCAGAAGCGTGCCGAGCGGGAGTTGCGCGACAGCGCGCGCCGCAAGGACGAGTTCCTCGCGATGCTGGCGCACGAGCTCCGCAACCCGCTCGCTCCGATTCAGAACGCGGTCCGCCTTATGGGAGTGACCGAGCCCGGATCGGCGGCACACGCGACCGCTCGCGCGATTATCGATCGTCAGCTGTCGCATATCGTGCGACTGGTCGACGACCTGCTCGATGTCTCGCGGCTGTCGCGCGGGAAGCTGTCGATTCGCCGAGAGCCGACGGAGCTCACGGCGGTTGTCCGCGAAACAGCCGCGGACTTGCAGCAGTCATTCGATGACCGCGCCATTCGCCTCGAGGTGGTGCTGCCCGATCGGTCCGTGTGGACCGACGGCGATCGCACCAGGCTCGCGCAGCTCATTGGCAATCTACTTCACAACGCGCTGAAGTTCACGCCCGCGGGGGGAACGGTGCGTGTGCGCCTGACCACCGACGCCGACGGCGAGACCGCCACCATCCACGTCAAGGACACGGGGATTGGCATGACCCCGGAGTTAGTGGCACGCGCGTTCGACGAATTCAGCCAGGGCAATCAATCGCTGGATCGCACGCCAGGCGGACTCGGACTGGGACTGGCGCTCGTCAAGCGCTTCGCCGAGCTCCACGGCGGACGCGTCGAAGCGTTCAGCGAAGGTCTCGGCCGCGGATCGTCGTTCGTCGTCCATCTGCCGGCTCGCTTCTCCGCGCAACCGGTGGCACCAGTCGATGCGACTGTGAGCTAGTCTGCGGTCACCGCGGCCTGGTCGAGCCATTGAGCGGGCGCGCGCTCAAGGCGACGAACACCGTCCCAGCGACTTCCGCATGACGATGAAGTGGACCGGCTGAGTGGCCCGATGCGCGTCGCTGTACGGCGCGGTGCCCTGCTCGATGTAGCCGAGGCTGGCATAGAACCGCGCGAGCTCCGTGCGGAGGTTGACGACGGTGATGAGCACCTCGGTGCACTGCGCCTGAGAGCAGAGCTGCTCGGCGACGCGCATGAGTTGCCGGCCAACCCCCGCTCGCTGATGGGTCGGATCCACGGCCAGCATGCTGATGTAGCCGCGGCCATTCTCGCGATGCTCCGCGTGCACACATCCGACGAGCCGATCGCGGATCTCCGCCAGGAAGAACACGCCGACGTCGAGCTTGGCGCGGATCTGCGCTTCGCTCGTCCGATCGCCCACCGCGAAGAACGCTTCGACCTCGAACGCGCGGTTGACCAACTGTGTCACGCCCGCCACGTCCTGCGCATCGGCTCGGCGAATCGTGGGAAGAGACACGAGGTCAATGATAGTCAACTATCGTCAGCCGCCCGTCAGCGCCGAGCCACGCGGGACCGCAGGCGAACCTCGACATCGCCTGGTAGCGGGCTGAGGGGAACGTGTGCTGCAGAACTCCTCGCTTCGGCCCCTCCGAGGGTCTCTGGCGAAATCGCGTCGCGCCGCAGAAGAGGAGTCAGGCCGCTCCGAGCGCGAGCACACGCGTCAGCTCGGCGGCCGGAATCTCGCGACACGCGCTGGCGTTCTGACCGGCCCAGAGCGGCGAGAAATCGGGACGACCGGCCGCCTCCGCGGCTACGCGCAGCGGAAGCACGGCGGCACTGGCCAACGGGAACGGCGGGGCGATGGGGTTCATCGGCCCCTGCTCTCGCATGATGCGATTGACTGCGCCACGAGCCGGCCGACCGGTGAAGAGATTGGTCAGGGCCGTGTGGGACGTTGCGCCCGGAGCGGCGGCCGCAGCAATTGCCTGGCGGTGGACCGGGCTCGTCGTGGCTTCGGGGCACAGCAAGTACGCCGTCCCCACCTGAACGCCCGCTGCACCGAGCACGATCATCGCCTTGACGCCGGAGGCATCGGCGACACCACCGGCGGCGACGACCGGCACGCGGACCGCCTGAACGATCTGACGCACGAGGGAAACGGTCCCCATTTGGAGGGTGAGGTCGTCGGACAGGAAGTGCCCTCGATGGCCGCCAGCCTCGAGCCCCTGGGCGATCACGACATCCACCCCGTGGGCTTCCAACCACCGTGCCTCGTCGACCGTGGTGGCCGAGGACAACACAACGGCGCCCCATCGGCGCACGCGCCGCAGCAGATCCGAGGACGGCAACCCGAAGTGGAAGCTCACAATCGGCGGCTTGAACTCTTCCATCACCTCGGCACTTTCGAAGCTGAACGGATGTCGCCCTGGACCTGATGGAATGGCGCTGACGTCGATGCCGTACTCGCGGTAGTACGGCGCCAGTGCCTCTCGCCACGCGCGTTCACGCGCATCGTCACCGGTCGGCGGCACGTGGCAGAAGACGTTGACGTTGTACGGCTTCGCGGTGCCGGAGCGGATGGCTGCGAGCTCCCGACGGAGAGCATCGAGATCCAGCAGCGCACACGGGAGCGACCCGACACCTCCCGCGTTCGATACCGCGATCGCGAGTGCGCTCCCCTGGGACCCGGCCATTGGCGCCTGGATGATCGGCAGCTGCACGCCGAGTCGGTCGCAGAGCGCGGTGGTCACACACGCCTCGAGTGAAAGTAATCCGCCAGCCGCTCGTGGCCGTAAGCGGGTGCGACACAGTCGACCACCGACACCGCCGCGGCGAACGCCATCAGCTCGCCGAGACGTGGGTTCAAGAGACCCGCCAACCGTGCGTGGAATCGAGCCACGGGGGCCGGAATCGACACGAACCGCGGACGCAGACCCGTGGCAGCGAGTGCGGCGATACCGCGGCGAGTGAGCACGTCGGGTCCGCCGATCGAGACGTCCAGTGGCCCATCCCTGAGGTGCTCGACGACCGCGCGCGCGACGTCGGCAGCGTGAATCGGATTGGTGCGTGCGGAGCCGTCACCGAGCAGTGGGACGAAGCCACGCCGTGCGAAATCGGCGAGGGGGGCCAGAGCCGTGAAGACGCCGGTCGGCCGAACGACGGTGTAGCCCAGGGACGCGGAGGCCAGGCGCTCAACGACCGCTTCGTGCGACCGAATGTAGGCAGTCTCGTCGTACCCGGGTCCCTTGTGCGCGGCCACGTACACCAGGCGTCGGACGCCCGCGCGGCAGGCTTCGGCGATCAGGTTCTCGTTGGCCACCGTGTTGGTGAAGGCGTATGGGCGTCGCTCGGATGCGGACAGCGACACCGATCCGCCCATGGCGGAGACGACGACCTCGACGCCCTTGCAGAGGCCGCGTAGCGTGTCGGGCTGAAGGGCATCGACGCCTGCTGAGCGCGTCGGACACTGGAGGGTGTGCCCATCTCGCTGAAGCAAGGCCGCAATCTCACGGCCGATCGCGCCCGTCGACCCCGCGAGCAGGATGCGCATCGTGTGCATTCACGCGGACAGGCCCAAGGGCGCCTGGAACTCGCGAACCCCGAGCCTATCTCTTCTCCTTGAGGGCCTCGAAAAGCGCGAGGAGGGCCGAACGCGACCCCGGCTGCCACGCCCCGCCGAGCCGAGAGAACGCCGCGCGCAGGTCGCGCCACTGCAGACCGTCGCTGGCGTCAAGAAACAGTCGCCAGTCCCGACGCAGGGCGTTACGTTCCTCTGTGCTGGCGTCGGTCATGAAGACGCGGAGCGCCTCCGCGGGGGTCTTGTGGTACAGGGTGAAATCCTGGTGAAGATACCCTGCGAGAAAGGCGCTCAGGTGCGGAAATCGCCCTGGCGACGGCACAGTCCCGCCGGCACCCTCAAACGACGCTTTCGCTCTGCGTGCTCGTATCTTCCGCACGATTCCCATCAGCGCGACTCCGGATACGAGGTCAGCACGATCCAGCGGCGCTCCCTCGGCAACCAACGAAGCACCACCAGTGCCGGGCTGGCCGTCGAGCTGACGCGGGCGCTTCGCCGGATCGAGCGTCCGATCGACCGCCCGCCCGGCTCGGAGTAGTTCACCACGAGATTCGGTCGCGATCCGCTGCGACTGCTCCACGCCTGGATGCGCGCGCGCGACTGCGCCACCGCCGCGCCCACCACTCGGCGCGCGGTCCCGAGATCTGTGTAGGTCGATGCGGCGGAGATCTGTGGCTCCCGCTGCAACCGGTTTCGGAGCTCCTCATCGGCCTTGCCCACATGCCGGGCGATGGTGTGTCCGCCCAGTGCCTCGTCGCTTTCGAGATCGTACTCGGCGCTGGCTCGAAGCACGTCGGTGCCGGGGCGCGCCGGCTGCGACGGCGAGGCGAACGCTCCAGGCAACAGCGCGTCGCCGACCAGCTCGGGTGCGCCCGTGCTGAGCATGACGAGCGTGGCCGACAGCACGGACGCGAAGCGAAACATGCGCGACATCAGTTGCTCAGCGTATCATCCGCGGTGTCGTTCCCCTATCGCGTGCGCTGCCGACAAACCGGACAGACGTCTTGGGGGCTGACGCCCCCGGAACCGGCCCCCTGTCGCGGCACCCGCCCCATTCACCCACACGCGGAGTGGCCAGGGACGGGCAGAAGCCCCTCGCGCGCTTCGACATGTGGCGAGCTGCGGTGGCTCGCCACACAATGCCACACGATTGGGCCCCGCACGTCGCGTGATGGCGTAAGTTCGCTGCTAAAATAGCGGGCAGTCGGTGAATGTCTGATGTTCTCCCGCGGGGGTGAGGAGCACATGAAACTCAACATCGCAATCGTGACGCTCTGTGGGGTGACGGCGATCGGTGCGATCGGCCTGAGCGGGACGCCAGCACAGGCCCAGCAGAAGACGCAGTGGGACGGCGTCTATACCGAAGACCAGGCGAAGCGCGGAGATCCGTTGTACGCGGAGAAGTGCTCGAGTTGCCACGGTCCCGACATGAACGGCGGCGAGATGGCACCCGGCCTCACAGGCGGGGAGTTCCAGGCCAACTGGAATGACCTGACGCTCGGTGACCTATTCGAACGGATGCGCATCTCCATGCCGCAGAACAACCCGGGCAGCCTCAGCCGGCAGCAGAACGCCGACATCCTCGCGGCCATCCTCAAGAAGGGGAACTACCCGGCCGGTAAGACCGAGCTTCCCACGCAGACCGAAGTGCTGAACGGATTCAAGTTCGCGGCGGCCAAGCCGTAGCTGGGCGCCGGTGGGATCGAGCGCTGGCCGGGACAGGCCCAAGCCCGTTCCGGTTGGCGCAGCGTGGAACCCACGAACCCTTGGGTCGACTTACTGAGGACCGCCCAACTGCTGCGCCAGTCGGTGCAGGAATAGACCCACATCCGTCACGATGCCAATCGTCTGCGAAGAGCCGCGGTCGGCCAGCTTGGTGACGACCGCCGGGTTGATGTCAACGCAGACCATCCTCACCCACGAAGGCAGCATGTTCCCCACGCCGATCCCGTGCAGCATCGTCGACAGAGCGAGCACGAGGCGGACGCCCTCCAACGCGGCGGCATAGCGATCCTGCGCCTCACGCAGATCCATGATCGTGTCGGGCAGCGGTCCATCGTCCCGAATACTTCCGGCCAAGACGTAGTCGACGTTGTGCGTGATGCACGCATGCATCACGCCGGACGTCAGCACACCTTGAGCGACCGCAGGCTTGAGCCCACCGGCGCGACAGATGGTGTTGATCGCCCGCATGTGGTGGCGATGGCCTCCTTCGATCGACTTGCCGGTCTCCAGGCTCACACCCAGCGAGGTGCCGAAGAGCGCCTGCTCGACGTCATGAACGGCGAGCGCATTTCCCGTCAACAGCACGTCCACGTAGCCGAGGCGGACGAGCTCCTGGAAGTGGACACCCCCTCCAGTGTGCACCACGACAGGACCGGCGACGACGGCCACTTTCCCGCCTGAGGCCTTCGCTTCGCGCATCAACGCCGCGATGCGGCTCACCACGACATCGACCCGCCGCTCCGACGAGATCTCGTTGCTCATGAACGCGAACCCCTGTCGGTCGCGATCTTGAAACTCCGGGATCACGCGAATACCTGCGACACCGCACACAATCGCATCACCCGGCCGCACGTCTCGAAGCTTCCCGCAGGACGCGCGATTCGTCTCGATGACGATGACGGCGTCCATCCGTTGCTTCTCGACCGGCACCCACTGCCCGCGCAGGCGCACGAAGGTGCGATGGTTCGTCGTCGAGTAGAAGTCGTCCGGAACGCACCCGGCTCGGTCAGCCGTGCGACAAGTCACATCTTGCGAGTCCGAGAGCCGGCAGCCCAAGGCGACCAGCTCCTCGAGGACTTCTTCGAGCTCTGGCTTCGACCTCGCGGTGATCCGCATCGAGATGAACGACGGATCCTCGTTGTGTCGGCCAATCGTGAACGTCAACACGTCGAACGACGCGTTCTTCTTCACGACCACGTCGAAGACGGTGTTGAGGATCTGGGAGTCGATGAGGTGGCCCTCGGCTTCGACCACCTCGCTAAACGTCTGTGCTTGAGCCATGAGTGCGGGCGTGCGCGCCCCTCACGCGAAGATCGGCAGCGCCAGCGGCGGCTGCACGTGGTAGTCAGAGCGCGCGACCTCGGCGAGCGCCTTGTCGAGCATCGACTCTGCGCACTCTTCGAGCGTCGTCACGAACGGGAGGCGGTCCTTGCGGAATCGCGGCAATTGCAGGACGCCGTCGATGTTGATCCCGAACTTGGAGTAGGCGGACGTCACCTGTGCCAAGATGCCCGGTTTGTCGTTGACGATGAAGCGGACGTAATGTGGCGCGACGAAATCGCTGCTGACGGGATAGATCTGGCGCGCCATCGGCGTGGCCAGGCCAGGAGCGCCCACCAGTGTGCGTCGAATGGAGAGGACATCTGACACCACCGCCACCGCCGTCGGGCCACCCCCAGCGCCGGACCCGGAGAACGTGGTTTCGCCGCCGTGCACCCCGCGGACCGACACGATGTTCTGACTGCCTTCGATCTGTCCGAACGCCGATGCGAGCTGTACCAGTGCGGGCCTCACCGCAGCGAATACCCGATCGCCGCCATCGTCGATCGACGCGCGCGCGATTTGGCGGATCGTGCAGCCAAGCTCCTTCGCGTACTCGAAGTCCACAGTCTCGATCGGTCGAATCGACCGCGTCGCGATATCACGCACCTTCACCGGCCGCCGCAGACCGACGGCAGAGATGATGGCGAGCTTGGCCGCGGCGTCGGCGCCGTCAACGTCCTCTGTGGGATCCGCTTCGGCATAGCCCGCCTGCTGAGCCTCACGCAGGGCATCGGCAAAGGACGCACCGTGTTTCTGCATGCGGCTGAGGATGTACGCGCAGGTCCCATTGAGAATCCCGCGCACCTCGACCAGGCGATCGCCCGACAGCCCTTCCTGCAGCGCACGCAGCACGGGGATGCCGCCGGCGACCGACGCCTCGAACCGGAGCTCGACACCCTTCGACTGCGCCAACGCCAAGAGATCGCTGCCCTGATGCGCGATGAGCTGCTTGTTCGCCGTCACGACCGACTTACCGGCCTCGAGCGCGCGCCGGACCCACTCCGCCGTCGGATTCACGCCGCCCACCACCTCGATCACGATGTCGGCGTCGCTATTCACGATGTCGTCGATGGACTCGGTCCACTGCACCGTCGACGGCACCCAATCGGCACGTTTGCGCGCCACCTGCCGATTGAAGATGTGGGTCAGCACCACACCAGCGACGTCGCCGATGGCCAGAATGCGGACCACCGACTGGCCGACGGTGCCGAAGCCGAGCAAAGCGAGTGTGATCGTGGGTCGTGGGTCGTTGGTCATGGATTCGGGTCGTTGGTCGAGGTCGATAGTTAGCAGTCGCTGGTCACCCGTCTACACGCCGTAGCCGTACCCGGCCTCTTCGTGGGTCTCTTCATGGCGCTCCTCGTGCCGGTCGCAATCGGAGGTCGCGGTCGTCACGGCGGACGACGAACGCGCCGGGGGCGTCGGTGTCGGCTCACGGTCGGACGACGACGTGGGGGGAGAGGCTGTTGCGGGGTTCGCACACATGACGGACTTCCTTCAAAAAAAAGGGCCACCACCCGGTGTGGGGTGATGGCCCTGGACCTTCTCACTTCGTTGCGTGTCCGACCGGTCACATCACCTCGATAGCATCCCTCGTGAGTAGAGGTAGGCCCGGCAAAAGCAGGCCCAGCGGCAGCCTGATAGCGGTCGGCAGCGGCGATCGGGCGCACGACATAAAGAATGGGCCCATCGGCCAACCGGCGATCGGAGTGAACGTCAGCGCACGCATCGGCGAGCCCTTAGAACAACACAGGGCCGTGCAGAAGTCAACTCGGCCGAGTAAGGTATCCGCCGTGCCTCGCTTCAAACTGACCATCGAGTATGCCGGCACGCGGTACAGCGGCTGGCAGATTCAGCAGAACGCCAAGACCGTCCAAGGCGAGCTCGCGCGCGCCATCCGAACCGCCACCGGGCGCCAGGACTTCGAGCTCTACGGGTCCGGTCGCACGGATGCCGGCGTACACGCGCTGGCGCAGGTCGCTCACCTCGACATCGCAACCGGCCTTCCGCCCGCCTCGTTGCAGCGACACATCAACGACGAGCTGCCCGCCGATATCAATATCCTCACCGTTGCCGTCGTGCCCCATCGCTTTCACGCCCGCCATAGCGCCGTCGCGCGACGCTACGTCTATCAGATCGCTCGGCGGCGGACGGCGTTCGCGAAACCGTTCGTGTGGTGGGTCAAGGACCCGCTGGATCTCAACGGGATGAAGGTGGCGGCGGCGTCATTCGTCGGGATGAAAGACTTCCAATCCTTCGCAGCCGCGGATGACGACGCGGAGGACGCGGGACGCTCCAGGCTGGTGCTCGTGGAGCACCTCGCAATCGAGCCGCGCGAGGGTCTCCTGTTGGTGGTGATTCTCGGATCCCACTTCCTGTGGAAGATGGTTCGTCGCATCGTCGGCGTCCTGGTCGCCGTGGGTAGGCGTGAGCTCACGGCCGACGCCGCGCGCTCACTCCTTGACTCCAGGTCCGACCTGCCGGCGAAGCTGACGGCGCCGGCCTCTGGCCTGTTCCTCGAGCGCGTGTTCTATCAAGGCGATCGCCTCGACGTACCGGTGGTTACGCCGACACCGGTCTCGACTGACCGTACTGCGTCCAACTAGTCGGCCGGGCCGTACCGTCAGGCCGCATGTGCCGCAAAGCGGCGCCGCGAGACGCGAGTCGCTGGGGATCGTGATCCGTTTGTCAGCGCGGTCGCGCGTCACGACGTGGCGACGATTCGCGCTTCGCAGGACGGCCGGCATGAGCCGTTCGTCTCGTCGAAACACGAGACTGGATTGGCGTCCCCGGGCGGACTAGGTCGTGGCGCCTGCGACGGCGTCTATCGCATCGACGCCGAGCGATGTACCCAGCACGAGGCGGACGACCTCGGTGTAGCTACGCGTGCCCTGTTCGACACCATTGGCCTTGAGGTACTGGTCGTAGACACCCCATCCGATCGCTGCCACGAACGGATTCCGATGCCCGCGCACGCGTTGGGCGATGGCGACCAGGTCGCCGCGAGGCACCTCACCCAGCTCACGAGACACGGCTTGACCCGTCGCATCGTCGAGCGCTCCAAGGGCTTCGGTGTAGAGAAACAACCAAGCGCTGTAGCGCGCCGCTTCGTCGGCGCGGAGACAGGCGAGCCAGCCGACGAAGTTCGCTTCCCCCTCGTCTGCGTACCCGGCCAGATGCGCCCACTCGTGCGCGACGACCATCGGGTGCTCGACGGGAAGCAGTGTGCTCAACGTGAGCGTCTCGAGAAAGAACGGGTCGGTCATCCCGTCCACTGCGGCCGCGCGGAAGTACGGATCGAAGAGCGTGCGCTTGGGCCGTCCCGGGACAATCGCTCGCGGCGCGCCGAGCCGAGCCTGCACGTCAGCCACGGCCGGCCACAGGGCCGTGCGGAGGGTCGCTTCGGTGGGCAGTCGGCGCGGGGCGAGCCGGTTCAACTCGGCCACGGCCAAACGGGTCAACCGTTCGGCCGCCGCGGGCGTAACCGCGTTATAGCGGACCTCGAGCTTCACTTCGAGCGGCACACGTCGATAGTTGAGGCCCCAGGCGACCAGGAATGCCACATACAGGGCCGCGCTCCATGTGCCGGTGCGCCACACGAGACGCGCGAGCACCTGGGCTCCCCGCATCCGCCGCACGTCTCGCCAAAGGAGACCGCTCCACCCGGCGATCACGGCCAGGATCAGAACATCGAACAGCGCCACGCCGATGACGTTCGACGCGGAGGTGAGAATCGCCTGGAGTCTGGGATACACCCCAGTCGAGTACGCCGCCTCAACGACGTCCTCTGAAATCGGAACGACCGCGAGGGTGAGTGCCGCGCCGATGAGCGCGATGCGTATCCGCATTTTGTCTCACAATCGGCCAGAGCGAACGCGCGGCAGCTGCACACTTCGTCTCGGTTGTTGCGCTGCACACCGTAGCATACCCCTCATTGCACACAAGAACGCCAGCCGACACAACGGCGTTTCACATCTCGCCTTGGAGTTCGACGGACCACCAACCGAAACGACAAGAAGGAAGGGACGCGTCCATGATGGGTCGAGTTGTGTCGGCGGTCGCGGTGGTGGCTACGCTCAGCGTGATTTCGGTGCCGGCGCAGCAGGGAGTGTTGCCAGCCAGCCCGCTCATGAGAGGCGACTGGTATGTGCTCACGACACCAGCAGCCCCGGCGTTCAGTGCCGTCCTCGGCGCCGCGCTCAAGGCGGACAGCTCGAGGTTCGCCAATGCCCCGGTTCGTCTACGCAACGCACGGACGGGCAGCATCGTGCGTACCGATCATACCGACAACGAAGGGCTGTTCCGTTTCCGTCCCGTGGAGCGTGGGAGTTACGTCGTTGAGTTGACGAGCGAAATGAGCGTGCTGGCTGCAAGCCCGCTGTTCAATCTGAATGCCGGCGAGATCGTCCAGACCATCGTGCGGGAACCGTTCGGCCCGGACAAGCTGCTTCCCGTGGCCGACTTCGCCGAAACGCACGCCTCCGCCGTTCAGGCGGCCGCAGAGGCCTCAGGGATCCTCGCGGTGAAACCAGGCGACCCCGTGAGTCCACGGTAATGCAGAGCCCTCCGTCACCCAAAACCGGACTTCCACCGACCTCGAAGCCGCCGACGGGTGGGCCGTCCCCGTTGCCACACATGCGGTACGCGGCGGACTCGGACCACCTGCTCGACCGGCTGGCAGTGGTCGCGTGCTATCGACGCATCGCCACCATCGTGTTCGTGCTGACCGCCGGCGCCATCATGATCCAGGGCTACTCGCAGGTACCGGTCTACCAGGCGACCGCTCGTCTGCTCATCGAGGACGAGCGGTCCACGGCCATACCAGGGATTCAGACCGCCGATACCTACTACCAGGATCCCGAGCCGTACTACAACACCCAATACCGCATCCTGCGAGGCCGCGAGTTGACGCGCCGGGTGGTCAAGCGGCTGAGCCTGGCCGACGTGGCCGAGTTCAACGGCACCCAGACCGGACCCAGCAGTCCGATCGATATCGCGCGGCAGCTCCTGCGCTCCGTCGTGGAGTTGGTCCGCCCGGCCCCACCCGCGCCGCCCGAGCCGCCACGACCCGACGAGACGGCGGACGAAGCGGCGCTCGTTGGCGCCTTCATCGGTCGGGTGGCCGTCGTGCCGGTCACCGGCAGTCGCCTGGTCGACGTGCAGTTCACGTCGACGGACCCGCAATTCGCGGCGGAGGCCGCCAACGCGCTGGTCGAAGAGTACGTGGCCCAGAATCTCGAGGTGAAGCTGCAGAGTACCCAGAACATGCTCGACTGGCTACAGAAGGAGCTGGCCGCGCAGCAAACCAAGGTCGAGGACAGCGAACGCGCGCTGGCCGAATACCGGGACCGGCAGAACGCGATGTCGCTCGATGACAAGAACAACATCGTGTTGTCGCGCCTCAACGCCCTGAACGACGCGCTGTTGCGGGCCCGAACCTCACGGATCGAGCGCGAGGCCGCGTACAGCCAGGCGAAGTCGGTCGCCAGCGCCAACGACGCCGAGGCCATCGCGGCAGTCGCCCAGAACGGGCAGATTCAGACGCTGAAGCTGCGTCTCGCCGATCTCCAGCGGCAGAAGGCCCAGCTCGCGGAGCGCTATGGCGACCGGCATCCGGAGATGGTGAAAGTCAACGCCAGTCTCGCGGACGCCCAGAAGCAGATCGAGCTCGAGACCAACAAGGCATTGCTGTCGGTGCGCAACGAGTACGAACGTGCGCTGCTGGAAGAGCGGACGCTCGCCGCCAACCTCGAACAGGCCAAGAGCGACGTTCAGGACTTGAGCCGCAAGAGCGTGGCCTACAACGTGATGGAGCGCGAGGCGCGCAGCAATCGAACGGTCTACGAGGCGTTGTTGCAGCGTGAGAAGGAGATGCGCGTGTCGAGCAACAGCCGGGCGAACAACGTCCGTCTGGTCGATCGCGCCGAAGTGCCGGGAGGACCAGTGTCACCCACCGGCCGCCGAGCCTGGCTCATGGCGTTTCTCATCGGCCTCGCGGCCGCCGTGGCGGTCGCCTACGGGCTCGACTACATGAACGACACGATCAAGACGCCAGAGGACGTATCGAAGCACCTCAAGATGACGTTCCTTGGACTCGTGCCGTCTGTCCGCGGCAACAAGCACCCGATCCTCGGCTCCAGCCATTCGCCCCACGACTTCGGGGAGGCGTTCCGGAGCCTCCGGACATCGTTGAGCGCCCGCTACGGCGAGAGCGGCACCAAGACGATGCTGGTGACGAGCGCGCAACCGCTCGAGGGCAAGACGACCACGGCCTGCAACATCGCGATGGCGCTCGCCTACGGGGGTGCGCGCGTGCTGCTCGTGGACGCCGACATGCGGCGCCCAGGTCTCCATCGACCGCTTCGGCTGAAGAACGACCGCGGCCTCGCGCAGGTGCTCAGCGGCCAAGTGCGCGTGCGCGACGTCATCCAGCGCACCATCGATCCGAACCTGCTCGCGATCGCGGCGGGAACACCGCCGCCGAATCCGTCGGAGCTCCTGGCGTCCGAGCGTATGAAGACGCTGCTCACGAACTTCTTACATGGTCCGTTCGACTGGATCGTCATCGACACGCCGCCGGTCCTGGCCGTCACCGACGCCGTGGTACTCGCACCGCTCGTGTCTGGCGTCACCTTCGTCATCGGATCCGAGATGACACGGCGCCGCCTTGCCGAGCGGGCGATCGAGACGGTGATGAGCAGCCATCCGAATCAATTGGGTGTCGTGCTGAACAAAGTGGACTTCGGGAAGCACAGATACTACTACGCGCGCTACCACGGACATCAGTACAAGAACTACTACGCTGAAGCGGTGTGAGCAGCTTCGCATGCGACAGGCCGGTGTGACCTCCACTGCCCTCGTCGCGCTCATCGGCTGGACGCTCTTCGCGTTCGCCGGCGCCTATCGATGGACCGTCGTGCCAGTGGTGCTCCTCGCGGCCGCAATGGTGATCGGCGTTCGTCCCCGTACCCTCACACCGCAAGCGCGCCTCCTGGATGCCGCGCTCCTGGCGTCCGCGGCTGCGATCAGCCTACAGCTCGTCCCAGTTCCGTCATCGTTCCGTCACGCGTTCTCGCCCACGGCTGATGCCGTGGATCGCGCGTTGCGGGTCGGCAGCGCATCATCACCCGTTGGGCCCGTCGGGCCGCTGACCCTCGACCCCGCGAGCACGGCGTGGGCGCTGGCGACAGCCCTCGCACTGCTCGCGGTGTTCTGGACTGCACGCACCGCGTTCGAGCGACGAGGGCTTCGTGAGGTCAGCCGCGGCGTCGCCTGGATGGGCCTGGCCCTGGCGGCGATTGTCTTCGTGCAGCGCTTCGCGAGCCCGCGTCACATCTACGGCTTCTGGGCGCTTATCACGCAGACACCTGATCCCCGACCGCTCGGACCGTTCGTCAACCGGAACGACCTGGCCACCTGGCTCGTGCTGGCCATTCCCATGGTGATTGGCTATAGCGCGGCCCGGACAGTACCGCAACTACGCGGTGAGCGTCCTCTGGCCGGCTTGGTGCGCGCGTTCGATGCGCGTGCGACGACCCTCGCCTTCGCCGTCCTGCTGATGACCGCGGCGCTCGTCGCGTCGTTGTCGCGATCCGGCCTCACGGGCCTGGCGGCGGCCCTCACCACGTTGGCGGTCCTCGGACGTGCCCATCTCGGTCGCACCGGATCGCGGGCGTTCGCGCTCGCGCTCCTGGCGGTGCTGGCGATGGCCCTGCCATTCGCGAACGTGGCGGCCTTGGGCGGCAGATGGGGCGACGCGCTCCCGGCGGACATGGGCAGCCGCGTGGCTATCTGGCAGGACAGCTGGGCAATGGCGCGCGACTTCTTCACCACGGGCGTCGGCGTGGGGGCGTTCGAACGGGCTATGCTCGTTTACCAGCGCGGCTCGCGACTCATGTTCTTCAACCACGCGCACAACGAATACCTTCAAGTGCTCGCAGAGGGCGGACTCCTCGTCATCGTGCCGGCTGCCGTAGCGGTCCTGGCGGGGATTGTGGCGGCAGCTCGAGCGCTTCGCCGCGACTCGGGCGCCGTGTTCTGGTTTCGGGCCGGTACCGTCAGCGGCCTCGTGGGCGTGGCGATCCAGAGTGTGTGGGACACCGGCCTGCGAATGCCCGCCAACGGCATGTTGTTCACCGTGGCGGTAGCCATGGCGCTCCACCGGAGTAGCGGCGGAGACCACCACGCCATCGGCACCGGTCACGTGCGCGAGCCGCTGCGATCACGTCCCAGCGCACCTACGTCATCCTCAATCTCCGACGTTCACCGCCCGGGAAGTCATCGGACGGGCTGACCACGCCTTGCGTGAGCGGCGGCTACCAGCGATCAGTCGGCCTGATCCTGCCGGACAGAATCGCCTTCCGAACCTCCTCGATGGTCTTCAGCCCGCCTGGAACGGTGCCGCCTCCATCGAACCGCGTCGCCGCGGGCGTCCACTGAAACAGCGTCACCACCCACGCACGCGACCGGCCGCTGCGCTGGTAGTACACGAGGCAATGATGGTCGGCCGAGCATCCCGCAGCGACCAACCGGCGGCTCGGCAGCGGTCGATTGGCGCCCGCGGTCTCCTGGTACTCGGCGCCCGGCTCCGCGATGTCGAGCGTCTGGCTCCGCCACATGGTCTGAAGTTCGTCGCGGACACCAAGCGGCAGCCCCCTAATGGACGTGACGACGTCAAACCGCTCGTCCTTCAGATGGGCCCGCAGCGCTTCGGACAGCGATCCAGTCGGCGCTGGCTGGCCGGCGGCAACAGCGAGCGACGAAGCGACCACCACGAACGCGCAAGAGACTGGTCTGCGAGGCATCTGGGACAGTCGCGAGCTTAACTCATGTGGCGTTGCCGGCGAGGAGGCTGCGTGGGGTTCGCCTTCCTTCGCTCGGTTCCCTTCCCCTTCGCCGTTGGTTCACTGGCGTCTGCAGTCCAAGCGCTTCCGTGGTCGGCTCGCTTGCCTCACCCGACGAGCGAAAGCGCTGCTACGCGAAGGCGGCTCGAAAGAGCACGCGACGTGCCGGCGGGTGCTTCAGGAGCGCGACGATGAAGTCGCGGTGCCTATTGAAGGACGCGGTGCGTCGGATGAGGGGCATCAGGCCGTCTGTGGAGGCCAAGTCGAAGAGCCGGTCGATATCGCGATCCGATAGCCGCTGCGCCACACGGCGCAGAATGAGCTGCCAGCGGATCTCGGAGCCGAGGTGTCTGCGCCACGCGGACTGATAGATCGCGAGCCGCGTGGCACTCAGGTCATCAGCGGCCAGTGCCGGGACGAGGGCCTCGACCGCGAGACGCGCGCTCATCAGGCTGTAGTAGATGCCACCACCCGTCGTCGGCTTCACCAGTCCTGCCGCGTCACCCACGACGAGCACGCGGTCCGCGTACGTCCGTCCGAGCGGGGCGAGCGGAAGTGCTTTCAGCCGAGGCGCACATCCCGCCTCGACGTGAATTCCCCAGCGGTCACGGAGTGCGTGCAGCATCCGCCGGAAGTGCGCACTCGCGTCTCCGTCGCACATGACGCCCACGCGCACGTACGGCCGGTCAGCGCGGTGCACCGGCACCGCCCACGCAAACCCTCCGGGGGCGGCGGCGGATCCGAAGTGAACCTCCACGTCTTGCTGGGTGTCGGCGGGCAACTCTGCCTGCGCCGACCGCAGCAGTAACCGCAGCATGCCCAGCCCCAGCCGCTGCTGAAGCCCATCGTTGGTACCGCACGCGAGGACGACGGCCCGCGTGTCGAACCGCAGATCACCGGCCAGGACGTCCATCGAACGGTCCCGCTCGTTGACCGCGGTGACTCGAGCCGTGCGGAGACGAACGCCCGCAGCCGGCGCTTCGTCGGCCAACTGCCGATCGAACCGGCGCCGATCGATCACCACCGCCTCGGTGGTCGGCGTCGAATACTTCACGATGGCGCCAGATGGGGCGACGAAGTGGACCGTCCTGAGCTCGTTGATCAGACTGCCGACCGGCAGATCGAATTGGTCAAAGGCGTCCCCCGCCAGTACGCCGATGCAGTGGACAGGTGCGCCAATCTCCCGGTGCTCCTCGACGAGGTCGACATGGTGACCGGCGCGGGCCAAAAGCGTTCCGGTATGGAGTCCGGCCGGGCCACCGCCCACAACGAGGATGTCAGTTTGAATGCGAGGCACGCTGGGTGCTTCCGTGAACGGATAGTGGTTCCCGTGAAGGTATATCGGCCGCCTCGGACAATCCCGTTAGTGGGATTGTGCTGGCAGTGGCGTTGGACGGCACGGCGTCGAGAAACCTCCTTCAGGCGGCCTGCCACGCGTTCGCGGTCAGAACTTACGGTCGGTGGCTTCTCAAGTGCCGAGGAACGTGATCCAGAACGACAGGGCGATCAAGCGCAGATCGAGCCCGAACGACTGGCGCCGGATGTACAGGTGGTCGAAGCGAAACTTCTGCCGTCGTGGAATGTCGCGCCGAGCGTAGATCTGAGCAATCCCGGTGAGGCCAGGGGTCATCTGGCAGCGCCGCTCGAACCCAGGCACGGCCTCAAGCGGAACCGGCATGCCCGACGCGTCGACCTCGATGCTCTTGAGGACGAAGTGCGCGCGGGCCGACAAAGCTCATGTCCCCCACGAAGATGTTCCAGAGCTGCGGCAGCTCGTCCATGGCGGTCGCCCGCATGACACGTCCCACTCGAGTGACGGGCGGGTCGTGTGCCACGGCCTGCACCGGACCCAGGCCCCGTTCCGCGTCCTGAATCATCGAGCGGAACTTCAACGCCTGAAACACCCGACCGCGTCGACCGACTCGTGCCTGCGTGTAAAAGACGGGCCCGGGGCTCTCGAGCTTGATCGCGAGCGCCAAGAGCGCCCACAGCGGGGCCGAGAGCAGCAGCCCGACGCCAGAGAGTGTGAGATCGAACGCTCGTTTTGCGATCACCACTCGCCCTCAGCGCGATTGCGAGAGCGCCGCGTCCGCGAGCGCTCCCTCGGCCGAAGCAACTTGCCCCACGACCTGCGTCACGACATCCTTGAAGAGCGCGATCATCCGCGCTTTGCCAAACAGTGCGCGAGCACGCGCCACCGCCCCACGCCCCAGACGTTCGCGCTCAGCGCGATCGGTGGTCAGCCGACCAATGGCGGCGGCCAATGCGTCGGCGTCGCCCGGTGGGACGGTCAAGGCGAGCGCTACGCTCATCCGACCCTCTCCCAGGGGCCGGCGCCCGAGCGCGAGGCGATCAGCGGCTGGAGCGTCTCACGGAGACGTTGCGCCTGCGTCAGCGGATCCGCCACAGCACGCCTCCGAGCGGGTCCGGCGGCGCCGAGCGCGCGCCGTCTGTCCGTCTGCGTCACCAATTGCGTCAGCGTCTGCGCGAGAGCGGTCACGTCCCCCGGCGGCGTGAGGACCCCACACGTCTCGTCCACGATCTCGCATACGCCGCCCTGTCTCACCGACACGACCGGCAGGCCGGCCGCCAGCGCTTCGACGAATGCCAGACCGAACGGTTCCGGCTCGAGATTCGGCTGACAGTACACATCGGCGGCCGCCAAGAGCGTCGCGACATCAGGTCGGTGGCCGAGCCACCGCACGCGATCGTCGATGCCGGTCCGGGCGGCGGTCTCTCGCAATTCGGCGACGTACGCCGCCTCGTGCGGACGCTGGGGGCCGCCCACCACCCAGCACGTCCACCCGGGCACATCGCGCATCATCGCCAGCGCCTCGAGGAGCAATCGATGTCCCTTCCAGGGCTCGCAGCGACTGGCCTGCACGATGACCACGGCGTCGTGCGCTGTATCGAGCGACATGCGCAGATAGCGGCGTTCGCGGGAGGGATCGGTAAACCGTGCCGCTGGGTGCACCACAACCGAGCGGACGGTCGGATACAACGCCGCGCGTGTCGTCTGGGTGAACGCGCTATTGCAGATCAACAGATCCGGCGGTACAAGCCTCGCCAGACGTTCGGTCCAGTGTCGACCGGTCATCCGATCGTGAGCCCAGAACACCACCGGTACACCTCGACGGCGGGCCACACCGCCGAAGATCGCCTGTGCCCACGGCGCATGGCAGATCACGGCATCGAAGCCCGCGCCGAGCACCTCGTCGAACCGCCGACGCGCCGTGTGGGCGCTCACGGGTCGGCTCATCCGAACCGGGCCGAGCAGGTGCGCGGGTTGGTCGAGCGCGCGCAACTCGGTCGCCAGTCGCTCGTCGAAGCAGAGCGCAAATGCGTGCTGGAGGCCCGACTGCGAGTCCGGAACGCCGGCCAAGGCCAGCAGCATCGACTCGATGCCGCCGAACAGGTTGCCTGCGTAGACATGGAGCACCTTCACGAGCGTGCTCCCGCTGTCAACGCGTGCTCGTAGACTGGCGCCAGGTCAGACGCAAGCCGCATCCGGTCAAACCGCGTGAGCGCGGCTTCTCGAGCCGCCGCAGCCAAGCTCGCGCGCCGAGCCGGATCGGCAATCAGATCCCGAATCCGCGCGGCGAGCGAGGTCGCGTCGCCCGGGATATGCGTCAGCGCGTCAACCCCCGGCTCGATAATTTCTCGCGAGCCGCCGGCGTCGGCGACGATGACTGCACGTCCGCAGGCCATCGCTTCCGCGATGACCAAGCCGAACGGCTCGGGGTCGGTGCTGGCGTGCACCACGATGTCGAGCGCACGCAGCGCCTGCTCCGAGTGCGGCGCGTAGCCCGTGAACGTGAGACGACTCCCAATGCCCGCAGCGCGCGCACGCGCCTTGAGTTCCTCGAGCGAGTATTGGCTCCCGTCGGTCGTATACAGCGGCGCACCGATGATGTAGGCGTACATCGGCAAGTGCGGCATCAGCTGCGCGCAGGCGTCGATGAAGGTGGCGTGCCCCTTCCAGCGGCCGAACGTCGCGAGGAGATCCACCCGAAGCGTCCCGGGCCGGGGCGGTGGTGCCTCGCCGAGACGATCGAGATCGACCGTAGGGCCGGTCGGGCAGTAGCGCCGCAGGTCCACCGCGTTGAGGACTGTCACCACAGGGACCCTTCCTCCCAGCGCCCTGTGTGCATCGATGGCGACGCTGCGGGAGTTCGCGATCACGGCGGCGCAACGACCGAGGCTGCGGCGCAGCAGCGCCGTCGAGGTGCCGCGAGGGCCGAGGTAGTCGTGCAGGTGCCACACGACCCGTGCGTCGACGGGCTTGGTCCACGCGGCCGCCAGGTGCGCCTTGACCCCGTGGGTGTGAACGATGGTCGGCGCCAGGTCGCGGAGGCGCAAGCGCAAGCGCCGTGCGTAGTCGGCAACGGGACCAGCAGCGCAGGCGACGCGGACGAGGGTCCGGGGTAGATCCGCGCGATTCGCGGTCGCCTCGCCGATGCGCGAGAGCGTCGGCCCAAACGGCACTGCGTCGACCCCGACGCCCATCGCGCGCGCCGTCTCGGCGAGCGGTCCCTCAGCCGGCGTCACCACGTGCAGGTCCCAATCGGGACGCGCCTGCCGGAGACTGGCCGTCATGTCGAGCAGGCAGCGCTCGGCGCCCCCCACTTCCGCGCTGCCGCTCACGAGCACGAGAAGCATGGGCGTCTAGAAGAACCGCTGGCGAACGTTCAGCGTGTCGTTGGCCAGCACCTTGTCGTCCAGCTTCACGGGCGCGTCGAACACCTTGCCGTTGACGATGCGTGTGGCGGTCATGCCGCGATCGGACCCACGGTCGGTAAGCCCGCCGGCAAGGGCGATCGCCTGCTGCACGGTCAGGCCGGGCTCGAGGACATAGAAGCCGGGGCTTCGCACCTGTCCCGCGATGTAGAAGCGCAGCGCCGGCGCCACGTGGATGATGTCGCCATCCTGCAGGACGAAGTCGTGTCCGGCCCGCCCGGTCTCGAGGTCCCGCCGACTGATGCGGATCACTGTCGGGTCAGTATTGGGCAAGCTGCCCTGAGCGCGACGCGTCACCGTCACGTCGTTGCTCGCATTCGAGGTCGGCGAACCGGCTTGCGCCAACGCCTCCAGCAACGTCATCGTGTTGCTGTTCATCATGATCTTGCCGGGCGCACGCACCTCGCCGCCGACAAAGATACTGCGGCTCTTGTACTGATCCACTTCGACCCGCACTTGGGGATTGCGCAGGAACCCGTTGGCAAGCTTGGTGGTCAGCTCGGCCTGCACGTCGTTGATGGTCCGCCCGGCCGCGCGGATCCGATCGAGCAGCGGGAACGAGAAGGAGCCGTCGTTGTCGACGCGGTACTTCCCTGTGAGGTCCGGCTCCTCGAACACGGTGACGGAGAGCTGATCCTGCGCGCCAATGACGTAGTCGGGCGTCGTGTTCGCGACGGCCTCGGTCTGTGCGCCGAGCGGCAAGGGCGCAGCCACGACGAGCGCAGCGACGCACGCCAGGGCGATCACGATTCCTCGATCCCCTACCCTCATATCGCTATGACGTCTGTCCGCCGCCCTGTTCTCATCCTCGTGGTCACCCGGCAAACGGCTCATGCGGGGCAGCTTAGTGCGACCACACCGACACCTGTCGGACCTCGACATCCGCTGTATCGGCGCGTGGCGGGACGACGTGCAGCGAGCGACCGTAAGGCTGGACGCCCAAACCACCAATTTGACGCCGATCCGAGGCACAATCGGGAAATTTAGTGCCGTCTCCAACCTCGACACGGGCCACCGAACGCGCCGCGCGGGTTCTCCCCCTCCTGAAGTGGGTAGGCGGCAAGCGGCAGTTGCTGCCCCGGATCCGGCCGTTCTACCCGCCCACCTTTGGGAGCTACTTCGAGCCATTTTTCGGCAGCGGGGCCGTGTTTCTCGACCTGTGGAGCGCAGGACATCTGCGCGGGCGGCGCGCGGTCCTGCTTGACTCGAACAGCGACCTCGTGGGGTGCTATGAGATGGTCCGCGACCGGACGTCGGAGGTGCTCGGCGCGCTGCGGGCGCTGGCAGGGGAGCACGCGCGTCTGGGCCGTGCACACTACTACGCGGTCCGCGATGAGCGGTTCAATCCTCTCCGGGACGCGCGCCGCGAGGCCGACGGACGGATTCCGTACTCCGCCGAGCTCGCAGCGATGCTGATCTACCTGAACCGCACCGGCTTCAACGGGCTGTACCGCGTCAACGCACGAGGCCACTTCAACGTGCCGGCGGGCCGGCACGTACGACCGAACATTGCCGATCGGCCTCGTCTCGAGCGTGTCGCGGCGGTCCTGCAGGACAGCGCGGTGGCGTTGCGACGCGCGCCCTTCACCGAGGCGCTCGACCTGGCGCGGCCGGGGGACTTTCTCTACTTCGATCCGCCCTACGCGCCGTTGTCGGTCACGGCGAGCTTCACGTCGTACACGGCGCTTGGGTTTGGTGCAGAGGATCAACGGACCCTCCAATGCCTCGTCATCGCACTGGCCGAACGCGGTTGCCATGTGCTCCTGAGCAATTCGACATCCGACGTCATCGGGGCCCTCTATGACGGGAATCGTGAGGCAGAGGCCGCGGGCCTGCGGACGTATCGCGTACGGGCCCGTCGAGCGGTCAATAGCGTCGCGACACGGCGAGGGGCGGTCGACGAGTTTCTGATCAGCAACATCGAGCCACGCTAAGGCCCACGGTCGGCTCGCAGGTTCATCGGTTTCGTGGTTCAAGGAGGCAAACTGGTCGGTTCGCAAGCAACGCCGGTCGGTTCGGCTTTGCGGGCTCGGAGGTCGATGGGGTCACCGGGCTCAAAGTTCTGGGGCTCTGGGCTTGCGTGCTACGCTAACCGAGCGCAGCCTCGTAGGACAGCAACGCGAAAGTGGCGGAACTGGCAGACGCGCCGGACTTAGGATCCGGTGGGGCAACCCGTGCGGGTTCGACTCCCGCCTTTCGCACGCCTTCGCGCGCCAACCGGTGCGCGCGAGCTGAGGCGACGAGCCCACGCACGTGCACGACCTGCTGGCGCGAACGGCCGCGAACCGCCGAGCCCGGGAACCGCGAGAAGCGTCGAACCTGCGAAACCTAGAACCGGCTTTCCTTTTGAGTTAGCGTTGTGCCGATGAAAACCGATTTGGTCGACGTGAACGAGACGCGCAAGGACCTACGCGTCGAAATCCCCAGCGATATCGTGGACGAGCACATCGCGCGCGTGGCGCTGGTCTACTCCCGCCGAGCTCGAATTCCCGGGTTCCGGCCGGGCAAGGCGCCCACTCGAGTCATCAAACAGCGCTTCAAGGCGGAGATCCTTCACGAGGTGCTGAACGACCTGGTCCCACGTGTGCTCGATGACGCCTTACGCGAACGAGGCGTCGAGGCCGTCGATACGCCAGATGTCCGGGACGTCTCGGTCGAAGAAGGCCAGCCGCTCACCTTCACGGCTTCGTTCGAAACGGTCCCACCCTTCGATCCGGGGGATTTCCCCACGATCCTGCTCAAGCGCCCCTCGTCGCGGGTCGACGACACAGCGGTCGACCTGGCGCTGAAGCGGTTGCGCGACCGGGCCGCCAAGTTCGAGACCATCGAGGGTCGCGGGATAGTCGATGGCGACACGGCGACGCTCGACCTCGAACGGTACGCGTACGAGGACGGTGGAAAGCCGGCTGAAGGTGAGCCTGAGCGACCGGCACCCGTGGCTGGCATGCCGGGTGTCACCAAAGACGCCCATTCCGGAGTGGACGTCGAGCTCGGCGCCAAGGCCAACCCACCCGGGTTCGATGCGGAGCTCCTCGGTCTGGAGGTTGGCGCGAGCACGACCTTCTCCGTCAGGTATCCCGCGGACCACCCGATTGGGGAGTTGGCAAGCACGACGGTCTCGTATAGCGTGGTCGTCCGAGGGCTGAAGCGCCGAAAGCTTCCCGAGCTGGACGACGAGTTTGCGAAGGACATGGGTGACTTCGAAAGCCTGGATGCGTTACGGGCTGGTGTCCGGTCCGACTTGGAGAACGAAGCACGGCACAGCTCGGAACGCGACGTCCGGGGCCAGTTGATGAAGGAGCTGGCCTCGCGTGTCCCGTTCGAGGTGCCCCCGTCCCTGATCGATCGAGAAGTCGAGCGACGGGTCGAAGAATTCATGCAACGGCTGATGTCACAAGGGATCGACCCGCGCCAGGCCGGCATCGATTGGCGGGCGTTCCAAGACAGTCAGCGGGGGGTGTCGCGGGAGGCAGTGGCCGCAGCCATGGTCCTGGACGAGGTGGCCCGGCGCGAGAGGCTGGACGTGACCGAGGCGGAAGTCCAGGCCGAGATCGACCGATATGCTGAGCGGACCGGTCGAACGGCCGCAGCCGTCCGGGCCGCCTTCGAGAAAGAGGGCAGGTTGTCACGCGTCAGCGCCGGATTGCGGCGGGAGAAGACAATTGACTGGGTGATGGCGCGTGTTACAATCGCCAACGAGTAACGCCCCGCACGCCCGTCCCACTCTTTCCAGAGACCTCATTCGACCGACCTGAGCCTTATGCGCTATCAGCTTCCCGATCCGCGAATGCAACTGGTCCCGATGGTGGTCGAGCAGACTAACCGTGGCGAGCGGGCCTACGATATTTTTTCGCGTCTTCTCAAGGACAGCATCATCTTCATCGGGACGCCGATTGACGACACCGTGGCGAACCTGGCAATTGCCCAAATGCTGTTTCTGGAGGCGGAAGACCCCGATCGGGACATCTTGCTGTACATCAACAGCCCGGGAGGGTCGATCACGGCCGGGTTGGCCATTTACGACACGATGCAGTTCATCAAGCCGGACGTGGCCACGTACTGCATCGGCCAGGCGGCGTCCATGGCGGCGGTGCTGCTCGCCTCGGGGGCCAAGGGGAAGCGGTATTCCCTGCCAAATTCACGGATCGTGATCCACCAGCCGCTCATGTCTGGTCTGGGCGGCCAGGCGACCGATATTGATATTGCGGCGCGCGAGATTCTGCGCATGCGAGAGCGGCTGAACGAGATCCTGGTCCTCCACACGGGTCAGCCCCTCAAGCGAATCCAGGACGATACCGAGCGGGACTACATCATGTCGGCCGATCAGGGTAAGGAATACGGTATTATTGATGACGTCATTCGCAAGAGGGCCTAGCGCGGGAGTGGGGCGTGGGCTGCCGTCAGCTCGCCGCGCACCCGGTGACACGCGTGAGCCTGCCGGTACCAACGTAAAAGGCGCGACATGCTGAAGGCCGCGACATGGTAAAGAAGTCCGGGGAATCCGAGGTCCTTCGCTGCTCCTTCTGCAACAAGGACCAAAACGACGTCCGGAAGCTGATCGCCGGCCCGACAGTCTTCATCTGCGACGAGTGCGTCGAAGTCTGCAATGACATCATCGCCGACGACAACCGGTTCGAGAATCGTGGCACCCGCTCGTCGTTGCCGACGCCTCAGGAAATCAAGAAGTTCCTCGACGAGTACGTCATCGGCCAGGAACGGACGAAGAAGAAGCTCGCCGTTGCCGTCTACAACCACTACAAGCGGATCGAAATCCAGAAGCAGCCGCGTAGCCGGAACGACATCGAGCTGACCAAGTCGAACATTCTGCTGATTGGTCCGACGGGCACAGGCAAGACGCTGCTGGCCCAAACGCTGGCCAAGTTGTTGTCGGTCCCGTTCACGATCGTTGACGCGACGACGCTGACCGAGGCGGGGTACGTCGGTGAAGACGTCGAGAACATCATTCTCAAGCTGTTGCAGGCCGCAGGCGGCGACATCGAGAAGTGCCAGCAGGGAATCATCTACATCGACGAGGTCGACAAGATCTGCCGGAAGGACGAGAACCCCTCGATCACGCGCGATGTGTCCGGCGAAGGCGTACAGCAGGCGCTGTTGAAGATCCTCGAGGGCACGGTCGCCAACGTCCCCCCGCAGGGTGGGCGCAAGCATCCCCACCAGGAGTTCTTCCAGGTCGACACGACCAACATCTTGTTCATTTGCGGTGGGGCCTTCGTGGGCCTCGACAAACAGATCGAGCGGCGCGTCGGGAAGAAGACGCTGGGGTTCAAGGCGGACGTGAAGTCGCTGCGCGGGCGCGACGTGGGCGCCACGCTCGAGCAGATGGAGCCGGGCGACCTCATCAAGTTCGGGCTGATCCCTGAGTTCGTTGGCCGCCTGCCCGTCATCGGAACGCTGCACGAGCTGGATAAAGCCGCACTGGTGCAAATCCTGACGCAACCGCGCAATGCGATCACGCGTCAGTACATGAAGCTGTTTGAGTACGAGAACGTGAAGCTGCGTTTCGCCGAAGATGCGCTCGAGGCCATCGCGGAGTCGGCGCTCGAGCGGAAGATCGGCGCGCGCGGCCTTCGAATGATCATCGAGGACCTGATGCTCGATCTCATGTTTCAGGTGCCGAACCAAAAGAAGGTACGCGAAGTGACCATCACGCGCGAGGTGGTGCTGGCCAAGGACAAGCCCATCGCGCTCATCGAAAAAGCCGGTTAGCGCCACCTTGCAGGAACCACGTCGGGTTTCCCGCCTCGTCGCCGTCCGGATTCGGGTCACACGATCAGTTCAAGCGCGCGAGTATCCAGGTCGTCCAGCACTCAAGGACGCAGTCCCAGACACGTAGTGGCCCAGATGGAGTCCTCGTTGGAAGTCTACGAAACCCTTCCGATCGTCCCGCTGCGCGATGTGGTCGTCTTCCCACACATGATGATGCCGTTCGTCATCGGGCGCCCGAGTTCCACCCGCGCGCTCGAGCACGCGCTGCTCAAGGACAAGCGCATCTTCCTCGCCGCGCAGCACGACGCGTCGGTCGACGACCCTCGCCCCGAGGACATCTACACCATGGGGTGCGTGGCCAACGTCGTGCAGAGCCTCAAGCTGCCGGACGGCAACATCAAGGTGCTCGTCGAAGGGGTCGACCGCGCGCGCGCGGTCGAGTGGAAAGAAGACAAGGGCTTCTACCGGGTCGTCGTGAAAGTGCTCGCCAAGCAACGCGAGGCGAGCAGCGACGCCGAAGCGACGATGAGCCGCGCCGTGTCGCTCTTCGAGCAGTACGTGAAGCTGTCGAACAACCTGCACTATGACGCGATGATCGCCGCAGTGCGCGTGGACGATCCCGGCAAGCTCGCCGATACCATCTCGGCGCACCTCCTCGTCGGGGTCGACGAGAAGCAGAACCTGCTCGAGATCATCTCGCCCATCGAGCGCCTCAACCGCATCGCCGGCATTCTCGAGATCGAGGTGGACAAGCTCCAGGTGGATCGCCGCATCCAGTCTCGCGTGAAGAAGCAGATGGAGAAGGCGCAGAAGGAGTACTACCTCAACGAGAAGATGAAGGCGATCCAGAAGGAGCTGGGTCGGAAGGACGAGAAAGGCAACGAGGTCGACGATCTCAAGAAGAAGATCGAACAGGCCAAGATGCCCAAGGACGTCGAGGAGAAAGCCGTCCAGGAACTGAAGCGATTGGAAGCGATGCCTCCGATGTCCGCCGAGGCCACCGTCTCCCGCAACTATCTCGACTGGCTCATCGCCGTGCCCTGGCACAAGAAGACGCGTGAGAGCCGCGACCTGAAGCGCGCTGAGGAGATCCTCAACGAAGACCACTACGGGCTCGAGAAGATCAAGGAGCGCATTCTCGAGTTCCTCGCGATCCGCGCACTGGTCAAGAAGCCGAAGGCGACCATCCTCACCTTCTCCGGACCGCCAGGCGTCGGCAAGACGTCGCTCGCCAAATCGATCGCGCGCGCGATGAACCGCAAGTTCGTCCGTCTCTCACTCGGAGGCGTACGAGATGAGGCGGAGATCCGTGGGCACCGGCGCACCTACATCGGTGCCTTCCCCGGCCAGATCATCCAGATGATGAAGAAGGCCGGCTCGATGAACCCGGTCTTCCTGCTGGATGAAGTCGACAAGATGTCGATGGACTTCCGCGGCGATCCATCGGCGGCGCTGCTCGAGGTGCTCGACCCCGAGCAGAACAACACGTTCCTCGACCACTACCTCGACGTCGAGTACGACCTGTCCAACGTGATGTTCATCTGCACGGCCAACGTGCTGCACACGGTCCCGCAGGCTCTGCGGGACCGCATGGAGGTGCTGCAGCTCGCCGGCTACACCGAGCTCGAGAAGGTCGAGATCGCCAAGAAGTTCCTCTCGCCCAAAGCCATCGAAGGGGTGGGCCTCACGAAGGACAACATCACATTCATCGATGAAGCCATCCAGGCCGTAATCCAGCGATACACCCGAGAGGCCGGCGTACGAAACCTCGAGCGCGAGATCTCGTCCATCTGCCGCAAGGTGGCCCGCAAGGTTGTCGTGGAAGGCGCCTCGTTCAGCGAGGAAATCACGGCCGACAAGGTGACGCAGTACCTGGGGGTCCCGCGCTTCCGGAACACGATGGCGGAGGAGAGCAACGAGATCGGCATCGCGACCGGCCTGGCGTGGACCGAAGTGGGCGGCGAGATTCTCGTGACCGAAGCGACGCTGATGCCCGGTAAGGGGCACCTCACGCTCACCGGCAAGCTCGGCGACGTCATGCAGGAGTCGGCGCAGGCGGCCATGAGCTACGTGCGCACAAAGGCCGAGGAGTTCGGTGTTCCGAAGGAGTTCAACCGGAAGACCGACGTCCACGTCCACGTGCCGGAGGGCGCGATCCCCAAGGACGGTCCCTCGGCCGGCATCACGCTTGCCACGGCGCTCGTCTCAGCGCTTGCTCGCGTGCCGGTCCGCAAGGACGTGGCGATGACGGGCGAAATCACCCTTCGCGGCAAGGTCCTGCCGATTGGCGGCGTCAAGGAGAAAGTGCTCGCCGCGCACCGTGCCGGCGTGAAGAACATCGTGCTGCCCAAGGACAACGAAAAGGACTTGGCAGATATCCCGAAGAACGTGTTGGACACGTTGAACATCTACATGGTCCAGACAATGGACGAGGTCCTGAAGATCGCGCTGGCCGAACCGCTGTCCGGTCGCCTCCCCTCGGAGGCCCAGGCGGGAACCGACGAAAGCGCCATCACCGACGACACCATCACGCACTAACGAGATATTTCAGATTGAAGATGAAGGACCGAGGATTGGCGGCCCGTGCGGCGGTCAATCTGACGTCTGAGATCTCGAGTCTGCGATCTCACGTTGAAGATTGAAGCCGAGTTCGTCAGAAGCGTCGTCGATGCGTCGGCCATCCCGCGTCGCCAGTTTCCGGAGGTGGCGCTGGTGGGACGCTCGAACGTCGGCAAGTCGAGCCTGATTAACGCGCTGGTGCGCCAACGGCTCGCGCGGACGAGCGCGGCCCCAGGCAAGACGCGGTTGATCAACCTCTATCGCGTCACGGTCGGGCACGGCTCGCCGCGTCTGCTGGTGGATCTACCCGGGTACGGGTACTCCCGCGGTGGTGGCACAGCGGCAGCGGCATTCGAAGTCCTGACGCAGTCGTATTTCGCACGAGCGTCGACGCATGGGCAGATGGGCGCGCTGCTCCTAGTCGACGCGAGACACCCGGGCCTCGTGCAGGACCGGGCGGCGTGGCAGTGGCTCCAGTCGGTGGTCACCAACGTCGCAGTGGTGGCAACCAAAGTCGACAAGCTCCCGCGTGGTCAACGGATCCGCGCGATGAGAGAACTCGCATCCGTTTTCGAAGACGCCGTGTTGCCGGTTTCGGCCGTCACCGGCGAAGGATTGGACGAACTGTGGAAACTGATCGACAGGCTGCCGAGCAGCCCCAACCCGCACCGACCCAGCCCGCCAAGGGCAACGCCCCAGAAAAGATAGAGCGGATCGATCTCGCGACCCTGAAGGACATGAGCGTTGGCGCGCTGACGAAGATCGCCAAGCAGCTCGACGTTCCCGGGGCCACCGGCATGCGCAAGCAGGAGCTCATCTTCGAGATCCTGAAGGCGCGCGCCGAGAAGAGCGGGCTCATCTTCTCCGAGGGCGTGCTCGAGACGCTGACGGACGGCTTCGGCTTCCTGCGAGCCCCCGACTACAACTACCTCCCCGGCCCCGACGACATCTATGTCTCCCCCTCGCAAATCCGCAAGTTCGACCTGCACACGGGCGACACGGTGTCGGGCCAGATTCGGCCGCCGAAGGACGGCGAGCGCTATTTCGCGCTCATCAAGGTCGAAGCGGTCAACTTCGAGCCTCCGGAGAAGGCGCGCGAGAAGGTCTTTTTCGAGAACCTCACGCCGCTCTACCCACAGAACCGGATTTCACTCGAGACCGAGACGGAGAATCTCTCTGCGCGCGTCCTCGACCTCATGGTGCCCATCGGCAAGGGCCAGCGCGGTCTCATCGTCGCGCCGCCGCGCACCGGGAAGACCATGCTGCTGCAGAACATCGCGAACAGCATCACGCGGAACCATCCGGAGGTGTACCTCATCGTGCTGCTCATCGACGAGCGGCCGGAGGAGGTCACCGACATGCAGCGGTCCGTGCAGGGTGAAGTGATCTCGTCAACGTTCGACGAGCCGGCACAGCGTCACGTTCAGGTGGCTGAGATGGTCATCGAGAAGGCCAAGCGCCTCGTCGAGCACAAGAAGGACGTCGTGATCCTGCTCGACTCGATCACCCGACTCGCCCGCGCTTACAACACCATCGTCCCACCGTCGGGCAAAGTGCTGTCGGGCGGCGTGGACAGCAACGCGCTCCAGCGTCCGAAGCGGTTCTTCGGCGCGGCCCGGAACATCGAGGAAGGCGGGTCGCTGACGGTCATCTCCACCGCGCTGGTCGACACCGGCTCACGCATGGACGAAGTGATCTTCGAGGAGTTCAAGGGCACCGGCAACCTGGAAATTCACCTCGATCGGAAGCTCACGGATCGGCGCGTGTTCCCATCGATCGACATCCAGAAGAGCGGCACGCGGAAGGAAGAGCTGCTGCTGCCAAAGGAAGATCTGAACCGCGTGTGGGTGCTCCGCAAGGTGCTGACGCCGCTCTCACCGGTCGAAGCGATGGAGCTGCTGCTCTCGAAGATGGCGAAGACGAAGACGAATCAGGACTTCCTGAGCTCGATGTCGAACGGCAAGGGGTAGAACGCGAGACGCTTCAGTCCCGCGAGAGCGCGGCGACTGGGACCACGGTCCTGTGGTGCGCGGTCGGCGGGTGGTGGCGGAGCAGCCCTTGCCGCTGCTGACGCGTCGCGTTCACGCTCTGCGAGGCGTTGACCTCAGAAGCCAGCGCCGGCTCAACTGCGCTGTCCACAGCAGGATTGCGAAGCCCCGCGCGCTCGCGCGCTTCGATGTGGTCCTCAAGCCCTCCTGCTACGCACCGCGGGTCGCGGAAGTCAACAGGCGGTCGCGAGCGACTACCCGGCGCGCAGCGCCTCGAGCAATCGTTGCTGAACCACTCGTAGGTGCTTAGGATCTCGCCCTTCCTCGGGCGCTCGTTCGAGAGGAAAGTCCTGCAGCAGCCAGGCGAGCGTGGGTGGTGAGAACCCTGCGTCGCGCGCGGCCGCATCCCGCAAACCCTGCTCCAGATCGCCACCCGCCGCGAGCAACGCGCCGACATCCTCTAGGTCGCGCAGCTCGGTCCGCGACAGCAACGCCGACAACTTCTGCGCCAACAGTTCGCGCGCCGTATCGATCCGGACGCCAGGGCGTACCTCGTAGGGCATTTCGGCCGGCGGGATGGGATCCGCGACAAGGTCAAGTTCGATCGTCTCCGACGATCCTGTGACCTGTAGCCGCACGAACGACAGAGAGGTCTGCACGCGATCGACGCGCAAGCCGGCCCGTCGTAAACGTGCCTCCACCTCGCGCGGGATTTCCCCAAGCTCGCTCAACGGTCGAAACGCGAGGTCCAGATCCCTGGTCACGCGGTGACCAAGGTGAAAGCCGATGAGGGCGGCTGCACCAAAGAGGGTCCAGCTCGGCTCCATGCCCGCGAGAACGTCGAGCGCACGCTCCTGGAGCGGCGTGAGGCGGCTAACGGGCATCCCGAGTCCAGTCGAGGTACCAAGCCCAGAAGTCACGCGCCCGTCCGAGTGACCTCTCGATCCGGGGCCAGAGCCTTCGCATCTCGTCGACGCCGGCGATGACGATGGCGTCGTCGGGTTTCGCTTGCCGCATCACCTTCGCGAGCCAATAGCTACGGCGATCGTCGTCGGGCCCGTGAAGGTATTCCTTCAACTGGCTGAGGGTGACATCGCAGTCCCACAAGAAGTACGGGCGCCCGTGTGTGTCGCAGAGCCTCGCGTCGGGCGTTGGGCACAACATAACTGCAGCTTAGCATTCGACGCATCGAGGCGGCTTCCACCCAACCGGTGTGCGTTGCCTCACGGGACATCCCCATCCGGTTGTCGGCTCATCCCGAGGACCTCGAGGGCCTGATCTCCGCAGCGCCAGGGCGTCGCTGGATCGTGGGCGAAGCGGGCGGGCGCGAGCGACACGTCCCGGCATGGCTGCCTGCCGTCCTCTCGCCCACCCGCCCTACCAGACCCACCTGCCCTTGGTATACTAGGGGTTTCGAGAGAGAAGGAGAGGCCGTGAAGGAAGGAATCCACCCGAAGTATCAAGAGGTCGAGGCGCGGTGCGCGTGCGGGGCGACCTGGAAGACCCGCTCGACCAAGCATGAGCTGCACTTGGAGATCTGCTCGGCGTGCCACCCCTTCTTCACCGGCCGGCAGAAGCTGATCGATACCGAGGGCCGCGTCGAGCGGTTCACGAAGAAGTACGGCGCGCAGACGGTGGCCGGCCGAAAGCAGGCCGCCGCGAAGGGCAAGAAGGAAACTGCCGCCTCCCGCTAGATCGCGTTCCGACATCCTGGCAGCGTAGCGCTGAGTCTTGAGCTGCAGGGCCCTTGACGTGGTCCCGTGATGTGCTGCGTAAGATGCGCCCGATCAGGCGAAGGGCAGGCCGCCGGGGACGTTTGGTCGCGAGCACCCCGCAACCGCACGTTTGCGGTCGATGCGAGCCAACCGGCGCAAGACATCACGCCCGCGAGTGGAGCGCTGACTCAGGCTGGTCGTGCGGACGGCAAAGGCACGCGCGGCATCGAGATCACGAGTGCGATGTTCATGGTGGATGGCGAGCGCTTCAGCAGCCTCGAGCGCCATTGAACGAGGACATCCGGGCAGCTCCAGCAGCTGACGCCAGTGTGCAGCGGCTTGGTCGTAGCGGCGCGCCCGGCGAGCGAGGTGGGCCAAGGCGCGAAGCGCCTCGCCTTCGAGAGTCGCCGCGCTGGTCGTCGCGGACGCGGGGCGAAGCCCCGGCAGCGTGAGCACCCGCTCATAAGCCTCGATGGCCCGGTCTGGCAGCCCCGCTCGCTCGAACACACGACCCAGCGACACGGCCTCTCTTGCGTCGACCGCAGCCTCAGAACCCTCGTTGATAAGCCGTAGCAAGCGGGCAGTGAGCGCGGCCAGCGACAACAGATCCAGTCGGTTGTGCTCGATCACACCTGTCAGAGGACGCGCATCGCCGCTCCGTACGAACTGGAAGAACCGAGCCGGTACCTCGAACCCGGGCACGTCGTCGAGCCGATCGGCTCCGAGTACGTGACGCTCGAGCGCCCCAAGCGAGCACGAGGACGGCTGACCGTCGACCCTATCCGCGCGCCAGAAGCGACGGGCGGCGTGGAGCATGTCCACATGTGGCAGGCGGCCTGCGGTCCAGCTCAACCGGTGATAAAGAAAGCGTGACTCGAGGAGCGGCACATCGAAGGACCGCCCGTTGAAGCTCACGAGCGCGCCGGCAGCATCGAGATGTCCGGCGACGGCCCGGAGCATGGCCCGCTCATCGACCGTGCGCGCAAGTATGTACTGCCGCGACACGAACGCTCCGGTGTCATCGAACCACCCGCAACCGGCGAGAAACGCCAGGGTACCGGCGCAGCCGCTCAACCCGGTCGTCTCGAGATCGAAAAAGACGAAGGGGAGCCGTGCCGGGGCGCCGTTTGCCAGGAGGGGCGCTTCTCGCTCCGCGCGTCGCAGCGTCTCGGCCATCGCCCCGACCTGCACCCGACCATGCCAGGTGTCAGCGGACTCGGTTCGCTCCATGACATAGCAGCGCGCGCCGCTGATGTCACGATGCCAAGTCCCGCTCAGCGTGGCGTCGAGGCCCCGATCGAAGCGCTCGGACGTCGGACTCGGCTCATCCACAACGAGCTCGTCGCCATCGTCACTCGATCGCGGTTTGGCAGGCCGGGAACCGTGACGCCCATGCCCGTCAGGTTCGAGCAAGACGCGCGCGGGCTTGACGATGCCCCGCAAACGGTCGGTCAGATTCCCGATACTCATGCTCGATCCAAGGGCCCCTGCCCCTTGGACCCGGGCTCCCCCTGACGCTCGTCGATCAGCAACGAGAGAATGCGGAGCGCCGCCACTTTGGCCAACGGTCCGGTTTGCCCGACTGGGCCAACACACCCCGGACAGCCGTTCTCGCACTCGCACTCGGCGATGAGGCGCTGGGTGCTCTCCAACAGCTCCGCGTGCATGCGATACAGCGGCCGGCTGAACCCGATGCCACCGGGATAGTTGTCGTAGATAAAGATCCGCGGACTGCGATCGGCGACCAACGTGTGGCCGCTGCCCATCACGATGCCGACAGCGGGATCGACCTGTTCGCCCGTATCGATCGAGATCCCGATGTCGTGGCGATCGCACATGAGCAACAGCTGCGCGATCTGCCCAAGCGCGAAAGCTAGCCCTGAGATGCCATCACGTCGATCGTCGGACGCGAACGGCAACTTCGCCATCAACGCGGCGGGGATGGTCAACCAGTAGGACGTCGTGTGCATCTGCTGCTCGGGCAAGTCCAACTCGCCCGAGCCGACGTTTTCATTCGTGTAGAACTTGATCTTCTTGAACCCGACGACACGCGAAACAACATGCACCTCGCCGTGAGACCTCGACGCGTCCACGGCAGACACGCCCACGCTCGCTCGTGGCACCGGTCGCTCGCCCCCGCCTGCGCCTTCGGGGGCGAATGGCTCATCGGCATCCCCGCCAGCGCAGGGAGGCGCCTCGGCGCCTCCCTGCTCGAACGTATCGAGAATGGTTACGCGCGTGAAGCGGATCGCGTCCGTGTAGTAGTCGCACTCGATCTCGCGTACGAACGCCTTGCGGCCGTCGAAATCGAGCTTCTCCACCTGATAGAGCTTCGCCTCGACTATGTAGATGGCCTTCGGGTGGAGCGTCGACGGACCACTCGTGAAGTCGGTCTCGCCGATGACGAGAGGCTCGCGCGTCGTGTCCACGATGACGAAGTTGTCCGAGGACACCGATCGCAAGCTGATGGCGTTGGCGGGATAGCTCTCGCTGGTCCAGGTCCACGAGCCCTCGTCTGCGGGGTCGTCCGCCGCATCGGGCGCGTGCTCTTCGGACTCCACGCGGTGTACGAACCCCTGCTCCGCCAGCACGCTCAACACCTCTTGCACGTTGTGGCAACCGAAGTGCTCGTTCGTCCCGAACGGCAGCTCGAACGCCGCACACTTCACGTGATCCACGAGGATGTGCAAGTTGTCCGGATCGATGAGCGCGCGCTCGGGCGAGCGGTCGAAGAAGTACGACGGATTGCGCACGATAAACTGATCGAGCGGCGCGCTCGAGGCCACCATCACCGCCGCCGATCGGCTTGCCCGTCGTCCGGCTCGGCCCGCGCGCTGCCACGTCGCCGCCACGGTCCCCGGATACCCGGCCATCACCGAAACGTCGAGCGCACCGATGTCGATGCCAAGCTCCAACGCGTTGGTCGACACCACGGCGCGCACCTCGCCGTCGCGTAGACCCTTCTCGATCTGACGCCGCCGCATCGGCAAGTACCCACCACGGTACCCGCGGATCCGCTCCGGCGCACCCGGGGTGTTCTCGAAATCGTCCTTCAAGTACGTCGTCAAGATCTCCGTGGCGAGCCGGCTCTGCGCGAACACGATGATCTGAAGGCTGCGCTTCAGGAACTCCGACGCCACACGACGCGTTTCGCTGAGATACGACCGTCGGATGCCAAGCTGATTGTTCACCACCGGCGGATTGACGAAGACGAAGTACTTCTCGCCGCGCGGCGCACCGCTTTGATCGACGAGCTCACATGGACGCTCGAGCAGCCGCTCGGCGAGCTCACGCGGATTGGCAATCGTCGCGGACGAACACAAGAACACCGGGTCGGATCCATAGTGACGGCAGATACGTCGCAGCCGACGCAGGACGTTGCACAGGTGGCTGCCGAAGACGCCGCGATACGCGTGCAGCTCGTCGATCACGATGTAGCGGAGGTTCTCGAAAAGCTTCGCCCACCGCGGATGATGCGGCAGGATGCCGGAGTGCACCATGTCCGGATTGCTCAGCACGAGATGCGCGCGCGTTCGGATGCTACGGCGCGCATCCTGCGGCGTGTCACCGTCGTAGGTGAACACACCGATCTGAGTAGCCTGATCAGCGCCGTGCTCCGTCTGTCCGGCGATCGTCTCGCACAGGCCCTGGAGCTCCGCGAGCTGATCCTGCGCAAGGGCTTTTGTCGGGAAGAGATAGAGTGCGCGGCTCGAGGGATCCTGCAGGACCTGGTGCAGGATCGGCGCGTTGTAGCAAAGCGTCTTCCCCGACGCGGTTGGCGTGACCACCACGACGTTCCGACCGGCCAGCGCGTGATCGAGGCTCTCGGCTTGATGCGTGTACAGCGCCCTGATGCCACGGGTCGTCAGCGCAGCGCGAAGTCGGGCATCGAGGATGTCGGGGAAAGGAACCGTGCGCGCGTCGGTGGGTGGCAGTCGCCGAACGGCGGTGACGTGAAGGTCGGGCGTGTCGGGCCGCGCAATCTCTCCGCCCGGCTCCCCGCCGGACCCGGTCCACTGCGACCTCCGGCCAGGTGCCAGCCGCTCGAGTGCGGCGTCCAGCGCCCCGTCGCGTCCCGGTCGAGACGGCAGGCCCCCTTCCTCGTCCCCACCAATCCTCGCCAGGCCGTGCTCAGGCATGGACAGCCATGCTAACAGCCGACCCTGGGGCGATCAAGAGGTGAAAGTCGTCCGGATGGCTCGGCGGGACGTGCGACGGGGGAATGAGATCCGGCCCGCAGGGCGCTGACATGATCACCTCGCGGGACGTATGATCCGTCAGCACTAAACCGTAAGCAGGAGGACTACGTGAGCAGAAGGATCATCGGTGGAATAGGCATCGCGGCCATGCTCGTAGTCGCAGCGTCGTTTCTCATGGATGGTCACGTCGCGGTAGATGCACAAACACCAGTAACGGCGGCTACCACCGACGAGACGTCGAAAGCGGGACCTGCGCCGACGATGCCCTGGGGGGATCCGGATCTGCAAGGCATCTGGACCCGCGTGGTCACCGAGCCCCTACAGCGGCCTGCGAAGTACGGCAACCGAGAGTTCCTGACCGATGAGGAGCGCGCGGAGCTCGATCAGAAGGTCGCGGCGGCCGTCGGGCGCGAGGCGGATGAGAGCCGGCGCAAGCGCGGCTCGGAGCAGGACGTCGGCGGAGCGTACAACGCGGCGATCTTCACGTCGCACCTGCCGACCGGCCGGCGCACGTCGATGGTCGTCGACCCGCCGGACGGCAAGATTCCCGAGATGACGCCGGAGGGGAAGAAGCGCAACGCCGAACAACTCGAGTATATCCTGGCGCTGCTGCAAGCGACCGATGTCTGCAAGAACAAGCTGCCAGCGTGTGCGGCGGGCAAGTACGGGCCGCCGTCCCCGCGGCGCAACGAGACACCGCCGCACTACATCACCAACGCATTGGTGGGCACGTCCGGCGGCGTGATCAATCGGTCCGACGGTCCTGAGGATCGCGGCCACAGCGAGCGCTGCATCAGCGGCGCCTTGCCAGACTTCGGCGGCTTCCGTCGCATCGTGCAGACGCGCGATCAGATCGCCATCTTCTACGACGTCGGACAAGGACAGGGCTGGCAGCGCGTCGTCCCCATCACGGATCGACCGCACCTTCCGTCGAACGTCCGACAGTGGTGGGGCGACTCGCGGGCGCGCTGGGAGGGCAAGACGCTCGTCGTGGACGTCACGAACTTCTCGCCCAAGTCGGACTTCCGTGGCTCTCGCGAGAACCTCCACTTAACTGAGCGCTGGACAAGGGTCGACGCCGACACGATCGAGTACGCGGCCACGATGGAAGACCCGACGGTCTGGACCAGGCCGTGGACGGTCAAGCTCGAGCTCAAGAGGCAGAGTGACCGGGCGAACCGCTTCTACGTCGAACCCCGTTGCCACGAAGGCAACATCGGAATGACGTCGTTGCTCGCGGGTGCGCGCGCCGAAGAGCGCGCGTTCGCGCAGGGCAAGGGTCCGAACCCCGCGACGCTCTGCACCGGCGCCTGCGGCGGCTTTGCGGGCGGCTTCGCAGACGAAGGCGATGAGGCGAATCCGCGCTGACGCGCGCGTTCTCCCAGGCCGGGTGGGCCGGGTCAGGGGGCCAGGGGCTTGGCATCGGGCTGCAGTGTTGGCAGCTTGAACGCGGCCATCTCCTGGCCGTTTCTCACCAACAGGCGATCGCCGACCAGCGTCGGGTGGTTCCAGGTCTTTCCCTCGATCGCAGGGAATCGGGCGAACTCTTTGAACCGGTCGGGTGTGGCACTGACCAGCGCGAGCTCGCCTTCCTCCCAAAGCACCAACAACAAGTCCTGCACGGGCAGCAGCATCAGCTGCCCGTGTCCGTAACGTCCGCCCTTCCAGCGTCGTGCGCCGTCCCGCAGATCGATGGAAGAAAGAATGCCGCCGTCGAATCCAAATGCATGACCGTTATGGACGACGAAGTGGTTGAAGTACGGCTTCAGCCCGGGTGACATCCACCGTTCCTGTACAATCCACTTCCCGGCCTCACGCGTGACGACGAGGCGACGAATCCCGGTCCCTCCCATCGCGTCACCGGTGGCGATGAGCACATCGCCATCAGCGGTCACCGCGGGCTGCACGATCGCAACCGCAGCTTCACCGGCTGTGTGCTCCCACAACAGCGACCCGTCCGCAGGCGCGACGCTGATCGTCCGCCCACCTCGCACCAGCAACACCTGCGGGACACCGGCGATCGTCGCGAGATGGGGCGAGCTGTAACCACCGCCGCCGGCCTCTCCCTTCCAGCGAGTTTGCCCATCGCGACTGTCGTAAGCCATGAGTTGTCCGGCAACAGCCACGATCACGAGGTCCTCGACGACGAGCGGTGAGCTCGAGAAGCCCCAGTCCGGGATTTCCTTCGCGGTGTCGGTGGCTGCGTTGCGCGTCCACACGAGGGCGCCGGTGGCGCGATCCAGGGCGTTCACGAGCCCTGTCGCACCAAACGTGAAGACGCGATTGCCGTGCAACGTCGGTGTGGCGCGCGGACCGGCACCGCCGTTCGACTCCCAGAACCGCACCGGATCCGGGTGTCGCCATACCGGCTCGCCGTCATCCAGGCGATAACACGTGACGAGCTCATCGTCTCCGCGCTGCTCTTGCGTGAAGATGCGGTCTCCGTCGACGGCAAACGAGGACCACCCGGGTCCAACCGGCCGGCGCCACACCTCAGTGGGCGCGCTCGTCGACCACTCAGTCGAGATCCGCACGCTTCTGACCACGCCATCTCGGCCCGCGCCCCGAAAGCCAGGCCATTCGGCCGTGCGCGCCGTCGAGTCCGTTACGCGGGCCTCGGTCGACCGATCAGGGTGAGGTACAACGGCGGCTGGACGATCGGCCACGCGGGCGAGGTTTTCCGCCGCGGTCTCGGTCGGCCATGTGTTCTTAGTCGAGGAGGTCAGTGTCGCGTGACCAGGGCTCGCAGCCACAGGGCCTGAGTCAGACGCGGCGGCCATCGGCTGGGCCACGGGAGCAGACGAGGTGGTGGTGATCGAATCGGCGCCCTAGGCGAGCAGACGCTCTTCCGCGCTCTGGCTCCATCGCCACCGCACGTCCGAACCGCCGGCGCCCCGAATGCCGTCGGTCCGGATCGCCGCCAGCGTAGCGCACGCCAAGGCGATCGCCGCGCCCTTCGTCAACCAACGTGCGTTCGGCGAGCGTACGGAGCCGAGGACGGCCGACACCACCACCGCCAGGCTCATGATGGGAATCGCATAGAAGAAGGGCATCATCCCCATCATCCCGTTCGAGATCGACGGGTGGACGATGCGCATGGTCGCGGCAGACCCAAGCGCTATCATGAGCAGCGTACCGAGCCGTTCGCCCCAGCTCGCACGGCTGAACGCCACCCACCAGGCGAAGATCAAGACTCCGAAGGCAACCGCCCCGAGCATGCCGAAAATGGTCCACTCCGGGTTTATGGCAGGAACACCGAACCAGCCCAGCCACTGCAGGAACGCTGCGACGACGCCCGGCCACAATCGGTAGGGCAAGTTGACCGGCTCGGCAGTTCTTCGATGGGCCATGCGAAATCGGACGTGCGAGGGCCTCGTTTTGTTCCGAACCGGGGGGCAGCACGTCCTCGCAGGGGATCATTGGCCGCGAATATGGCCGAGGCCGGTCCCGACGGCCTCGGCCAGCGCCCGCAGCCGGCTCCGCCCAGCCAGGTCGAGGAGCCTACTGCTCTCGGGCCGAGAAGACGTACTCGCCCAAGTCGCCGAAGAGGTGCGCGGCGTAGAGCACCGTCGCCGTGCCAGCCATGAACAGTGGCTGTCCCGAAACATCGCCGGACACCGTGCCCGTGAACGTGCGCATCGGGAAGTTCGTCGACAGGTTCCGATGGACGATGTGAATGCGCCCCGTCGCCGGACAGTAGAAGCCGCTGATTTCGGGAACGCCTCGGAGCTGGCCCGTGATCCTCCGGCAGTTGATGTTTCCCGGCGCGCCGGCGCCGGCCTACGTGTCGATAAAGAGCTCTTCCGACGTGCCGTTGATGTCGAGGGTCCACGTGCGGTTCGCCACGCTCAGGGGCGGAGCGGCCCACGCGCTACCGGCGGCGAGGATAGTGGCCAGTGCGAACGCGAACATCGATCTCATGATGCGTATCTCCTTGTCAGTAGTTGTGACCTCGGCGGCCACGGCGCTGAACGTGAGCGCCGCGACTCTGTGTGGAGATACGCGGAGGCGACAGAAACCCGGACACTACCGAACGATCACGCTTCCGTGCACCTGGTGCACCTGCCCCTTCGCGCTAAAGAGCGGACGACGAGCCACACCGTGATCGAACGAGCCAGCCAGGCTCGCGGGTTGACGGCTGGCGGTGCAACTACGCCAGAGAGGGATCGATCAAGTACTTCTCGCCGGTTGCGCGCCGGCGGTACGCTGCGATGGCCTCGAGATCGAGCGCGCCAGCCAGCGAGACCGTCTTCGTGTACTTGCTGGCGAACGTCGTCATCAGCTCGGCAACCACGCGATCGCGCAGCCGCTGAGCGGCCTCCGGTCCGATCTTCTGCAGGAACTGAAAGAGGAGCCAGCCGCCGGCAGCCCACGTCATCCCGAAGGATCCGGAAAGCTCGAGCGGCCGCGTGTCCAGCCGCCCGTATATGTACACCTGCTTGAGCGTGCTCGATCCGTAGCGGCTGTAGACAGCTTCGGTCTTGCTCAGAGCCGATTCCATGCACGTGAGGATCTGGCCTGCGAGGGTGCCACCGCCCGTTGCGTCGAAGGCTATTGTGGCGCGGGTGGCCGCGAGCGCCTCTGTGAGCTCAGACATGAAGGTGGGAGTGCTGCTGTCGCACACGTGTACGGCACCGAGGTTCCGCAGGACGGCTGCCTGCTCCGGCTTTCGGACGATGTTGACCAGCGGAATGCCATCCTGCAAACACATGCGCAGCAGCATCTGTCCGAGATTCGACGCCGCGGCCGTGTGGACCAGGGCTGTATGCCCCTCGAGCCTCATTGTCTCGACCATGCCGAGCGCGGTGAGCGGATTGACGAAACACGAAGCCCCTTCACTGGGGGTTGTCCCCGCGGGGAGCACGAGGCATTCCGCAGCCGGGATACAGCGATATTGCCCGTACATTGCCCTGGGCATGGCTGCGACCAGCTTGCCCATCAGCGCTCGCGCCGCCGGTGACGATCCGGTGTCGACGACTGTTCCAGCGCCTTCGATGCCGACCGTCATCGACTCGCCCGCGCGTCCCGCCATTGCCGACATGGCGCGCTCGGGAATTCTGGCGGTGACCACGGGACGCTGGACGGTCCCGGACTGGACAGCTGTGCCCATGTCCGCGGCGCCAAACATCATCCCGATGTCGGAAGGATTGATCGGCGTGGCCTGGATTTTCACCAGGACTTCATCGGCGGCGGGCGTCGGGATCGGCATTTCGGCCAGCGAGAGCTCGAGCTCGCCATTGGCGCGCACAAGCGATCGCAGCTGCAAGAACGTTCCAGCCTTCGTGTCCGTCATCGCGTTCCTACCACCCTCCTCCCTGCCTACCCGCCCACCCGCTAAAGATTGGACCGCCCTTGACACCCGTCGACCGGAATGCAGGCACCACTGATCCAGCTCGCCTTCGGGGATGACAGAAACGCCACGACCGCGCCAACCTCCTCCGCGCGACCGAACCGGCCGAACGGAAGCTCACGTGCGACGAACTGCGCCATCCCCTCCGGGTCCTCCTGCTGACGCTTGTGCCACGAGCCGCCGGGAAATGAGATGGATCCGGGCGCGACACTGTTCACACGGATGTTGTCGCGCGCCAGCTGCTGCGCCATCGACTTCGCCAGGCTGATTTCGGCCGCCTTCACCGCGTTATACGTCATCCGGCCGCCCGATTCGCGGCCCCAGATCGACGCGATCATCGTGATGACACCACCGCCGCGCCGACGCATGTGCGGGACCGCCTGGCGAGATGCGCGAACGGCCGGGATCAGCGTCTGATCGAAGGCCTCTTGCCACTCACCGTCCGACGTGTCGACGATCGTGGCGCCGCGCGCCAGACCGATGTTGTTGACGAGGATGTCGAGGCCGCCGTAGGTGTCGACGGCACAGGCGAGCGCCGACGCGACGCCTTCGGCACGAGCCAGGTCGACCGCGATCCCGGTGACATCGCGCGGATCGGCGGCCGTCGTCCGCAGCGCCGCAACCGATTCCTGCAACTTCTCCTGACCCCTGGCGCAGACGACGACGCGACACCCCTCGACGACGAGTGCTGCGGCGCTCGCCAGCCCAAGCCCGCGACTTGATCCAGTGATCAGCGCCACTCTCCCGGCGATTCCAAGATCCATCCGATCAGCTCGCCGTCATCCAGCGGAACCCCTCCGTCTGGATGTCAGGGGGCAGTTCATGTCGTCCCTCGAACTCGCGAAACGTGACGTCGTAGCCGCGCGACCGCAGACGAGGCACGATCTGCCTGCTGCACACATCGATCGGCAGAATCTGATCGTTCGTGCCGTGGGAGACGTACACCCGTGGCTTGCCATGCAAGACGACGTTGTTCACGAATCCAGGCGAGAACGCAACGATGCGCGTGAAGAGATCCCCATTGGCGAGGCCGAGTGAGAGCGCATACGACGCGCCATCCGAGAACCCGCCGATCGCCAGCCGCGTCGAATCGACCGCCAGACGCTCGAACACATGGGCGAGCACTCGATTCACAAAGACAACGTCGTCTCCGAACTCATCACGAATGGCGTCCCAGGTTCCGCCGCGTGAGTCCGGCGCCACTACGACAATGCCCGCCTGATCGGCGGCAGCGGCGACACGGCTCAACATGCGCGCACCGGTCCCAGTTGCACCGTGCAGGAGCAGCAGAAGCGGCAGCGGTCCGGGCGCAAGCGAAGACGGCATTTGCACCACGCCGTCTCGGTTGCTCCCACCGAGACCGAGTGGCCCCGAGCGCAGCGAAGCCATCACGTCACGGCGCGGTCGAGGGATGAGTCGACCCTCACGAACAGCCTCGGGAGTGGCCTGCGCCTCGGCGGACGGCGCGCACCCGGCGGCACCACACACAAGGGCCGCCAGGGCGCCACCCGTCTGACGGCCGAAGCGGCGGCGGGTCATCGTTCGATCGTCAGGACGGCTCACCGGCAACTCCCCTGTTTCAACACGAGGCCACGAGGGTGGCTGATCGTGTCGGATCCGACGGATGGTAACACGTGGGTCGGCGCAGCGGGCGTGGTGACCGGACGTCGCAGGCTCGCCGGCTCGACCTCGCGGGCTCGCCAGCGGTTCGGACCGGATACACTGATGTCCACGAATGCGTACCGTTCCACAGTGTCAGCGTCTCGTCGCGCGCCGACTCACCTCCGGCGCGGCCTCCCTTGCGCTCTTGCTTCACTCTGCCTGCGGCCCATCGACGAGGGCCGGAGCAGGCGGGTCTGACCTGCCTGGATTCTTCGGACCAGTCGTCATTGGAGAATAGCGCCAGTTAACGGCTGTTCTTGGTTCTGTTCTTCTTGGTCAGCGCTCGCCAGCCGCGCTGGCGAGCGCCCTCCGTCACGATCAGCAACACCGGCCGC
>Ga0194132_10000300_pt1 | contig 102943 bp, 112 predicted proteins | sample TA2KigOf80mmetaG_FD_148612 | JGI IMG/M metagenome (GOLD analysis project Ga0194132, IMG submission 148612) | Freshwater microbial communities from Lake Tanganyika, Tanzania - TA2015054 Kigoma Offshore 80m | ecosystem: Environmental > Aquatic > Freshwater > Lake | place: Tanzania: Lake... | reverse complement strand
CCGGGAGCACCGCCGCCGGGACGCTGAATGACCTGGCCGCCAGCGCCGCCGCCATCGCGTGGGGGCGTGCCGGTCTGGCTGCCCTGGCCGCCGGGGGCTTGGACGTTGCCGCCCGCGCCGCCGGGCCTGCCGCCCGCCGCGCCGCCAGGGATCTGGGTGATGGTGGGCACAGTGACGGCGATCTTGATGTTGTAGCTGACGATGCCCTGCTGGCGATTGGGGAGGAGCGAGATGTAGCGCACCGTTCCGGCGAGCGGGAGCGTGGGCGCCTGGTTGAGGGAGATCTGGACGGGGAGGCCTTCGCGGATGTTAAAGATGTCCGCCTCATCAACAACGGCCTGCACTTCTATCTGGGTGGTGTCAACGACGAGGACGGCTTGGGTGTTCGCAGCGACGGTATCGCCGACCTTGACGTTGACGACGTTGACGACGCCATCGTAGGGGGACTTGATCTGCGCGAGGGCGAGCTTGTCCTTTGCGGCGGTGAGGCTGGTTTGCGCGTCCGTCACCTGGCTCGTGCGGAGGCCGAGGGTCACGGCATCCGGCCCTTTGCTCACGAGGGAGAGCTTCTCTTCCGCGTCCGCAAGGGCAGCCTTGGCAGTGGCGACCTTGGCTTGCTTGAGGGCGATATCTTCGCTGAAGGGTCCGCTTACGATCTTGGTCAGGCCATCTTGCACGGCCTTGAGCGTTGTCTCAGCGGAGGCGACTTTGGCTTGCTTAAGCGCAACGTCAACAAGGTCAGGGCCCGCGAGGATCTTGGTCAAGGTATCTTGAGCGGCCTTCGAGTTTTCCAGCGCGGTGGTGAGCTTTGCCTGCTTAGTGGCGAGGTCCAGGGTGTCAACGCCAGCGGCGACCTTATCGTAATTCGTTTGCGCGGTGCGCAGGGCATCTTGCGCCGAGGTGACGGAGCGCTGAGCGCTGGTGAGAGACGAGGCCTGAGTGGCCCTGGCGCTTTCAAGGCCATCGCGGGCGATGATGAGGTTGCTCCAGAGGGTGTTGAGGTCTACGATCGTGGGAAGCGTGGAGGGGTATTTGACATACATCTCCGCGGGAGAGAGGTAGATGTCAGCCTCGGACACACCGAGCCCTAATGGGGTCCAGGCATTCCGGTAGGGGCGTTTGCGGGTATCGAGGAGGTCGCTGGCTTCGCGGACGAGACGCGATTGAGTCGCCTCCGTGACCGTTAGGGAAGTTTGGGCATTGGTGACGGACTGCTTGGCCTGGGAAAGGGTGGCTGCGGCTGAGGCCAGGTCGTCGGCGGTATAGGGTGTCTTTGCTGTGGTGACTGCATCCTGGGCGAGCTTGACGGCCTGGCCGGCATTGGCAACAGCTTCGCGCTGTTTGGCGATGTCCTGCTCCGTGTAGGGAGCCTTTGCCTTATCGAGGGCGTCCTTAGCGGCCTGGAGGAGCGCCTGCGCATTGGCGACAGCCTCTTGTTTCTGGCGGAGCTCTGCCTGGTAGGCCGTCCCGCGAGCTTCGTCCAAGGCGTCTTGGGCCGATCTGAGCTGCAGCTTTGCAGAGGCGACGGACTCTTGGGCCCTGGCGAGATCGAGGGCGCCGTTGGTCTTCTTGGCGTCGTCCAGGGTCTGCTGTGCGCTGAGGAGCGAGGCCTCGGCTTTCGTCACCGCCGCTTGGAGGTCGTTGAGGTCAATCTCCGCAAGGATCTGGTCCTTGGTGACGCGCGCGCCCTCTGTGACAAGGACTTTGGTGACAGTGCCTGAGCTGCCGAAGTTGAGGGTCTTCTGGTTGGGGAAGCTGACGCTGCCGGAGGAGTTCACGGTGGAGCGGATGTTCCCTCTGCTGACGGCTTGGATCGTTTCGGTGACTGCGGTGGTCGCATCGTCGCCACCGCAGGCGGTGACGGTGATGGGGGCTGAGAGGATGATCGCACAGACTGCAACGAGCCGCGTGGAAGGAAATCGCATATGTTGCCCCGCCCGCTTCATTTTCGATTTGCGCGCAAAAACGCGCATGACCCGTCGAAAGGGCGCACTATACAGTAGGGGGGCAATCTTAGAAAGGCATTAGAGGGCGCTGGGTGGCTAGACGATGGAAAGAGAGAGTTCCTGAATCTGAGCGCCTTCAGGCAGGGCGCGGTCTATGCGGAAGATGCGGATAGCGGGCTGCTGTGGGTTGCGGAGGGAGACGATCATATAGATGTAGCCCCACGGCGAGGAGAGCTTGACGTCTGTGGGGGAGGGGTAGGCTTCACTGAAGGTGTGGGAGTGATAGAAGCCGAGGACGTCATGCCCGGCTTTGGCCGCTTCATCCTCTATCCGAAGGAGCTCCGGACCATCAAAGTTGTATTTCACAGGGCTTCGTTCAGTGTTCTTGGCGCGGTAGGCAGCGCGAACAGCAGCACCCGTGCCGGCCAGGACGCCGCAGCATTCGTTGGGCGCCTCCGCCTTGGCGTGGGCGATGATTTCCTCGGCCAGTTTTTTCGAGAGCGTAAGGTCTGCCATGGGGTTCCCGGGTTTTAGATTGCTAGGGCTCGACGACGATGCGCCCTCTGTTCCCCGGCGTCACGTGGCCGATGACGGCGGCGATGTTGACGCGCTTGGCCTTGAGGGCTTTGAGCAGGAGCGGGGCCTTCTTCTCTGACACGGCAAAGAGGAGGCCGCCGGAGGTCTGCGGATCGAAGAGGAGGCGGAAGGCTTTGGGCGGAACGTCAGGATGCCAGGCGACGGCGTGATCGTAGTAGGCCTTGTTGCGGCCCATGCCGCCCGGGGAGATTTCCTGCTCCACGCCCAAGCGCCAGGCATCCTGCAGGAGCGGGACACTGCTGAGGCCGATTGTGGCGGAGACGTTGCTTGCATTGAGCATGCCGTGGAGGTGGCCGAGAAGGGAGAAGCCGGTGACGTCCGTGCAGGCGTTGGGGGTGACGCTCAGCCCGGCCTCGCTTGCGGCCTTGTTGAGGGCGAGCATGGAGGCGATGGCCGCTTCGATGGCGGCAGGGGCCGCCTTGCCGGCCTTGGCGGCGGTGGTGATGACGCCGGTGCCGATGGCCTTGGTGAGGATGAGGAGGTCGCCGGGTTTTGCGCCTGCGTTCGTCCACTGTTTTCCGGGGCGAACGAGGCCGGTGACGGCCATGCCGTACTTGGGTTCGGCATCATCTATGGTATGGCCGCCGACGACGGGGACGCCAGCCTCTTTGGCTTTCTGCGCGCCGCCGCGAAGGACCCCTTTCAGAATGTCCTTGGGCTTATCCGCCGGGAAGCCGACGATGTTCATGGCGGTGATGGGTTTGCCGCCCATGGCGTAGACATCGCTCAGGGAGTTGGCGGCCGCGATGGCGCCGTAGGTGAAGGGGTCGTCCACGATCGGAGGGAAAAAGTCCACCGTCTGCACCAGCGCGAGATTCTTCGTGAGCTGGTACACCGCCGAATCGTCCCCCGTTTCAATGCCGACGAGCAGGCGCCTATCGGCGAGGCGGGGGAGGTCCTTTAGGAGATGATGCAGGTCGCCCGGACCGTACTTGGCAGCTCAGCCGCCGCACTTGGTCAGGGTGGTGAGCCTGATTGGCTCAAGGGAGGCCATCGCCGCTCCTTCTCTGTATTTCCCCATGAACCGGGGGCATCTTCAGTGTAGCAGAGGCGCTTTGTTGGATGCCGGAGCGGGGGCCGGGATTCGGGCGGCTGGGATGGGCGATTATAAGAGTTGTAGCCACCTTGACACGCCCCGATTGTGAATGTATTCTCAATGTGCTTTCGGCGGGTTAGCTGAAGTCTGCGCAAGGGTCGGTACAAGGCGCAGGCAAGATTGCCAGGTGAAGAGATGGACCCAGAAGCACTGAACCACGTGGACTGGCGGAACACCAGCCACACGCTGCGCTACCTGTGGTTCATCGTTATCTTCGCCTTCGGCCTTGCCACCCATCTTGTCCTCGCTCACGCCATCATCCCCTCGTTGCTGAACTCCGGTCATCTGCCCGCGGGCATCGCTGACAAGGTCCGGAAGCTGCGCTTCCATCTCTATGCAAGCTCGATCTTGATTCTTGGCGCGATCTGTTTCTGGTTCGCGAAGGCTGCAGACACGGCGCACGAGATCCGCAATTTCTGGCACAGGGATTGGATCTAGGGTCCAAGAAACCTGGAGAACGGTACAAGGTCGCGTAACACACTATGTCGTTGCCTAAAGCCCCGCTCGCGGTCAAAGTGCTGGTCCCAGTCATCGGACTGGTCATCGGCATAGGCGGGCTTATCGTTACGGTCGGCATCCTGAAGGCATGGTGGAGCACGCCCTTCGGCCCGGCGCAAGTGAAGGCCAGCCAGCCGATCAAGTTCCGGCACGACCTCCACATCGCCGCCGAAATTGATTGCCAGTACTGCCACCGGGAGGCTCTGAAGGGCGAGGCCGCGACGATCCCCTCCGTCCAGCTCTGCGTCTTCTGTCACCAGGTTGTGCTGAAGACTTCGCCGGAAATCACCAAGCTGCTTTCCGTTAACGAATCCGGCGAGCCGTTGAACTGGGGCCGGGTCCATAGACTGCCCGATCATGTCCAGTTCCTGCACGAGGCGCACGTGGCCTTCTTCTCCAAAGAGAACAAGGTGCAGCCGTCCCAGGTCTGCTCCATCTGCCACGGCGATGTCGGAAAGATGCAGGTGGCGGAGCAGGTCCGCAACCTGAAGATGCGGGACTGCGTGGACTGCCACAGAGGCGGCTATTTCAACTATCTGACGCCTGAGGCTGAGGCGGCGATTAAAGAGGCGATCACGAGCGGTCAACGTCGCGCGCCGCCGTCAGACTGCGCGACGTGTCACTACTAATAGGCAACTGAGCAATGGCTTTCACGCGCAAAGAATTTCTGAAGCTGGCGGGAGGGACGGCCGCAGGGGCCGCCATCCTGTCCGCCTGCCGCCCGAACGTCCGCGAGTTCCTGGTGCAGAGCCCCTCCAGGCTCCCGGAAGACTTGGTCAATGGGATAGACAACTGGTACGCCACCTCCTGCAGCCAGTGCGGCAGCGGGTGCGGCGTCATCGTGCGGGTCATCGAAGGCCGGGCGAAGAAGGTGGAGGGCAACCCCGTCCATCCGCTCAGCGGCGGCAAGCTATGCGCCCGGGGCCAGGCGGGCGTCCAGGCGGTCTACCATCCCGACCGCGTTCGCAGGCCCATGAAGGCGACGGGCGCCCGGGGCAGCGGCGCCTTCGCGGAAACGACGTGGGATGAGGCGCTGGCGGCGGTGACGCCTAAGCTGAACGAGATGAAGGGCGCGGCGGCGGGCAGTCTCCTCATCGTGACCGGGGCGCTGAACGGCAGCCAGGGCATGGTGGCGAAGCGCTTCGCGAAGGCGATGAACGCCACCCACGCGACCTTCGAGCCGATGGAAGAGGCCGCGCTGAAGGCGGCTATCAAGCAGACGTTCGACCAGGACCTGCTGCCTGATTTCGATCTTGGGCGCAGCAACTATATCCTTTCGTTCAGTTCGGATTTCTTAGGCGGCTGGATCTCCCAGGTCCGCCATTCGCGGGGCTACGGCGAGTTCCGCCAGGGGGCCCGCAAGCGCGGGACGCTGGTGCAGGCGGACACGCGCCTCTCGCCGACGGCAGCCGGCGCCGACGAGTGGGTCTATGTGAAGCCCGGCTCCGAGGGCAAGCTGGCTCTGAGCATCGCCTATGTGATCATCAAGTCGGGCCTCGGCGACGCAGCCGCAGCGCGGGCCCTCACTGGCGGCCGTGGCGCGGCTGCGCTGGAGGCCTACGCCCCCGAGAAGGTGGCGGAGGCGACGGGCGTTTCCGCCAAGCACATCGAAGAGCTGGCGAAGGCCTTCGTAGCGCCGGAGAACCAGCCGGCCATAGCCATCGGCGGCGGCGCGGCGGGCGCGCACACGAACGGCGTGTTCAATCTGACCGCCATCTACAGCCTCAACCACCTGGTTGGGACTGTGAACAAGCCGGGCGGCGTGAACTTCAACCCTGCGCCGCCCATCGGCGATGGGACGGCGGCGGCTGACCGCACAGCCTACGCCGCCGGGACAAGCACCTCCCTGGCGGAGTGGAAGAAGATCATCGAAGGCATGAAGCAGGGGAAGGTGAAGGCGCTGGTGATCCGCAACGCGAACGCGGTGCACAGCCTGCCCGCTTCGCTGGGCTTTGCGGATGCGCTAGCGAACGTGCCTACGGTGATCAGCCTTTCGAGCTTCCTTGACGATACGACCTACTGGGCCGATTGGGTGCTGCCGACGAGCCTTCCCCTGGAAGACTGGGCGGATGCGCCCATGAACCCCGGGCCCGGCTATGAGGCAGTCACCTTCCAGCAGCCGGTGGTGCGGCCCTTCCGCGATACGCGCGGCTTCGGCGATATCCTGCTGACGCTGGCGCAAGAGCTGAAGATCGAGAAGGACCTGCCCTGGACGAGCATGCGCGATGCGCTCCGCCAGCAGGCCCAGAAGCTGCACCAGTTCGGCCGGGGAAACATCAAGGCCGCGACCTTTGAAGAGTTCTGGGGCAAGCTGCTCCAGCAGGGCGGCTGGTGGGATACGAACGCCCGCGCGCTGCCGGTGCCCTTTGTGAACGGCCTGAACCTGACCAACCCGGAACCGGAATTCGCCGGAGACGCCGGACGCTACCCCTTCGTCCTCCTGCCGTTCCAGACGGCGGGCATCGGCGATGGGCGGCTTGCGCACCTGCCGTGGCTCCAGGCGACGCCCGACCCGATGACGACGGCGACGTGGGAGACCTGGGTTGAAGTGAACTCCAAGACGGCGCGCGACATGGACCTGCGCGAAGGCGATGTGGTCCGCATCGAATCGCCGGCGGGGGCCATCCAGGCGCTGGTCTACCCGAACCCGGCCGCGCCGCCGGACGTGCTGGCGATCCCCGTGGGCCGGGGCCACAAGGCCTTCGGGCGCTGGGCGGAGGGCTACGGCGCGAACGTGTACGCCGTCCTGGACCCGCGGGAAGAGAAGCAGAGCGGCTCGCTGGCCTGGGCGGCGACGCGCGTAAGCATCGCGAAGACGGGCAAGTGGAAGCGCATCCCGAAGATGGAGGGCTCCGTGCTGCCCATTGATTTCTCGAACAAGATCAAAGTCACGAACAAGGACTCCTAACGGAGCGCGTTGATGGCAATCGAGAGAAAGCCTGAGCCGAAATGGACGCTGGTGGTGGACGCAGACCGCTGCAGCGGCTGCCAGGCCTGCGTCGTCGCGTGCCAGGCGGAGAACAACGTGCCGCTGAACACGGACGCGATCTTCAACCAGAAGCGCGCCCACGAGTGGATACGCATCGAACGCTACTGGGTGAGCGACGACCCGGAGAAGCGGCCGGATGAGATTGACTTCTCGAAGGTGAAGGCGAAGTTCCTGCCGCTGATGTGCCAGCAGTGCGAGAACGCGCCCTGCGAGCCGGTCTGCCCGGTTTACGCCACCTACCACAACGACCAGGGCCTGAACGTGCAGGTCTACAATCGCTGCATCGGCACGCGGTACTGCGCCAACAACTGCAACTACCAGGTGCGGTTCTTCAACTTCTGGGAGCCGGTGTGGCCGGAGACGCTGCGCAACCAGCTGAACCCGGACGTGACGGTCCGCAGCCGCGGCATCATGGAGAAGTGCACCTTCTGCGTGCAGCGCATCCGGCGCGGGATACGCACGGCGATCCGCGAGGACCGGGATGTCAGGGACGGCGATGTGACGCCCGCCTGCGTGCAGTCCTGCCCCACGGGCGCGCTGACCTTCGGCAACATCAAGGACGAGAAGAGCGCCGTGCACAAGCTGGCGGAAGACGCCCGGCACTACCGATTGCTGGAAGAACAAGGCACCGGCCCGAACGTGGTCTACCTGAAGAAGGTGGACACGCATGCGGCGGAAGACAAAGGCCATGAGTAGCACAACGCACAACACACACGCGGCCCACCACGAGGCCGAAGGCGAGCATCACTACCAGCCGCAAGTGCTGACGATGCCCCATGCCCAGGTGACGCAGGATATCCTGCGCGCCTCATCCACCATGGGGCGAACGTACAAGCTGGCGCTGGCGCTCTTCGGCGGGCTCTTCATCGCCGGGTTCGCCGTCTTCATCGTCCGCGCGCGGGATGGCTTCGATACCTTCACGTCGTGGGCCTACCTGATGGCGACCTTCGGCTTCATCTTCACCACGGCGATGTCCGCGCCGATCTTCTCCGTGACGCAGCGGATGGTGCGCAGCCACTGGCGGCGGCCGATGGGCCGCTCGGCGGAGGTCCTCTCCGTGGCCGGCATCGTGGGCGCGCTGATGTTCATCCCCCTGGTGCTGCTGCTGCCGAACGCGGACAACCGGAAGACGATCTGGATGACTTTCCCCGGCGCGCCGCACGTGTATGAGCTTGCGGCGCTCATCGGCATCGTGGCTCTGGGCCTGGCGATCCTCTATGTGAGCGCCATCCCCGACCTGGCGGCGATCCGCGATCACGGGACCGGCTGGCGGAAGAGCCTGGCGCGGAGGCTGGCTTCGAGCTTCAGGGGAACGCCGCGGGAGTGGAAGGGCATCAAGGCCATGCTGATGGTCCTGGGCGTTTTGTATTTTCTCTTTCTCATCGGCGTGCATACGATGATTGCCTCGGACTTCGCGCTCTCGCTCGTCCCCGGGTGGAAGGACGCCATCTTCCCGGCGTGGCATGCGATCAGCGGTCTGCAGAGCGCGGTGGCCTGCACCATCCTGGTGACCTTTCTACTCTATAAGTTCGGCGGCTATAAGGACTACATCAGCGTTGACCAGTTCTGGGGCGCGAGCAAGATCATGCTCGCCCTGTCTCTCCTCTGGATGTATTTCTGGCTCTCCGGATTCATGATCTTCTGGTACGGCCGGCAGCCGGTTGAGCTGGCGGTGATCAAGCTTTTCTTCGCGGAGTCCTACCGCTTCCCGTGGGCGATGGCGGTCTGCTTGAACTTCGCCGTGCCCTTCCTTCTGCTCATCTGGAACGCGGCGCGCAAGTCCATGATCGCCCCAACGATCGTCTCTTGCTCGATCCTTTTGGGCACGTTCTTCGACCGCATCCGCATCTACGTCGGCAGCTTCACCGTGGCGGATGTGCGGGCCGATGCGCTGCACGAGCTCCACGCGGGGCCGCTGCTGGAGAACCCGCCGCCGCACCTGCCGGGCACCGCCGATGTCTTCATGATCCTGGGCGGCCTGGGCGGCGCGCTCTTCATCATCATGCTGGCGATCAAGTTCTTCCCGCCCATCTCCATCTGGGAAGTGACGGAAGGCATGCTCTACCGCAGGAAGCGCCGGTTCTTGAAGCGTGAAATCATGGTCATGGGCAAACCGGACTAAGGCACACCACTATGCAGGACAGAGTCGTACTCGGAAAGACACCTCAGGAAGTGGACTCGCGCATCAACCGCGAGCTGCTGACGAACGTCCTCTACACCGAGCGGCGCTACTGGATGATCGTCGGGTTCCTGGCGCTGGTTGTGGCGCTGGCCGGCGGGGCGATCGGGTACATGATCAACCAGGGCATCGGCGTCACGGGCCTGCACCGCCCCGTCTTCTGGGGCTTCATGATCACGAACTTCGTCTTCTGGGTGGGCATCAGTCACGCTGGCGTCATGCTCTCGGCCATCTTGCGCCTGGCGCAAGCCGAGTGGCGGCGCCCGGCCACCCGCGCCGCCGAGATTGTGACGGTCTTCGCGCTGATGACCGCCATCCTGTTCCCGATCCTGCACAGCGGCCGCCCCTGGCGCACGATGTACTGGGCCTTCCCGTACGACTTTGCCCGGGGCATCTTCCCCAACGTCCGCTCGCCGCTGGTGTGGGACCCCACGGCCATCACAACGTATCTGACCTCCAGCATCATGTTCGTCGTCGTGGCGCTGATCCCGGACTTCGCGGTGATGCGCGATAGGACGAAGGGCGTCGCCAAGGCGATCTACAGGGTGCTGGCGATGGGCTGGCGCGGGACGCCGCGGCAGTGGCGGCTGCAGATCGTCGCGGGCTTCCTGCTCTCGGCGCTCATCCTGCCGGTCTTCGTCTCCGTCCACAGCATCGTCTCCTGGGACTTCGGCGTGGCGCAATCGGTGGAGGCATGGCACTCCACGGTCTTCGCCCCGTACTTCGTCATCGGCGCCGTTCACTCCGGCGTCTCCGCCGTGGTGACGGTGATGATCATCCTGCGGTGGCTCTTCCACTGGGAGAACTACATTACCAAGGACACGATCGACTCCCTGGGCCGCCTGCTCATCGTGGTGGCGACGGCGTGGTTCTTCTTCTTCGTCATCGAGATCCTCTTCAGCATCTACACGCTGGAAGACGCCGAGCTGGCCCTACGGAGGATGCAGCTGTGGGAGTCGCCGTACTCCTGGCTCTTCCTGACCTTCATCCTCACCGGCTATTTCATCCCGGTGCCGCTCTGGCTGTTCAAGAACGTGCGCCGGAGCTTCAAGTGGATGCTCATCACCACCATCCTGGTGAATATCGGCATGTGGATCGAGCGCTTCCTCATCATTGTCCCCGGACTCGCGAGGAAGCAGGGCCTCTCCTTCTCCTGGAGCACGTACCACCCCAGCATCATCGAGGTCTTGATGGTCATCGGCTCCTTCGCCTTCGTTTCGATGAACATCCTGCTCATCTCCAAGGTTGTCCCGCTCATCCCCCTCTATGACGTCAAAGAGGGCGAGATTCTGAAAGACGAGTTCAAGATCGGCAAGGCTACGATTCCCGCGACGATGCGCGAGGAGTAATCCCGGAAGGGGGAAGCGCGCCATATGGCAAAGAAACAAGTGCTCGGGGTATTCAAGACGGCGGACAACGCAGTCATGGCGGTGGACCGGCTGAATGAGGCCGGCTTCACCAATAAGGACTGGACGGTCCTGACGGGCAGCCCATACCCGGAGGGAGCCTTCGGGGAGTGGATGCCGAAGCACCGGCTCTACGCCTTCCCGTTCTTCGGCGCCATCGTGGGCTTCACCGTGGCGATCCTGGTCACGGCCGGGACGTCCGTGGCGAACCCCCTGGTGACGGGCGGCAAGCCCATCATCGCAGTCCCGGCGATGGCGGTGATCGTCTACGAGGGCACGATGTTGGGCGCGATCCTCATGACCATCATCGGCGTGATTTTTGAATCGCGCCTGCCGAGGCCGCTGATGGGCCTCTACGATGAGCGCATCACCGAGGGCTATGTGGGCATTGACCTGAATTGCCCCGAGGACCGCATCAACGCCGCAGAGATGGTGATGCGGCAATCGGGCGCGGTTGATGTGAAGCACCAGAAATAGGGTAGAGCAGAACAAGGAACCAGGAACCCGGGAACGTAGGGACATGAAGATAGCAAAGAGACAGGGGAAGAGATCCATGGGCAGGCGAGGCATAGCCATCGTCTGCCTGGCTCTTGCTGCCGGCCTGCTGGCGGCAGGCTGCACTAAGGGCACGTACCAGGTGGACATTTTCCCTGAGATGCACTACAACCAGTCCACGAAGATCGGCGAGCCGCCCCGCTTGGATGTGCCAGCAGGCGCCGTCCCGATCACCGGACCCCAGATGCATGTGATCCCCGCCGACCAGCTGGAAGCGGCAAAGGCCTTCAAGAACCCGCTGCCCGCAGGCGCGGCCACGAACGCGAAGGGCGCGGAGCTCTATCGCGTGAACTGCGCCATGTGCCACGGGCCCCAGGCCAAGGGCGACGGCGCGGTGGGCAAGATCCTGGTGCGCGACGGCTACCTGGCGCCGCCTAACCTGACGGCGGCGGTGACGCAGAACAAGACGGACGGCGAGCTGTTCACGGTTCTGACCAACGGGGTCAATGTGATGCCCAAGTTCGGCTATCTGCTGACGGACGAAGAGCGCTGGGCCGTCATCGCCTACCTCCGCGCGCTGCCCAGATAAGGAAGAGGCTATGGATACGGTGCAACAGGCAGGGGTAACAAGAAAGAAGTTTGTCCTTGGGGCCATCCTTGGCGCGGCAGGCCTGATCGGCATGGGCGCGCTGGCGCAGCGGAAGCTGAAGACGGAGGAGAGCCTGCCCCTGGGCCTCCCCGAGGACTCGATTTTCAGGCCGCGTGCCGATGCGCTGGAGCGGATGCGGAAGGGCCTGGGCAAGTAGCTTCCCGAAAGAAAGCCTTGCAAAGGCCTCCGCAGAAGCGGGGGCCTTTTTATTTGCCCTTTTTGGCGGCTACGGCCTTCTTGATGAAGTCAATGATGTCCTGGGTGGAGCTGCCGGGGCCGAAGACGCCCTGGATGCCCATAGCCTTGAGCTTGGCGAAGTCCTCTTCCGGGATGATGCCTCCGGCGAGGACGACGGCATCGTCATTGCCCTTCTTCTTGAGGCCCTCCACGATGAGGGGGAAGAGCTCCAGGTGCGCGCCGGAGAGGATGCTGAGGCCCACCACGTCCACGTCTTCCTGCACGGCGGCGCTGACGATCATTTCAGGGGTCTGGCGGATGCCGGTATAGATAACCTCCATCCCGGCGTCCCGCAGGGCCCTGGCGATGATTTTGGCCCCTCTATCGTGCCCATCCAGGCCGGGCTTGGCGACGAGGACGCGGATCGTCTCTTTCTGCGTGGCTACCATTGTTCTTCCCCTTTGGGCGACCGAAAATGGCCGCCCCTATATGGCTAATGCTTGATGGGCGTGCAGATCTCGGTGAGGACGCCCCTGGTGGACTTGGGATGGAGGAAGCCGACCATGCCGGCAAGGCCGGGTCGGGACTTCTTGTCTATCAGGGCGCAGCCCTTCTTTTCCAGCTCCGTGAGCTCGTGGTCCACATCGGCCACTTCAAAGCAGATGTGGTGGAAGGCCTCGCCGCGCTTCTCGAGGAATTTCGCGACGCCGCCGTTGGGGTCCATGGGCTGGATGAGCTCGATCTCGCAATCGCCCACGGGGATGAGGGTCGCCCTGACCTGCTGGGTCGGGACGAACTGGATCTCGGATTTGGGGAAGCCGAGGATATCGGCATAGTCCTTGAGGGACTCGTCAATATCCTTGACGACGAGGGCGATGTGATGGAGCTTTTTGACGTCCATGGCACTCCTTAGCGATGGGAGGAGGCCTCGGCCAGCAGGCGCCGCGCGATGACGAGGCGCTGGATCTGGGAGGTCCCTTCGTAGATCTCAGTTACTTTAGCATCTCTGAAGGCGCGTTCAATAGGGCTGGCCTTGAAATAGCCGGAGCCGCCGTGGAGCTGCAGGGCCTGCGTCGCGACCTGCATCGCGGCTTCGCTGGCGAAGAGCTTGGCCATGGCCGATTCCTTGGTGCAGGGGAGGCCCTGATCGCGGAGGAAGGCGGCGCGGTAGACCAGGAGGCGGGCGGCGTCTATCTGGGTAACCATATCGGCCAGCATCCACTGGACGCCCTGGAAATCGGCGACGGCCTGGCCGAACTGCTTGCGCCGGCGGACGTGGCGGACGGCGAGATCAAGGGCGCCCTGGGCGATGCCGGCGGCCTGTGCGCCGATTATGGGGCGGCTGCCGTCCACAATCTGCATCGCGATCTTGAAGCCCTCGCCTTCGCCGCCGACGAGGTTGCCTGCGGGCACTTCGACATCGTCAAAGAGGACTTCGGCGGTGCTGGAGGCGCGCATGCCCATCTTCTCGGTCTGCTTACGGGAGGAGAGGCCTTTGGAGCCGCGCTCCACCACCATTGCAAGCATGCCCTTGTGGCGCTTGGCGCGGTCGGTCGTGGCGAATAGGAGGAATGTATCGGCGATGTCACCGTTGGTGATAAAGGTCTTGCTGCCGTTGACGAGATACTTGCCATTTTTCTTGATAGCCGTCGTTTGGATATTGGCGGCGTCGCTCCCGGCCTCGGGCTCGGTGAAGGCGAAGGAGGCGATCGTTTCGCCTCGGGCGATGGGCGGAAGGCAGTGATTGCGAAGGGCGTCGTTGGCGTGATGCTCGATGCCGTGGGAGGCCAGGGAGAGGCTCGCCAGGAGGGAGAGGGCCATCGAGGCGTCCGAGCGCGCGATCTCCTCCACGGCGATAGCCGTCTGGAGAAGGCCGCCGCTGCCGCCGCGCTCCGGGGCGATGCCGAGGCCCGTGACGCCGAGCTTGCCCAGTTTTTTATAGAGGGGCCAGGAGAACTCTTCCTTGGCATCGCGCTCGCGGGCCGTCGGCTCCAGCTCCTTCACGGCGAAGTCGCGGATCGTTCGCCGGAGGAGGAGGTCGCTTTCGGAGAGGGTGAAGTTCATTGCATCACAACGCTCGTCAGCCTAGAAGACGATGGCCTCTTTATAGGTGCCCCACTGCTTGCGAAGGGTATCGCAGATCTCGCCGAGGGTTACGTAGCTCTCCACGGCCTCAATGATGACGGGCATGGTGTTGTCCTTGCTGTGGGCCACCTCTTCCACGCGCTTGAGGGAGCGCTTGACGGACTGGGGGTCGCGCTTCTTCTTCAGGTCGGAGAGGCGCGCGAGCTGGCGCTTGGCGGAGGACTCGTCAATGCGCATGATGCTGTGGGTCTCGGCCTTTTCATTGGTGAACTTGTTGACGCCCACGATGGTGGCCTCGCCCTTTTCCACCTGGCGCTGGTACTGATAGGCGGCCTCTTGGATCTCGCGCTGGATGAAGCCGCGCTCGATGGCCGCAAGGGAGCCGCCCATGTCCTCGATGGTCTTGAGGTAGGCGTTGGCCTTCTCCTCAAGGACATTGGTGAGATGCTCCACGTAGTAGGAGCCGGCCATGGGGTCCACGGTATCGGCGACGGCATTTTCGTGGGCCAGGATCTGCTGCGTGCGGAGGGCGATGGTGACGGCCTTGTCCGTGGGCAGGGCCAGGGCCTCATCCATGGAGTTGGTGTGGAGCGATTGGGTGCCGCCAAGGACTGCCGCCAGGGCCTGGACGGTGGTGCGGACGATATTGTTCTCCACTTGCTGGGCCGTGAGGGAGACGCCCGCCGTCTGGGTGTGGAAGCGCAGCTGCCAAGACTTGGCGTTCTGGGCCTTGAAGCGCTCGCGCATGATCTTGGCCCACATGCGGCGCGCCGCCCGGAACTTGGCGACCTCTTCAAAGAAGTTGTTCTGGGAGACGAAGAAAAAGGAGAGGCGCGGCGCGAAATCGTCTATCTGGAGGCCCGCCTCCAGGGCGGCGTTCACATAGCCGATGGCGTTGGAGAGGGTGAAGGCGATCTCCTGTGCGGCGGTCGCGCCGGCTTCGCGCATGTGATAGCCGCTGATGCTGATGGTGTTCCACTGGGGAACGTGGTCGCTGCAGTAGTTGAAGACGTCCGTGATAAGGCGCAGGGAGGGCTTGGAGGGAAAGATGTAGGTGCCGCGGGCGATGTATTCCTTGAGGATATCGTTCTGGATCGTCCCGCCGAGCTTATCGCCGGCGACGCCCTGTTTCTTCGCCACGGCGATATAGAGGGCCAGCAGGATGGGCGCGGTGGCATTGATGGTCATGGAGGTGGTGACCTTATCGAGGGGGATCTCCTTGAACAGGACCTCCATATCAGCGAGGCTGCAGACGGGAACGCCGACCTTGCCGACCTCGCCGCGCGCCATCTCGTGGTCTGAGTCGTACCCCGTCTGCGTGGGCAGGTCAAAGGCGACGCTGAGGCCCGTTTGCCCCTGGGCGAGGAGATAGCGGTAGCGCTGGTTGGACTCTTCCGCGGAGGCGAAACCGGCGTACTGGCGCATGGTCCAGAGGCGGCCGCGGTACATGTTGGGCTGGACGCCTCGGGTATAGGGATATTCGCCCGGGTAGCCCAGGTCGCGATCGTAATCAACGTCCTTCGCGTCCTCAGGGGTGTAGAGGACGTCCACATCGTAGTTGGAGTTGCTCTTGAAGCTCTTCTGGCGCTCGGGGACCTTCTTGATGGATGGCTCGTAGGACTTTTCGCGCCACTGCTGTTTGGTCTTGCGGGGAGTGGTCATCGGGCTCCTTTTGCCGGCTGCCGCAGGGCGACAAGCCAGGGCGGGGGACTCTTTCTGCGCCTGGGTGAGTGTAGCGAATTTCAGAGGAGAATTCAACGAAAGGAAGGGCACGAAAGGGCTAGTGCCCTCTTTCGGAAGCTACCGGAAGCCTCGCCTGTCAACTGGGGGTAGACGATGATGCACATAATGGTAGTAGAGAGTAGTGCGAGGAGGAGCGATGACGACGAAGGAGCGGACGAACATGCGGAGGGCGAAGGGGATTCGGGGGAGCGATGCGGAGGCTGCCAGGGCAGGGGAGGAGATCGTCGCGCTGCGGGGATGCTTGCAGCGATTGCTGGATAAATACGTGGAGACGCTGGAGTGGAACTCCCAGGGCTACATCGTGGTGCCGGAGCGGCTGCCGGAGGTGATGGAGGCGAAGGAGCTTCTGCAGCGAGGCGGCAAGTGACTGCGGCAAACGGCGATGAGGGGATGCCGCTTGCGCCGCCCGTTCAATCGGCGATAGACCGGCTTGCGGCGGTGGTCCGGCAGGCGCACAAGGAGCGTCGCTGGGGCGAGATACGCCTGGCAGTGCGCGATGGGCTGCCCTATCTTCTGCAGACGGAGTTCTCCGAGCGGCTGGGCGGCCGTAGCAGGCGTGATGAGGACTAGCGAAGACCCCGGCGGGCGTCTGCCCGCAGGGCGCGGACCAGGCGGGAGGCGGCAACGAGCATGTTGAACATCGCCACAAAGCCGGCAAGGCGCAGGAGCGTGGTCGTCAGGCCTGCATCGTGGAACTCGCCCAGGGTGAGGAGGCGACCGAAGAGCGTGGAGAGGCCAAAGGAGACGAGGACTTCGATCTGGAGGCTCCTGTGCCTGTACTGGAGGCGGCGGTTCGCCACCCGGTAGGCAAGAGCCGTCACAAGGAGGGTCAGGGCTAGGCTGAAGAGCAGAATCATAAGGATTTCGTGTGCCTTAGGTGTGCAGAAGGTGTGATAAGCCAATTGTATCTGAAGATTAAGACTTGACAAGAGCTAGCAACTAGGGAAATACCGAACTTTGACTAAAACATCACTCGCAAATACTTCCGAACCGACACAATTCCGACCGGAGGAGTTGTCTGTCTGGGACTTGAGCGCCTACAGGCCTCATCCATACCAGACGAAGTTTCATGAGGCGCAGGCGAAGGTGAAGGTCCTGGCCTGCGGACGCAGGTGGGGGAAAGACCGGGCCTGCATCTATGAAGTGCTGCGCCGGATCCCCGAGCTGATGAAGCGCAACAGCAAGATCGGCGGGCTGGTGCCCCTCGTCCACATCTGGTGCGTCGCGCCCACCTATGCCCTCACATACCAGATGTGGCGCGAGTACAACCAGTTCATCCCCCACCGTGCCGTGAGCGCCATCCGCGAGAGCACGCGGCGCATCGAGCTCTTTGACGGCAAGGCCGTCATCGAGATGAAGACGGCGATGGAGCCGGAGCGCCTTGTCTCTGTGGGGCTGGACCTGCTGGTGGTGACGGAGGCTGGCCTCGTGGACGAGGAATCGTGGACGCAATCGCTGCGGCCGACGCTCTCATCCCCGGGACGCCTGGGTGAGGCGATCTTCAATGGCACGCCCAAGGGGAAGAACTGGTTCTATTGCCTCGCCATGCGCGGCGCAGGGGCGAGCGGCGGGAGCGACGTGCGCTCCTGGAACTATCCGACGTGGGGGAGCACGCTCGTGTGGCGCAGGCTGGACATCGAAGCGGTGCTGGGCCCATTCCCGCGCGCGCCCTCCCACCGGCAGTTCGAAGAGGCCCAGCGGCAGTGCGTGGAGATGGCGCTGGTCGGCGAGACGGACATCATCCCCCAGGAGATCGAAGAGGCGCGGCGCGATATGCCGGAGCCGCTCTTCCGGCAGGAGTACGGCGCGGAGTTCCTGGAAGACGCAGGGTCGGTCTTCCGCCGGGTGGAATCGTGCATCGGCGGCGAGCCGCAACCTCCGCAGGCGGGACGCAGCTACGTGATGGGCGTGGACCTGGCGAAGCAGCACGATTACAGTGTCATCTTCGTCGCGGATGCGGCGGCGCGCGCCATCGTGCACTTCGATTGCTTCTGCCAGGTGGACTGGCCGGTGCAGAAGGCGCGCATCATCGAGACTTCGCGGCGCTACAACGGCGCGGTGGCCTATGTGGACGCCACGGGCGTCGGCGAGCCGATCGTGGACGACCTGGCGAGCGAGCGCGTGCCGGTGGAGGGCGTGAAGCTCAGCGCTCAGATGAAGCGCGACCTGGTGAACCGCCTGGCGATCAACATCGAACAGCAGCGCATCCGCTACCCGTGCATCGAGCAGCTCTTGGGGGAGCTGAAGGCCTACGCCTACGAGCGCGCCAAGAGCGGCGCCCTGCGGACGGCCGCGCCGTCCGGCTCCTACGACGATTGCGTCATCGCTCTGGCGCTCTGCGTCCACGGCCTGGACGCCTACGGTCCCGGCGAGCGCCTAGAGCCGGAGCGCTATGCCGCGATCCGGTGATGCATTCCGCCTCTGGCGCAGTCCCGGCCCGCTTCGCTACAATAGGCGCGCAATCGGTGCCGAAGTGAGGAGTCCCCCATGACCAGTGTCTCCGCGCCGCATCTGAAACAGTCGCTGAAGACGGATGCCGAGATCTCGCGCTTCCTCAAGGAGAACGGCGTCCTGTTCACTCGGTGGCCCACGCCGCCCGCGGTGAAGCCCTTGCTGGGCAGGGGCGTGCTGACGCCCGAAGAGCAGCAGCAGATCATGCAGGCCTACCGGCCGCAGCTGGACGTGGAGCGCAAAGAGCGCGGCTATATCCAGGCGGACATCGTGGTGCTGAGCCCGCAGACGCCGAACCTGGAGGCGATGCTGGCGAAGTTCGATAAGACGCACTATCACGACGATGACGAGGTGCGTTTCATCATTGACGGCGAAGGGACCTTCGGCTTCGAGCCTGAGGGAAAGCCGTCCTTCTCCATCACGGTGACGACGGGCGACTACATCATCGTCCCGGCGAAGACGTGGCACTGGTTCACCCTCACCTCCTCACGCGCCATCAAGGCGATGCGCCTCTTCAAGGACATGAGCGGCTGGACGCCGCACTACAAGCATCCGCCGGCGCAATAGCCATGCGCCAGTGGATCAAAGCGACCTACAGCCTCGCCGCTGACGCGCCCTTCGACGCTGAGAAGAAGGCGAAGGGCATCGCCCACGGGCAGACCACGGACACCTGGACGCCCGTGGCGCGGCAGGACCAGGAGCGCTTGGAGCGGCATCGCGGCGCTGTGCTCGACGTTTCGCCGCTGAGCTTGCAGGGCGGCCTGCACGCGGCCACGCTCACCATCGGCTTTCCGCCGGAGAACACGCAAGGCGATATCGCCACGCTCCTTGTGATGATCTTCGGCAAGGTGAGCCTGGACGGGCGCATCAAGCTGATTGACCTTGAGCTGCCGCCGGGCCTGCTGGCGAGGCTGCCCGGGCCGCGCTTCGGCGTGCCGGGCGTGCGCGCGCGCTTAGGCGTGGAGAGGCGTCCCCTGGCCATGGTCATCTTCAAGCCGTGCGTCGGCCTGCCGCCGGAGGAGCTGGCGCGCATGTTCCGGGAAGCGGCGATAGGCGGCGCAGACCTTGTGAAGGACGATGAGATCCTTCCCGACCTGGACATCTGCCCCACGGAGGCGCGGCTCGCGGCGGTGCAAAAGGCGGCCGCAGAGGTGAAGCGCCAGACGGGGCATACGGCCCTCTACGCCGTTAACCTCACCGGGCCTTCCAGCAAGATCGTCGAGCGGGCGCGCAGTCTTTCCGCCCAGGGGGCAAGCTGCCTCCTCTTCAATGTGCTTGCCTACGGCTACGGCCTGCTCGAAGAGCTTGCCCGCGACCCGAAGGTGGGCATCCCCATCATGGCGCACCCGGCGCTGGCGGGGGCCATCGGCTCCGCGCCGCACCACGGGATCGCCCACAAGATCATCCTCGGCACCTTGATGCGCGCAGGCGGGGCGGACATCGTTCTCTTTCCTTCCAGCTACGGCACTGTGGCCCTTCCCAAGTCCGATACCGACGGCATCCGCGACGCGCTCACTAAGCCCGCCAGCGAAATGAAAGCAGCCTTCCCGGTGCCGTCCGCCGGTATCCACCCAGGGCTTGTGCCCCAGATAGTGGCCGATTACGGGCATGAAGTCATCGTGAACGCTGGAGGCGGCGTCTTCGGCCACCCGAAGGGGCCTGCGGCGGGCGCCATGGCGATCCGGCAGGCGATTGACCTGGCGACGGGCGTTATCAAGGAGAAGCCTCCGGAGCTTGCCGAAGCCCTGCAGGCCTGGGGCCGATGACCTCTCCTGCGCGCAAGGCCGTCGTCTTTTGCGATTTCGACGGCACGATCACGACTGAGGACATGATCGTGAGCGTCTGGCGGCAGTTCGCTCCGCCCGGGTGGGAGGAGGAGGTGCGCGGCATCTACGAGGGGAAGCGCACCCTGAAGGACGGTGTCGCCGCCGTCTTCGCCAAGATACCGAGCGCGAAGCGGGACGAGATCATCGCCCACGTCCGCCGCATCGTGAACTTCCGCCGAGGATTCGCCGGCTTCCTCGACTTCTGCGCCGCATCCGGCATTGATTTCACCGTCTGCTCCGGCGGCATTGACTTCTTCGTGGAGCCGGTGGTGGCTCCCTACCAGGAGCGTATCAAGAGGCTGTACCTGATCCCCGCGGACCTTTCCGGGCGGAACATCCGCCTGCGGCACACGATGACGTGCGGCAGCTGCGGCCTCTGCAAGGCGATGGCGATGGACGAGCACCCAGGGGTCTTCAAGATCCTCATCGGCGATAGCCTCACGGACGTGCACGGCGCGGAGAAGGCCGACCTGGTCTTCGCGCGGGCGAAGCTGAAGGAGATCCTCACGGAGCGAAAGCGGCCCTTCGAGCCGTATGAGAGCTTCGATGAGATACGCGAGACGCTGACGGCGAAATATCCGCAGCTCATACGAAAGGGTGCGTGACGCCTTGACCGCATGTGTTCAGCGCAGGATGATAGCCCCATGGGAAGGCTGAGCGAACTTGATGCCGAGCGCGCCGTGGCGGCGCTGCTCCAGCATGCGCGGGACTTTCACGCCAAGGGCTGGATGTGGGGCACCGCGGGCAATCTCTCCGTCAAGCTGAACGATAGCCCGCTGACCATCGCGATCTCAGGGAGCGGCGCGAGCAAGGGTGAGATGCAGTACGCCGACCTGGCGGTCCTGCCCGCAGGCGAGCGCGCGAAGCTCAAGTGGCTGGGCGAAGGCGCGCGGAAGCCCTCGGCGGAGACGATAATCCACCAGGCCGTCTACGAGAGGCTGCCGGACATCGGCGCCGTCTACCACGTGCACACCGTCGCCTCCACGGCGCTCTCGTTGGAGGCGGCCAAGCTCGGCTCGCTCGCGTACATAGACGTGAAGAACCTTGAAATGCTCAAGGGCTGGGACATCCCCTGGCGCGGCGGCACGATCACCGCCGCCATCCCGGTGATTCCCAATCACGAGCGGATGGACGTGCTGGCCCAGGGCTTCGCGAAGCTCATCGGCAAGGGGCTGAGCGCGCCCATCATCGTTGCGGCGGGGCACGGCATCACCGTCTGGGGCAAGACGCCGGAAGAGACGCGCAACCGCATCGAGATCGCGGAGTTCATCTTCCACACGCTCTGGGAGCAGGCGAAGGCGAAGCTTCGCGCCAAGAACTTCGCCCTGCGCGGGACGGCGCGCAAGCGCTAGCGCGGGCGGAAGCTGCGGCGGCGAGGCCTGCCGTAGCGCGAAAAGCCCTGGCTGCCGAGGGGTCGCTGCTGTGGCTGGCCCTGGGGCCGCTGCTGCGGCTGCTGGAACTGTCTCGGTTGCTGCTGGCGCTGCTGCGCCGGCTCAGGCAGAGGCGGCGGCGCGGTGACGGAGACGCCGTAGCGCGAGCTTTCGCCCACAGGCACGCGGTGCCGGATGAGTTGTTCGATATCGCGGAGGTACGGACGCTCGTCCGCCGAGCAGAACGAGGTCGCGTTGCCGCTTGCCCCGGCGCGCGCCGTCCGGCCGATGCGGTGGACGTAGCTCTCCGGCTCGTTGGGCAGATCGTAGTTCACCACGTGGGAGATGCCCTCCACGTCTATGCCGCGCGCGGCGATGTCCGTGGCCACCAGGACGCGGTTGCGCCCGGCGCGGAAGTTCTCCAGGGCGCGGAGGCGCGCTCCCTGGGACTTGTTGCCGTGGATGGCCTCCGCCGTCACGCCGTCGTCCCGCAGCATGCGGACGACCTTATCCGCCCCGTGCTTGGTGCGCACGAAGACGAGGGTGAGGGCTTGCGAGTCGCTTTTCAGGATGGCGGCAAGCAGGCGCCGCTTCTCTTTCTGGTCCACAAAGAGCACCTGCTCCTTGACCTGCGGCACGGTGGAGGCGACGGGCGTCACCGTCACGGTCACCGGGTTCACCAGGATGGTGCGGGCCAGGTCGGCGATGGGCGGCGGCATCGTGGCGGAGAACATGAGGGTCTGGCGCTGCTTGGGCAGAGCCTGGATGACCTTGCGGATGTCATTGATGAAGCCCATGTCCAGCATGCGGTCGGCTTCATCCAGGACAAAGAATTCGATCTGCTCCAAGGAGACAAGGCGCTGGCCCATGAGATCGAGGAGGCGGCCCGGCGTGGCAACGAGGACGTCCACGCGGCGCGAGAGGTCCTGTACCTGGGGCTGCTGGCTCACGCCGCCGAAGATGGCGGTGGTCTTGAACTCCAGGAAGCGCCCGTAGGAGCGGAAGCTATCGCGGATCTGGGCGGCAAGCTCGCGGGTGGGCGCAAGGACCAGCACCCGGGGGCGATGCGGCTCCGCGCGGCGGCGCGCGGCGGCCAGGTGCTGCAGGATCGGCAGCGCGAAGGCGGCCGTCTTGCCCGTGCCCGTCTGGGCGCAGCCCATAAGGTCGCGCCGCTGAAGCAGGTGCGGGATAGCCTGCGCCTGGATTGGCGTAGGCGTCTCGTACCCTTCGGCATCGAGGGCGCGCTGCAGCGGCGGTATGAGGTCGAGATCGGAAAAGGACGAGGTCTGAATCGAAGTGCTCTTTCGCGGGCCTCAAGGCAAAGCGTGGCCTGGGCCCTGGTGTATTGGTTGGACGGCTGACTGCGCGACCACGAACTCGCGGCTTGGCTGGGCTGGATGGCCCGGGAGAGGCAAGAGAGTGGAAGTGAGGATCAGAACCATCTAACAAAACAAGTATACCGCAAACGGAGGGAATCCGCTACGGCTTCGGCAGACCGCCTGGAGTCACTGGGACGAATAGCCGCCGTCCACCACCAGGACATGCCCGGTGACGAAGGCCGCCTGATCAGAGGCGAGGTAGAGCGCTGCGTTGGCGATGTCTTCCGGCCCGGCGAAGCGCCCTATGGGGATGTTGGTCATAACGCGGGTCATATATTTCTCTTGCTGCGCCTCATTGAGGCCGGAGCGCACGCCGCGCCCCAGGGGCGTGTCAATGTAGCCGGGCGCGATGGCGTTGACGCGGATGTTGTCCTTGGCATACTGGAGGGCCCAAGCCTTGGTGAGGCCCACGATGCCCGCCTTCGCCGCGCTGTAGGCCTGGTTGCCGCGCCCCATGCCGATGACTCCCGCCAGGGACGACGTGTTCACGATGGCGCCGCCGCCAGCCTTCTTGATCTCCGGTAGCGCCGCCTGAGCGAAGAGCATCACGCCCTTCAGGTTGATGTTCATCACTTGCTGCCAGTCCTCTTCCGTCAGGCCGTCCAGCGCCGTTCCCTGAACGCTGCCGGGGATGCCCGCATTGTTGAAGAGGATGTGGACTGCGCCGAAGCGAGCCGCCGTCTCCCTCACTGCCCGCTGGGCCTCTGCCTTGGAGTCCACGCTGGCCTGAATGAAGACGGCCTGACCGCCTGCCGCGCGAACCAGGGCCGACGTCTCCTCGCCGCCCTCTCGGTTCACATCCACGGCGGCGATCGAGGCCCCTTCGCGGGCAAAGATGAGGCAGGATGCCCGCCCCACGCCCGAAGCGGCTCCAGTGATAATCGCAACTCGATTGGGTAGGCGCATAGTCGAGAGATGAGTATAACGGTCACAGCGACTGTGCGACATGAAAAGAGGCCCTGGCAGGGGGCTGCCAGGGCCTCTTCCTCTCCCCCTTGATGGGGTGGTTGAGTGGCTGTATTAGGTGCCTCGGCGACTCTATCGCGCTGTTCTACGTGGATGGTAGGTTCCTCGACTTTTACGAGCATGCGTCTTCAGATGGATATTCTTGGGCCGAACGGCCCATTTCCAGATATGGGCCAGCCGTGAGTTTCTCCTTCTGTACAACAGAAGGGAAATCTCTCCTTCAAAAAGCGAAATGGTTTGACGAGGCAGGCCTTGGGACAGATAATCGCTTGACTCCACCCTACCTACTGTAAGGTTGCAGCGCCTTGGCCACGCCGTACTATCGAATAGCCACACTGTTCGCAGCGCTTGCCGCTATTCTGCCGGCGATGACACCGGCAGCCCTTTCCGCCCAGGCCGAAGGCGGGGCGACGTTCAGTCGTCCTGTTCCCAATCGCGCGCCGCCGGGCTTTCCCGGCCTCTACTGCATGATGGCCTTTTACCGCCAGGAGTCGCCGATTCATCGGTGGAAGGTTTACCAGCGGATCCCATCAACCGGCCCGGTAGGCCTCAAATTGACCACGGTCTCGGAGAATAGAGACGAGCGAGGCTCGATCACCGCAACCTTGCGGGACGATGTGGGGCTGAAGACCATCACCGTGGTTCATGATGGCATCGGCGAGCGGACGCAAACGCTCAGTCTTTCGCTCACGCCTGGAAAGGTCTACGAGCTCGTGCTGGAGCGCCGGGAGCCGGCGGTTCCTCCACCGCTCCACCATTACCGCCTCACGCCGCTCTTCCCCGGCCTTGAGCTCGGCTGGAGCGATTCCCTGCAATCCCTGGAGCCCGTCTCAAGCTGGTCCTTCAACTCTGACGATGATGAGACTGCGCGCCTTCGCCTCTTCGTTGACTCCCCGCCTCCCTTCAACGTTCCCCAGGCCACTCAGGTCGTCTATTCTATCGCTCGCCCCACCGGAGGCCTGCTCATCCGGGACATGACTGTCACGTCCCTCCCTGCGGAGATCGCCGTGCCGCCGGATGTCTCTCCTGCCAAGATCATCAATCTGCGCGCCAACGGCCATTTCCGCATGGAGAAGATCAGCGGCTCCGATCGCGGCCTGTACGCCACGCCCTGCCTCCCTCAGCCGGGGCACAGCGTGCCTCCGGGTCCGGTCTCCGCCCAGCGCGTGCCGCCGGGCGGTCAGGTCCTCGGCCCCGGCCCTGGAGGGCTGGTGATCGCGGGGCAGGATCAGAGTGCGGACGATGGCGATAGTGTTCCGATGGCGCTCATCGTCGGCGGCTCGCTCGCGGTCCTGCTGGCCTTCTTCGGCGCATGGATGTACTTCACCCGCCGGACTACCGTCGCCATCCAAGCGAGCGCAGGCACAGCCGCGACCGTGGCAACCCCTCCTTCGGCAACGAGCGCCACCATTGTGCAAACGGGGCCTGAGCGTTCGCTCTCCAGCGGAGCCTCGCCCTCGACGCAGATGATTGGAACCGTGACGCCCAGCATACCCGTTCCTGAAGCGCCTCCCAGCCTGGAGCCGCCTGCCCTTCCCAGAGCCGCAGTCCCTGACGCCGAACTGACAAAGGCGCCGCCCAGCGGCCTCTCCATGCGTGAGGTGGAGGTCGTCAACCTCATCGCTAAGGGCTACACCAACAAGCAGATCGCTCAGGAGCTCTCCATCAGTGACGCCACGGCCAAGCGCCACATCGAAAACATCCTTCGGAAGCTGGGCCTCTCCTCGCGCACCCAGGTGGCCATCTGGGCCACCCAGAACGGCTATGGCGACGGCGGCAAGCCAAAGCTGGGCGCCTAGAACGCCTTCACCGCTGGCAATCCGCTAGTAATCCGCCTTAAATCCTGCTCTCGCGCGTGCGCGAACATCTTGACTGCCGGTTTACTGCTGGCGCGATGTGGCTCGGGAGGACCCGGTGGACGTCTTTGGGCTTTTGCGCGACCTTGCTGCGATCCGTGAAGCCGTCTGGATCGTCGGCTATGAGGGCGGCTTGGTGAGCGAGAACGTGCCGGAAGGCCTCCGTCCGCCCACGATGGAGGGCGCGAGCATCACCGTAAACGATCGCAAGTATCGCAGGCGGCGCAGGCTCCGGCTATTGTCCGCTCAGCGGTTCGCCTGCGGCACGTTCGTCACGCCCTTCATCAGGGTCGTCGGCACATCCTTGATGAGCTGCTCGATGGTCCAGGGCTTCGCCTGCCAGATCTCATGCGGGCGGCGCATCAGCTCCGGCAGGCCGATGTTCGACCCGGCGGCGTGGAAGACCTGCCCGTTGATTTCCTTCGCGAACTCTGTGCACAGGTAGGCGGTCAAAGTCGCGATATCGTCCGGCGGCGCGGGCCGGTGGTGCGCCGTGGAGACCTCCGTAGCGGAGATGATGGGATGCTTCAGGTGGGCCCGCGCCACGCGGATCGCATCGTCCGTCAGCCGCGAGGTCGTCGCCCCTGGGCAGATTGTGTTCACCGTCACGCCGTATGGCCCCAGCTCCATCGCGGCGACGTTCGAAAAGCCGATGATGCCGATCTGCGCCGCGGCGTAGGCGACGCGCCGCGTCATGGTCACCAGGCCCATGCTGGAGGCCAGGTTGATGATGCGCCCCGAGCCTTGCTTCACCATCTGCCGCGCCGCGTGCTGCGTGCAATAGAGCTTGCCCGTCAGCATCACGTCAATCAGCATGTCCAGGTCTTCTTGCGCGCATTCCGTCAGCAGCTTCGGCCTGGCGGCGCCGAAGCTGCTCACCAGGATGTCTATGCGCCCGTAGCGCTTCACCACGCCCTCGATGAGCCGCTTCGATGCCGCGTAGCTCGAAGCGTCCGAATAGTCGGCGATGGCCGCGCCCTTCCGCGACCTGATCGCCCTGACGGCGCTATCGGCGGGCGCGCGCGATGTCCCCGTGCCGTCGAGTCTAGCGCCGTTGTCGTTCACCACCACCGTCGCGCCCTCATCGGCAAGGCGCATCGCGATCGCGCGCCCGATGCCGCGCCCGCCTCCGGTAACGACCGCTATTTTGTCGGCGAGATAGTGAGCCATGGGGACTCGTAGGGCGCGGGGCACGCGCCCTATACCTTCAGCGGCGGCGCGGGATTCGGCACACCCTGCAGCACCGTCTTCGGCATCGCCTCGATCAGCTCCTCCATCGTCCAGTGGCCGTTCTTGTAGATGTTCTTGGAGAGCGACCAGTGCTCCGCCCGGCTGATGTGCGGCCCGGCCACGTAGAAGACCTGGCCGTTGATGCTCTTGGCCGCATCCGTGCAGAGGTAGGCGGCGAAGGTGGCGCAGTCCTCCGCCGGGTTCGGCGTCAGGAAGGCCGTGCCCCGCTCCGTCGGCGCGATGATGGGGTTGTTCAGCTCCAGCTTCGCCAGCCGCATCGCCTCTCGGATGAGCCGCGATTCCGTCGCTCCCGGGCAGATCGTGTTCACCGTCATGCCCAGCGGCCCAAGCTCCACCGCGGCCACGTTCGAGAAGCCGATGATGCCCACCTGTGCCGCGCCGTAGGCCACCCGGCGCGTCATGCGGATGAGCCCGATGTTCGAAGCGATGTTCACGATGCTTCCCGTTTGCTGCTTCGCCATCACGGCGGCCGCATGGCGGGTCGTGTAGAGCTTCCCTTTCAGCATCACGTCAATCAGGATGTCCAGGTCTTCCTGCGAGCAATCGAGCAGCAGCTTGGGGCGCGCATTGCCGACGCTGTTGACCAGGATATCCAAGCGCCCATACGTCATCACCGCCAGGTCTATGGGCCGTTTGGCCTGCGCGTAATCGGAGACGTCCGAATAGTCGGCGATGGCCTCGCCCCTGCTCTTCTTGATCTCCTTCACCACGCCGTCGGCGAACTCTTTGGAGCGGCCCGTGCCGTCCAGCTCCGCGCCGATGTCCGTGACGACGACCTTTGCCCCCTGGCGCGCAAGCTCCAGCGCCACCGCCTTGCCGATGCCTCGCCCGCCGCCCGTCACCACCGCCACCTTGCCCTTCAGATGTGCAGGCATACGCGCCTCCTCTTTCGTATTTCTTCTTCGCCAGCCCCTCGGCATGCGTGGCCGATGTCGCCACCCACTTCTTCAGCGCCGCGTCGCTCTTGTAGCCCGGCGGCGCCACGTAGACGTTTCCCTTCATCGGCCTGCCGGTAAAGTCCATAGGCCTGATATGTGGCTGCTGTAGCGCCGCCTCCGCGTCCTTCGGGTCCAGGCGCAGCAGCAGGTCGTCCTTGATGACGCCCACCGCCATCTTCCCCTGCACCATGAAGGCCACGCCGCCGAACATCTCCTTCATCGTCACATCGCGCCGTCCCGCCAGCGCCTTCCCGATCCGTTCCGCCAGCTTCGCGTTGTAGGCCACGCTACATCCCCTTCGGCGGCTTCATGCCGTGCGCTTTGCACCACTCGCTGTACTCCGGCACCTTCTCGCCCACGACGTATAAGAAGTAATAGGCGCCCGCATCGCCCAGGAACTTGAACTGCTTCCGCAGGTCCTTCACCGTCGCATCGAAGCTTCCGTGGGAGCGCAGGTATTTTTGAAAGTTGCCGTGCTTTTGCTCCAGAGCCACCATCGCCTGGGGGTTCCCGATGATCGCCTCGATCTTCCTCCGGTTGCGGATGAGCTGCGTATCGTTGCTCAGGGCGTCCACCTGGGTCGGCCCCAGCGTGGAGACCTTCACCGCGTCAAAGCCCTTGAACGCCTCGCGCGTCCCTGGCCACTTCTTCTCCACCACCTGCCAGGAGATGCCCGTCTGGAAGACCGCCTTGCTCATCACCTCCAGGTAGTCGCCCAGCGCCTTGGGCTTGATCCGCTTCGGGGCCATGTGTTCCGTTGTCGGCATCCTCGCCTCCACCGCAAAGTGCGCCGAGTATAGGGAGGTCGTGATAGGGCGTCAAACCCGAGGGCGCGGCCTGCGCTCCGCGCTACCCATTTCCGGTTTGACACTCCGTAGTTGCGGGGCTATTCTACCCCCGCAGGTGAGGCGGCCCGAAAGAGGCAATCACGGGCCGCGCGCTTCCCTAAGGCAGAAAGGTTCGCAGCGGATGAAGTTCGGCTTCTTTCTGATGCCTTGCCGCCGCCCGGAAGAGAACCCGGCCCTGGGCTATCAGCATGACCTGGAGTTCGTCCAGTACGTCGAGTCCCTGGGCTTCGATGAAGTCTGGGTCGGCGAGCACCACAGCGGCGGCTGGGAGCCCATCCCCGCGCCCGACCTCTTCATCGCCGCAGCCGCCGAGCGCACCAAGCGCATCAAGCTCGGCACCGGCGTCGTCAGCCTCGCCTTTCATGACCCCTTCGAAGTCGCCGAGCGCATGGCCTTCCTCGATCAGCTCACCATGGGGCGCATCCTCTTCGGCGTCGGCCCCGGCGTCCAGCCCACGGACGTCAAGATGTTCGATATCCCCTATGAGAAGCTGCGTCCCCGCATGGATGAGGCCCTCGATATCATCCTCAAGCTCTACCATGCCGATGGCCCGATTTCCTACGAAGGACAGTTCTGGAGCTACAAGGATCGCGAGATCCAGGTGAAGCCCTTCCAGCGGCCGCACATGCCCATCGCCGTGGCGAGCACCGGCCGCCCCCACAGCATCGAAGTCACGGGCCAACACGGCCTGTTCATGCTCTCGGCCGCCTTCCAGAGTCCCGCCTCTCCCGATCAGCTGCGCAAGCAGTGGGAATCCCTGGAGCAGCACGCCAGGCTCCACCGCAAAACCGTCCGTCGCGAAGACTGGCGCATCGCCCAGTACCTCTACATCGCCGAGACGAAGAAGAAGGCCTACGACGATGTGGCCGAAGGCGCCATGCGCGAGCTGCGCGACTACTTCTTCCACCTGGGCGTCAAGCCCGGTTATGAAGCCTTCGTCGGCCAGCCCGCCGAGGAGATCACCTTCGATCAGGCCCTGGCCAAGCGCGGCTGGGTCATCGGCGATCCCGACGACTGCATACGCTGGATGGAGGACGCCCAGCAGCGCTCCGGCGGCTTCGGCGGCTTCCTCATCGTCGCCACGGAATGGACCAGCCGGGAGAACTGGCGCAAGTGCCTGGAGCTCTTCGCCAAGTATGTGATGCCGGAGATCAATCGCACGAACCGCGGACTCAAGCGTTCCTGGCAACAGATGCTCAAAGATTCGGCGGCCAACGCGCTGCCTGCCCCCTACGGGCCCGGACCCAAGGTGGGCGGATAGGAGAGAGACATGACGACTGTGACAGCGGCGACGAAGAAAGAGACGGTACAGCTGGGCGCCCTCAAGGTGAACCTGGTCAAGGGCGGCAAGGGCAATCCCCTCCTCGTCCTGCACCGGGATTTCGGCAGCCCCGGCTGGGTGCCGTTCATAGAGGAGCTGGCGGCCAAGCATACCGTCTACCTGCCCTCGCATCCCGGCTTTGACGGTTCGGAAGTCCCGCAATGGGCGCGCACCGTCCGCGATCTCGCCGCCCTGCACATCTGGCTCTTGAGCGAGTTGAAGCTCACCGGCGTTGACGTCCTCGGCCTCGGCTTCGGCGGGTGGATCGCTGCGGAGATGGCCACCATGGACCACAAGCTCTTCCGCAAGATGGCCCTCGTCGCTCCCATGGGCGTCCAGCCCAAGGAGGGCGAGATTTATGACCAGTTCCTCGTCAGCCCCCTGGAATACATCCAGGCGAGCTTCCACGTTACGACTAAGGCGAACCAGCAGTGGGGCAGCCAGCCCACCGTTGACCAGCTCGAGATCTGGGAGATCAACCGCGAGATGACCACCCGCGTCGCCTGGAAGCCCTACATGTTCGATCAATCGCTCCCGCACCTGCTCCCCGGGGTGAAGACGCCTACCCTGCTCGTCTGGGGCAAGGAAGACAAGATCGTTCCCGCCGCCTGCGCCAAGCAATATCAGCAGGGCATTCCCGGCGCTCGCCTGGAGACCATCGCGGGCGCGGGCCACTGCGTTGAGTACGAAAAGCCCAAAGAGCTGGCCAAGCTCGTCAGCGAATTCCTGGTCTAAACGGACGCGGCGAACAGGGAGGGTGTGCCATGCATCTGATGTACTTCACGGAACAGCCCATGAATGCCTATCCGGAGGCGGAGGCGCGCAAGTTCGGCTACTCCTCAACGCTCTTCTCCAACCGCCATTTCGATCCGAAAGAGGCCAGCCGCCTCTATAACGAGCGCCTGGAAGAGTACCTCTACGCGGAAGAAGTCGGCGTGGACGGCATCATGCTGAACGAGCACCACAACGCGCCCTTCTGCATGCAGGCCAAGATCAACATGTACGCCTCCATCCTGGCCGCTATGACCAAGCGCGTGAAGCTCGTCCTCCTGGGCAACCCGCTTCCAGTCTCGGATAATCCTGTCCGCCTCGCTGAAGAGATCGGCATGATAGACCTCATCTCCAAGGGCCGCCTCGTCTCCGGATTTGTGCGCGGCGCTGGCATGGAGCAGGTCGCCACCAACGCCAATCCCGCCTATAACCGCGAGCGCTTTGAGGAGGCCCACGACCTGCTCGTGAAGGCCTGGACCGTTCCCGGTCCCTGGCGCTGGGAGGGCAACCACTACCAGATGCGCGTCGTCAATCAGTGGGTCGTCCCCATGCAGAAGCCCCATCCGCGCATCTGGATCCCCGGCATCGCCAGCATGGAGACCGTCGTCTGGTCCGCCGAGCATCGCTATCCCTATATCGCGCTCAACACCACGCTGGAGGCCACCAAGGCCATCTGGAAAGTCTACGATGATGCTGCGGCCCGCGTCGGCTACACGGCGGGCCCGGAGCAGCGCGGCTACCTCATCCGCTGCCACGTCCAGGACACGGAGGCCAAGGCCCACGAAGGCGGCCGCCAGTTCATGTGGATGCAGGGCGAATTCCTCGGCCTCGCCCATCCCTACTGGGCCGCGCCCTCCGGCTATAGCTCCCCCTCCTCGCGCCGCCAGCGCCTCAGCATGCAGCGCCCCCAAGCGCCGCCCTATGAAAAACAGCTCGAAACCCTCCAGATCATCGCCGGCACGCCAGACCAGGTGGTCAAAAAGCTCCGCATGCTCTTGGAGCAGGCGCGACCCTCCATCCTCGCCCTCTGGGCCAACGATGGCGGCGTCAACCACAAGGATTCCATGAACTGCATCCGCCTCCTGGGACAAGAGGTCATGCCCGCCCTCCGGCAGATCGGCAAGGAGCTGGGCCTCAACAGCCCCTTCGAGTCGAACACGCCCGTGAGCCTGGCCTTCACGCCCAAGGAGCAGCTCAAGCCTGCCGGGGTGTCTGCCTAGCATCGCTCGGCATCCGCTTCTGTCGTGATGACGCGATGATGAATCGGCGTATAATCGCCCGTGGCCCTGATATGCCATTCTGCGAAGGACTGGTGAGCGCGCTATGCATCTGATGTACTTCACCGAGCAGCCCTACGGCACCTACGCCAGGGAAGAGGCCGAAAAGTTCGGCTATTCCACCGTCCTCTTCTCCAACAAACACTTCGACCCGCAAGAGGCCAGCCGCCTCTACAACGAGCGAGTGGAAGAGTACCTCTACGCCGAGCAGATGGGCGTGGACGGCATCATGCTCAATGAGCACCACAACGCCCCCTATTGTATGCAGGCCAAGATCAACATCTACGCCGCTATCCTGGCCGCCATGACCAAGCGCGTGAAGCTCGTCCTCCTGGGAAATCCCCTGCCGCTCTCCGATAATCCCATCCGCCTCGCCGAAGAGCTCGGCATGATAGACCTCATCTCCAAAGGCCGCCTTGTCTCAGGCATCGTCCGCGGCTCCGGCGGTGAGCAGCTCGCCACCAACGCCAATCCCGCCTACAACCGCGAGCGCTTTGAAGAGGCCCACGACCTCCTCGTCAAGTCTTGGACACAGCCCGGCCCCTGGCGCTGGGAGGGCAACCACTACCAGATGCGCGTCGTCAATCAGTGGGTGATGCCCTACCAAAGGCCGCATCCGCGTATCTGGGTCCCCGGCATCTTCAGCACGGAGACCGTCGTCTGGTCCGCCGAGCATCGCTATCCGTACATCGCCCTCAACACCACCCTGGAAGCCACCAAGGCCCTCTGGAAAATTTACGATGATGCCGCGGCGCGCGTCGGCTACACCGCAGGCCCGGAGCAGCGCGGCTACCTTATCCGCTGCCACGTCCAGGACACTGAGGCCAAGGCCCACGATGGCGGCAGGCAGTTCATGTGGATGCAGGGCGAGTTCCTGGGGAAATCGCATCCCTACTGGACCATGCCCTCCGGCTACGGCTCGCCCTCCACACGCAAACAGCGCCTCGGCGCCAAGCGTCCCGCCGCGCCGCCCTACGAGCAGCAGCTCGAGACCCTGCAGATCATCGCCGGCACGCCCGACCAGGTCGTCAAGAAGCTCCGCATCATCATGGAGCAGACACGCCCCTCCATCCTCGCCCTCTGGGCCAACGATGGCGGCGTCAGCCACAAAGACTCCATGAACTGCATCAAGCTCCTGGGGCAAGAGGTCATGCCCGCCCTTCGGCAGATCGGCAAAGAGTTGGGCCTCAACAGCCCCTTCGAGGCAAACACGCCCGTGAGCCTGGCCTACACGCCCAAGGAACAGCTCAAGCCCGCCATGGCCTCCGTCTAGTCCGTTCGCTTTCAGCGATGGCGGGGCGACCTTGCAAGGTCGCCCGCGCTGGTTCGTCTCTTGTCGCTCATCCCGTGTGCCTCGGGTCGCCCATGCGCTCTTGTCCCACCGTATAATGCCGCTCATGGAGCACAAGTCCTCCTCGACGCCTGCGACCTACTATGCCAAGCCCGATCGCGACCTCGCGCTGGAGGGCTTGCGCGATGAGATCACGCCGAGCGATACACATTTCCTCCTTCGCCACTCCGATTTGCCGAAAGACTTCGATGCTGCCGCGTGGCGGCTCACCGTCGCGGGCCTGGTGAAAAGGCCTCTCAGCCTCTCCTTGCGCGAACTCATGTCCCGCCCGAAGGTCACCATGACTGTCACGCTGGAGTGTGTCGGCAACGGGCGGCAGACGAAGGACAAGCCGCGACGGCTCGGCATGGTCGGCAACGCCCAGTGGACGGGCAGGCCGCTCGGCGGCCTCTTGCGCGAAGCCGGCGTGGACAGGCGCGCCGTCGAGATCGTCTTCACCGGCTTTGATCTTCGCATCCGCGATGGCAAGAACCAGCCCTACTACAGCAGCCTCGCGGTTGCCGACGCCATGCGCGACGATATGCTCCTGGCCTACGGCATGGACGGCGAACCTCTGCCTGAAGATCACGGGTACCCCTTGCGCTTGGTCGTTCCCGGCTGGTTCGGCATGTACAGCGTCCGCTGGCTCGAGCGCATCGAGGCCGTCGGCGAGCCTGCCGATGAAAAGGCGAAGTACGGCGGCTGGTTCGTCCCCGATACCTACCAACCGGCGCGCGCCTTGATGATTCCCCCAGGCCCGTTCGATGAGGCGAGCGGCGCCTATCGCGTCAAGGCCGGGCCTGTCGTCCTCGCGGGCCGCGCCTGGGGCGGCCGCTTCGGCCTCAGGAGCGCCGAAGTCAGCGTAGACGCCGGCGCCACCTGGCATCCTGTGCGGCTTGAGCATCGCGATGGCTCGCCCTTCGGCTGGCGCTCTTGGAGCTTCGAATGGCCCGCCTCTCCCGGGAGACACGCCATCTACGTTCGCGCCGCTGACCTGCAAGGCGCCGTCCAGCCGATGACTGCCGAAGGCGCAGGCAAGACTGCCGCCCAGCGCGTGGATATCGTTGCGGTATAACCGCCGCCATGCCTGCCATCGCCATCAACGGCTGCGCCATCCACTATGAGCTCCTCGGCACCGGGCCGTCCCTCGTCCTCACGCCCGGCGGCCGCGGCGGCATGGACTTCGTCCGTCCCCTTGCCCAAAGGCTCGCCGCACGGCATCGCGTCCTCATCTGGGATCGCCGCAACTGCGGCAAGTCCGACCTCTGGTTCGGCGCATCGCCCTCCGAGCAGGAAATCTGGGCCGACGACCTTGCCTATCTCCTCCGTGCCCTGGACCTTGCTCCTGCCGTCGTCACCGGCGGCTCCGCCGGCGCGCGACTCTCCCTGGTGACGGCTCTCCGCCACCCGGAGGTCGTTCGCGCACTCGCCTTGTGGTCCGTCTCCGGCGGCCCCTACGCATGCCAGGTCCTGGGCTATGACTACCACGTCCCCTTCATCAAGGCCGCCGAGGCCGGCGGCATGGAGGCCGTCGCCAAGACACCCTTCTTCGCCGAGCGCATCGCCATGAACTCCGGCAATCGCGCGCGCCTCCTGGCGGTGAACCCCGCCGACTTCATCGGCGTCATACATCGGTGGAACACCTTCTTCTACCATCGCCACGATTGCCCCGTCATCGGCATCACCCACCAGGAGCTTGCCACCGTCCTCGCGCCCACCCTCGTCTTCGCAGGCAACGACGATATCCATCCCGCCTCCGCCTCGGACGCCATCGCCAGAGCATGTCCCAACGTCACGGCCGCGCCTCCGGCCTGGTCGCGAGAAGAGTTCACTGCCAAGATCACAGGCGTCGTCCCCGGCGGCGTCATGTCCCTCTGGGAGCGCGTCGCCCCAACCGTCCTGGCCTTCACCGCAAAGCTGAAGTAGGTCGGCGAGCGGACGCTCCATTACCGTTTGAACTCACCACGCCCCAAGCCGTACAATTGCTCTTCCCGGAGGTAACCACATGCTCTTCAAGCGGATGTGGCGTGTCATCAAGCTCGACAAAAACATCTATAACGAGATCCTGCAGGACCCCTATAGCGGTGCGCAGGCCGTCACCATCGTCATCCTCGCCACTTTCGCTTCGGTGGTGGGCTTCCTCGGCAGCTTCGCCGCAGGCAACATCTTCAAGAGCGGAACGTACAGCGACGCCGTCTTCTACGCCCTAGTCTTCATGCCGGTACTCTGGCTCGTCCAGGGCGGCCTGGCCTACGTCTTCAGCCGGGTCTCCAACAGCGCTAGCGGACGCCAGGTCACCGCAGGGCAGCTCCGTACCGTTATCGCCTACTCCGCCGCCCCCGCCGTCGCCCTCGTCTTCGCAGGCATCCCGCTGGTCGGTGCGCTCATTGCCTTGATGGTCGTCATCTGGCTCGTCGTCACCATGAGCAACGCCCTCACTCTCACCATGCAGATATCCTTTTCGCGCGCCCTGATGTTCGTCTTCCCCGGCTTCGCCCTCCGCTTCGTCCTCGCCCTCTGACTCGCCCTACTGTTGCCTTCTTTTTGTAAGCAAGGCCTCGTTCCGCGCTTCGATCATTCCTGGGTGTACCAGGTCTCCCTGTTCCAGGAACGCCTTCACCTGGTGGTCTAAGAAGCAGACCATCGCCGCATCCAGGTCTTCCTTCGCCAGCCGCGCCACTTCTGCGATGAACGGATACCGAGAGACCTTCGAGGGGTCGAGCTTGTCCGCCAGGAAAAGCGCCTTGTCCATCGCCGTCATTCCGGCGCGGCCCATCGTGTGACAGGCTATGGCGTTCAAGACCTCTTCGTCACCCACGCCGTACTTCTGCTTCAGCACCCAGGCTCCGATCGGCCCGTGCAGAAAGACGGGGAAGGCCTCGTCCAGCCTCGTAACCGGGACGCCGTACCCCCGCGCCTTCGCCAGAAGCTCCGGGGCCTTCACCGTGCGGCAGATATCGTGCGCCAGCGCGGCAAGCTCCGCCTTCGCAGGATCAATTTGATGCGCCCTCGCCAGCGTCACGCACCACTGCCGCACCTCTTCGATGTGCCGCCTCACGCCCTCCGGCAGCGCCGCTACCTCTTTCGTGATTCGCGCCTTCGTCTCCTGCGTTGTCTCCATCCCCAAATCATACGCCATCCCGCCTTCACATCGCCTTCACAAGGCCCGGCTATTCTGATAAATGCCTTATAGGAAGCGAGGTGCCTATGGCTCGCAACCCCAGAGCAGGCTCGCCTGCATCTGGCTGGCGGTAACCGTTGCGAGCGTCGGCGGGTGGTTCCTTCCATCCGCCATCGGCCTCGCCGGCGAAGATGGCGGCTATGCCCTGATATTCTTCTGCGTCGTCCTTGCCGTCACCGCCGCCTGCTCCGCCTCCCTGCGCGACGCGGAGGGAGGCCTCCTGGATGGCCCCGGTGGCACCATCCTCTCTGCCTCAACCATCACCGTCACCTACACCTACGAGCTCAAGCCCTAAGCCGCTGACAGGCAGATGGGAGGGAACCCTCCCTCCCATCTGCCTTCCTCCAAGCCCTGCTCCCTGGACCTCCCCTTCCACTTCTGTTGGAATTGACACCTCTAGGGCCAAAAAGCTATAATTTTTGTTTGTGTGAGGCCCCCTATGTTTACCTATGCCATCGTTCGTTCTGGAAATAAGCAGTACCGCGTCTCCCCCGGCGATACCCTCAACGTCGAGCTCATCGCCGACAAGGAGCCGGGTGACAAGGTCAACCTCGACCAGGTTCTCCTGGTGAGCAACAACGGCGATATCACCGTCGGCAAGCCCTATGTCTCCGGCGCGAAGGTCGTCGCCAAGATTGAAAGCCACGGAAAAGGCGATAAGGTCCTCGTCTACAAGATGAAGCGCAAGGTCCGCTATCGCCGCAAGGTCGGCCACCGCCAGCCCTTCGCCCGCCTCGCCATCGAAAGCATCGAAGTCGGCGGCGCGAGCCTCAAGGCCGCGGCAAAGGCCAAGGGGAAGTAAGCTATGGCACAAAAAAAGGGCGGCGGCACCAGCGCCAACGGTCGCAATAGCCCCGGTCAGCGCCTCGGCGTCAAGGTCTTCGATGGCCAGCCCGTCACCGCAGGCAGCATCATCGTCCGCCAGCGCGGCACCGCCATCCAGCCCGGCCTCAACGTCGGCCTCGCCAGGGACCACAGCCTCTTCGCCCGCGTGGACGGCCTCGTCAAGTTCGACCGCGCCACCAAGTTCCGCAAGCGCGCCAACGTCATGCCCGCGGGACAGGGAGCAGCAAAGTGAAAGCAGACATCCATCCCAGATACGTAGCCGCCCAGGTGCAGTGCGCCTGCGGCCACAAGTGGCTCACCCGCTCCACAACCTCGCTCCTCAAGGTCGAGGTCTGCTCCAAGTGCCACCCCTTCTTCACCGGTGAGCAGCGCATCCTCGATACCGAAGGCCGCGTTGACCGCTTCAAGAAGCGCTACGGCCTCAAATAAGCAGATGCCTCAGCATCGAAAAAGCCCCCGGCAGATCGGGGGCTTTTTTTGTTCCGCCGCCGAGACCGCCAAACAGCCCAAGTTCAACTACGGCGGCCAAGCCGTCATCGAAGGCGTCATGATCCGCGGCCGCACCCACGTCACCGTCGCCGTCCGCAGGCCCAACGGCATGCTCAAGCAGCTCATCGAGCCGCTGCCCAAGCTCTTCACCGGCGGCTGGCGCAAGATCCCCTTCGTCCGCGGCGCCATCGTCCTCGCGGAGACCCTCTCCCTCGGCCTCAAGGCCATCATGTTCTCGGCTGAGGCCGCCCTCGAAGAGGAAGACGCCAAGGAAGAGGTCAAACTCTCCGGCTTCGCCTCCGGCGCCATGCTCACCGTCTCCCTCCTCCTCGCCATCGGCATCTTCTTCATCATCCCCCTCTTCATCAGCAGAGCCTTCGACTCCATTATCGAGAACGACATAGCCGCCAACGTCTTCGAAGGCGTCATTCGCTTCGCCATCTTCATCGCCTACATCTGGCTCATGGGCCGCATGAAAGACATGAAGCGGCTCTTCATGTACCACGGCGCGGAGCACATGACCATCGCCTGCCATGAGCACAACGAGCCCCTCGAGACCCAGAACATCAGGAGATACAAGAAAGAGCACCCCCGCTGCGGCACCGCCTTCCTCCTCACCGTCATGGTCGTCGCCATCATCCTCTTCGCCTTCCTCGGCCGCCCCGATCTCTGGCTCCTCGTCGTCTCGCGCATCGTCCTCATCCCCGTCATCGCCGCCGTCAGCTATGAGATCATCCGCTTCAACGCCGCTCACATAGACAGCACCATCGGCAAGGTCCTCACCTACCCCGGCCTGCTCATGCAGAAGCTCACCACCCAAAAGCCCGACGATCAGCAGATCGAAGTCGCCGTCGCCGCCATGCAGGCCGCCCTCGCCGCAGACGCCAAATCGCCTTCTGCGTAAGGGCACAGGCCATCCGCCCCAGGTTGCCACGCAACCCGATTCCTCCGTCTCCTGTAGGGGCGCAGGGCGTGCGCCCTAGGTTGCGGCGCAACCTAAATCAATCCCCCTAGTTGTCCTTGCAACCCACCCTCTGCTCCCGTAGGGGCTGGCCTTCCCGCAGGGCTCCGATATATCGGAGAGGCCAGCCCTCCCCATGGAGCGCGCCACTGCGCTCTTACCCTCTCCCAGATGTGATTCATCACATCGGCCGGGAGAGCCATTCAGGTGGCATGTGCTCATTCTGATGAGCTACGCTCCTTCTTAGGGCAATAATATACTTGACTCAGCAGCCTTTCCCTGCTAGACTTCTGTTGTACAGAGGAAAACAGGAGACGGCGATGGCAACACCTAAGACTCTTCTTGAAGCGATCCGGCACTTTTCTGACCCTGACACCTGCTTGGACTACATGGTCAAGCTGCGCTGGCCTGATGGCGTCACGTGCCCTTCTTGCCAGAGTAAAGACGTGCGCTTCATTTCGACTCGCCGTCTCTGGGAGTGCAAGACTAAGCATGCCAAGCGGCAATTCTCGGTCAAAGTCGGGACCATCTTTGAGGACAGCCCCATTGGGCTTGATAAATGGCTTGCCGCTATCTGGATGATTGCCAACGCCAAGAATGGCGTCTCCAGCTATGAGATCGCCCGTAGCCTTGGCGTGACTCAAAAGACCGCCTGGTTCATGCTCCATCGCATCCGCTTGGCTATGGAGGGTGACACCGGGATATTCGGAGGCAGAGTTGAAGTGGACGAGACTTTCATCGGCGGGCAGGCCCGATTCATGCACAAGAGCCGTAGAGAGAAGGTCATCAAGGGCGCGACTGGCATGGTGGGTAAGGTTGCGGTGATGGGCCTCTTGGCTCGGCATGGCAAGGATGGATACAGCACAGTCAAGGCCAAGATGATTGCCGACGTGAAGCGGCAGACTCTTCAGCCGATGGTGCGCCACCACATCGAACCCGGCTCCGAGGTCATCACCGATGACTGGACAGGCTATAAGGGCATCAATACCGAATATGTCCACAACATCATCAACCATGCCGAGGCGTATGTGAAGGGGCATGTCCACACCAATGGCGTTGAAAACTTCTGGAGCCTCCTGAAGAGGGCTATCCGAGGCACATATGTAAGCGTCGAGCCGTTCCATCTGTTCAGATACCTCGACGAAGAGGTGTTTCGGTACAACACTCGCGGAGACAAGGACGGCGGCAGATCCCGACAAGTAGCCGGACGGATCGCAGGCAAGCGACTGACCTATGCACAATTGACCGGCGCACCCTCGCCGCTCCCCAATACGACGCCTGCGTAAGCAAGGAAGGGGTAAACGATGGAGAAGCAAGAGACTCCCCGCAAAGGGGAGCAAACGCCGTTTGAAAGATTCGAGCAGATGACCAAGAAAATCGTCTCGACGCCAAAGGCCGAGGCGGACAAACGTGAAAGGCTCCAGAAGGCAAGGCGGTCACAAAGGCGTCCTTAGTGGTACTTCATTGAACTCGGACAGCCCAGCGCGCATGCTTTTCAGCATTTCCACAAAGTCGGTTCGGCGTACAACCGATATTGTTGATCCATCAAAGACCGGGGCCGTCTCTAGCATTTCCTGAGTAATACTTCGAGAATGAAGCCGCCGCGTCCATATGTAGGCATACAAGTCAGCCGCCTGTAGTGGAGGCTCGGATGAGTCCGCATACCCAAACAGCCCTAGGCGTTTCTGTGGGTCTGCGTCGCCCCACGCCTTTGCAAGCTGATTGAATAAATCAACGGCGTAAGCTTCAAGCGACCTATTCCTATCCAAGGTTATATTGAGCTTGGTCCCCGAGGCGATGTGGCGCATTGTATCTTCTAAGAAGCTCCGAAACGCCACAAAATAGGGGCGCTGCGGAGAGCCCGTTCCTTTGAGTGTGAACTCTGACCTGGCTGTGAATTGGCGACTAGTAGGCCCTCCGACCCGATTCAAGTGCACTGTGATTTGTCGGATGATTGCTCCTATGAAGATGCGTCTCTCTTCTTGCGATAACTCTCTAAACGGAGCAACTTCGACAGCAGAACCGACAGGTAAGAGTGCATGGTTTTTGATGACACCCACAAGCCTTCTGATAAAGGCGACTCGCTTCTCAATACTCCAGCCGTGGTACGGACTCCGAGTACTCAACGCCCGTCGGCGGGGGAAGAACTCTTTTGCGTGAAACTCAGGCACACCGTCAAGCGCAACCATCCAGCGTCGGTTGAAGGACTCCCAGGTAGACGGCGCACCGATGTAGCCTGCAATCAGGCAGTAGTCCGGTGCTTCCTCAACACCGCTCTCATCTGCATATGCATCCAACGTTAGCATCGCTGTGAGGTGCAACCCTCGATCATATGGACTGGTTCCAGGCTAGGACGAGGCAATACTATTGCATGCTGGCTTACTGAGGCAAGTAAGTTAATACCCTTCTTAGGAGCTGTGCTAGTCCTCTAGCTACAAGAGGGCACTCACACGTCGAGTCATCGAGATCTGTCCTCAGGCCGGACCTTCGGCCTCGATTTCGCATCGGGAGGTCAGGGGTTAGGTCGTCCCCCTACGTATTCAGCACCGCAGGCGGCGGTATCGTCCTCGGCGGCACGTCCGCCACGATCCCCTTCCCATACAGCGTCGCCAGGCGCTCCTCTGGCAGCTTCAGCAGCCCCCGCAGGATCTCCTCGTTGTGCGCCCCATAGAGCGGCGCCGGCGCCTGGATAACCCCGGGCGACTCCAAAAGCCGCCACGGCATCCCAGGCTGCGGATAGGCCCCCATCTCCGGGTGGGGGATCGTTTGGTAAAAGCCAAGGTCGAAGATATGCGCGTTGCTTACCATTTCCCAGTTCGTCAGCACCGGCGCCGCCGAAATCCCCACCCGCTGCAAGAGCGACGACGCCTCTACATGGTCGTACCGTGCCGACCACTTCTTGATCATGGCGTCCAGCTCATCGTGGTGCCGCCGCCTTCCCTCCACCGTGCGATACCGCTCGTCCTTCAGCTCCGGCGCACCCAGCACATCAGCGAACCGCTGCCATTCCTCATCCGAGCGCACCGTCACCACCATCCACATATCGTCCCCCACAGTGGGATAGCACCCCTGGGGCGCGTAGACCGGATGGCGATTCCCCATCGCCGGGCGCTTCTTCCCGGTGCAGACATACTCCAGGAACGACTCCGCGAAAAAGTTGATCCCGTTCTCCGCCAGCGAAAGGTCCAGGTACTGCCCCTTCCCCGTGCGCTCCCGGTACTCCAGCGCCGCCAGCACCGCCACCGCCGCGTGCGAAGCCGTGATCGGGTCGCAGTAGAACTGCCCGCTGTTGTACGGATAGTCCTCCCCCAGGTAGCCCATCACCGCCGAAAGCCCGCAGGCCGCCTCGATATTGCCGCCGTAGGCCACATAGTCCGCCAGCGCCCCAGTATCGCCAAAGGCCGAGATCGCCGCGTAGATGAGCTGCGGGTTCACCCTGCGCAAGTCTTTATAGCGGATGTTGAAGTTCCGCATCACCCGCAGGCTCGTGTTCTCGATGAACACATCGGAAAGCTCGATGAGCTTCAGGAAGGTCTCGCGGCCCTCCGGCTCGCTCACGTCCAGCGTCAGCGACTTCTTGTTCCGGTGCAGCTTGTTGAAATAGGCCGAGCGGTTGTAGTGGTGCTTCAGCGGCTGGATCCCTGGGTACAGCATATTGCGCCCCTGGGGATTCTTTGGGTCCTCGATCTTGATGACCTCCGCCCCCAGGTCCGCCAGCATGCGTCCCGCGTACGGCCCCGCCCAGTTCCCCGTGATCTCCAGCACCCGCATACCCTCCAGCGGCAACCTCCTTTTGTTCTTTTGCCGGGAAGCGGCCTTCCGCGCTCCTTTTCTCTCCCCTGGCGGGAGAGAAGAAAAGAGAGGGGGATTCCCTGGGCTTGCCCAGTCTTCCACCGACTCTCCCAACACCGGCGCCCGCTTTCGCAGCGAAGGCGGCGATTCGCTCATAAGATATGGATACCCCGGAAAAACCAGCCCCGGCTCGTACGCCACAAGCCACTTCCGCTCCTGCAAGAGCGCCGATGTGCTCAGATCCTTCGCATCCCACACCGGCGCGCACGGGATCCGCAGCTCCTGACCTCGGCGGAAGATGTCGTCCTTCGATTGTCCCAGGCACCACTCCTCCAGGATCACGCGGAATTCGGGATAGTTCTTCCGCCAGCTCGGCTGGTCGGCGAAGCGCGGGTCGTCCATCAGGTCCGGACGGTCAACCAGCAGGAACATCTCCGGCGTATAGCGGTTCACCAGGAACCGCACGAAGCCGTCCTTGCAGCGCGTCACGTCCGTCCCCGTCCGCCGCATCACCTGCCCGTGGTGCGTCCACCGCGCCACCGTCCAGATGTGCGCGGAGAGCAGCGCCTCCAGCGCGGAGACCTCCACGCGCTGTCCCTGGCCCGTCGCCTTCGCCCACCGCAGCGCCGCCAGCGACCCGATCGCCGCCTGCACCCCCGCATGGAAGGCCGCCTGGTCGCACGGGATCATCAAAGGCTCCCGCTCCGGATGCCCTCCGAAATACATATAGCCGCCCATCGCCCAATCAGCGATCTCGCTCCCCTCCCAGTCGCGCCATCTCCCCGTCGGCCCAAAGTGCGTGAGCGAAGTCACCACCAGGGATGGATGCAGCCCCTTCAGCGCTGCATGGCCCAAGCCGCGGCTCGCCATCTCTCCAGGCTGCCCATCCTCCACCACCAAGTTCGCCCCTGCGATCAGCCTCCGCACTCGCTCCGCCTCATCGTTCCTCTCCTGCCGATTCCTATCGCGCACCCCGAGCCTTTCGGGGCTCGATGGGAGAGGTCGGCTTTGCGAGTCTCTCGCTAAGCCGGGAGAGGGTGCTCCTGTCTCAGATGAGGGTACTCCCACATCCGCGATGATCGCCGACTTATTCGCGCACAGAAAATGAAAGAGCCCGCTCTCATCCGGCCTGCCCAGCCTCGTGAGAAACGGCCCCTCTCGACGCAGCGGGTGGCCGCCCGGAGGCTCGAGAAAGATAACCTCTGCCCCCAGGTCAGCCAGAAGCTTCGTGCAATATGCGCCCGCGATCCCCCGGCTCATGTCCAGCACCCGCAGCCCTGCGATTGCGCGCGTATCCATAGCCACCTGCCGCTCCGTAAGCTCCCCGGCCAAAGCGCGCCAAGGGAGTGATGCTTCTTTGACCTCCTCTCCCTTGATGGGAGAGAGCTTGTCCTGAGTCCCTCGAAGGGAGAGGGTGATTTTCCCTGGCTTAAGCACCAGCTTGAGCACGTTCCCCAGGTGACGCAGTATAGCAATGATTCGCCGGATGCACCGCCCAACCTGCTATCATGGTTCCCACACCTTCCCCAGGGAAACTGTTCATGCCCTCCTTTGACATCGTCTCCCGCACCAACCTCGATGAGGTAGACAACGCCATCAACGGCGTCCGGCGCGAGCTGGGCGAACGCTACGATTTCAAGGACACCACGTTCTCCATAGACCGCGATAAGCTCAGCCTCACCCTCGCCACCGCCGATGAGTTCAAGCTGAAACAGCTCAAGGAAGTCTTCGCCAAATACCTGGTGCGCCGAGGCATCGAGCTCGCCGCCCTCGATTTCAAGACCGTCGAGCCGGCGGCCGGCGGCACCGTGCGACAGCCCGCCGTGGTGAAGCAAGGCATCCCCCAGGAGCTGGGCAAGAAGATCGCCAAGGCCGTCAAGGATAGCGGCATCAAAGTCCAGGCCTCCATCCAGGGCGAAGAGCTTCGCGTCACCGGCAAAAAGCGCGACGACCTTCAGTCCGCCATCGCCCTCGTCAAGTCCCTCAAGCTCAATCAGCCCTTGCAATACGTCAACTTCCGCGAATAACCCAAAGCCTTCGCCGAATTGTCGCCGTCGCCCTGCTACTCCTGGAACGAACCGGAAAACGCCCCCTTGCAGTTCCTTCACGACTGATACGCCCCCGCCCTCTGCGGTATGATGCCCTCAGGCCTTTGTGGGGACTTGCCTCAAAAATAGACGTTGCTGGCAACTCACACCTCGTCCCTCGCCCCATCGGGGGAGAGGAACTCGAGAAGCATTCCGATGCTTCCCGAGAGGTGAGGGGGCACAACGACAACTTAATGACTTTTGGGGCAAAGCCCCCTTGTTGAGAGAGGCTGCATGACCCAATCCGGCGATTCGGCTGGCGGGATTCCCATCCACCGCGGCCTCAATGGCGTCTACTTCGACCGCACCCGCGCCTCCTTCATAGATGGCAAGGTCGGCAAGCTCCTCTATCGCGGCTATTCGATAGACGACCTGGCGAACTATTCCACCTTCGAAGAGACGTCCTACCTCCTCCTCCACGGACGCCTGCCCTCCAAGTCCGAGCTCGCTGCCTTCGATGCCGAGCTGAAGGCCGCGCGAGCGATTCCGCCTCAGGTGCTCGATATCATCCGCACCATCAAGCACGCCCACCCCATGGACGTCCTGCGCACCGCCGTCTCTGCCCTGGGCGCCTTCGACCCCGATAACGGCGACAGCTCCATCCCCGCCGCCATTCGCAAGGGCACGCGACTCACCGCGCAGGTCCCCGTCATCATGATGGCCCATCACGCCATCCGGAACGGCCGCGCCCCCGTTGCGCCCAGCAAGACCCTCTCTCACGCCGCCAACATGCTCTACATGCTCCACGGCGCCGAGCCCACGGCCGATGCCGCCCGGCTCATGGACGTGGACTTCATCCTCCACGCCGAGCACGGCCCCAACGCCTCCGCCTTCGCCGCCCGAGTCATCATCGGCACGCAGGCCAACCTCCACGCCGCCGTCGTCGGCGCCATCGCCGCACTCTCCGGGCCTGCCCACGGCGGCGCCGCCGAAAACGTCATGCTGATGGCCATGGAGATCGGCCGCCCCGAGGATGCCGAGGCCTACGTGAAGCGCCTCCGCGCCGAAGGCAAGCGCATCACCGGCTTCGGCCATCGCGTCTACCGCGTCGAAGACCCCCGCGCCAAGCACCTCCGCGAAGGCGTCAAGCGCCTCAGCGCCGAGCGCAACGAGCCGCGCTGGTACGCCGTCTTGGAAGCCGTCGTCGAGGCCATGAAGCCCCTGGGTCGCCACGGCCTCTACGTCAACGTGGACTTCTACGCCGGCGTCATCTACTACCTCAACGGCTTCCCGCCCGATCTCTTCGTCCCCATCTTCGCCGCAGGCCGCGTCCCCGGCTGGACCGCCCAGGCCGTCGAACAGCTCGAAAACAACATCCTCATCCGCCCCCTCACCCACTACGTCGGCCCCATGGACCTCCCCTACATCCCCCTCTCCCAGCGCCCGTGACTCCAGGGACGAAGCTAAGCTCTTGACGCTCTCGCACAACCTGACTATTATTCACTTGTAAGCCTTCGCCAGGACAGCGAGCCGGGGAGGCGTGACGATTCGAAGGAGCGCGAAACCGCGCCCTCGGTCGGAACGCTTCCCCTTTTTGTTTGTCCAGCGTTGCGTGGACGGCCCCAGTGGCCGGCGTAAGCCCGACGCGTAGGGCGCGCGCCGAACCGCCGAAGACTCCTCGCGCGGCAAGGCATTACAGGGAGAGGAAATGAAAGGTAGGTCGAAGACGTCCTCATAAGAGGGCGTCGGAGATCCCGATCCCATCGGGAGGCGAAAGGCACGCCCTCCGGAGTTCAACCCGCCGGGCTGAACATTCTGGTAGGGATGCGCCGTAGGGGTGCGCCCTAAGGGCCACCCGCATATCCGGGGCAAGGCCCCAAAGGAGGTCTTCGTTCGCAGACAGCGCTCGCCCCGTTAGCGGGGCGGGGCGAAGAGGCGCAAGGCATGCGCCTCGTAGATTCCCGTAGGCTCACCCGCGAGGCTGGCCGGCAGACACCTGTCGCTGGGCGTTCGGTGGGCCCGTCCTCCCGCAAGGGAGAAACGCCGGAGGCGGCGCGCATCTCTCCAAGGTGCGCAGCGCCCCTGCCGAGCCTCGCAGTCCCCGGTGGCACCGGGACACCTCGAACCTTGGGCCGTCTGCGCAACGCCGTATCCGCCAACCACGATCGCGGAACACACAATCAGACGATCCGCCGGGACACTGCAAGCCGCGCTGAGCAGTCCCCCTCCTAAAGGAGACCTCGCCCCAGTCCTCCTCGCCCTCGATGGGAGAGGAACTCGAGCGAAGCCCGAGAGGAGAGGGTGATTGATTGTCGGACCATCGGTTTACAACTCTGATTCTGATACAGAGCCCTGCTGTATCATGTAAGTCCATGGTCCTCTACCTCCTCAACAACCGCGACGACTTCTTCCAAGCCCTCGGCGCATTCATCGTCGTCATCATCCCGTCGCTCCTCATCGGCCTCACCATCCATGAGTTCGGCCACGCCCTCGTCGCCCACCTCCAGGGAGATAGCATGGCCAAGCGGCTCGGGCGCGTCTCGCTGAATCCCATTCGCCACCTGGACCCGGCGGGCACCCTCATGATGCTCTTGGCCGGCTTCGGCTGGGGCAAGCCCGTGCCGGTGAACCCCAACGCCCTCACGGCGGGGGCGCGCCGGGGCATGGCCCTCGTCGCCGCCTCGGGGCCGCTTGCCAACGTCGCCCTTGCTTTCCTTTTGGCCATCCCCTTCAAGCTGGGCCACCTCGTCTGGTTCCCCGGCCTGAGCTGGGATCTCCTCACCTATAGCGGCACCGCCTTCTTCTCCATCACCCTCAGCTTCGCCGTCCTCATCAACCTCACCCTGGCCATCTTCAACCTCATCCCGATCCCGCCCCTGGACGGCTTCAAGGTCCTCCAGGGCATCCTTCCCCGGGAGACCGCCAACGATATCGGGCGGCTGGAGCCCTACGGCATCCCCATCCTGCTCGTCGTGCTCCTGGTGGGCGGCAGCGCCTTCAGCAACGCCATCTACGATGCCGCCACCTCCCTGGCGCACGCCGTCACGTGATTGCTGCGGCGCGGTACAATAGCCGCACCCGACCTTTGACTACGGAGGTGGCACGTGCTGGATATCCCGACGAAACCCTGGGGAAAGCTTGACCTCATCTCTGCCGACGACCATATCATCGAGCCGGCGCACGTCTGGACCTCCCGGGCAACGGGGGCGCTGAAGGCCAAGGTCCCCCATGTGGTCCCCGCGGCGGACGGCACCGAATCCTGGCAGATCGAAGGGAAGGTCTACCCCAACATCGGCCTCAACGCCCAGGCGGGCAAGAAGTTCGAGGAGTATTCCGCCAAGGCGCAGAAGTTCTCTGATATGCGCCCCGGCTGCTACGACCCGGCGGCCCGGGTAAAAGATATGGACCTGGACGGCATCCGCACCCAGATCTCCTTCCCCTCTGTCCCGGGCATCGGCGGCGAGAAGCTGATGCAGATCGCAGACCCGGAGGTGCGCCGCCTCTCCTTCCAGGCCTACAACGATTGGCTGATCGAAGAGTACCAGGGGCCGCGCAAGGGACGGCTCATCGGCCTGGGCATCCTGCCCATGAACGACCCCGATGAAGCGGAGGCGGAGCTGCGGCGCATCGCCAAGCGCGGCATCAAGTCCCTCTCCATCCCGGCCTGGCTCGCCGAAGTCCCCGGGTGCAAGTCCATCGTCCACCCGCAGTACGACCCCGTCTGGTCGCTCTGCGAAGAGTACAACCTGCCCATCAACCTCCACATCGCCGGGGGACGCACCCAGCAGGCGAACTTCCTCAAGGACCCGCTGCCCGGCCAGGCGGAGGTCTTCCTCACGGAAAGCTCCCTCACCAACTTCTCCATCCTGGCCTGGATCGTTTGGGGCGGACTGCTGGCGCGGCATCCCAAGCTCGTCTGCGTCTCATCGGAGGGCGGCATCGGCTGGGTGCCCTACTTCCTGGAGCGCGCCGACCATGCCTTCAACCGTCACCGCTTCTGGATGAAGGCCCAGATCAAGGAGCTGCCCTCCAGCTACTTCCACCGCCAGTGCTACGTCGCCTTCATCGAAGACTATGCCGGCATCTTCGCGCGCAGCCTCATCGGCGTCGAAAACATCCTGTGGGAGTCCGATTACCCGCACACGGACACCACGTGGCCCTTCTCCCACCAGGCGGTGGACAAATCGCTGAAGGGCGTGCCAGAGGACGAGCGCCGCAAGATCGTGTACGAGAATGCGCGGCGGGTCTACCACCTGGACTGAGAGACACCCTCTCCTCTCGGGCTACGCTCGAGTTCCTCTCCCATCAAGGGAGAAGCGCGCGGGCAGAAGTGAACTTCCACCCAAAGAGGGTCACATCGTGAAGAGGTGGCCTGCCTGGCGGAGCTTGGCGCGCCGGGCGGTGAAATCCGGAATGAACCTGGCGACGCGCTGCCAATACCGCTGCGAATGGTTCGGCACAGCGATGTGCGCCAGCTCGTGGACGACGATGTAGTCTATGAGCGAAGGCTCCATCAGGGCGACGCGCCAGTTGAAGCGGAGGGTGCCATCCCTGGCGCAGCTGGCCCACCGCTGGCGCTGATCGCGAATGAGGAGGCGCTTGGCCTTGAGGCCCATGACCTCCGACCACCTGGCGAGGCTGTTGGCGATAGGCTCGTAGGCGTGCCTGGTGTACCAGCCTTTGAAGGCCTCCACGATGGCTTCGCGGCGGCGCTTGCCCCGCAGCTCCTCCGGCACGCCCACGTGGAAGCGCCAGCCCTCCAGGGTCACGGAGACTTCGGCCACGGGCTTGGCTTCCAGCACCAGCTTGGCCGGGCGGCCGAGATAGGGGAGCGTCTCCCCGGTGACGAAGGCGCGCCGCCGCCCGCGCTTGCGCATCTCGCCGACGGTCTTGAGGATCCAGCGGGCCTTCTGCTTCACAAAGCTGTTGATATCACTCCAGGAGGCGCGCATGGGCACGGCCACAATGACGCCATCGCTGGGGTCAACGGTGATCTGGAGCGTGCGGCGGCGCTTGGGGCTGCGGACCACCTGGTAGCGGATGGTGGAGCGCCCGACGCGCAGGGTCGCCTTCGCGCTTGTTGTTCGCTGGGAGGGAGGCATAGGAACGGGGTAGGAGAAGGCCTCGAAAATCTCGAACAGCGCGAGTTGTATTGGTACGCCCTCGCCGGACTCACCATGGGAAGGGTGCACAGGAACCAGTCTAGCGAATCGCGCGGCGGGAGGCAAGACGATTCAGGAATCTTGACTTCTGAATCAAACTGCGTGAGAAGCTGCCGCGCTGGCGGACCACGATCCAGCCGTCTCGTTACAGGGCGCGGACGATGAGCCGATACGAAAGGCTGGGAACAACAGTCACAACGCCAACTCTACCACTTCAGCCTTCTCCGCCGCGACCATATCGTCTTCGGCGGGCTTAAGATAGAGGGCGATCGCCTCCCTGATGTTCGCCAGGGCTTGCTTCTTCGTCTCGCCCGCACTGATACAGCCGGGAAGCGAGGGAACGTAGACCGTGTACCCGCCCTCGTCGCTCTTTTGCAGGACTACTCGAAGCTTCATGAATCCTCAACCTCCTCCTTAACCCAGGGCGTCCTTGATGCGCTCGAAGAAGCCTTTGTCCTTTTTGGAGACGTCCGGCTTCGGGAGGGACCTATGCAGCTCTTCCATAAGCTTGCGCTGGTGTGAATCCAGGCTCTTGGGGATGACGACGTCTATCGTGACCAGGAAATCGCCGCGACCGCCGCCGCGCAGGTGGGGGACGCCCTGGCCCTTGAGCCGGAAGACGGTGCCGGGCTGTGTCCCCGGCGAAATCTTGATCTCGGTCTTCTTTCCCTGGAGGACGCCGATCTCAAGCTCCGCGCCGAGGGTTGCCTGGGCGATGTTGAGCGGCAGGGTGTAGAGCACGTCGTCGCCCTGGCGATCGAAGATGGGGTGCGGGGCGATGTTCAGCGTGATGAAGAGATCGCCGGAGGGGCCGCCGTTGACGCCCGGTTCGCCTTGCCCGGTGAGGCGCACCTGCGAATCTTCGCTGACGCCCGTCGGGATCGCCACGCCGATGTTGCGCTTCTTGCGCTCGCGCCCCGCGCCCTTGCACTGTTTGCAGGGGCTGGAGATCACCTGGCCCATGCCCTGGCAGGCGCTGCAGGCGGCGACGTTCACGAACTGGCCGAAGACGCTCCGCTGGACGCGGCGGATCTCGCCCGAGCCGTTGCAGGCGGCGCACCGGCTCGGCGAGGTGCCGGGCTCGCTGCGCGCGCCCTTGCACCGCTCGCACGTCTCCAGGCGGTTGATCTCGAACTCCTTCTCCACGCCGAAGGCCGCCTCTTCGAAATCAATCGCGATGGTGGCCGCCAGGTCCGCGCCGCGGATGGGGCCGTTGCGGCGGCCCGCTCGGGCGCCTGTGGCGCCGCCGAAGAAAGCGTCGAAGATATCGCCGAAGCCGCCGAAGCCGAAGTCGTCGCCGTTGGGCGCCTGTGCGCCGGGTCGCGCGTGGCCGAAGCGGTCGTAGTGGGCGCGCTTCTCCGGGTCGCGCAGGACCGCGTAGGCCTCGTTGACCTCTTTGAACTTCGCCTCGGCATCGGGCGCTTTGTTGCGGTCGGGATGCAGATCGAAGGCCTTCTTGCGGAAGGCCTTGCGGATGTCCTCTTCCGAGGCGTTCTTTTCGATGCCGAGGACTTCGTAGTAGTCGCGCTTGGTGGTAGCCATGTCGGTTATGGGCGCAAGGCACCCAAGCAATCATTATACCGGATAAGGGGAGGGTGACCGAAGGCTAAAGCGCGGAGGCCGATTACGCCGGTTTAGGCTGGCGAACCATGGCCCAGGCCATCGCCTTGCCGCCGTCTATGCTCAGCTGCTGCTTCACTTCAAAGCCGTACTTCTGGTAGAAGCTCAGGTTCTCGCGCTTGAAGGTGTCCAGGTAGATGGGGAGCTTATCGCGGTGCGCGCGCGCGAGGAGCTCTTTGAGCAAGAGGCCGCCGAGGCCGGTTCCCTGCCGGGGAGGATTGACGCCCAGGAGGAGGAGGTACCAGTGCGGGCCGCTGATGTTGCGCACGTGGAGCTCCCGGATGGCGGCGGAGGCGAGCTGATAGCGGCGCCAGGATTCGCGGCCGTACTTGAGGCGGGTGATGAGCTGGCGCAGCTTGTAGGTCCTGCCGGGCTTGGGCCTCGGCGCACCCGGGCGGCCATGGACGGCGGTGACGGAGGCGCCGTGGATAGCGCCCTGGGTGACGTGCGCCTGGCCGTAGGTGAAGGCGTAGGTGACGCCGGACTTCATGATGACGGGAACATGGCGGGCGCGGGCGCGCTCATCCGGGAAGACGTAGATGAACATGCCGTCCGTCTGGAAGGCGCGCCCCAGGATGTAGGCCGCCTCATTGATCTGCTCCCTGCGGAGCGGGGCAAGGTTGGGAAGAGCGATTGCTTGTTGGTTCGCCACGTAGGCCTCTTGGAGAGTGGCACCACTTTACCAGGGCAAGCAACTGGGTGGAAGGGATGGAAGCACCCGTCAATCGCGAAGGGCGAGGGCGAAGCGGATGGCCTTATTCACGGCGGCCGCCTTTTCAGGGATGAGGGTGGTGATATACCGGTCAAGCCAAGCCTTCTCGATCGTAGCGATGTTGTCCAGGTTTGCGACACACCGCTCGGGCAGGCCATCGGCCTGACCGAGTAGAACTTCGGCCGGGATGCCATAGATCCTGGTGGTTATCGGAGCGACGGTTATGGAATCGCGCACCTCGTAGGCGACATCGCGGGAGAGCAGCACGACGGGCCTGCTACCGATCGGAGCCGGGATGTTCGCCCACCAGACTTCGCCGCGCTTCACTGTTTGTCACCTGCACGCCATGGCGAATCTCGGAATGCCGATGGCGCAGTGGCGGCCGCCCACGGCACCTCGTCACCTTTGCCCTTGCTCCGGAGGTAGGCGGTGCGATATTGCTCCTCACGCGCAGATTCGGCGTCCCGATGCAGTGCTTCTTCCAGCGCCTTGCAGAAGAACTCGCTGCGCGATTGCCCCTTCGCGCGGCGCTGGCGCTCAACCCAACGGTAGAGGTCCTTTGGGATGCTGATGGCGACTTTTTCTGTCCTGTTCATACTGGATTCATACCTAAATCATACTTTGGTATGACCAGCATAGAGCCAAGCCGGCGCTCCGTCAATGGCGCGGCGGTGGGTGGGACTAGCGGGCACGTTCAGCGCGATGCATGGGTAGGCCGATGTGCGAGGCCAGGTGAAACGGCCTGCCTTCTTGAACTCACGGCGGAGGCGAATCAGCCAAGGCCTAGTGCTAGTCGTTAGAGGGAGCAAGGGGCGATCGCTTCAGAGTCGTCTTAGCAATTCCAGAACTCCAGAAATCAAGGCTTCGTTCTTTGCCCTTGTGCACCTCTTGAGCTGCTGTTCTCTTTCCATTGTCGCTGTTCTGGTCTGATACCTCTCCTGGTATGCAAGCTGAAAATTACCGTGCTCTCTTGTGAACTTCGCCCCTTTTGATGCGCCGTGCAAATGCTCTCGCAATCGGGCCTGTAAGTTGCCTGTCTGACCGATATACAGACTGTTGTCCGCAAAACGAAGCACGTAGATGGTATAGGACATGTTGATACCCTTCGGCTCCTCGCTCACGCTCGTCGCTCAGTGCATTCGACTCGCTTTCCGCGGCTGGAAGCCATGAGCGAGCGAAGCGAGTGGAATGGCTGCCCCGCCTGGATTCGAACCAGGGCTAAAGGATCCAAAGTCCTCTGTGCTACCGCTACACAACGGGGCAGTGAGACCGGACGGGCGCGCTAGCGCTTGCCGCGCAGCCTGGCCAGCAGGCGCGAGAGGAGGCCCTTGCGCTGCTGCCGCTCAAGCCGCCGCCTGCTGCAGTCCGCGCAGGTGCAGGCGGCCGGATGGCCCTTCGCGTATGCCTGGCGCTCGTCCATAGGAAAGGCGGCCTGGGCCGCTCGAATGATTATACCTCAGGACGGCTTGCGGGCGGCTGCCAAGGGCGTCGGCGCATCTTGCACGCCCGAGGCCCAAGGGCCGCCGCCTCAGGCGGCGGAGGGGGCTTGACGGCAGTAGAACGCCTGTGCTACCATCGAGCCATTCATCAGAACGTGCGTTCGGATTGCAGAAGGGGCAACTTGATTTGAAGGAGCACAGCGATGTCAGCAAAGGCCGAGGTGAGGCAGTTCCAAGAGGCGATTGAAACGGCGCGGACGCGGATGGCGGCAGCGGCGGACCGCCCGTGGCAGGCGAGGCAAGCGGCGGCGGTTGAGCAGCCCAATGCCTCGCGGATGTTCTCCCTGGTGCAGCGGGTGGGGATGCGCGGCGTCTATCCGCGCCGGAAACAGCCGCTGGCGGGCAAATCGTATGTGGCGGGGCTTGCGGTCTCCGCGCCCCAGACCCAGTACAACAGCTATTCACTCTTCTCCGGCGAGCCTCGCGAAGCGCTGACGCTGACCATCGCCGAAACGGACGCCGGGATGCCGAGGCCCATGGTGCGCGTGGTGCATCACGAGCAGTGGAGCGGCAAGCTGGAAGATGTGCGCCTCTCCGCGCTGGTCAGGGAACAGCTCGCGCCGTGGCGCTTGAGCCGGGTCGTCGCGGGGATGCCGTCGCTGGCGTCGGCGGCGGATCACATCGAGCGCGACGGGGCGATGGGCGACGGGCGCGTGGAGGTGACTGGCCTCTACGGGCGACAGCGCACGGAGCTGTGCGCGCGCCTCCTCCATGAGGTGGAGGCCGAGCTGGTGAAGGTCTACGCCCAGGACGGCTCCCGGGAGGCGATGGACTTCTGGGCGCAGATCGTGCGGGCGCAGGCCAAGGCGAAGCCGGACGGGGGCCTGGAGTTCCCGCCGGACACGGCCTCCGACGATGGGTATCTGATGAGCTTGGCATTAGCCCTGGAGGCGGCCCGGGGTCTCTATCTCGCCGCCGTGACGGCATAGCGTCGCAACGGAGCATTGGATTGCAGTTGAGCGCACTGGAACAAGGAGAGGACATCGCTATGGCTCGGACATCATCGCTCGATCATCTTCCGGAATTCACCAGCTATCGAGACACGGGATGCGATATGCATCCTTCGTGCCTGACGTGCCCGCTGCCGCGCTGCCGCTATGACGAGCCTGGGTGGCTCATGAAAGAGGAGCGGACCTCGCGGAACGCCGAGATCTTGAAGTTCCGCGTGGGCGGCCGGGCGTCCGTGGACGACCTGGCGAGCCGCTTCGGCGTCAGCGTGCGGACGGTGCATCGCATCATCCGGCAGGCTGCACCTTCGCCGCAGCGCATCGCATCATAACGATCGGAGCCTTTTTCGCTCGGCTCGGCCCGATCTGCCCCGTCGGGCTCTAAGAGCGAGTCCGGCCGCCGCCTGTCTCCCTTTTCCTGGTGAGGAAGCCCCAGGGAGATGAGCGGCGGCCCTTTTTATTTCCCGGGAGAGGCGCCTTGTGATGCCAAGTACCGCATGCGCCCGTGGTCCGGGATGACGCGGACCAGGGGGATCATGAGAAGCAGGATGACGCCGAGGCCCGCGAAGATGTAGCGCATGCCGATGGCCTCATCGCCGAAGCGGCTGAGGACGAGGGGGATCGAAGCCGTGCCGATGAGGCCGCCGGAGATGCGGAACATGCCGCGGATGCCGGATGCCGCGCCAACCTGGCCTGGGGCAAGATCAAGGACGGCGTTATTCGCGGCAGGATTGCTGAAGCCGACGCCGATTCCCGTGATCATGAAGATGAGCCCCAGGAGCGCGGCGTTGGACAGCTCGAAGGAGCCGATGCGAACGCCGTCCAGCCCCAGACTCAGGAGGAAGAGGCCTGCGGCCATGAGGAGCGATCCGGCGATCATGGGGCGGCGGTAGCTGTATCTGAGGAAGAAGAAGCTGCAGAGGAGCGAGGCCGCGAGGGTGGCGGTGGAATAGGGCGTGAGGGCCAGGCCGTTCTTCCCCGGGGAGAGGCCGAAGGCCACGCTGGCGTAGTACGGCAGGAAGGCCGGGATGGAGAGGGTGGCGATGCCGAAGACGACGTTGTAGAAGTTGATAGCGGCGAAGGCTGGCTGCCGCAAGAGGTCCAGTTTCAGGAAGGGGGCGCTGGCGCGTCGCTCGTGCAGGATGAAAGCTGCTAGGAAGAGCGGGCCGAGGCAGAGGAGTAGGGGAACGCTCCAAGGGATAACCCCCGTGTTGTGCGCCAGGTCGGTAAGGCCGTAGAGGGTGAGGCTGAGCCCGCCCGCGAAGAGCCCCACGCCGGTGAGATCGAGCCTCTCCGGGGCCTTCTTCGGCACGTTGGGAAGGACGATGGAGGCGCCGATGATGAGGCCGATGCTGAGGGGGACGGTAACGAAGAAGATCCACCGCCAGGAGAGGTGGGTGAGGATGAGGCCGCCGATGTTGGGGCCGGCGATGGCGCCGATGGGGACGATGCTGGCCAAAAGGCCGATGGCGGTGGAGCGTTTCGCGCCGAAGGTATCGCTGACGATGGCCGTGGAGGAGGGCTGGAAGAAGGCGCTGCCGAAGCCCTGGAGGATGCGGAAGCCGATGAGGACGCCGATGTTGGGCGAAAGGCCGGAGGCGATGGTGCAGGAGGTGAAGAGGATGAGGGCGGCGATGAAGACGCGCTTGCGGCCCAAATCGTCGCTGAGCTTGCCGGCCAGGGGCATCATGATGGTCTGGGCGAGCTGGAAGGCGGTGATGGTCCAGCCGATGGAGGCAAGGGAGGTGCCGAGCTCGCGCCGCATGGTGGGCAGGCCGACGGCGACGATGGTGGAGTTGATGGAGGCGACGAGGAGGACGGGAGCGACGACGGCGAGGATGAGGTGGGGGCGTGGCGCGCGCTGGGTCATGAGGCACTCGCGGGAGGGCGCATAGTGAGGGATTATCGCCTGGTGTGAGCAGGCGGTCAATCGCGCGACGAGGGATGAGTCGGGTATACTGGCGCGAGCCTTGTGGAGCGAGGCGGGGGCAACGCGCACAGGTGGGCATCTTCTACGAACATATGCTGCGGCCGGCGCTGCACCGGCTGGACCCTGAACGCAGTCATCAGGCAACGCTCGCCTTTCTTCGCGCCGTCCAGCGGCTGCCGCTTTCCTATCAGGTGACGCGTCGGCTGTACGCCTATGCGGACCCGCGGCTGGCCTTCACGTGGAAGGGCCTGACTTTCCCGAGCCCCGTGGGACTCGCGGCGGGAGCGGACAAGAACGCCGAGGCCCCGAGGATGTTCGAGGCGATCGGCCTGGGGTTCGTGGAGATCGGCACCGTGACGCCCCTGGCGCAGCCCGGGAACCCGAAGCCGCGGGTCTTCCGCCTCAAGCAAGAGCAATCGCTGGTGAACCGCCTGGGCTTCCCAAGCAAGGGCGCGCTGAAGGTCTCCTCCAACCTTGCGCGCTATGCGACGCGACGCGTGCCCCTGGGAATCAACATCGGGAAGAACGCTTCGACGCCGATGGAGCGGGCGGCGACGGACTATGAGAACTGCCTGGAATCGCTCTACGCCCACGGCGACTATTTCACCGTCAACGTCAGCTCGCCGAACACGGCGGGGCTCACCTCCCTGCAATCGGCGCAGTCGCTGCGGGACCTGGCTGCGCGGCTCATCGCGGTGCGGAGCCGCGTCTCCCAGGGAAGGCCGCCGAAGCCGCTGCTGGTGAAGCTTTCGCCCGATATGAGCGATGAGCAACTGGCCGATGCGGTGAGGGCCTGCGTGGAGAGCGGCATGGACGGAATCATCGCGACGAACACCACGACGGAGAAGTCGCTGCGGCCCGAGCGGGCGCGCGCCTGGGAGGGCGGTCTGAGCGGGCGCCTGCTGCACCAGCGCTCCCTTGCGGTGGTGCGGGCGGTCCGCACCCATGCGCCCAAGGACTACTTCATCATCGGCGTCGGCGGCATCTTCGGCGGCGAGGATGCCGAGGCGATGCTGAACGCCGGGGCGGATGCGGTGCAGGTCTACACTGGGATGGTCTACCGGGGGCCGGGGATCGTGAAGGAGATCAACCGGCACCTGGCGCGGGTGCGGCGATGAAGGGCCGATCACAGCTCGATGTGCTGACGCCTTCCGGGTGGAAGGACTATGAGCTGTTGGATAGCGGCAACGGGCAGAAGCTGGAGCGCTTCGGGCCGTACACCTTCGTGCGGCCGGAGGCCCAGGCGATCTGGAAGCCGGGCTTGCCGCAAGAGGCGTGGGACAAGGCGCACGGCACCTTCCGGGGGACGGACGATGCGGGGAGCCGATGGTTCTTCCCGAAGGAGATCGAGCCGCGGTGGCAGATGAGCTACGAGAGGCTGACGTTCTGGACGCAGCCGACGCCCTTCCGCCACATGGGCCTCTTCCCGGAGCAGGCGAGCCACTGGGAGTGGATGACGCCGTTGATCCAGGGGGCCAAGCGCGAGGTGAAGGTGCTGAACCTCTTCGCCTATACCGGCCTCGCGACCCTCGCGGCCTCGGCGGCCGGGGCCCACGTGACGCACGTGGACGCATCCAAGAAGGTGGTGCACTGGGCCTCCGAGAACCACCGTCTCTCCGGGTTGGGAGAGCGCCCCGTGCGGTGGATCGTGGACGACGCGCTGAAGTTCGTGAAGCGCGAGGGCAGGCGCGGCGCGCGGTACGACGGCTTCATCATTGACCCGCCGAAGTACGGGCGCGGGCCGGAGGGAGAGCTATGGCAGATCGAGACGTCGCTGGCGGGGCTGCTGGAGGAGTGCCGGGCCGTCGCGAGCGAGCGTCCGCTCTTTCTTATCTTGACGTGCTATGCTGCCCAGCTTTCGCCGGTGAGCCTGGCGAACATCGTGGGCGACGCGATGGCGGGCAAGGGAGGACAGGTGACGGCGGGCGAGCTGGCGAACGTGGAGAAGAGCAAGGGGCGATTGTTGCCCACGGCGATCTTCGCGCGATGGAGAGGGTGAGCGAGTTTCTCCCTCTAGCCCGCTCGTCGCTCTGTACAGAGCGCGCGGGACGGGAGACGGCACGAGCTCGGTCGTGAGACAGTAGAGTCATCGGGAGGCAGAGATGGCAGAGCAGGCGCTGAAGTTCGGCATCTTGACGCCGATCCTGACGCATTTGCCCAGGCGGCATGGGAAATGGGAGACGGAGGGCGGCCCGGCGGAATTGCGGCAGATCGCCATCACGGCGGACCGCTGCGGCTTCTACCACATGACGTGCAGCGAGCATGTGGGCATCCCCACGGAGATCGGGAAGATACGCGGCCACCGCTACTACGATCCGCTGGCGACCTTCGGCTATTTCGCCGCGCTTACCAAGCGCATCCGGTTCGCGACCCACGTGCTGGTGCTGCCGTACCATCACCCGCTCGCGGTGGCGAAGCGTTACGGCACGCTGGACAGGATGTCCGAAGGGCGGGTCATCCTGGGCATCGGCGTCGGCAGCCTGCGGCAAGAGTTCGAGCTGCTGGGCGCCGAGTTCGAGCGCCGTGGGGAGATCTACACGGAGGCGCTGCAGGCTCTTCGCGAATCCTTCGGCAAGCAGAAGCCCGTCTTCAAGGGGAAGTTCTACGAGTTCGACGACTTCGTGATCGAGCCCCACGGCGTACAGGAGCATGTGCCGATCTGGCTGGGCGGGCGCACCAAGCTTTCGCTCAAGCGGGCGCTGGCCTCGGCCGACGGCTGGGACCCGTTCGGCTTCGACCTGGCGACGCTGGGCGCGCTGCTGCCCGAGGCGAAGCAGTGGCCTGAGTGGCGATCGCGGAGGGAGCCCTTCGATGTGGTGCTCGGGCCGGAGCCGGTCTACGACGTCACGACCACGAGCGGGCTTGCCGGCGTGACGGACCAGATCGCCAGCTATCGAAGGGCGGGCGGGACGATCCTCAACATGTATTTCCGCTCAACATCCCTGGAGCACTACTGCGAACAGCTGGAGATATTTAGGGACCGAGTCGCGGGGAAGTTCCAGTAGAGATTCGTCCACAGAGCGCACAGAGTAGGAAGACGGAGCTTGAGCCAAGGATGATCGGGGGGATTGATGGCTGAGCGCGGGATGCTCTTCGGGCTGGTGACGCCAATCGCGACGCACCTGACGCGCCGGCACCAGCCGTGGGAGGTAGAGAGCGGCCCCAGGGAGCTGCGGCAGATCGCTGTCACGGCGGACCGCCTGGGCATCCACCACATCTCCTGCAGCGAGCATGTGGGCATCCCTACGCACATCGTGCAGTCGCGCGGGCCGCGGTACTACGACCCGCTGGCAACCTTCGGCTACCTGGCGGCGGTGACGAAGCGGCTGAAGTTCCTGACGCACGTCATCGTGCTGCCGTACCACCACCCGCTCTCCGTGGCGAAGCGCTACGGGACGCTGGACGTGATCTCCGGCGGGCGGCTCATCCTGGGAGTCGGCGTCGGCACGTTGAAAGAGGAGTTCGACCTGCTGGGCGTGGAGTTCGAGCATCGGGCCGAGCGCTACACCGAGGGACTGCAGGCCCTGCGCGCAGCCATGGGGGAGCGGCAGCCGGTCTTTCACGGGAAGTACTACAACTTCGATGATTTCATTATTGACCCGCACGCCGTCCAGGAGCGCATGCCCATCTGGCTGGGCGGGAACACGAAGGTCTCCCTGCGGCGCGCCGTGGCGAGTGCGGACGGCTGGGACACCCCCGGCCTATCCATCGAGCAGTTCACCGAGATCATCACGGCGGTGAAGCAGACTCCCGAGTGGAAGGCCCGCGCCTCGCCCCTGGAAGTCGTCATCATGGGCGACCCGAACTATGACATCAGCGAGCCGAAGGGTTTCGCAGCCCTGGTGGACCAAATTGCGGCCTATCAAAAGGCGGGCGCCACGGGGATGAACTTCTACTTCCGGGCGAAGTCCCTGGAGCACTACTGCGAGCAGTTGGAGACCTTCGCCTCCAAGATCATGGCGAACTTTCGCTAGCAGCTAGCGGGAAGCGCCCCCGCCGCCGGAGCGGCCTCCGCCGAAGCCTCCGAAGCCCCCTCCTCCTCCGCCTCGATAGCCGCCGTAGAAGCCGCCCCACGTGCTGCCCCAGGATGTGGAATGCCCGCTGGAGGACTGCCACTTGTAGGCGTTGGAGAGGATGTAGTCCAGGACAAGACCTGCGACGGCGCCGATGAAGATCCCAAGCACGATCGGAGGCCAGCCATTGGCCAGGATGCCTGCGATGAGGCCGACGACGACGCCCCAGATGCCGCCGAGCCAGATGGACTTCGAGCGGGCCATGTAGGCGCAGGCATAGATCGATGGGATGCCCAAGCCAACGAACCACCAGAAGTGCCGTCCGAAATAGTCGCCGACCTTTTCAGAGACGGGCCGAGTCCGCACAGTGCCGGGAACGTAGCTGCTGTCCTTGACGGCCTGGGCCATGGCCCGCGCCGTGGAGACGAGTCCCAGGGGCACGTTGCCCCTGGCGCGCTGCGGGACGAAGTTCACCTCGAGGAGGAAGCCCGCGAGGCTATCCGGGATATAGGGCTCCATGCCGTAGCCGACCTCGATGCGAACGCGCTTCGATTCGTTATCGAAGAGGAGAAAAAGGCCGTTATCTACGCCCTTCTTCCCGATGCCCCACTTCTCGAAGAGGCGAACCGCATAGCCTTCGATGGTGTCCCCCTGGAGGCTCGGGACCGTGACGACGGCGATCTCCACGGTGGTCTCCTGCTCGAACTGGCGAAGGGCCGTCTCCAGCGGGGTGCGAATCTCAGGCGTGAGGATGCGCGCGAAATCGCTCACGTACCCCTGGGGCTCGGGATACTTCTGCGCGGCGGCCGAGGCCAGCGGCAACAGGGCCGCCAGCGCCGCGCAGACGATGAAGAGCCGTCGCAGGCGCGACATGGCGACCTCGCTATCTCGAGGGCGTTGGCGTGCGGCCGAAGTTCACCGGCGGAGCGACATCGGTCCCTGGGGCGGCGTTGAAGTAGGTGCGCTTCTCGAAGCCGAACATGCCAGCGACGACGTTGCTGGGGAAGCGCCGGACGGCGTTGTTGAGGCTCAGGACCGCATCGTTGTAGCGGGGGCGCTCGACGGAGATGCGGTTCTCGGTGCCTTCAAGCTGGGCTTGCAGGGCGCGCACGTTCTGGGCGGATGCGATCTGCGGGTAGTTCTCGACGACGACCAGGAGGCGGGCGAGGGCGCTCTCCGTCTCGCTGGCGGCTGCGGCGCGATCGTTTCGCGGGAGCGCATCGGCTAGCCCAGCTTGATCCAGACGGCCTTCGTCTCGAGGGAATGCTCGTACTGCTCCGTGCCGCTCTCACGGCCGAAGCCGCTGAGCTTGTAGCCGCCGAAGGGAACGGCGGGATCGGCCGCCTGAAAGCAGTTGACCCACACGGAGCCGGCCTTGAGCGCTCCGGCCAGGCGGCGAGCCTTGGTGATGTCCCTGGTCCAGATGCCGGCGGCGAGGCCGAAGGGGTTCTCGTTCGCGAGTCGCGCCGCTACTGGACGGGCGACCAGGGAGCCGGGAGAAGCGTGCGCTCGTCCCAGCGGTCGCGGAAGGCGAGGGCCCTGGCGAGGGCGCGCTTGAGCGGCAGGTGCCGTTGGCGCGCCTGGACCACATCGGACCAGTCGTTCCAGTCCTTCACGGCCCAGAGCTCCACGCACTGGTCGCTGGGGCCGGTGCCGGGGAAGATGTGAAGAAAGGTGATGAGCTCCATGCCCTGCTTCTCCCAGGCGGGCTTGAGGGTGGAGCCTGCGAAATCGAGCCACTGCTCCATCTTGCCCGGGGTGACGCGGTACATTAAGTGGATGAAGGTCGCGCCGTTCTTCTTGCGCTTCATGAGCTGCTCATGCGATGGCGCAAAGGGCGCGGGGAAGTAGAAGTTCTTGATCCACCGCTTGCGGTAATCGAAGGCCATCTCGGCCCAGGAGCGCACGCCGGGGTGCCACTCATCGCGATTGGGGTGGCCTTCGGTCGTCGCCACGTCTTTGCCCCAGCGCCGCCAATCGTCAATGCCGTTGATGAAGATCACTTCGTTATAGGTGCCTGTGCCGGGGACGACGCGGTACATGCCGATGGGCTTGTTGCCGCGCTCTAGCAGCGGCGGGAGGGCCTTTTCGCCGAAGATCTTCAGGTATCTGTCCATCATGCCGGGTTCGGCTTGGACGATGTCTTGGTAGTAAATCATGGCGCTCTCGATCCTCCTCTCTTTCATTCTCTCCAGCCGGGGGAGAGAGGGTGCGGAGATCTCTTAATGGGGTTTCATGCCGCCGTCCACGTTGATGGCCTGGCCCGTGATATTGCGCGCGAGCTCGGAGCAGAGGAAGACGCACATCCAGCCGATGTCTTCCGCCGTCTGGGCGCGCCCCAGGGGGATCTGCCGCGTCACCAGGCCGTCGAACCACTTCTTCGGGTCGTCGCCCGCGAGCCGCTCGCCGTGCTTCAGCTTGAGCTGATGCCACAGCTCGTTGGAGATCTCCGTGTAGACCAGGCCAGGGAGGACGGCGTTCACCGTGATGTTGAACTTGCCCAGCTCCTTAGCCATGGCCTGGGTGTAGTTGATCTCGGCCGCCTTGGTGGCGGCGTAGGCCACGTGCAGCGTCACGCCTTCCAGCCCGGCGGGCGAGGCGATGTTGATGATGCGCCCCCATGTGCGCTTCTTCATGGATTCGGCGACGGCGTTTATCGCCAGGACGCGCGAGAGCGTATTGACGCGGAAGGCGTGCTCCCAGTCGTGGGGGCGCTCGGGCCACACGGTGTTCCACCCGGGGCCGCCCATGGCCCCTGCGTTGTTGACCAGGATGTCCACCTGGTCCCACTTCTTCTCAACCGCGCGCACCATCGCGGCGACGTCCGCCTCTTTGGTGACATCGGCCGGGACGACCAGCGCCTCGCCGCCGGCCTTGCGCACTTCAGCCGCCGCGGCCTCCAGGCCGGAGACGGTGCGAGAGGCGAGGGCGACCTTCGCCCCCTCCTTGGCGAGGCAGACGGCGATGCCGACGCCGATGCCGCGGCTCGCGCCGGTGACCAGGGCCGTGCGCCCTTCGAGCCATTTAGGCATGGAGACCTCCAGACGGGACTGTGCCGATTATAGCGGGGAGGCGAAGGGGTGCATCGGTAAAGAGCTGCGCCGGTTATGGGCGGCCGGGCGGCATATCGTACAGCTTGCACCAGTTGTCCCACACGATCTTGCGCTTGGAGGCTTCGGGGATGGGAAGCTTGAAGAGTGAATCTATCGCGTGCGGATACTTCGAGTCGCCGTGGGGATAGTCCGTCGAAAAGACCAGGTTGTCGTCGCCGAACCACTCGATGTACTGCTTCACGGGAAGCTCATCGGCATCAACGGCCAGGAAGCAGTTCCGGCGGAAGTATGCGGAGGGCTTCATCGTGAGGTCGGGCGCCGATTCGTGGAGCCATTCGTAGTGCTCATCGAGCCGGTGGAAGAGCCACTGCGCCCAGGAGCAGCTGCCCTCCAAAAGTCCGGCGCGCAGCTTGGGGAAGCGCTCGAAGACGCCGCCGGAAGTGAGGCTGACGGCGACGGTCATGAGGCCGACGGGCTGCGAGAGGGTGTGGTGCTGCATCAGGTTGTCGAAGATATCGAAGGAGAAGTCGGACTGGAGGCAGGTCCTGCCGCCCCCGTGAAAGAGGACCGGGACGTTGAGCCGCTGCAGCTCGGCCCAGAGCGGGTCATAGTGGCGGCTGTCCCAGGGCGTGCGGTTGACGCACCCGGGCGCGAGGAAGACGCCCCTGAAGCCCAGTTCTTGGACGCAGCGTCGCGCCTCCGCCGCCGCCGAGGGCACATCGTGCGGCGCGATCATGCCGCAGCCCAGGAGCCGCTTCGGGTCCGCCTTCACGAAGTCGGCCATCCAGTTGTTGTAGGCGCGGGCGATCGCCGCGGCCTCGTCGGGCTTCAGGCCGTCGCGGCCGATGGCCTGTTGTGAATCAACGCTCAGGGCGAAGAGCCCGCGCGTCGGGAAGAGAAGGGCGTAGTCCAGCCCTTCCGTCTCCATGGCGGCGAGCTGGGAGGCCGGGTCCCAGCGGCGCTTGATGGCCGATTCGTAGAGGTCTTCGCGCTGCTTGTGCCAGGCGAGGGGCTGCCTGTCCACGAAGCGCGTCGCGCCGCTGTGGGGCAGGATCTGCCACTTGATGCGGATGCGCAGGTCGCGCGGCGATTCGGCGAAGCCTATCGGGGCGGCGTGCTTGTAGGCAGGCTCCATGTAGCGCTGCCACAGGTCCGGCGGCTCGATGACGTGCATATCGCAATCGGCGACGGGGTGGCCGTTTCTCGCCATGGCCTCAGCCTCCTATGGCCGCCAGCCTATGCCACGGCGCGGCGAGCGTCAATGCAGGCGGAAAGACTGGTCGGGGCGCTCCGGTTCTGCACCGGAGGACCCCCTCGCGCCCCATGCAGTCGGCCTAAGGCCTGTGGTAGAGAAAAGAAGAACTGGTCGGGGCGCCGAGATTTGAACTCGGGACCCCCTGCACCCCATGCAGGTGCGCTACCGGGCTGCGCTACGCCCCGCCGACCAGACTCTCACACAATCGCGAACTCGGAACCCTCCCGAGCCGCTCGGGATGCGCTATGGACCGCGCACGCCCCGCCGACCAGACTCTCACGCCAACGCTTGTCCATCAGGGAACGCCGGGCGGTACGCTGGGGTTGCGCGCCGGGCGAAATGCCCCCGTTCACAGGGGGAGAAGGACCCGGAAAGCATACCATAGGCTTCAGAGGAGGGGCAACGGCATAAGAGGCGGCTTCGGGTAAGCTCTTCAGTCTGGATGGCCAGTGGTACTATATGTCGCGCGCACGTGCGCACGCGATATGGACACAAAGCAAGCAACCTTCGATCTGTACGGCGACTTCACCTGCCCCTGGGTCTACCAGGCCTCGCTTCTGTTGAAGCGGGCTGAGGAGGCCGCTGGACGGCCGCTGCGCTGGACCTTCCGCTATTTCGCCCTCGACCAGGTGAACCAGAAGAACGGCCCCGATTGGCGCCTGTGGGAGCATCCGGAGACGCCCAGCCGGGGCCTCCACGCCTTCCGCGCCGCTGAGGCGGCGCGACGCCAGGGGGAGGAGGCCTTCGAGCGCATGCGCTGGTCGCTGATGGAGGGCCGGCACCTGCGGCGGAAGGAGTTCAGCGAGCCGGGGGACATGGAAGAGATCGCGCGGGCGGCTGGCCTGGACATGGCCCGCTTCCACAAGGATGTACGCGACCCCGCGATCTTGGCCCGGTTGGCCGAAGACCACACGCGCGGGGCGAAGCTGGGCATCTTCGGCACGCCGACCTTTGTCTTCGAGAACGGCAGCGCCTTCTTCCTCCGAATCACAGCCGGCGACGACCCGAAGGATGCCCTCAAGACCTGGGACGGCCTCCACGCGCTCTTCGTCTCTCAGATGAACATAGACGAAGTGAAACGCCCGCGCCCGTCGAAACCGTAGGGGCGCAGGGCATGCGTCCTTTGCATGGCGTGATAACACGCCCGTTTCACCTGATCGCCGGCGCCTGGATCTCCGCGATGGGGACGCCCCTCAGCACCTGGGACATGATGTGTCCCGCTGCGCTGCCAAGCCCCTTGTGATCGGCCGCCGGCCCGGCGGCGATGGAGACGCCGACGGCGTTGGGCGGGCGGTTCACGATGCCGCCCGCGAAGGCGTAGACGATGGGCCTCCCGCCCGCCACATTGGCGATGGCATCCAAGGCCTCTGGCGACATGGCGAAGAAGTAGTCCACCTTCTTCTCGTTCGCCAGGTAGTCGGCAAGCTCGTCGTAGGGGTCGTCGCGGAACTCATAGTTCCGGCGGAAGAAGCGCACGTTGTCGCCCGCCGCAAAGCCGTCGGCCTTGAGCGCTTCCAGGAAGGCGAGTCGCGTCGCCTCCGTGCTCGCGCCGAGGTCCGGCTCCAGGATGCCGATGGTCGGCGGGTCATCGCCGCAGGCGGTGACGGCCAGCGCGATGAGCAGGGCGACGAGGGCGGATGCGGCGATGCGGAGGTGTTTCATGGTTCTCATTATATTTCCAGTGAGAAGCTTGCCTTGTAGTCGGGCTCTTCGGCGGCCCAGCCGAAGCGCTCGGCGATGCGCTGCTTCAGACCGGCGCGCGCCTCGGGCTCGCCGTGGGTGATGAAGAGCGTGCGCGGCGCGGCGGTGAAATTGCTCAGCCACTGCAGCGTGTCCTGCCAATCGGCGTGGGCGGAGATCCCGTTGATGACTTCGATGGAGGCGCGCACGGGGATGAACTGGCCGTGGATGCGCTCCGTCTTCTCGCCGCTCAAAAGGCGCCGCCCCCTGGTGCCTTGGGCCTGATAGCCCACGAACAGCACCGTCGTCGCCGGATCCGGCAGGCGGTGCTTCAGGTGATGCACGATGCGCCCGCCTTCGCACATGCCGCTGGCGGCGATGATGATCATCGGGCCCGGCATATCGTTGAGCCGCTTCGATTCCTCCACCGTGCGGACGAAGCGCAGGCGGTGCGCATGCAGGGGGCAGCGCTCCGGGTCTTTGAGGAGCGCCACGCTCAGCTCATGCTCGTCGCTATGGCGGCAGTAGACCTCCGAAACATCGCTCGCCATGGGGCTGTCCACATAGACAGGGATATCCGGGATGCGTCCGCTATCCTGCAGCCGGCGCAGGTGGTAGAGCATCCGCTGGGTGCGCCCCACCGCGAAGGCCGGCATGAGCAGGACCCCTTTCCGTTGCGCGACTTTGTTGACGACTTCGGCGAGCTGCTCTTCCACCGAGGTCGCCGGGTGCGCGCGATGGCCGTAGGTGGACTCCACCACCAGGTAGTCGGCCTCCGTCACCGGCTCCGGCGGCTTCATGAAGACGCGGTCGTAGCGGCCCAGGTCGCCGGAGAAGACGATGGCCGCGCGGCGGCGGCGCAGCTCCACGGTGAATTCGAGGATAGAGGAGCCGAGGATGTGGCCGGCGCGGCGCATCGTGACGCTGATGTGCTCGCCCACCTTGGTCGGCTCGTTCGGGCGCACCGCGCGGATGAGCCGCAGGGCGCGCTCGGCGTCCCTCTCCGTGTAAAGCGGGACCGCGGGACGGTGCTTGGAGTAGCCCAGCTTGTTCGCGTAGGCGGCCTGCTCCTCCTGCAAGCGCCCCGAATCGGGGAGCATGATCTGCGCCAGGTCGCGGGTTCCCTGGGAGGCGAAGACCTTGCCGCGGAAGCCGTCCTTCACGAGCTTGGGCAGATAGCCCGAGTGGTCAATGTGCGCGTGGGAGAGGATGACGGCGGTGATCCTGCGCGGATCTATGAAGAAGGGCTGGCGGTCCCGCTGCTCTAGGTCGTCATTCCCCTGGAAGAGGCCGCAATCAATGAGGTAGGTCGCGCGGCCGAAGCGGAGAAGATACTTCGAGCCGGTGACAGTCCCGGCGGCGCCGAGGAAGGTGAGGGAGAGTTCGGACACGGTGTGTTCCTTGGCACCCATTGTCGCAGGGATGGGGCCCCTTGTGCGGGGGGTGTGCCAACCGCCCCTGGACAGGCGCGGGGGACGGGCCGAATACTTGTGGCGTGCGTTGCGAGCGACGGCGCGGGCTGTGGACAAGACTTAACTTGTGAGTTACTATGCGACTTGATGTTGTCTATCACGGCAGGCTGCATAAAGTAGTGGCGCTGTACGATAGTTCCGGAAGGTCCCCTGCGATGGACTTTCTGGAGCGGCTGCGTCGGACGAACAGGAACTCTGCCGAGGCCCTTGTTCGACGATCGGAGAGCCTTGCGAATCACGGCCCAGTCGCAAACACAGCGATCTCGCGCCAAATCAAAGGGAGGAAGAACCTCTTCGAGCTTAAGTCGCATCAGGGGGACAGGCTCCTCTATTCCCTCCTGCCCAATGGAGATATCGCCTTCTTGGGAGGATTTCACAAGGGCGCGCCGCCCGAACCGGAGTTCGAGAGAGCAGAGCGATACCGCGACGTGATTCTCACATGGATGCGCCCGAAGGGATAGCGTTAATGACCACAAATCCACGGCGGTACTATACGGAAACCAGTGAGAAGCCTCTGCTTCAACAATGGGCGGACGAATACCGCAACGACCCCGTCTACATCGCCATCGGCCTCGCCATGGAGGTCACCGAGTCCGTCGCGCGGGAGCTGCGGCGGCGCAAGCTCACCCGAGCCTGGCTCGCCCGGCAGATGGGCGTCTCCCAGGCTCACGTCTCCAAGGTCATGAGCGCGCCGCCCAACATGACCCTCACCACCATCGCCAAGATGGCCGTCGCCCTGGGCTATGAGCCGCGCGTCGTGCTCAAGGGCCGCCGCTTGAAGCCCGTCGGCCCCAAGAAGACCCCTTCGCGCAAGGTCCGCGCCTCTTCCCGGCGCCGCTAGGCCGCCTTCCTGTCACAAATTGACACGCCGGGGCGCCCCTGGGTAGCATGGTGCCAACCTTCAGAAGTGCGAACCGGGCGGCGCAAGCCTTCCATCCCGGCCTTCCTCTTCACTAAGCAGAGACGCTATGCCCTCCAATCCCATCCTTCCCATCTTTCCTAAGACGGCGGTCATCGGGCCGGACAACCGGCTGAGCATCGGCGGCATCGAGGCCGCCGCGCTGGCCAAGACCTACGGCACGCCCCTCTACGTCTTCGATGAGCAGACCCTCCGCTCCCAGTGCCGCTCCTACAAGCAGGAGTTCGGCAAGCGCTACCCATCGGTGCAGGTCCTCTACGCCTCCAAGGCCCTCCTCCTCGCGCCGCTGGTGAAGCTCATCGCCGAAGAGGGGCTCGGGCTGGACGTCGTCTCCGGGAACGAAGCCGCCATCGCCAGGGCTGCGGGCCTTCCGGCGGAGCGCGCCTACTTCCACGGCAACAACAAGACGCCCGATGAGCTGGAGCTCGCGCTCAAGTGGAAGATCGGGCGCATCGTCGTGGACAACTTCCATGAGCTGAAGCTGCTGGACGAGCTGGCCGCCAAGGCGAAGCGCAAGCAGGACATCCTCCTGCGCATCTCCCCCGGCGTGGACCCCCACACGCACCACAAGACCACCACGGGCATCACGGACAGCAAGTTCGGCTTCACCTTGGAGAACGGGCAGGCGATGGAGGCCGTGCGGCTGGCCCAAGAGGCCAGGAGCCTCAACCTCATCGGCATCCATATCCACCTCGGCTCGCCGATCTATGAAGTGGCGCCCTACGCCGAAGGGATCAACGTCATCTTCGGCTTCATCGCCAAGGCGAGGGACAAACACGGCCTGAAGCTGCTGGAGTTCAGCCCCGGCGGCGGCTTTCCCATCCGGTACGTCGTGGACAAGGCGCCGCCGCCCCTGGCGAACTACGCCGAGACCATCACGGCGGCGCTCAAGGCCGCCTGCAAGCGGCACAAGTTCGATCTGCCGAAGCTCGTGCTGGAGCCCGGCCGCTCCATCGTCGGTCGCGCGGGTGTCGCCCTCTACACCGTCGGCGCGACCAAGACGATCCCCGGCGTCCGCAAATACGTCTCCGTGGACGGCGGCATGGGGGATAACATCCGCCCCGCCATCTACGGCTCCAAGTATGAGGCCTTCGTCGCCAACCGCGTCGAGTCCAAGGAGCGCGAGAAGGTGACCATCGCCGGGAAATACTGCGAATCCGGCGACGTGCTCATCAAGGACTACAAACTGCCGAAGGTCCGGGCCGGCGATATCATCGCCATCCCGGCCTCCGGCGCCTACTGCATCGCCATGTCCAGCAACTACAACGCCGTCTCGCGCCCGGCCATCGTCCTCGTCAATAAGGGCAGGTCCAAGCTGTGGCGCAGGCGGGAGACCGCGGAAGACTTGATGCGGAACGAAGTGCTGTAAGGAGACCTTTGTATTTCGGACAGCGTCCTGATGCGAATCCTCCTCTCCCTCGATGGGAGAGGAACTCGAGCGTAGCCCGAGAGGAGAGGGTGAAGACTATCGTGAGCAGAAGTGCACGATAGTATTTCTGCCCCAGGGCGCTTTGCCCCTGGATCACTCAGGTTCTTTCTATGTGGAACGTCATCGGGCATGAGCGGGTGGTCCTAGCCCTGGCCCAATCGGTCAAGGATGGAAAGCTGGCCCACGCCTACCTCTTCACCGGTCCCCAGGGCATCGGCAAGATGACCCTCGCGATGCAGCTGGCCTGCGCCCTCAACTGCCTCGCCGATGGCAAGCCCTGCGGCGCCTGCGCCCAGTGCAAGCGCATCCTGGATGGCAAGCACGCCGATGTGCAGGTGGTGGGCTTGGGGGGAGACGGCGAAGAGACGCAGAAAGAGATCAGCATCAAGCAGGTGGAGGCCCTGCAGGAGATGGCCAGCCTGGCTCCTTTCGAAGGCGCGCACAGGGTCTTCATCATCGAAAACGCCGAGCTGTTGAACGTGAACGCCGCCAACCGCCTCTTGAAGACGCTGGAGGAGCCTCCCGCGCAGGTCTGCATCCTCCTCCTCTCTCGTGAGCCGGCGAAGCTCCTCCCCACCATCGTCTCCCGCTGCCGCGTCTACGACCTCCGCTCCGTGCCGGAACAGGCCATCACCGATGCCCTGATGAAGCTCCACGGTACCGATAAGGAGCGCGCCCGCGAGCTCGCCCGCCTCTCCGAGGGGCGCATCGGCTGGGCCCTGGCGGCGGCGCAGAACCCCGCCGTGGAGGAAACCCGCCGCGACCTGGTGGATGAGGCCGTCGAGCTTATCGAGTCGGGTTATGTGGAGCGCCTCCAGCTGGCGGGGCGCATGGCCCAGGACTTCTCCCGCAGGCGGGAGGAGTCCTATGAGGCCCTCGCCCTCTTGCGCCGGCTCTGGCGGGACGCCCTCCTGCTGAAGGGCGGGTCGCCCCAGGCCGTCGTCAACGCCGATAGGCGTGATATGCTGGAGAGGATGACCGGGTCGCTCACGCTGGCTGAGCTGGCGGGGGCCATCCGGGAAACCGAGTCGGCCATAGCGCGGCTGCAGTTGAACGCCAACCCGCGCTTGACCCTCGAAACTTTTGCGTTGAACCTGCCGCTGGTGAAGGCGGCGGAGCCCGCTCCAACAGGGCGGCCCGCGGCCGAGCCGGAAGCGGAACAGGTCTAGATCAGAGCAGACATGGCAGGAGTCGTCGGCTTACGATTCATGAAGGCTGGCAAGGTCCAGTACTTCGACCCTGGGGACGAGGAGTTCGCCGTCGCCGAATCGGCCGTCGTCGAGACCGAGCGCGGCCTGGAGACGGGGCTCGTCGCCATCGCCCCCACCCAGGTGCTGATGCAGAAGATCAAGGGCTCCTTGCCCAGGATCGTCCGCAAGGCCGCCCCTGAGGACCTGGCCGCCCGCGACCGCAACAAGGCCCGCGCCGACGAGATCTATAACGAGGCCCGCGCCATCGTGCGCGACCTCAATCTCGAGATGAAGATCGTCGAGGCCTTCATTGACCTCACGGGCGAGCGCCTCACCGTGAGCTACACCAGCGAAGAGCGCATCGAATTCCGCCCCATCCTCCAGCGCCTGGGCGCCAAGCACGCCGGGAAGATAGACCTGAAGCAGCTTGGGCCGCGGGACCATACCAAGGCCCTCGGCGGACTGGGACGCTGCGGGCGCGAACTCTGCTGCAGCAGCTGGCTCACAGAGTTCGCGCCGGTCACGATGAAGATGGCGAAAGAGCAGGACCTTCCCCTCAGCCCCCCGGGGCTGGCGGGGGTCTGTGGAAGGCTCCGCTGCTGCCTCCGCTATGAGTATGAGCAGTACCGCGAGCTGAAGCAGGGCCTCCCCAAGATCGGCGCGACCGTACCCACAGCCAACGGCCCCGCCCGCGTCGTCGTCGGCCACCCCCTCAAGCAGACCGTCACCGTCCAGCTGGAAAGCGGCGCATGGGTGGAAGTCTCCATGGCCGAGCTGAGCGGCGCCGCCCCCGCCAAGCCTCTTCCCGTCCCCGTGCCCGCCGCGCCCAGCGCCGCCGAAGGCATGGGGCGCGTCGAGCCGCGCCCGCCCCAGGAGCGCGACCGCCGCGACGACCGCAGAGGCGGCCCGCGAGGCGACCGCAGAGATGATCGGCGCGACGACCGCCGCAACGAGCCCCGCCAGGACAACCAGCGCCGCGACGACCGCCGGGACCAGCCCCGGGGCGATCAGCCCAGGGGCGACCGCCGTGATGATCGCCGCGACGACCGCGGTGGCCCGCCCCGGCATGACCGGCGCGATGATCGCCGCGATCAGCGCCCGCCCTACCAGCAGCAGGGCCCGCGCCCCCAGGACCAGCGGCGCGATGAGGGGGGCCAGCCGCCGCCCCCGCCGCCTCAGCAGGGGCCGGACCAGGGCCAGAGCAGCCCGAGCGGGCAGTAGCTAGCCTTTCGCAAGCGCCGCCTTTCGGCCGGAGGATCGCATGCCGCCGCGCATGGGCCTAGTGATGAGCATCGGGGAGCATGCGCCACGCTCCCGCGTCATCGAGTTCGCCCAGCGCGCCGAAGCCCTGGGCTATGACGCCCTTTGGATGGGCGAATCCTGGGGACGGGACGTCTTCACTGGCCTCACCCACATCGCCTGCAGCACCAGCCGCATCAAACTCGCCACCGGCATCGTCAACGTCTTCAGCCGCACGCCCGCCCTCATCGCCCAGACCATCGCCTCCCTCGATGAGATCTCCGGGGGCCGCGCCATCCTCGGCCTCGGCTCCTCCGGCGAGAAGGTCGTGCGCGATTGGCACGGCCTCCCCTTCGAAAGGCCCGTCGCCCGCACCCGCGAATATATCGAAGCGATCAACCTTATTTTGAGCGGCGCGCGCGCCGACTATAGCGGCAACTTCGTGAAGATCCGCGACTTCCAGCTCAGGTTCAACCCGCCGCGCCGGAAGGTCCCCATCTACGTCGCCGCCATGGGGCCCAAGAATATCGAGATGGTGGGCGAAGTGGCCGATGGCTGGTCCCCCGTCTTCTTCTCCCTGGGCCACCTGCCCGAGTTCCGGCGGCAGCTCCAGGCCGGCGCAGCCAGGCGTGCCAGGCCCTTGGACGCCGTCGCCATTTCCCCGTGGCTCCTCTGCTGCGTCACGGACGACCTGGCCCAGGCCCGCGACCTCGCGCGCGGCCATCTGGCCTATTACGTCGGCGGGATGGGCAGGTACTACAACGAGCTCATGCAGCGCTACGGCTACGTGGAAGAGGCCAAGCGCATCCGCGAGCTGTGGCTCCAGCGCGATCGCAAGGGCGCCGCCGCCCTGGTGACCGATGCGATGGTGGACGCCATCGCCATCGTGGGGCCTAGGCGGCGCTGCCAGGAGCGCATGCTGGAGATGGAGGCCCAAGGCGTGAGCGCGCCGGTCGTCTTCCTGCCCTTCAGCCTCTCCCGCGACCAGCTCCGCGATACCATCGAAGGCCTCGCGCCCAAGAGCTTCGCCTAGGGGATGCGACATCCTTCCTGGTAGGGGACGGCCTGCCCTTTCCGAAGGGCCGGCGCCATGCGCCGGAAGGCCGTCCCTCGCGCCGCTAGTCCGCGAAGACGAACTTCCGCCACTCGGCCCGCGAATCCAGATACGGCACAAAGAGCGAGTACGGCGTTGTGCTGGGCCGCGTCGGCTTCGAAAGCAACGTCATCCCCGCCTCCTTCGGCGTGCGCCCCGCCTTCCGGTGGTTGCACGCCATGCACGCCGTCACCACATTCTCCCACTCATGCTTGCCGCCGCGCACCCGGGGAACAACATGGTCCAATGTCAGCGGGCGCACCTCGTTGCCGCAATACTGGCAGCGGTGCTTATCGCGGATGAAGGCATCGCGCCGGGTCAGGCGGCGCATCGGCAGGGGACGGCGGACGTGGTATCGAAGACGCACCACTGTGGGCAGGTGGAAGATCCTCGTCGCCGTGCGCAGGCTTCCCGCCCCGTTCTCCACCATCTCGGCCTTGCCCTTATCAATGAGCACAAGGGCGCGGCGCACATTGCAGACGTTCAACGGCTCGTAGTTTTGGTTCAGCAGCAGAACGAGCGTATTCGTTCCCATACAGCCTGCCCGATCGGTGTCACTCCCTTGCGTCTCGGATGGCTCGCAGCTCCGCGTAGGCCTCGTGGAAGTCTCCGGGCACCATGCCGAAGGCGTTGCCGGGGAGTTTTTCCTCAGCACTAAGATATACAGGGACAAAGGCCGAGTCAACAAGGGTGTTGGTCAGCCCTTCGCGTATCTTGGTCACCTCTTCACCCGCCAGGGGCGCGCTCTCCGGCACCAGCACCGCCAGGCGCGCCAGGACGGCGATCAGGAAGCCCGCCCCGATGACGCCCGTCAGCGCGCCTAACCCGGCCCCGGCGATCTTATCCACGAAACCCAGGAAGACCAGCTTCAAGAACTTCTGGATCGCCGCGCCGATGATCTGCACGACGATGAAGACGATGGCGCCGATGACCACATAGGCGATCACCGTGGCCGTCGCGTCGTTCTCCACACTGTTCGTCGCCCAGGACGCGATGGGCTCGCTCAGCCGCGCGCCGATGAGGGCCGCCAGCAGGATGCCGAGGATAAGGAAGACGGACCTGATGAAGCCGGACTTCCAGCCCTTATAGGCGCTGAGCAGAATCATGACCAGGATGACGATATCGAGCCAGTTCATGCGGCCTCCGGTTCCCTAAGGAGGGACATCTGCTCCGATTCTAGCAGGGCGGCGGAGGTTTCGGTGACGCCCTAAGGTGTGGAGATGGGGAGGTGCCGTCTCGAGTCAGTCTGCAACCTCTGGCGGAGCGACGCCGCATCTGGCAGAATAGACGCGTTTGAGGCTTGCTGGTTGCAGCACGCTTCACCTGTCCGAACCGAATAGCCCCGCAGCGATCGCGCGCTCCGGCAGTTGGGTCGGCGATAAGCGCCCCAACGAACCGCGCTCGGCGCTGCCCATACTCAGGCATGCGCAGCCAAGAAAGCGAGCCCCTGCTTGTCCTCCGAACTTGCTCTCTGGATCGTCTTCGGCGGCGTCGTCACCGGCGTCCTCGCCCTCGATCTCGGCGTCTTCCACCGCAAGGCTCACGTCGTCCATTTTAAAGAGGCGATCGCCTGGAGCGCCGTCTGGATCAGCCTCGCCCTCCTCTTCAACCTCGGCATCTTCATCTGGCGCGGGTCGGACGACGGCGTCAAGTTCCTCACTGGCTACCTCATCGAAAAGTCGCTCAGCGTGGACAACGTCTTCGTCTTCGCCCTCATCTTCACCTACTTCAAGGTGCCGGGCGAATACCAGCACCGCATCCTCTTCTGGGGCATCCTGGGCGCCCTGGTGATGCGCGCCATCCTCATCGCCGTCGGCATCACCCTCCTGGAGAACTTCCACTTCGTCATCTACATCTTCGGCGGCTTTCTCATCTTCAGCGCCTACCGCCTTGTGAAGGATAAAGACAGGGAGATCCACCCGGAAAGGAATCCCGTCATCCGCCTGGCCAAGAAGGTCATCCCCACGACGGATACCTACCACGGCGCGAAATTCTTCGTCGTCGAAAATGCCAAGCGGGTGGCGACTCCCCTCTTCATCGTCCTGCTTGTGGTGGAGGTCACGGACCTCATCTTCGCCATAGACTCCATCCCCGCCATCCTTGCCATCACCACGGACTCCTTCATCGTCTACACCTCCAACGTCTTCGCCATCCTCGGCCTGCGCGCTCTTTACTTCGCCCTGGCGGGCATCCTGCAGATGTTCCACTACCTGCACTATGGCCTGGCCGTCATCCTGGCGTGGGTGGGCGTGAAGATGCTGATGACGGACGTCTGGAAGGCGCCCATCGTGCTCTCCCTTGGCGTTGTGGCGGGCATCCTGGCGGTCTCCGTTCTCCTCTCGCTCAAGCTCAAGCCCCAGGGCAAAGGCCACGCCGGTGCCCATGCGGGCTAGCAGAGGCATTTCTTACTGATCATGGAGGAAGGCCCCGGGCAACCGGGGCCTTCTTGTTCGGGAGGGATGGCGCGCTAGAAGCCCCCGGCAAGCCGCTCTGCCTGGGAGGCTTCGTCCGCGATAATGAGGAGCGTGCGATCGCCGGTGATGCGGAGATAGTGGTAGCGGCCCCCGGCGGCGCCGGCGATGGTGGTGGGCGTCTTCTGCGCCTGGCCCTTCTGCGCCTCGAGCGATTTCGCATAGAGATCGAAGAACTCCTTCGCGTCGTTCTGCGTGTCCCAGCGCGTGGGGATGGCGATGGCCTTTTCGCCGCTCGGCCCCCGGAAATAGGCGAGCCTATCGCCGCCCCAGCCCTCCGCGCCCCGGTTCGCGTCCGCCCGGCTCAGGTGGGCGTCCAGCAGGATGCGGTAGGAGAGCTCGCCCATGTAATCGGTGTCCGCAAGCACCCAGCCCGCGCCCAGGCGCTCGGCTAGGCCGCCGGGCAGCGTCACCGCCAGGGCGGGCTCGCGGCTCGTGTATTTCTCCGGGTGGAGGATCTGCTCCGTCGTCTTCGGCGGGTCGGCGTAGGCGTCGTTGATGGCCTTCCAGCCGCCGGTGCGGTAGAGGTAAACGGCGAACAGCAGGCCGTCCGTATAGGGGAAGTTGAGCGATTGTTCCAGGACGAAGGGGATGGAGGCGCGGTCAATCGTGCTGATGATGGCGCGGGCCTCTTCGTTGATCTTCCGGGGGTCGAGGAAGGCCTGGGCGTAGAGCTGTCCCGCCAGGGTGGCATCGCCTTCGATGAGGGCGGTGAGGGCGGCGGAGGCTTCGGAGTCGTCTTCCAGCGCATCGCCTTTCGTGTGGATATCGAAGTGGTCTTGCTGGAGGGCGTGGACGAACTCGTGGGCGTGGGTCATCTCCTCCAGCTGGCTGAAGGTCTTGCCTGAGGTCACGATATAGAGGTCGCCCGTCTTGGTGTCGAAGAGGCCCAGGATCTCATCGCCGAGCTGCTTGAGCTGCAGGGCCGCGAGATCGGTCCCGGGAGAAAGCAGGCCCAGGGCGATCAGCACCTCCTGGACGGTCTGCATCTCCTTGGCGTCCTCCGATTCGAAACCCCGGCGGAGCTTTTCGGCCAGGCTCTCTTTGGTAAGCAGCTTTCGCTTCGGCTCCCCGGCCGGCTGGAGACCCCGCATGTTGACGATGCGCTCCTCCGTGACCTTCAGGCGCTCAAGGAGGTCCGGCGGGAATGGCAGGCCGATAACCGGGGTAGGCGTAGGCCGGGCCGTGGGCGTGGGTCCTGCATCCGGGATCGGGGTCGGCGTTGGCGCCGGCGCCGGACGGGTGGGCGCAGGGATGGGCGTGGGCGTCGGCGTGGGCTTGACCGTCTGGCAGGCGGCAAGGGCCAAGGAGAGCGCCGCGCCCAGGAGCGCAAGGCGGATGGCGATGTGGGTTGGGAGGCGCATAGGAGTAGGTGCCGTAGCTATTCATAGTACGACGGGCAGGGGGTTTTGGGACGACCGGGGGCGCGGGGCGCGTGAGTTAGGGTTGCGGGGCAGCCCAGTCAGCGTAGGCCCGTTCGTCGTGGCAATTGCCATCGCCGCTCCTCAGGGTGACAGAGGGGGCGCCCCGTTCGGTGGACCCAGGGCGCGTGCCCCGCGCCCCTACGCTGTGGTTTCTCCTTTCAGGTGTGATGGGTGTGGGGATAGGTGTGCTGCAGAGGGCCCGACGGTGTGCCATGGGTGGACGCGTCCAGCAAAGGTGCGGGCGTTTAACGTCCCAGTGGGACAGGGCATCGCGATAGCAGTCTCGCGACTTCCCCACAGTGCCCTCGGCGACATGGGTCAGCCGGTCACGCCCGCGTGTGAGTCGTCCAAGACGGACAGATCGTACGATCTTCCTTCGTCGCGTGGGCCTAGGCCAAGTGCGAGTGCGAAGCGGGGGCTGAGCGCCGGGTACCATTCGGCGCGGCGTCCCGCAACGGGGCCGCTCTGCAGAACTCTGTGGCATAGGCTGAGGGTGTATCGCCATACGTTCCTCTACTTCAATGATAAGTACTAATGTTAAGTAGGGAGAGGACAAGAGGGTCTACCACGGAGGGCACAGAGATGAGAAGGGAACGGGGAGGAAGAGAGTATCCACGAAGGACTCGAAGCGCCGCAACGGGGCGATAGACACTCCACGCCTGGGAGCATGCAAGACCCGCGCTGAGGCGATAGGATAGGGGCATGTCGTTCCTGGGCGTTTCGTTCATCGGGCTGGTGATCGGCCTCTTGGCGCTGGGGGCGGTGTTCTATGGTATCGAGCGGGTGTGGCCGGCGATACCGAGGCGTCCTCGCGCGCCGAATGCGCTGACGACGGACATTCTGTGGTGGTTCGTGACGCCGTTCATGAGTCGCATCGCGATGGTGGTCACGCTGGTCGTGGCGGCGGCGATCGTGGCAGTAACCTTCGGCAGGCCGGAGGGCGAAGGGATCCGCCGCTTTTTTGAGCGGGAGAATGCCGTGAGCCGCCTGCCGCTGTGGGCGCAATCGGCCATCGTGGTGCTGTGGCTGGACCTGGCGGGCTATTGGGGCCACCGGTGGTTCCATCGGGTGAAGCGCTTGTGGCGGTTCCACGCCGTCCACCACTTTTCCGAATGGGTGGACTGGCTCTCCTCCGTTCGCGTGCACCCGGTGAACGAGCTGGGGATGCGCCTCCTCCAGGCGCCGCCGCTCTTGGTGTGCGGCTTCCATTTCTCGGCGGTGGCGGCTGCCGCGCCGGCGCTGACGCTGTATGCGATCTTCATCCACGCGAACGTGCCGTGGGGCTTCGGGCCGCTGCGCTATGTCATCGCGACGCCGGTCTTTCACCGCTGGCACCATACGTCGCAGGATGAGGGACTGGACAAGAACTTCTCTGGCGGGCTGGTCTGGCCCGACCTTGTCTTCAAGACGCTCTACCTGCCGAAGGGGCGTCAGCCGGAGCGGTTCGGCCTGAGCGGCGAACACGTGCCGGAGGATATCCTGCGGCAGATGGGCTACGGCTTCACAGGGCGGTGAGGAGGCGCATGATAGAGGCGAGGGAAGCTGTGCCGGATGGATCGCCGTGAAGAGACCAGCAGTTTTTGACGGCTGGGTACGTTAGGGATTCCAGGGTCCGTGGATGAAATGGTCGGCGGAGGTTTGGCTGTCTGCGACGATGATGGTGGTGCGGCGGTCCCTGATGCCGATGTAGTGGTAGCGCCCGCCCGCCGCGGCTCTGACGTCGCTCCCCGAGCTTTCCGGGGAGGCGCCTTGGGCGCGCAACGACTCGCGATAGGCCTCGAAGAATTCGCGAGCATCATTCTGCGTGTCCCAGTTCGCCACAAGCGCGACCGCCTCTCCCGTTTCTCCACCGGTTGCTTTCATGTGTACATAGCTGTCAGTGCCCCATCCGGCGGCCGCTTGGCTCGCGGCATCCCGGCCGATATGGATTTCGAGCAGAGTGCGGTAGAGCAATTCGCCGAAAACGCCTCCGCTTGCGACGCGCCATGCGTCCACGCGGCTTAGGAGGATGCTAGGTGGCCTGAGGGCGACCGGCGATTCGCGGGCGAGATATTTTTCGATGTGCAGAACCTGCTCCGAAGAGACGGGGCGGTCCTGATAGGCTCGGTTCACAGCCTCCCACCCGCCCCGACGATGGAGCTCCGTAACAAAGGCCAACCCGTCAACATATACGAACCGTTCAAGGGCCCTCAGCACAGGCGGAGCCTCAGCCAGGAGGGGGGCAAGGTCGCTGTTGGGAGCAACGGCTATCGCGTCACCCGGCAAGAACCGCTGCATATAGAGCCCTTCGGTGAGCATCGCATCGCCTTCGATTAGCGCGAGCACCGCACGCGAAGCGTCAGCGTCTGCGCCATAGGGCCTGAGCAAATCAGGAAGGAGAGCATTCGCATCTTGCAGGGCATGGAGGTACTCGTGGACGTAGACCTGTTCCTCGGCTTGCGTGAAAGATGGACCGCGTTGGACGATGAAAATCTGGTTGGTGCTTGGGTAAAAGTATCCAAGGAGCGCTTTGCCTTCCAGGCTATTCATCAGATCGAAGAAGTCTACGCTGGGTGGGAGCAGCCCGAGGGCGGTCAGCATCTGGCTGAATCGTTTTTCGTCCGAGATGTCTCTGAAGATGAAAGACTGTTGCACGATGAGATCGAGGTTCTTTTGTGAGACTAGTCTTCGGCCCGGAGGAGTCTGGAGGGAGAGGCCTCGGATCTCCGAGACGCGTTGATCGTAGATCTGGACATTGGCGCGAAGAGAGTTTGGGAATGGAGTGCCCTCGACAGGCTTGAGGATGTCATAACCGGACTGCTTCCTACAGGCGGGAAGAATCGTCATGCAGAGGACGAGGAACACCGCTAAGCAGCGCTGGTTTCTTCGTGAGCCAGGCATATCGGAGCGATTATATCAAGGCCGTCCCGCATGGGGAGGATCAACTCTTGGCGAAGGCGATGGGCTTGCCTTTGCGGAGGAGGAGGGCGGTGCCTGGGCCGTAGAGTCGCGGCGGGGCGAGGGGTTGATCATCGAGGGTTGCCGAATCGTTGGTGATGTGGAGGCGAAGGCCGCCGGAGAAGAAATCGCCGGTGAGGCGGAGGGAATCGCCATCGGCTGTGGCGGAGGCGAGGAGCGCGCCGGAGGCATCGGCGATGCGAACGGCGGGGCCTTCCGCGGCGAAGGAGAGGCCTGGCGCGAGGAGGAGCGGGCTGTTGCGCTCGATTTTGGCGAGGGGTTTGCCGTCACGCGCGCGGAGGTCCATGTTGACGGCGATATGGCCGTCTTCGCCCCGGTGGCGGAGCCGGAAGATTTCGAGGCCTTCGAGGACGATGACGCCGCTGGTGTTGCCGATGGCGCAGGGGCCGAGGAGGAGGGTGCAGGTGAGCGCGGCGGATCTAGGCGCGGTCCCCGGTTTTGGAGGAGGGCGCGAAGCGGGGTTGTGCTCGTGCTGCGCCCAGGCGGCGGGAGCGAGGTATTGCTTGCAGAGGACGCAGAACTTGAGGTCGTCTTTGGCGCGACGGGCGCGGTCTTCTTCGCGAAGGGGCATGGGCAGATTATAGGCGTTCCATCGCGGAGGGCGTAGACTAGCGCCATGGCGAAGCGGCACAGCATACGGACGAAGCGGGTCTACGAGGCGCCGGAGGCGAGGGACGGGAGGCGGTTCCTTGTGGACGGGCTGTGGCCCAGGGGAGTCTCTCGGGAATCGGCGCGGATCGAAGCCTGGCTGCGGGAGGTCGCGCCGAGCGATGGGCTGCGGAAGTGGTTCGCGCACGAGCCTGCGAAGTGGGAGGAGTTCCGGCGCAGATACGCGCTGGAGCTTGAGGCGAAGGAGGCGACGTGGCGGCCGATCATGGAGGCGCTGGCGAAGGGCGATGTGACGCTGGTCTTCGCGGCGAAGGATGCGCAGCACAGCAACGCCGAGGCGTTGAGGGGGTATCTGGAGGGGAAGCGGGGGTGAGGGCCAGGGCGGAGTGTGCGCCCGATGGGGATGGGATTACGAAGGCAATCTGGGGAAGATGCACCCTCACCTTCCGGGAAACATCGGGGCCGAGGATACGGCCTGAGGACAAATGCTTCTCGGGTTCCTCTCCCCGACGGTTCATTGGAATGAACCTCGGGAGAGGGACAGATCGGCGCAGCGCACGCTCACGGGAAAGGGCTGCCCGTACGCAGATGGGTTGTTAGGGCCTGGGGTTGCCGGTGACTTGCTTGGCGAGGCGGGCGACTTCAGCGGAGAGCTTGGCCAGGGAGGCCTCCGTCTGATATTTCTCGGCGAGGTGTTTCTGGAAGAGCTCGTTGAGGGCGGTCAGCTCGCGGATCTTCTGCTCCAGGTGTTCGGTGGCTTCGGCGACCTTTTGCTCGAGCTGGCGCTGGTAGGCCAAGTTTTCGCGGACGAGGCGCTGGCGCTCCAGGGCGCGGTGGACGGCGTTGAGGATCTCTTCGCCGTGGAAGGGCTTGGGGATGTAGTCGTAGGCGCCGTGGCGGAGGGCCTGGACGGCGGTTTCGATATCGCCGGTGCCGGTGACCATGATGATGGGGATATCGGCGCTGATGGCATGGAGGCCGCGCATGACTTCGATGCCGGTCATGCCGGGCATCTTCATATCCGTGAGGACCAGATCGGGCTGGCGCTGGCCGGCGGCTTGCAGGGCTTGCCGGCCGCTGGATGCGCCGATGACCTCGTAGCCGTTGGGCTCCAGGAAGCGGCGGATGAGGAAGAGGATGTCCGGCTCATCGTCTATGGCGAGGATCAGGGGCTTGCTCATTCTGGTGCGCTCCAGTGGGAAGATGGGTTGCTGGGGCTGTTCATGGCGTTTTTTGCTCGGCCTCTTGAGCGGGCAGGGTGATCAGGAAAGTTGCGCCCTTGCCGGGGGAGCTGATGGCGGAGATATCGCCGCCGTGGGCCTTGATGATGGTGTGGGAGATGGAGAGGCCGAGGCCGGTGCCTTTGCCGGGCTCTTTGGTGGTGAAGAAGGGGTCGAAGATCTTGGCGATGACATCGGGGGTCATGCCGGGGCCGTCATCGGCGAAAGAGATGGAGACGCGCTCGCCGGCTTTTGCGGTGGCGATGACGAGGACGCCCTTGCCGTTGGCGGCGAGCATGGCGTGCTCCGCGTTGATGATGATGTTGATGAAGACCTGCTGGAGCTGGTTGCCATCGCCGATGATGCGCGGGAGGTCGGGCTGGAGGCGGGTGACGACCTGGATGTTGCCGGCCTTGAGCTCGTAGGAGCGCAGCTGGAGGGCGCTGGCGAGGGCGTCATTGATGTTGACGGGGGCGCGCTGGAGCTTGTAGGGCCGCCCGAAGGCGAGGAGGTTGCGAACGATGTGGGAGGCGCGCTCGGCGTTAGCCTTGATGGTGAGGATGTCACGCCGGAGGCTCTGGGGGAGGGCCGGGGAGGTGGAGATAAGCTCGCTATAGCCGAGGACGCTGGTGAGGGGGTTGTTGATCTCATGGGCGACGCCGGCGGCCATCTCGCCGATGGAGGCGAGGCGCGCGGTGTGGTAGAGGGCGGCCTGGGAGGCGCGCTCCATAGTGGCGTCATGGAGGATGACGAGGTAGAGATCGCCGGCGCCGCCTTCCGCTTCCGGGCTGTGCATGGGGATGACGCTGGCGATGAGGTAGCGGTCGGCGCCGGATTCCTGGTAGCGGAGCTCCAGGTTGGTGACGTGCCGGCCTGCGGTGAGGGCGCTGGAGAGCTCGGGCAGAGGAAGGGCGTCTGAGAGGGTGACGCCTGCGAGGGAGTCTTCGGCCTTTTTGAGGAGGTCGTGGCAGGCGGGATTGGCGAGGATGATGCGGCCCTCGGGGTCGGCGACGATGAGAGCGTCCGGGGTGGACATGACGAGCTGGTTCAAGAGGGTGCGGCGGCGATCGAGCTCCTGCAGTTGCTGCATGCGCTCGGTGACGTCCCGGATGACGCCTTCCACCGCCGCCAAGCGGCCCGAGCCATCGAAGAGATGGCGGCGGGTCACTTCCACCCAGATGACGGCGCCGTCCGTGCGCAGGGAGCGGTGGGTGAAAGTGGTCCAATCGGAGCTGAGCTTTCCGGTCCGCTTCATCAAGTCGGGGATATCGTCCTTCAGCCAGTACTTGCGTGTGATGTGGGGGTCTGCATAGAAGTCTTCCGGCGTGAGGCCGTAGATGCGCTCGCAGGCGGGGCTGACGTATTCGTAGCCCACGGGCTCTGTCATCCGATAGCGGTAGATCATGTCATGGGCGTTCTCCGCCAGGAGGCGGAAGGTCTCTTCGCGCTTGCGCAACGACTGCTCGGCCTCCACGCGCTGGGTGACGTTCCTGATGACGCCTTCGACGGCGGAGAGGGCGCCTTGGTCATCGAAGATGCAGCGGCGGGAGACTTCCACCCAGAGCTTGGCGCCGTTCTTGTGCTGGGCGGGCAGAACCAGAGCCTGCCACGACTTATCGAGGTCGCTAACCTCATTGTGGATGGCATCGGCCTGTTCCGGGGCCCAGAGCTTGCGGGTGATCTTGGGGTCGGCGTAGAACTCTTCCGGAGTGTAGCCGAAGATGGCGGCACCGGCGGGGCTGACGTATTCATAGCCGTAGGGCTCGGTCATGCGGTAGCGGTAGATCATGTCACCGGAATTTTCCGCCAGGAGGCGGAAGATCTCGCCGCGCGCGCGGAGGGCCTCCTGGGCTTCGACGCGGTCGGTGATGTCACGGGTGATGCCCTGGGCGGCCACAAGGGCGCCGTCATCGTCATAGATATAGGAGACCCTGCGCTCGATCCAGACCATCTTGCCGTCTTTCGTGATGATGCGGACGGTGGCAGGCTCCGCACTCCTGGCGCGGCCGCTGGGGCGGTCTTCCAGGAGCTTGCGGTCGTCCGGATGGACGATCTTGGTCAGGAGGCGGCTGTCATTGTAGAAATCGGCGGGGCTGTAGCCGTAGAGCGCCAGGGCTGAGGGGCTCATATATTCGTAGCCGCGCTGGGGCTGATAGTGGTAGCGATAGATGACGTCCTTGGAGTGTTCGGCGATGGCGCGGAAGCTCTCTTCGCTCCGGCGGAGGGCGCGGTTGGCCTGGACGGAGTCCGTGACATCGCGGATGATGCCCCGGGCGACGAGGGGCTTGCCGGCGGGATCGCGCTCATAGGAGACGCGGGTCTCTATCCAGATAACGCGGCCGTCCTTGCGGACGACGCGGATGCGAGGGGGGCTTTCCGCGGAGTCAGGTCGGCTGACGTCGCGGTTGAGGAGGGGAAGATCGTCCGGGAGGGTGATGCGGGCGAGGAGATCGGGGGCGGCGTAGAAGTCCTGCGGCGCGAAGCCGAACAACGCTTCGCAGCTGGGGCTGATGTATTCGTAGGCGCGCGCGGGGCGGATCCGATGGATGAAGATGACGTCCCGGGAGGTTTCCGCCAGGAAGCGGAGCTGGGCATCGGACTCGCGAAGGGCATCAGCGGAGCGCTTGAACTCGGTGATATCGAAGAAGCTACCGAGGGTGGCGCGCGTGCCTTCGAAGGTGACGCTGCGAACGGATTCGACGATCCACCGCGGGGAGCCGTCCTTGGCGACGGCCTGGAAGCGGTAGGGGGAGGTATCGCCGGAGCGGAGGCGCTTGACGGCTTGAGCGCGGACGTGCTCCCGGTCTTGGGGCGCGATGATGGTCCAGGGGTCGAGGGCGAGGAGCTCAGCGCGGGTGTAGCCGGTGAAGGCGCAGAAGGCGTCGCTCACCAGGCGGAAGCGGCCGCCGGCAAGGATATAGACGCCCGCCGGAGTGATCTCCGCCAGGCTGGCAAAGAGCGAATGCCCGCTGGTTGTCTGCGGATGCTTGGTCATCAGGTCTCTGGCCATAACCGCCGTCACGCCCCGCGCAAGGCACTATTATCCGCGTTGATGCATGGAAGACATCCATCGCGGCTCCCCCTGGTGCCAGGGCACCATAGCTGGATTGTAGAGGGTGGGGGCAATAGCGCAATCGGGACAGCACCCACCCCATACCTAGGGAGGTCGGCTCCGTAGGCGGCGGGCGCTTCTCTTACCCATACCCGAAAGAGAGCCGTGGCAAGGCATCGCCGGCGGTGGGATCCCAAGATGGATAGCTGGAAATGCCGTATAAGAGTATGGTGTGGGTTTGGATAGGTTTTTTTGGCTAGCAACTAGCCTGTCTGGAAGCGGACGGGCGTGCGTCCGGAAGCTGGAGTGTGTGAAGGGCGTTACCGAGCGTTACCAAAGGCCGGTTAGCGCGGAAGGCGCTTCTCCAGGGTCCAAAGGTTCAGGGGGCCTTCCCGACGGCGGGCGCCGCCGAGGGAGGACCGGTTCCGCCTGATCCCGCGACGGGCAGGGTGAAGGAGAAGGTTGAGCCTTTGCCCAGCTCCGAATCAACGGTGATTTTGCCGCCGTGGAGCTCGACGAGGAGCTTGGTGATGACGAGGCCGAGGCCGGTGCCGTCTTCGGCACGGGCGGCGCGGTTGCCGGAGCGGAAGAACTTGGTGAAGAGCTTGACGAGGTCTTCCTTGGAGATGCCGATGCCGCTGTCCTGGACGCTGATGCGGACCATGTCTCCCGCCAGGGAGGCGCGGAGGGTGATGCGGCCACCATCGGGCGTATATTTGTGGGCGTTGGAGAGGAGGTTCGCGAGGACCTGGGTGAGGCGTTGGGGATCGGCCCAGATCTTGGGGAGGTCTCTTGGGACATCAATGACGATGGAGTGCCGCTTTTGGGCGAACGTGGGGGCGGAGGCGGCGACGGTGGCGTCCGCGCAATCGCGCACGTGGAGGGCTGCGGGAGCGAGGGCGACTTTGCCGGCTTCGATCTGCTGCATGTCCAGGAGGTCGTTGACGAGGGCGATGAGCTGGTTGGCGCTCTTTTGTATCTCGCTTACGTACTCGGCCTGCCGGGCGTTGAGGGGGCCGGCATCGCCATCGGCGAGGAATCCGTTGTAGCCCTTGATGATGGTGAGGGGCGCGCGCAGCTCGTGGGAGACCATGCTGATGAATTCGGTGCGCATGCGCCCGAGCTCGCGCTCCTGGGTCATATCGCGGAAGGCGACGAGGCGGCCGATGAGGGAGCCGTCCCTGCCGCAGGCCGGGGTGGAGAAGAGCTCGAATTCGCGGACGGGGGGCTTGGTGAAGAGCTTCTCCTTGAAGGTGCGGTCGCCATCGGTGAGGCTATCCTTGACGGCGGCGATGGCGCGCTCCGCATCGTCGAAGGCGCCGAGGAGGCGGCTTGCAGAGACAGCGAAGGGCCGGCCGATGAGCTGGGTGACGGCGATGCCGTCCGGGAAGAGATCGCGAAGGCGCTCGTTGACGGCCAGGGTGACGCCGTCCGGATCGTAGACGATGACGGCGTCTGCCGTGGCGTCCAGGGTGGAGCGAAGGATGGAGTTGGCGCTGGCGGTGAGGCCGACCTGGGCCTGGAGCTCTGCGGTGCGCTCGGCGGCGGCCTCCCCCAGCTTGCCCTGGCGGGCTTCCAACTCATCGGCCATGGTGTTGAAGGTGGCGGCGGTGCTGAGGAACTCAGAGGCGCCGCCTTTCATGCGGACGCGGCTTGCGGCATCGCCCTGGGCGATGCGAAGGGCGGCGGCGCGAAGGGCGCGGACGGGGCGGAGGACAAGGAGCTCGCTTCCCAGGGAGGCGATGATGAAGACGGCGGCGGCGATGATGATGAGAGCGATGAGGCTGCGATCCCGGACGCTGTTCGCCTCGGCGAAGGCGACGGAGGAGGGGATGCCTGCGGCGATGAAGGCGGAGGTGTTGCCGTGGGCGCCTTTCATGCGGGAGAAGCCGTAGATGCGGCGATCGCCGTCAATCCCGCCGCTCTCCACGGTGAAGCCGGAGAGGCCGCCGCTGATGGCCCTGGTGATGCCGGGCGCGGGAACGGTTCTGCCGACCCAGCGCTCAGGATCAGGATAGCGGGCGAGGACGATGCCGCCGGCGGAGAGGAGGGTGATAGTGGAGCCGTTGGGCAGGCGCTCTTCATCGGCGACGGTCTGGAGCCAGGAGAGATCCAGATATGCGGCGATGACGCGGACGACGGAGCCGGCATCATCAAGGAGGGGGAAGCTGACGGCGAGGGCGAACTTGCCGGAGAGGGGATCGGTCTTATAGCCGCCGATGACGAAGGTTTTGAGGTCAATGCTTTGCCGGAGATCGGGCCGCTGGGTCAGGTCCAGCGGGGCGGCGCCGGAAGGGGCGCCGCAGACGGGAGAGCCATTCCTGCCGGCGACGGTGAAGGAGGCGAAGGAGGGATAGAGGGCGAGGACGACGTTGGCGATGGCGTCGCATTCGGCGGCGGTGCCGGAGCGGAGGTCGGAGAAGAGGTTTTGGAACTCGATGAGCTGTTGGTTGGCGGTGGTGACGAGGTCGCTCTCGAGCTTGGCGACGCCGCCGGAGGCGCGGAGCACATCTTCGCGGGCGTGAAGGGCGGCGTCATCGTGCTGTGCATCGGCGATGAAGAGGATGAGCCCCAGCGCCGGAAGGAAGGCGCAGAGAGAGAAGGATGAGGCGGGAGCGGAGGCTTGCAAAGAGCCGTGGCAACCGCGACCCCTCTGCACCGTTCTGCGGTGAGCGTCTCGCGGCTACCCATGATAGCACCGGTGACGGGGCACGGCGCGGGCGATGCCGGGAGGCAGCCTAAAAGGACCACTTGGAGGCGGACTTGGGGAAGTTGCGCTCTTTCCAGGCGAGGGCGGATGCGAGGCGCAGGCGGAAGAAGGCGCCGTTGGGATCGTCCGTGTTGGGGCGGAAGGCGTATTTCCGCTTGTAGGCGCGCGCGAAGCGGTTGAGGAGCTTGGGGTCCGTGATGCGCTCGGCGCGGCCGGTGAGGATGACGGCATCATCGCCGCTTTCCAGGTGGACGACGAGGCGGGGGTTGGCGGCGAGGTTGCGCCCTTTGCGGGAGTTGGGGTCCGTGGAGAAGCAAAGGGAGCCATCGAACCAGAGGCCCCAGACGGGGGCGGCGTGGGGCGCGCCATCCCCGGAGGCGGTGACGATCCAGTAGTTGCGAGACTTGGCCAGGGCGCGCTGAACGGCAGGCCATGCGAGCATCTCTTTGGTGAGCCTGCGCTCGATGCCGTAGCCGGGGGTGAAGTTTGGCCGCGCGGCGCGGGGGGAGGGCGGACGTTGTGCAGGCACGGGAGCCTCCTAGCGTGTATAGGCGGCGGGCTTGGCCGCGCCGTTGCGAAGCCGGCGCGAGGTTAGAGCGAGAAGACAGGGACGGAGCGACGCTCTTTCGGTTCGGCGCCCCCGGCGACGATGCGGTCCATCGCCTTCAAGGCTGAAGGCGCAAAGAAGGTCTCGCCGCACTGGGTGCATGCCTCCGCGGGCACGTTACGCAGGATGAAGAGAGCACCCTTCCAACGGTGGACGTGCTCGATGCGCTTGCGTTGAACCCGCCCTTTGCAGAAAGGACAGATGGTGAGAGATTTCATATTCGGATGCGCCAATCTTTCCAGAGCTTCGAATCGGGCCGGTAGACGGTTACAACCACTACTATAGCAGGGCCGGAAAGTCCGATCACAGCATGGATGGGTCGGCCTACCTTTGTAAATCCAAGGAAGAGCGCACTTGGGCCGCGTGGATCGCGAGGATAGTCTTCCAGAATCTCGACATTTGCGGAAGAGAAGGCCTCCTCCAGTTCGTGCATGGCGATCGTATCTGCTTCACGCTCGTGCTCGGCATGCTCTGTCAGACGATAGCGTCCCAGGCGAATCGCGCGCCGAAGGTGGAGGAGGCTTTGCTCTGTCATGGAATCCAAGACCCGTTCCAAATCTCGTGCTTGGCCGAGTATAGCAGCAGAACCTCTTCCATTGACGCCCGGGGCGCGCGGCTCTAAGCTGTCTGCAGCGGCCCGAGGCCGCATGCGAGCATCAACGAGGAGGGGCTATGTTCGATTCTTGGACGCGTAGTTGGCGGCTGGCGAAGCAGAGCTGGCACGTCCTGAAGCAGGACAAGGAGCTGGCGATCTTCCCGGTCATTTCCTTCATCTTCGGCGTCGTCCTCGCCGGCATCCTGGCGAGCGTGGGCATCGCCTTTGGCGTCTTTGATGAGGGAGAGTCGTTCACGATAACGGATGTGATTCTGATCCTCTTTTTCTACTTGGGAACGTACTTCCTGACGATCTACTGCCAGGTGGCGCTGGTGGCCGGGGTGAAGCAGCGCCTGGGCGGCGGCGACCCGACGATCCGCTCTTCCCTGCGGGAGGCGAACAAGCGCCTGGGGCCCATCGTGACGTGGACGATCATCGCGGCGGTGGTGGGCATGATCATCCAGGGCTTGCAGATGGCGGCCCGCCGCAACAGCGACGGCGTGGCGCGCATCATCTCGCAGATCATCATCAGCCTGGTGAGCGTGGCGTGGACGTTGATGACGTTCTTCGTGATCCCTGTCATCGCCTACGAGGGCGTGGGCGGCTTCGAGGCGGTGAAGCGCTCCTTCAACGTTGTGAAGAACCGCTGGGGCGAGGCGGCGGTGGGCAATGCAGGCATGGGGCTGATCTCCATGGTCATCATCCTTGTGCTGGGAGTCGTCTTCGGCGTGAGCGGCATCGCGCTCATCACGAGCGGCGCGACGGCGGCCATCGTCTTCGGCGCGATCCTGCTGGCGATCGGCATCGGCGGTATCCTGCTGACCATCGCCTTTTTCTCCGCGCTCAGCTCGGTCTACCGAGCGGTGCTGTACGAGTATGCGAAGACGGGCAAGGTGGGCGTGCAGGGCTTCTCTCCCGATTGCCTGGAGAACGCCTTCCGGCCTGCGCCGCGCAACGGCTAAGCGGTAAGCGATAGCGTGCAAAAGAGGCCCCGCCGTCCGGCGGGGCCTCTTTGTTTTGGGAGCGGCGCAACTGGACGGCATGCGCTAGAATCCCAGCATGTTGAGGCAAAGAATCGAGGCGCTACTCATCGCGATCGGCGCGGCGCTCATGCTGGCGGCGTGCGCTTCAGGCGGCGGTGATCCACCTTCGCCGACGCCTACGCCGCAGGCGACGGCGACGGCTGCAAGAACGCCGCCGCCCCAGGGGACAACGGTTGCGCCACAGCCCAGCCCAACGCCGGGCAGCACGGTGACGCCGACCCGCGCCCCAACGCCGACCCTCGCGCCGACGGCGACGGGCAGGCCTGTGCCTACCGCAACGGCGACCGCGACGCAGAGGCCCACGCCGACGCCGACGCGCCCGCCGCTTCGCGGGCAGGCGCTGCTGGACCAGCAACGGGCATATCCGCATGCGACGCTCTTTCGCGCGGTGCTCGAGCGGCTGGCGCGCACGCCGGGCAATGAGTCCCTGGAACAAGCGCTTGCGATCGCGGCGAACTACGATATGGTGATCGCGAAAGGGCTGGACGAAGAGGTCATCGGCCTGCAGGCCGTGGGGCCGTACCTGCGCGCCGTGAAATCGCGATACCCGGAGAAGATCGTCCTCGACCACTTCCTCTTCGAGGGGCGCAACCCGGATGGCAGCCAGCCGGCAGTCTTTCCCGGCCACTGGCTACTCATGAACGGCACAACGCTCGCAGCGAATGTCTCCGCCGCCGCGACGATCTTGCCCGTGGCCGACAGCAGTCTGTTCCTGCCCGGCGAAGCGGCGCAGATGACGGCCCTGGGCGCCGATGGGAAGCCGGACTATAGCCGGGTGGAGCAGGTGCGGATCGTGGCTGTGACGCCCGGCCAGGTGCAGGTGACACGGGGCGCCCACGGCTCCACGGCGCAGGAGTTCCGCGCGGGGCAGACGCGCCTGGCCGCCCACGCCTACGTGCGCTACAGCAACGAAGTGTGGAAGTATAACTTTTGCCTGGAAGGCCCGCGGGACGCCCAGGGCAGAAGGCTTATCGAGGCGCTGGCGCAGACGCTGGCGGGCTATCTGCGCCCGGGCGGGGCGCTTGAGGGGATAGACGGCTACCAGTTCGACGTCTCGCGCTTCACGGCCGCCTCCACGGTGCAAGGCCCGAACCGCAGGCTGGATTGCGACAACGACGGCGCGGCGGACGCAGGCTACAGCAACAACGCCAGCTCGTACGGGCTGGGCGCCGTGACCTTCATGCAGACGCTGCGCTCCCTGGTGGGCGAGAGCGTCTTCCTCATCAGCGAGGCGACGGGCGATACCAGCAACCGGGACACGGAGTTCGCCAACGGCATCGAGAACGAGTCGTTCCCCGACCTGCACCAGTGGGACGAGATCTCGGCGCCGCTGCAGCGCTATTTCTACTGGCTCCAGGAGGCCCGCGCGCCGCGACTCTCCTACCTGCAGCTGAAGGAGTTCACCGAGGCATTCACGCGCTGTCCGGAGGAGGAGAAGGGGACGAACTGGAAGATACGCCTGGCCCTTGGCGCGGCGCTGCTGGGCAACGGCTACTTCGCCTACATCCCCGTGAACCCTGAAGTGGAACGGGACCAGTGCGCCTACGTGGACCCGGCGACGCGGCTCAACTACGCGGAGCCGGATGAGTTCAAGGCGGGACGGGAGAACCGCTGGGGCTATCTGGGCAGGCCCGTGGAGGAGCCGCGCAGGCTCGACCGCCTGACGAATGCGCCGAACCTTCTCGCGAGCGGCGACTTCGAGCGGGACACCAGCGGCGCGACGCTCACCCAGCTCGGCCAATCGCGGGCGACGCTCTCGAGGGACGCGGCGAAGGCGGGCAGCGGAAGCGGCTCGCTCAAAGTAAGCATCACTCAGCTCGATCGAGACCCTGCCGATTCGAAGATCAGCGTGAGCATCGGCACATTCGCCGTGCGGAAGGATCGGGAATATACGCTGCGCGTGAAGGTCGCCGCCGACCCGAAGTACGGCGCTCGGGACGCCGCGTACGGGCGGATCCCGCGCCGCATCGCCTTCGGCATCGCGACGCCGAGCGTGGCCGGGTCGCGGCCAGCGACGCAGGATGTGATGGCCGATGGCGCGTGGCGGGACTATTCGCTGACGTTCATCGTGCGGAGCGACGAGGCCAGAGCGACGCTGGTAATGGAGCTCGGCAGGGAGGCCGGCGATGTGTGGCTGGACGACGCGCGGCTGATGGAAGGCCCCGGCGATATCTTTGCGCGGCGCTTCGAACGCGGCGTGGTGTTGGTGAACGCGAGCCTGCAGGCGGTGACGTTCGAGCTGCGCGCCCTCTTCCCCGGGATAGCCCTGCGGCGCATCGCGGGGACGCAGGACGCCGCCGTGAACAGCGGCGCGCCTGCGGGAGATGCGGTGAGCGTCCCCGGGCGCGACGCGCTGATCCTGGTGACGGGGTAGCGACGCCGACGATCGCGGGGACTAGGCGTGGGTCTCGTGCCGCTCCGTGCGGCTGCGGGCCGGAGGCGTGGGGCAGCAGCCTGCGGCGGGAGCCATAGTGGTGAGGCCGATCAGCTTGCCGCGCTTGGCCATGCCCATCTTCTTCTCTTCGATGGGGTCAAGGTCGTAGTTGAGGTGATAGACCTCCCAGTCAATGCCGCTGGGGTCGCGGACCCAGAACTTGTCCTGGTTGGCGTGGCAACAGTTCACGCTGATCTCGTCGCGCACCTTGAGGCCGGTGGCCTTGACGCGCTGCATCTGCTCGAAGACCTCTTCGGAGGAATCGAGCTGGACGCCGACGTGGCTGACCTGCCGGGCGCCTTCGGCCTCCAGGGAGCCGCCGGAGATGGCGAGGTTGACGGGAGCGAAATCGGGAAGGAACTTGACGTAGTCGGCCAGGTCCTTGACGGGCTTGACGCCGAAGAACTTCTCGTAGAAGTCCTTGCTCTTGGCGAGGTCGTCACTATGGATGTGGATATGGATGCGCGCGGGCATGGGTCCTCCTTTTAGCAGCAAGCGGTAAGCAACCGAACTAATTCCTGCACTGTCTCGCGTTTGACCGAGTAGTAGATGTAGCGCTCCTCCTGCCGGCTCTGGATGAGGCCCGCCCTGCGGAGGAGGTCCAGGTGGTGGGAGAGGGTGGGTCCGGGGACGCCGAGGGTCTCTTGGATCTCGCCTGCGGGCGCCTCGCGATCGGCGCGCACCAGATGGACGAAGACGCGCATGCGCGTTTCGTGGGCGAGGGCCTTGAAGGCCTCGACGTGCTCCTCTTTGAGGAGGGTCTCATGGGCGGGCAGGAGAGTGAGCGCTTTCATATTTCTAAATATATGGAAATGAGGAGAGGATGTCAAGAGGGGAGGGAGGGAGTTTCGGAGCGAGATGGGCAGGGGGGGCCTCTATGACTACGGCGCGAGACGGAAGTTGGAGTAGACCGTAGAGACGCCAGGGCGCGCATCTATATCGAAAAAGCCGGTGAGCACGCCGACATCGCCGGAGGCGGTTCGCTGGCTCAAGTCCAGATTCGCGACAAAGACATCGTTCACGAGGAGGCGGCCGGAGTTGCCGCGGAAGTCAACGGAGACGGTGTTCTGGGAGCCTGCGGCGAGGCCGAAGCGGGTGAGGGTGGAAAAGACGCCGCGTGTAACGAGCGTTGCTGTGCCTGTGGTCCCACTAGCGGTGCGGATGAGGAGATACCACTGGAAGCGGTCATCAACGACGACGGCGTACTAGGAGCTAGCGGTATTTGCCGTGGCGGCAGTGTATCGCAAGAAGAAGCCGAAGTCCCAACCGTTCGCAGTGCTGCCGGTATAGGGAACGGTGAAGGTCGCTGAAACGAGGCCGTCTCTTGTCACGATGCCGGCGAGGGCGTTGGCGACGGCTGTTGTGGAATGGGCCAGGGAGCCGCTGACCGGGCCGAAGCCCGAGCTTGGCAGGGGGTTCGGCGTAGGGGTCGGCGTGGGCACAGGCGTGGGCGCCGTGGCGCCTGAACGGAGAGAAGGTAATCGCTCGAGAACGGTGCGTCCCATGACGGCGAAGCCGATGCCGAAGACCGGACGACCATCGGCAGAGGTGGTGGTGCGCGACGTGACCACGCCGATGACTTCGCCGGTGGCGAGGAGGAAGAGCGGCCCACCGCTGTTGCCTGGGTTGACTTCGGCATCGGTCTGGATGAGCCAGCTGTCCGAGGCAGTATCGAAGCGCGTCGCCGTCAGGATACCGTTGGTGAGGGTGGACTGACCCGGCAAGCTCACCGGGTAGCCAAGCGTGAAGACGGGAGCGCCTGGGTCTATCCCGATATCGGGGACGATGGCGGCGGCTTGGAAGGATGGTGAACAGCAAATGCGAAGGACGGCAAGGTCGCGGAAGGCGTCCTCGCCGATGAGCGTCGCCGTGTATTGGTCGCTGTCGTTCACCGTGACGCGCAAGGAGAGGGCTCCTCTGATGACATGCTGATTGGTCATAACCAGGGCGGAACCCGAAGCGCGGTCAATCTCAAAGATGAAGCCGCTGCCGCTGGCGCCACTCGCGTTGATTCGCACGACGGCAGGCCGTGAGCGCGACGCGACCTGAGAGATCGAGGGGGTTGGTGATGGTGTCGGCGTGGGCGTTCGTGTTGGCGTCGGCGTGGGCGTTGGAGTGGGAGGCGGTGTTGGAGTGGGTGTGGGCGTCGGTGTCGGCGTCGGTGTGACGGTCGGTGTTGGGGTTGGAGTCGCTGTCGGCGTCGGCGTGGCGGTTGGCGTCGGTGTGAGGGTCGGCGTGGGCCGGACCACAAGCGAGCCGGAGCTTGCTTTTGCGGAGGCAGGCGGTTGGTAGGAGAAGGTGACACTCGCTTCAACGGGGGACGCGAGCGGCGAGAGGTCGTTGTTGCTGAGGGCGGCAGTGACGGTGTGCTCCCCTGCATCAAGCCTCGTGATTTTGATGCTGGTCTTTGCGGTGCGGGTCAACTCGACGCCGTTGACGGAGACGACGATGTGCCCGGTGCCGGCCTTGTTGCCGGCCCCGATGGACTTGCCATCGAGCTTGAAGTTCGCGGCCTTGAACTTGATTTCAACATCGGCCTTGGCCTGCACGCTGCCTGGCCGAGGTGCAGTGATGCTCAGGGATGGCTGTTTGCCCTGGGCATGGGTGAGGGCGCCCGATAGGAGGAGGGCCGCGACGAAGGAGACTGCGAGCAGCAGCTTCCACATCGGACGATGGTAGCACAGGGTGCAAATGGAGTTCTTCGCCTTCCATTACAATCTGTAGCGAGTGCGTTCGAAAGGCGGCGCTATGGAGTCTGCGATCGGCTTTCTGGCGGGCGTGCTGACGACGGCGGCCTTTGTGCCCCAGGTGGCGGAGATCTGGCGCAAGCGGTCGGCGAAGGACGTCTCGCTGTGGATGTACGCCATCTTTGTCATGGGCGTCGCGCTGTGGCTTATCTACGGCGTGGTGAAGGCCTCGCTGCCGATCATCCTGGCGAACGCGGCGACACTGGCGCTTGCGGGTGCCATCCTGTGGATGAAGGTGAAGTTCAAGGACGGCGGGCGGTAGCGGCTACGGGCCTTCGCAGCGCCGCTTGAGGGCGGCGTTCATCTTCTCGAAGCCGTTGCGGGTGATGCGCCCCAGGCCCACGAGGTTCAAGAGTGGCACCAGCATGCCGGTGAACTGCTCCGTGTGCTCCAGGCGCACGCGGCCGCCCTCCAGGGGCGTGATGAGGAAGGCGTGCCCGCCGTCCATGAAGCCCTGGATGAGGCGCTTGCCCACCCAGCGGAAGACTCTGTTTGGGACGACTTCGGTGACGCGCACCTTGTAAGTGACGGGCGCGATGTAGACCTTCACGCGCCGACCGACGGCCACGACGCCGGAGGCGCGGGTCATGATGGGGTTCCACTGGGCCCATTGGTCCAGGGACGTGATCTCGTGCCAGATGCGCTCCGGTGGAGCGGCGATCTCGATGGCGGTGTGGATGCGGAGCATGGGCTACTCGGCGGACGGGTCCATGAGGCTGAGGTTGGCGCGCATCATAGCAAGTGGACATTGTCCATCGAAATGTCCATGGACTTGGCTCAAGCCGCCTACAGTTTCCTGATGTGGCCGATGACGCGCCCGACGAACTGGACGCTGGAGGCCTTCATGTCCTCGTACTTCTTGTTGGCGGCCCGCAGGCGGACGTGGCCCTCTTCGATGTGCAGGTGACGCGCGACGAATTCTTCGCCGACGCGGACGATGAAGATGGCGCCCTGCTTGACGGAGGCGTCCGGGTCCACGACGAGGAAGTCGCCGTTGCGGATGCCGTCGCCTTCCAGGGAGTCGCCGGAGACGGTGAGGGCGAAGCATTTGGGCGAATCGAGGCGGAAGAAATCGGGGACGGTGATGGAGCCGAGGTCCTGCTCGTAGGCCTCGCGCGGGGTGCCTGCGGCGACCCAGCCGCGGATGGGGATCTCGCCGGCGAACTGGGGGGTGCGGAAGTTGGTGCCCTTGATGAGGCTGTCCACGGAGACCTTGTAGATGGTGGCCAGGCGGTTGAGGGCGTCGAGGCCGGGCTCCACGGCGTCGCGCTCGTAGCGGGAGATGGACATGTTGGCGAGGTTGGTCTTACCGCCCGCCTCCTGCTGGGTGAGCTTGCGGGCCAGGCGCGCCTCGCGCAGGCGCTGGCCCAAGGTGGTCCCTTTACCCCGTTGCGGCAGCTTCTTCCGTGTTCCCATCGTTATGCTCCTGTGATAGCCAGCAGAGGCTAGCTATGGTGATACAAAGTGGCTACGAGTGTACGCCATCCGCCCATTGACGGCAACTAGGCATCAGGAGTTACGATAAGCCATAGATGACTAGACATGTATTTGAACCGAGAGGAGCGCGATGGAGCCCTACGCCCACTTCGATTGCTCGGTGCGCAGCTCCTGCTGCGGGAACGCCATCTTCATCGCCCGGCACCCTTCGGGCGTGGAGGTGACGTGCGCCTCCTGCTCCGGCCCGGTGGACCGGGCCACGGGCGCCAGCCTGCGCCGCCGCGGGCCCCTGGCCTGGGATGAGGCGGCGATGCGCGCGCTCCAGCGGCACCTGGTGAGCCGCAAGGCGGTGAGCGATCGCCGCTTCAAGCGGGAGATCCTGGGCAAGGAGGTGGCGTAGCGATGTTCGGCGAGCCACGCTGCGGCATGAGCGCCGAACTCGTGCTGGTGGTGAACTACAACGCGGTGCGGCAGTGGGAGATCGACGCCCGCCGGTATGCGCTCCTGGCCGTTCTGCCCTGCTTGGACCCGGTGGTGGTCTCCATGTTCGAGCACTGGCTGGCCATCGCAGGGCGGGTGAAGGCCGCCATCGCGGAGGAGCTTGGGCCTGAGGGCATCGCCAGGGCGGATCGGGCGTGGAGCGAAGTTGAGGACGTTGAGCACTCCGCCTGGGCGGTGCGTGATGCAATAGCCTACCGCCCGGGAACGATGCCGCGGAATTAGCGAAAGGCGAGATCCCTGATGCAGTGGCGCGAAGGATTGAGCGAGGCGGAGACGATGCTGCGGGCCTATTGCCGGGCGAAGGCGCGGCTGGCCCGGGCGGAGGCGGCCTATAACGCGGCCTTCGAAGCGGCGCTGGAGGCCTTCCGCAAGGAACGCCGGGAGCTGTTCGAAGAGCTGCTCAGCGCGCGGGGGGCGCTGGAGGAGGCGGAGCGGAAGATGGAGCCGCAGGTCGCGCAGATGGAGGCAGCGGGCAGGAGCGAGCGGACCTGATGGAAGGGCGATCTTGCATGGTCGCCCGCAGGAAAGGAGCGAGATGTCCTACACGGTGATCATCAAAGAGAACCACATGGGCCAGCGGAAACTGAATACGTGGATGCGCGTCTCCCCGGTGAACGGGCAGGACGAGGCGACCTTCCGTCTGCAGGAGGTTGACGAGGCGGTGGCGGACAGCAAGACGCTCTATGAGCAGACGGTGGAGAGCGTGGAGATCGGGGCGGTGATCAAAGCGGTGAACGGGCTGGGGTAGGGAGACCTCTCCCTCAATCCCTCACGTAGCTCGAAGACGAGCTCACGCCATCGGGATGGCGCTGCTCGAGAGGGACGTTTTGCTGACTACTTCGAACGCAATTGCCCAAGCTAACCAAGTGACTTTCTCTTAGATTCCGCATCGGGAGGTTAGGTTGTTCGATCGTTCAGTTACGACAGTTGTGCTAGGAGGAAGGGAAATAGGATGAGCGGCGCGGCGATGCAGTGGGCATGGAAGCAGCGGGCGGGCAGCGCGACAGCGAAGGCCGTCCTGCTGGCCCTGGCCGACCACGCCGATGCGCGCGGCGTCTGCTGGCCCGGCATCCTTGAACTGGCCGGGCGGCTGGAGATGAACCGCCGCACGGTGCAGCGCTCCCTCAAGCAGCTCATCGCCGAAGGCATCATCCAATGCGACGGCCGCCGCCGGGCCGATGGGTCGCACAGCTCCAACTTCTACATCCTGCCCATCCATGCGCCGCCGCGGGAGGGCGTCGCTGCGCCGCCTCCTGGCGACGGCGCGACGGGAGAGAGCGTCGCTGCGACGGGAGGGGGCGCGGCGGAGGAGCAGGCTGGGGCGTCGGAGAGTCATGCAGGGGCGGCAGAGCGTCACCCCCATAGTATTGAATCTTCCAGGGAACCTTCCAAGGAACCTACTATCGTGAACCTCAAAGGCGAGCGAGTGACTTGTGCAGCGCTGTGGGAGAAGATCCGGGAGCGGCTGAAGGAGGAGGTCCCGATCCAGAGCTTTGAGATGTACTTCAGCGAAGCGAGAGCCGTGAGCATCGCCGACGAGCGCAGCGGCGACCAGATCGCGACGCTGGTGGTGGCGTGCCGCAGCGCCTTCCACGCGGAGGCGATATCGCGGCGCTACACGATGCTGGCGCGGAAGTTCGCTTACGCAGAGATCGGGCGCGTGGTGGGCCTGCGCTTCACGGCGAAGGAGGAGCGCGAAGAGGCGTGAGAGGGAAAGCGTGGTTGCCTACGTCCTTTGTTTCCCTTGACTCCGCACCACTTTATAGACCCGCCCTCGCGTGCGGCCTTCGGCGGCGAGGAGGCCGGCCTTCACCAGGCCCGCAAGATCCCGCGAGCATGTCACATCGGATGCCTTGGTGATTTCCTTATAGTCGGCCGGCCGCAGTTCTCCCGTTTGCAGGGCGTAGATGAGCCCATCTATCTGACGAGGGTTGAGTCCGGCATGCTCTCGCTCCAAGCGCCCATGCAGCTCCGCGATCCGGCGGTGCCAATCGGTAAGGGAGTTCACAAGGTCCTGGACATGGCCCGCGAGCTCTGCCGCGAAGAACTCAACGAAGGGAGTCGCATCATAAGTGAGCGAGAAGCGTGTTCCGACCGCTCCGGCGATGACGGACTGGTAGGCCTCTCTGCGCTCGTAGAAGCGGTACTCCAGAGAGAGGAGCTTGTGGAAGCTGAAGCGCGACCGCTGAAGGATCAACGTGGCGAGCCCGCGAGCAGTCCGGCCGTTGCCGTCCCAGAACGGGTGGATGGCGACGAAGTGCAGGTGGGCGATGGCGGCGCGCGAGACAGGGTTGAGATCGCCCGGTTCTTGGCGGAGCCACAAGCCGAATGCGCGCATCAGGTCGGGCACATCGCCCTGGTCCGGTGGCAGGAAGCTGCCGATGTGATTCTGTCCCTTGCGGTAGACGCCGGGCGTCAGCATCTCTGAAGCGCCGCGCAGGAAGTGCCGATTGATCTCCCGGATGACAAACTCATCCATCGGGATGTCCTGCTGGCCGCTGAGATAGTCAATCCACTCATAGGTCTCGAGGGCGTTGACGTTCGCGGCTTCATCTTCGCTCAGTTTTGCGGGCTGGGTGCGGCGTGCGAGCTCTGCTACCTGGCGCTGGTCTAGGGCAGCGCCTTCGATGCGCGTTGTGCCGGTGGCGCGCCGCACAGCCACATCGCGTCGCACCCAAGCCTCATGCTTGGGCATGATGAGCACTCGCTCAATGAGCCACTGGTTTCGTTCGATGTCTTCTAGGCTGGATTTGAGTTGAGCCGTCGTGTGAAATTGTGGCGCGAAGATTTTATCATTCATATCTTTTTAGATAAAAATGATACTATCATACCTACTGCGACAAATCAACCTCCAGGCATCCAGGAAGAATGTAAGCAGCTTTGCCGATGCTAATGCGACCGACTCTAGCACTGAAGAGTCGGTCGCCGATAGGCTAGAAAGCTTCGGCTTTCAATACCCGCCCCCGCCCGCCTAGATTGCCTTGGCTTCCGCCGCGGCGGACTCCATCGGCCGCATGGGCACGAACTTTTGGATGCGGTCGTTGAGGGCGTCCGCCACGTAGATGTTGCCCTGGGCGTCCACGGCCACGCCGCTTGGCCGGCGCAGCTTGCCGCGCCCGCTGCCCAGGCCGCCCAGGACCATCACCACCTCGCCCTCATCATTGAAGACTTGGACGCGGTGGTTCCCCGTATCGGCCACGTAGAGGTAGCCGTTGGCGTCCACGGCCACGCCGCGCGGCTGATCGAGCCGGCCGGTCTCTTTGCCCTTGGCGCCGAAGGACCTGATGAAGCGGCTGATGGGGAAGAGGAAGACGTAGGCCGGGACCGACGCCATCGGGAAGAGCAAAAAAAAACCGCCCCAGGCCGGCACCCGGGGCGGTTTTTTGATTCGTGCGGCGCCGGTTTAGTAGCGCTTGCGGAAGGAACCGCCGCCGCGCTCTTCGCGGGGGCGGGCCTCGTTGACGGTGAGGGGACGGCCGCCCATATCTTTGCCGTTCATGGCCTTGATGGCGGCAGCCGCCTCGGAGGACTCGGGCATCTCAACGAAGCCGAAGCCCTTCGAGCGGTTGGTATCGCGATCCATCACCACCTGTGCGGAGGTGACTTTCCCGTGAGCGGCAAAGCTTTCGCTGAGCTTGCTGTCCGAGATGTCATAGGGAAGGTTGCCGACGTAAATTCGCATGCGTGCGCTCCTTGTGCGCGAGTATTGATTCTAAGGTCGGGGAGAAGCAAGCGCCGCGTGCGTGTCAGATGCCGGCTGAGAGGCGACAGGGTGTCTGCAAAACCATGAACCTAGAAGCAGGGCAAGTATACCACACGCGGCGGGTCAGGCCCTGTAGCGCTTGAGCTGCTGGGCGATGGCGGCCTTCACCGCAGCTTGCGGGGAGTCTATCGCCCCCTGGTGCAGCATGGCGACGAAGCTGCGCCCGCGGTCCTTGGAGGTGTGCGCCCACGCGTAACAGCGGGAGGCGGTTGGATGGCCGATGGGGTCGAAGACCTGGACCATCCCCTTCCAGACCGTCTTGCCCAGGAACTGCTCGGAGACGGGGACGGCCTCAACCCAGACGGCATCACAGCCGTGCATATCGAAGATCGCCTGCTTCAGATCCGCCATCGTCGTTACGGCCATAGGTCTTCCTTCGCGGCGACCGTCAGCGCGAGCGCGCTTCGTTCACCGTCAGCGTCCGGCCTTTGAACTCTTTGCCGTTCATCCCGAGGATGGCGGCGTCGCTCTCCTCTTTCAAAGGCATGTCCACGAAGCCGAAGCCCCGGGACCTGCCGGTCTGGCGATCGATATTGACGCGTGCCACGCTGACTTTGCCGAACTTGCCGAAGGCGTCTTCGAGATCGTAGTCCGTCGTTTCCGGCGAGAGGTTCCCTACATAGAGATTAATGAGCGGCTCCTTCATGGAAGGCGCATAGAGATGGCGCGCCAAGGCGCGGAGGGGGCGTGAGACGCGCTCAGCATAGCACATCCGTAGGGAGAAGGCGAAAGGGGCTATGCGCAAGGCCACGGTGCTCCCCGGAAGGCGGCTGAAGGCCGCCCTGGAGGAGCGCAGGATGGGAGGGGGTTGTGGCAGCCAAATAAAGCTAGACTTAATAGGCAAAGAGGCATATCATTGTCGTGATAGGCTCTGCCATTGCCGCCTATCGCGGTGGGAGGCGGGGCGGTAGAATAGGCCATCGCGAAAGGGGATAGACATGGGCGGCGCCTCTTCCATCGAGTGGACCCAGGCGACCTGGAATCCGCTCACCGGCTGCAACAAGATCTCTCCGGGCTGCAAGCATTGCTACGCCGAACGGATGGCGAAGCGCCTGCACGCCATGGACAACCCACGCTACATAAGCGGTTTCAAACTGACCTTGCATCCTGACTTGGTTGGCCTGCCGCTTCAGTGGAAACAGCCTCGTGTCATTTTTGTGAACAGCATGTCTGATCTCTTCCACAAGGACGTACCCGACCTTTTTATCCAAGCGGTGTTCGAAACAATGAATTGAACCGCCCCGGGTTTGATGGAGGGCTCGTTTATTGAGTCCCGGCTCTTGCCGGGGCCGGTATAGCACCGTTGGTGGCCTCATACTCCGCTGGTGGCAGGTAGCCGATGGCGCTGAAGAGACGCCGGTTATTGAACCAATCCACCCACTCCAAGGTTGCCAACTCCAGGTCTTCCCTGCCGCGCCA